>Ga0315547_1000576_pt1 | contig 35215 bp, 33 predicted proteins | sample SalMarSW160240MG_2_FD_202542 | JGI IMG/M metagenome (GOLD analysis project Ga0315547, IMG submission 202542) | Salt marsh sediment microbial communities from the Plum Island Ecosystem LTER, Massachusetts, United States - Salt Marsh Sediment SW1601-240 ...
ATCAATTCTCCCAGTGTTGGCGGTAGAAGCCAGGCTTGTTCACGATTTAACGGCCGTAGTGGCATCGGGCTCACCTCCATAGTATTAGCCCAATTTTATCATATTGACCGACTTTTGAGACAGGCTCGAGGGTCGAACTCCACCTGAAACAATGCTTTGCTTTGTGTAGGGATTCCTAATTATTCCTCTCGAACATATTTGTTCCAGTAATTTCTAACCAAATATTTATAAGTTCTACTTGTAATATTAATACCGGTTATGGTATATAAAATTAGTTGTATTATTTTTGTGAAACCATTACAGGTAGCTTTGAACTGACATCCGTATCCGGTCACCTGGATGGCAGGGAGCTAGTGGTGAAACCGACCTGATATCAGGTTTTTTTAATTAAGTTTATCACTTGTGAAAGGAGTTTAGTGATATGACCAAATGGTATGACTTACTGGAAAAATACGGCAAGCCAACGCCCTGGCCCTACCCCATACGCTACGATGAGGAACAGGAAATCGAGACCGATGTCCTGATTATCGGCGGGGGTATCGCCGGGTGTTGGGCAGCTATAAGCGCCGCCAGGAACGGTGTTAAAGTGGCGCTGGTGGAAAAGGCGGATACCATCAGGAGCGGTTCGGGAGGCCCCGGCTGCGACCACTGGTGTGTCACGCCGGCCAATCCCCATTCCAAGGTTGACCCCGATGACTGGGCTAAGCGACTTGTTGAGCATCCGGTTCATGCTGGCCAGCCACCGAAAGGACCAGTTCCACTTTCCTATTCCAATGGTATCGGCACCCAGATTCAATGCCGTGAGAACTACGATACGTTGCTGGAAATAGAGCAGATGGGCGGCAAAATCCGGGACGTTGACGACGAATACCCGGGAGCCGAAGGCCGCTATGACGATACTAAGTTTATGTTTTCTCCCCGTATGAGCCCCAACCATGCCACCGAGGTGACTATCCGCGTCTGGGGAACGACCTTTAAGCCCGCTTTGAAGAAAGAGTGCCAGCGGCTGGGCGTCAAAATTTACGACCGCGTCATGGTTACCAGCCTGCTAACGGAGGGAGGCGTCCAGGGAGCCAAAGTAGTCGGGGCTACGGGCTTTAACAACCGCACCGGCGAGTTTATGGTCTTCAAGTCGAAAGCCGCCGTGCTGGCTACCGCCGGTAATTATTCACTTTGGATGCTTAATACCGAGCTGGCCGGTTATACTACCTTCCCCGGCTCTCGAACCAAGACTGGAGACGGCATGGTCATGGCCTGGAAGGCCGGTGCCGAGCTTACCCTGATGGAACAGACCGGTCCTCATATGATTGGCACCGGGCACAAGCATACCTGGTACGGCGGTGCCGGGGATGCCAGTTATGAAAATATCCAACTGGTCGACGCCAACGGTAAAAAGCTGCCCTGGCCCTTGCAGGGATGGCCGGACGGCGGCGACATGCGACCTTCTCCGGAAGGTATGGAAAAAATTATCAAGGGTATCAAGGATGGCACCTACGCCCTGCCCTTCTACGGCGATTTCCCCGCTATGCCCGATATCGAACGCAGGGTTACCTGGAAACTTATGCTGGGCGAGGAGTCTACCACCAAAAACATCACCAATTCCTATGAAAAAGGCGGCTTTAACCCGGCTAAACACCTGCTGATGAACTATAACTTGATTGAAGGAAACAGTCCGGCCCACTGGCGAATGCCCGGCCGCGGCGGTCCCGTCGTCGACTGGGACCTGAAATCAACCCTCGACGGTTTGTACGTCGCCGGGGAACAGATGTTCGCCGCCGGCGACCACAGCTTCGCGGCGTCTACCGGGAGATACGCCGGCAGAAAAGCCGCTGCCTACGCAATGCATACAGGCGAAAGTAAAATATCCAGAGACCAGGTCTCCCTTGAAAAAGCCCGCATCTACGCCCCGATAAACCGCAGCGACGGCATCGACTGGAAAGAACTGCACGCCGGCATCTCCCGCGCCATGCAGTACTTTTGCAGTGCCTACAAAACGGAACTGCTGCTTAACATGGGACTGGATGCCCTGAAAGAAATAGAAGAAATATTCGTACCCAGACTGTACGCCCTCGACCCCCATAAACTCATGCGCGGTATCGAAGACCTGAGCCTGCTGACCTACGGGCAAATTATCCTCAATGCATCCCTGGCCCGCAAAGCCAGCAGCCAGGTGCTGGACTTCTACAGAATCGATTACCCCGAAATAGACCCGCCGGAATGGAACAAGTTCATTACCGTCAAGCTGGAGAACAACGAGGTCAAGACGGGCGAACTGCCCCTGAACTACTGGGGCGATATGAAAGCTAACTATGAAGCTCAAAACAAGGACTACACCGGAGTCTATAAAAGATAATAAGGAGGACTGTCATGCCTCAGAAAGAGATATATGCTTTACCCAATATTGTCAGCCCCGCTAATCCGGTAATTTTCAATCCCGATATCTGCAACGGTTGCAACACCTGCGTGGAGGTCTGCCAGATAGACGTATTTATGCCCAACCCCGAGAAAGGCAAACCACCGGTAATACTGCATCCCGATGAGTGCTGGTATGGCGGCTGCTGTGTCAATGATTGTCCCTACCCCGGGGCTATATCCTTCAACTGGCCGGTGCAGCAGCGGGCTTACTGGAAAGACAAGGCTACGGGGAAGATCCTCCGGGATAGCCAGTAATAGGACAGGTACGGACAGGAAAGAACAGGCAACACAGGTCAGGAACTTTTCATGGTTCAGCCCTGATCGTCGATTCCTGGGTGGTTATTTACTTGGCGTACGAAACGCTTCATCTAATCTCTGGTCCGCGACGGAGGAAAAGTCATGGAGTGAACTCCTGAGGCTGGACACTCTGACCTTTTCTCTGGAAATGGCCACATTGTGAACTAAAATCCCGGTTACAGACCCTGTCTCCTCCTGAAACAATCCTTAGCGAAATGTGTTTAGCCTAGTATCTGAAATGTACGAAAACCCTGCCAAAATTCTTGTCGTCCTTCTCCAGCCGATGATAGAGTCTTTTTACCTCCGGTTTGAGCAAAAATCGCAAGACCCGTTTCTTCAACTGCCCTGACCCTTTACCGGGAATAATCTCTACCAAAGCAATCTTCTTCTCTATGGCTTCCACGATAACCCGGTTTAGTTCTGTATCAATCGTGATGCCCTTATTATAAATGTCATGTAAATCTAATACTATCTTCGCCATGTTGACTCGCTCACTAGAATGGTCTGTCTTTGTAAACTCTAATATCGTATCAAGTCGAACTCCACCTGAAACAATCTTTGTTTTGTCCGCTGTACCAATTAACTAAGGTTGGACGAGAATATGCTGGTTATATTTTTTATAGCTTATTCCTTAAAACCAATTATCTAACGGCACTTCATATTGTCCGATTCGTTGCCCATCTTTTCCCATGCTGTTGGTCATAAATCCCCAATCGTCCTCATAAATGCGGTTGTTGTGCGGTAAAGATATGAAACGACGATTGTCCTTAGAGGTCTTAGCTTCGGCTACAAAGTCAACTCCGCCGGTGGTCGTTAGTTGCGGAGAACTTGAATTTGGTTGCTTTGACAACTGTGTAAAAACTTCATCAAAACTATACCGCAATCGGGGTCTTATTGGCCTTCGATTCATAATTTAACCTCCGGCAGGACTAGCGAACTACGAGAAAGTAAGGAGTCGAACTCCACCTGAAACACGATATGAATGGCTGAACTGGCCTTTTGGGTCAGCCATAAGTCGTTTTAGTCGCAACAATACCGCTTAGTTAGTAGTTACGAGACATCATAACCTTCATCAATGAATTTTTCGATACGTTTATTGGTAAAATCAGATGCCGCGTGCAATATGTATTCGTGCAATATGTACTCCGCGATATCGTCCTCGTTACATGCTACGGTGACATCGTATTCCTTAAGCTCTCCTTCACTTATTTGGTCAGCAATCTCGCTTTCCCAATCACCACCCTCATTAGTCTGCAGCCAGATGGACTGCAATATTTCCCGACTTAGTGGTTTTAATTCGGATTTAATTAAAGAACTGATGACATCTAAGTAGACCTCCCACATCACCGATTCTTCAGTTTGCATCTGGACGCAGATTTCATCCCAGACATTCTTGAGGGGAGAATCATCGCCGGATTGCATGCCCTCAGTTATTTTCCGAAGGTCTCGAATAACTTTCATGGAAACCTTCTCACATGCTTCCTGGGAAATAGTTCTAATGATATTATCTTTATAAATCATTTGCCTGCAGCACCCCCCCCCCGATTATCTATTCTACCTTTCCTTTATCATTGTCCCCTAAAGTCGAACTCCACCTGAAACGAGCGCTCTTTGGTTATATCAGTCAGCCTGTCTTTTATCGTATCAACAAAGGTGATTTAAATAGCTCCGTATTTTGCCAGACTCTGTAATAACCGAACAAATTCTCTGAGTTTGGAAAGATCTTCATCAGACATACCGTCTGGATCAAAGTGCATTACATCATTTCGGATATTTCTGATTTTATTTAATTTCTCGATGAATATTTCTCGATCAATATTGATGGCCAGCTTTTTCCAATTGTCTGGGTTCTCAACAAGTCTTATATATTCTCCCAATGTTAAGTCAGAAATCCTCTGGATTTCCCTTTCCTTTTCTGTAGGAAGGCAAGCAGCCTGGAGTTGTTTGATAGTATATTTATCATGTAACATTCTTCTTATATAGTTTTCGATTTCACCCAGTAGTAAATAGGGTTCTCCAAGTAACCTAAACTGTTGACTTAGATCACTTGTTGTGACTATCCCACAAATTATGTTGTCAGATCACCGTATGAGCACATATTCGTTTGAGATAATATCTTCGATCGCGGAAAATATATATGCATCATAACTGAGCTCTTTATGAGGTTCCATGCAATCCCGGACGTATTCACTTTCGGTGCCTAAGGCTAAATTACTAGCTATCGATTTCCAGATAATAATACCTTTCACTTCTCTATCTGATGTCATTACAGGCAGTTGAGAATAGTCATTGGTAATCATGAGAGTAGATGCAGTGATTACTTTATCATCAGGTTTTACAGATACTGGTGGATTGTTGGCCGAAGCCAGCTTGCCAATACGATATGTGGGGTCATCCTTGATATCTTGAACAAGTTCAGATGACTCAGGTTGTGCGCTTTTCTGTGGGGCACGCTTAAAAGTAATTTTCGAGTCGATATATACATATTCGAAATCAGGAATGGTGATGAGTTTATATTTTTTTAATAAACCTCTAATATATTCGACATTCCAACTACTTCTTCTTTGCGCCGCGAACCACCAAATGAAATCGCGAGCTGTGACATATGGCGGCTTTATCCCTTCTTTTAGTTGCTCGGAAATTTCTTTAAGTTTCTCATCAGATCCCATAGTTTACCTCACTTTCCGAATGTGCCCATATTTTACATACAGTTGAAATAATTGTTGTATTTAATAAACCTCATGCATAATAGGGAGATGGTAGGGTAGGATAAACTCGATAGATATGGTGGAAAACATCCTCCGATTTATCGTGTATATCCTCTGTTGTGTAAGACTCTTCCGGTAATCCAGTTTGATCGCCATAGAGGAAGTCGTATATGGTAACCCGGACAGCATCCCGCGTGGCTTCTTTATCACGCCAGTGGTCTATCCTGAGTTTCTCTTGTTTGAGCGTTTCCAAAAGACCAGCCGCAATTTCCTTAACACGCTTGGTTTCCGCCGGGCTGAGTTGAGGCTTTTTCAACAAGTCGAAGATAGCGAGGCTTTCTTCATCCAGACCTTCACGAATTGCACGACCCTCTTCTTCGTCCAGTTCCTCGATAAACTTCAACAGTGCTTCGAACGTTTTCTCGATATTAGCCCGGTCTTTCTCCCGGTTATAATCTTCCACGATTTGCTGATAGTGAGCCTGTAAATCAGACCGGAGGGGATTTTTCTGAAGCATAATTGATAGTCTTGTTTCGACTATCTGCCTGAGGTTTTGCGTAGTGGTGTTCTTTACTGGGGATCGCTCAAATTCCTTCGCCTTTGCTACCTTGTGCTCATAGACGTTCTTTAATAATAACCCAATCTTATGTATAGGTGATAATGATTCGACTTTAAATCTCAGTACAGTCAAACCAATAGTAGCATCAGTCACAGGGCTAGCAGAGGCCCCGTCTCCGGTATCCATGCATCTAACCAGCCCTCTAGCAATTTCATCCTTACACCTTATAAACTCACGCTTTTCATCATCTGACAGAAAGGTGTTGAGGTCATCATCACTAAGTTCTTCGAGCGGCACTTCACGCTGAATCATGGCTCTCTGGTCTTTAAACCACTTTAGTGCCTCAGGATGTAGTCTCTTTTCATCCCCGGGTTTTAAACCAAGCATCTCAGCCAATTTGACCTCCAAGCAGTTTCTGGCTACAATTACTAAATAGTAAGCGCGAAGGCAAGTTCAAAAGTTCTGCGTATTGTACACGGTGGCCCACCAGCTGGATTACTGGGAACAGGAGTTGATATGGCTAATTACGATAAGTACATCTGCACGACATTACAGAAAAGGCACATGCTGCCCGGTCCCTCCCCGGAAGAAAGAGATAAACTCGCGGCTGAAGGCCGGCGCATCAGCATGGAGCACGTCCTCTGGATTGACGACGAGGTTATTCCGGGCGCCTACTACGGCGAATCCACCTGGATATGGCCTCCGTCCTACCCCAACCAGATAACCTGGGAGGAACTGATGAAGCGGGGGTTACAGACCCCAACGATGTTTCCCCATGTTCACGACTTCCCGGAACTGCTCTCCTGGTGGGGCACCGACCCTGACAACCCGGAGGACACCAGCAGCATGGGGATGCTTATGGATGACGAAGAAATACCTCTGGATAGAAGCTGGGTCGCTTACATCCCCGCCAATATGCCTCACATGCCCACCAGGAGCGCGGGCGGCAGGGTAACGAACCTGCCCGTTTGCCACTGGACCTCCGGACCGGGCGGCGTTTACACGAGAGAAAAAGATGGCGAAACACCCGAACCAGACAGTGAACCAAAAGAAATGCCCGAAATAAAGAAAACGGGCGAGATGAAAAACGCCAAATATATCGTCTACGGCAACGAACCCCACGGCAAGATGCCTGATTATATGCACGAGACTGACCCCAGGTACTCCCGCACCATGGCCTACATCGACCAGGTTGTCATTCCCGATGCCGAGTTCGGCTGTGATACGAGGTGGCTCCTGCCGGGCGACAAATCAAAAGCCGACCAGCTGATGATGGATGCCCATACCATGCCTCACGGTACATCCATTGTTTTCAACGCCATGAACTACGATGATATCACCGACCTCCGCGCCGAAGTCGAGTTGTGGATAGGTGGTGAAAAGCACATTATCAATAAAAGCTTCGGGGCGTACATTCCGCCAGACGTGGAGCAGGGCCCGATGATAATTCGGAATATCGCCAAACAGATATTCTTCATGATATCCTACCCCATCGGCGAAGGTATTAAAAAATACCCCGGTAGATAAGCTTAAAGCTATCCGCAGGGTATAAACCGGGCGGCGGCACGCGATACCCCTCCGGGGAATGGTATTTTTATAACAAAATACAATGCGTTTACACCTGTAAAAATCAAGGTTGACATTTGCATCAAGTTAGAATATATTATAGGAAATTTAGTATATTGTAACTTAACAAAATACGCTCCGGAACATAACTTGTTCTTTCCCTACTCTTGGAGTATAATAGTGAAAACCAAATATAGTCAGTAAGGGGGGAGGCATTATAAGAAAAAACCAAACAATAAAGCATAAATCCAATACTCACAAGGAGGAAAAAATGAAAAAATTACTCATTATTCCATTAATCATCATTATTGCAGCCGGATTCGCTTTAACCAGTTGTGCCGAGCCGGTAGAGGAACCGGCACCCGCACCCGCACCGGCTCCGGCGCCAGCACCCGAACCGGCACCGGCACCTGAACCTGAACCCGAACCAGGGCCCGCACCCGCACCGGCACCCGAACCCGAACCGGTGAGACCGGCACCCTACGGCACGCTTACCATTGCCACAACCGATTTCGGAGTCGAGGCCACTGACCCCCTGCTATTTGAATCGAACTGGGGTATGTATATGTACGACTCCCTGCTTGCCTTTAATGATGTCGGGGAATACGTCGGCGAAGTAGCCGAAGACTGGAATTTATCTGAAGACGGTCTCACCTGGACGTTCTATATCCGCAAGGGCATGAAATTCCACAACGGCGACCCGGTTACCGCCAACGATGTATATTTCTCCCTCGATAGGTTCACATCTCCGGAATCCAAGAACCCCTGGTCCAACCAGCCGCGTGATGAGAGGGAGTCCATGAGTGTTGTCGATGACTATACCTTTGAGTTCGTCACCAAGACTCCCCAGCCGCAGCTCGTCGATACGTGGTGCTGGTTGCGCATCCTGCCCAAGAACTACTTCGAGAGTATCGGACAGGACGAATTCCGTCTCAATCCCGTCGGCTCCGGGCCATGGAAGTTCGTGGAGCATATCCCCGAGACAAGTTTCACGATGGAAGCTTACACGGAATACTGGAGACCGGAACACGTGCCCTACTTCCAGTACCTGGTAGACCTCCAGGTACCTGAAGAGGCCACCCAGGTCGCCATGCTGAAGCGGGGCGAGATAGATATCCCCTTCGGCATCACGACGGATAGGCGCGTTGAGCTTGAAGAAGAAGGCTTCGAATCACGCATCCAAGATCTGGCTCCGTGCACCATTCTCGCTATTATCGGCTCCCATCTGGAAGGCGCCGGGGCGGTTTACGATATCCGTATCCGCAAGGCTCTTTCCTACGCTATCAACCGCCAGGAATTGTGTGATACTTACTGGCGAGGTGATGCCAAGCCTGGCGGCCGGTTCTTCCTATCTGAAGGAGGCTACGGCGTGACCCCTGACCTCCTCGAGCCCGACTCCTACGACCCCGAACTGGCGAAGAGTCTCATGGCTGAAGCCGGTTATCCCGATGCCTTTGCAAAACCGACCATCGTCGCCTTCACGACTGCCGGACCCGGGGTTGATATGTGGCAGGCAATAATGGGCTACTGGGATAAAGCGGGCTTCCAGACGGAGCTTAAAATCGTCGATATGGCCATATATCTCCAGTACGTCTTCCTCCAGGCCCTCCAGGGCGACGAGGAATATCTCGGCTATATCTGGTCATGGGCCGGGTCTGCCTTCAACGGCACCGCCTACTGCCGGAACATGTATACCTCCTACGGCATCCACCAGGTAACCGTCAACGACGAGGTCACCGCGCTCTACGATAAATTTGTCATGGAGCTTGACCCCGATAAAGCCGTACAATACTACACGGACTGGCAGAGGGCCGCTAAGGAACTGTGCACCAGCGTCGGCATCGCCTTCGTCGAACCCAAGCTTGTCGTCAGCGACGAGGTAGGCGATTTTACCATTAACCCGCACATGCGCTTCATGGACGCTGCCTGCGGTGTCAAACATCGCGGACAATAGACCTTGCACAGTCTAAATTGATTGTTGATTCAATCTTCGGGGGCGGGCAACCCGCCCCCGAAGATGTGACAGTATCTTTATATGGTTCTGATATATAAAAGGTAGGGATTTTTTTGTTAATTTTATACATTACAGGCGACCCAAACACCATTCGCAAACGGCGCTAATTGACACATTGAATTAATGCATAGTATTATCTTTTACAGGACAATTATCAGATGACACGTTTTATCATCATAAGATCATTACAGGCATTAATCGCCCTCTTCGGTATTATTGTCCTGGTCTTTTTCATGGTACGTATCTCCGGCAACCCGATACTGTTTATGATATCCCCTTTGTCTACTGAATCGGAGATAATACTTTTACAGCAACAGCTCGGGCTGGATAAGTCCTACGCCGAGCAGTTCTGGATTTTTCTCAGCAACCTGGCGCAGGGTGACCTGGGGGAATCTTTCATCAAGAGGATTCCCGTATCCGAGATGATTGGCAGTGCGCTGCCCAATACTCTGAAATTAAGCATCCCCACATACATTATAGGCAATCTACTGGGTGTAGCGCTGGGGGTACTGGCAGCCACCCGGCGTAATTCAATCTATGATAACGGCGTAAAATTTTTTGCGGTATTGGGGCAGGCGCTGCCCGGTTTCTGGGTGGCTATCATGGCAGTGCTGATATTTTCCGTTCACTGGCAGATATTCCCTGCCGCCGGTATGGGAGGCATAGACCACTACGTATTACCGGTAGTCACGATGTTATTCTTCATGCTGCCGGGCATGATGCGTCTGGTCCGCTCCACCATGCTGGAGGTGCTGGACAGTGAATATATTAAGCTGGCGAGAATCAAGGGACTCCCGGAAAGAGTTGTCATCTGGAAACACGCCTTGCGGAACGCCATTATATCACCGTTGACGGTAGCCGGTATCATGCTCGCATCACTGGTCGGCGGCTCCATAATCACGGAGAATATTTTCAACTGGCCCGGCATGGGCAAACTGGCTGTAGAAGCTACCATAGGCCGCGATTTTCCCGTGGTGCAGGCCGTCACGATTATCATAGCTGTTATAGTACTCGGTGCAATGATCCTTGTAGATATTGCTTACGCTTATGTTGACCCTCAAATCCGGTTCCAGAGAAAGTAAAAAAATTACTGGGTGATGTTATTTAGCTATGGCGACGATTATCGGAATAAAACCTAAACACGAGTTCCGGGGCGTGACCCGCTGGGGGCGCATTTTCAGTAACCTCGGGATGATCCTCCCGGTGGCTATCTTCGCCATTTTAATCTTAACGGCGATATTCGCTGATGTTCTAGCGCCCTACCCCTACGATGAAACATCTCTCCCGGAAAGACGCATGCCCCCGGCCTGGGTAGAAGGCGGCACTCCCAATCACTTTCTGGGCACCGATACTCTTGGAAGAGATATATTAAGCCGTGCTATCTACGGGGCGAGGGTATCGCTTAGCGTTTCGCTGCTGGCGATAGCTATTACCTCTTCGGTGGGCACGGTGCTGGGAATAATATCGGGCTACGTGGGAGGGCGTACCGATGCCTTTATTATGAGGTTTACCGATATCGCCATGTCATTTCCGCCTCTTCTTCTGGCGATATTGATCGCCGTAAGTATGGGACCGGGATTTTTTACCGTAATATTCGCGTTATCGATACTGGGCTGGGCCGGTTACTCCCGTATCATCCGCGGCGAGACTTTGAGATTACGTAATTCCGACTTCGTCGCGCAGGCGCAAGTAATCGGCACGCCTTCCTGGCGAATAATGATACGCCATATTTTCCCCAATATCCTTAACGTTTTACTCATCGGTATGACGCTAGCCGTGGGTACTATGATTCTGACAGAAGCGGCAATGAGCTACCTCGGCATCGGTATCCCGCCGCCAATGCCGTCCTGGGGCTCCATGGTAGCTGACGGCAGAAACGACCTCGACAGGGCCTGGTGGATTTCTACGTTCCCCGGCATTCTTATTGGATTGGTCGTGCTTTCCGGCAACTTCCTCGGCGACTGGATACGCGATAAGACTGACCCGAGGTTGAGGCAATTATGAGCGATGTTGTTCTACGAGTGGAAGACCTGCGCACTTCTTTCTTCACCAGGGTTGGTGAATTTAAAGCCGTCGACGGACTGAGTTTTCATGTGAATGAGGGAGAGACCTTCGGCCTGGTCGGTGAATCCGCCTGCGGTAAATCGGTTACTGCCCTTTCAATCATGCGCCTGCTTCAGGAGCCGGTTGGCCAGATCATCGGCGGCAAGATTATCCTGGACGGGATTGATATCTTGAGTCTCACCAAAAAGCAGATGAGGGAGGTCCGCGGCAAAAAGATATCGATGATTCTCCAAGACCCGATGACTTCACTCAATCCGGTGTATCAGGTTGGCGACCAGATAGGTGAAGCGGTGCGGCTGCACCAGAAACTTCACGACGACAAGGTTGAGGATGAGGTTATCTCGGCACTTCGGTTGTTGAGGATTCCGGCACCCGAGCAGCGTATCCACGATTATCCCTTCCAGATGAGCGGAGGGATGCGGCAGCGCGTGGTTGGCTCGATTGCGATGTCCTGCCGTCCCCGCCTGCTGATTGCCGATGAACCCACCACCGCTCTCGATGCCACCATACAGGCCCAATACATAGCCCTGTTTAAGGATATCCAGAAGCAGACAGGCGTAGCTATCATTTTTATTACTCATGATTTCGGGGTAGTGGCCAATATCTGCCACCGGGTAGCCGTGATGTACGCAGGTAGTATTATGGAGACGGCTTCGACAAGTACCATATTCAAGGCACCCAAACACCCTTATACCATTGCCCTGATACACTCGGTGCCGCACCTGGACCGTAAGGATGACCAGCTTTACTCGATTGAAGGGCAGCCCCCCTCACTGCTGAACCTGCCTCCCGGCTGCCGTTTCGCCCCCCGCTGCCCCGAAGTAATGGATATTTGCCATAAGGAACAACCCCCTACAGTGGAAATAAGCGACGGGCATTCCGTATCTTGCTGGAAAGTGAAATAAACCATGACAGAGGCATTATTAGAAACTCGGGACCTGAAGAAGCACTATCCTGTTACCAAGGGGCTTCTTCAACGTACTGTCGGTTGGGTAAGGGCCATAGATGGTATTTCTTTTTCAATAGAGCAGGGCAAAACGTTGAGCCTCGTCGGGGAATCGGGGGCGGGAAAGACGACCGTGGCCAAGGCGGTGCTGCTGCTGGAGAGATTGACTTCCGGCCACATTTTATTCGAGGGGAACGACGTTTACAGTTTCTCCAAGCACGCACTGAAAAGTAGGTACCGGCCGAGCGTACAATCAGTACAGCAAAACCCGTGGAGCTCCATGAATCCCCGCATGCGCGTAAGAGATATTGTTGCCGAACCGCTGTTGGTGAATACCACGAAAACGAAGCCGGAAATACGTCAAAGAGTACTGGAGCTGCTCGACCAGGTGGGACTGTCGCCTAACCAGGCGGATTACTACCCCCATGAGTTCAGCGGCGGGCAGCGCCAGCGGATTGCGGTAGCCCGCGCCCTGGCGTTGAATCCCAGACTGGTGGTGCTCGACGAACCCGTCTCGGCACTGGACGTGTCTATCAGGGCACAAATTATGAATCTGTTGAAAGACCTTCAGGAGCAGTTCAATTTAAGCTATCTGGTTATCGCGCATAATCTGGCGACAGTTCGATTCATGAGCCACACCGTGGCCATTATGTACCTGGGGCAGATAGTAGAATACGGAGAAGCAGAGGACGTATTTACCAATCCCCTGCATCCGTACACGAAGGCATTGATGTCTGCTTCGCTTCTGACTTTACCCGAGGATGAAGACCAGAGTATATCACCCATTATATTGAGCGGCGAGATGCCTTCGCCGTTGAATCCACCCCCGGGGTGCCGGTTCCACACGCGATGCGTCGAGGCTATGGAGATATGTTCGAAAGAGGAGCCGGAACTAAGGACAGTGGGGAATCACCTGGTCAGATGCCATATTCATGACGACCCCAGCATACATCCGTAATCTTCATAAGGGCAAACCGGACGAATCTTCCCCCATCACAGGTTTGAGGTACATACTATAACCCTTTTCTCTTGCCTGGGCATCCAGGTCCAGGGTGTAAAAGCGTTCCAGTTGCAGTAAAATTTCAGTTTCAACTTTGCGTAGGTCGATGGCCTTCAGGTAGCACTTGCACTGCTCACATACGTAAAGGCGGTAGAGCTCTTTATCATCCGTAAAAAAGGCTAGAGTCTTTTGCTCCTGATTGCCGCAATAAGGGCACTGTAAACGCTGAAAGAGCCATTCGGAATCGCAACGCGAGCATACCAGCCATCTTGCCCCGTGCTCCTTCTCCAGATAAGAGATATCGGGACTGCCGCCGCAAATCGGGCAGTAGCGCCGCCTCCATGACTGCTGTTCGACAGAACCGATAAGCTCCCGGGCACAGGCCGCCAGGAATGGCTGCATAGTGGCCTGAATTACAGCCTGTAAAAGGTTCTCACCAACACCATCATGTACTTTCCGCGGCATCTCTTTACCGGCAAACCACGCTTCAGCCGCTTTCCTGGTCAGGAGACGACCGTCTCCGGGTTTCAGCATCTTCTCCGGGATATCACCAAAGAGCTGCGGGTACCCGGTAAAAACGGCCGCGACCCTGGCAAATGCATCCTGCACCAGCGGCCAGTCGAGGCCCAGTTCGCTAAAGCGCAGCAACGGCTGCCCGTTGTGCAAACGCTTTAAAATAATCTCGTTGCTCAAAGTAAGCACGGGCTGGCCAGAGCGCTGACGAACGCCCGACTGTACCTGCAGGAGTTTCTTATAGAACTCCAAGAGGAGGGGCAGGTTCCCCTCCTCTTTTTCCTGTTTCTTCAACTTTTCTAATATTTTATTGACAGTATCTTTAGCCACCGGGCCTATTCCTTGCCTTTAGTAACTTCGGCATACCACTTGCCGTGGTGTTTCCGGGCATACTCTGCAGACACCTTGCCGCCGGTTATGGCGCTCCAGGCATCGGTCATAAGAGGATGAAAGACGCCCAGGTAGATATGGACGAAGAGCATGGCGCCGCTGACGATAAAGGAGACGTCATGTATGAAGACCACCCACTGGAGGAGCGCCGCGGGTGCCGATGTCTTGAAAAACGCCATAGTCACCCCGGTAATGACGAAGAGCACCCCGAACATCACCACGATAAACCACCACATCTTCTGGCCGGTATTCATTTCGCCCTGTGGCGGCATGCCGCTCTCATCACCGAGGAAGTAATAGCGAGGGGCTGCTTTGAGCCAGCCGATGTCATCCTTATTCCAGGTAAAGGCTAACTTCAATCCTCTGCCCACGGAGGCAGGGTTGATAACGAGATAAATGATGGGTATGACAACGAATATGGCCGCCCCGATGCGGTGGATGATACGGGTCCAGCTGTCTTCGGCCAGGAAGCCCAGCCCGGGGATAAACAGCACGAGTCCGGTTAAGAACAGGAGGACGAAGGCACCGGAATGTATCCAGTGTAATATACGTATCGGTTTCCTGTACTTCTCCACTTCGTGATGTGTCATTTCTTCGCCTCCTTCTTTACATTAGCCCGGGCTACCAACCAGTTCATCCCCAGACCTGCGATAGCCAGGCCACCCACCGCCCAGCCGACCGGTTGGATAACGTCTTTCCAGGCGATGGTGGCGGCTGAAATTTGAGGTGATAACGGCAGTCCGTATACCGCCGGAGAATCGTCTAGGACATACATGACGTGAAGACCGCCCAGCTCATTCTCACCATAAAGGTTAGCTTCCGTCCATCCCGCGTCCTTCAGGGTCTGAACACGCTTTTTACCTTCGGCTACCAGAGCGGCACGGTCCCCGTACTTCAGGGCGCCGGAGGGACAGGTCTTGACGCAGGCCGGTTCCCAGCCCTCGGCGATACGGTCCAGACCCGGGGTGGTGCAGAACGTGCACTTGCTCATTTTACCGGCGATGTCCAGTATCCCGCTCTTTTCCAATCGGGGCACGTCAAAGGGGCAGGCTTCGACACAGTAGCCGCATCCGGTACAGGTGTCCTGGTTGTAAACAACAAAGCCATGCTCGGTGTCGTGGTAGAGGGTGCCGTTGGGACAAACGCGGACACAGCCGGCATCGGTGCAGTGCATGCAGGCCTGCCGGGTAAAGAGCCAGCGCACCTTGCCGCCGGTTTCAACCTCCGTAAACCTCATCTTAAGCCATGTCGTAGGGGAGAGGTCAGGGGGATTTTCATAGCTGCCCCAGTTCTTCGATGCTACTCCATTCTCTTCGGTAGGTATTACCTCATCGTTTTCATTCCACTGTTTACAGGCTACCTGACAGCCACGGCAGGCGGTACATTTTGTTGCGTCGTATAGAATTGCTTTTTCTGCCATTTTTCCCTCCTACTCTCTCGCTGTCTAAGCCTTTCTGACGTTTACGAGGAAGGCTTTAAATTCCGGAATCATGGTGTTGGCGTCACCGACATGAGGTGTCAGGCAATTGGCGCTATCTCCGGTGCAGAGCCCCGTATAACCCCAGTGCCAGATAACACCCACCTGATGCACCTTGCGCCCGTTCATCTGGAACGGCTTGAAACGCTTGGTAACCATAGCCACAACTTCGACCTTTCCGCGGGCTGATTCCACGATTACCTTATCACCATTGGCGATACCCCTATCCTCCGCCAGTTCTTCGCTCATCTCACAGAAGGGTTCGGGCTGCGCTTCTACTACCCACGGCATATTTCTGGTCATCTGCCCGCCCTGCCAGTGCTCGCAGACGCGGTAGGTAGAGCAGACAATCGGGTATTTATCCGGCGTACCCTGTTCGTCGGGTCGCCATATCTTGAAGGCGGGACTACTTATCTGCCTGGACATGGCGTTGTCCACCGGCGTCTCCCAGGGCTCGTAGTGCTCGGGCAGAGGTCCTTCTGCCATGCCCGGCCCGAAGAAACGAGAGAGACCTTCCGGTTTCATGATAAACGGGTAGTACCCGCCCTGGTTCATGGGCGGGGCGCCGCCGTCCGGAACGTCCCCGTCCCAGCCGCCTTTCTCCCCTTTAATGGGATTCCACTTGATTACCGGGTGCTCCGTATCCCAGGGATTACCATCCAGGTCAACGGAGGCTCGATTGTAGATGATGCGCCGGTTCACCGGCCAGCACCAGGCCCACTTCGGGTAGAGGCCGATATTGAACGGGCTGTCGTCCAGCCCACGCCGACTGGCCCGGTTACCGGGTATCGGCGCGTCAGGTTCTTCCTCCGGCTCGACATAGCTGTTGCAGTAGAGCCAGTTGCCGGATGACGTCGTGCCGTCGTCCTTAAGCTTACCGAAGCTGGCCGCCAGTTTGCCGGTAGTCAGGTCGTAGCCGTTAATTTCCCTGGCTACGGCGCGAACATCCGGGTGGTCGGCTCCGTAGTCCCAGTCGAGGTCGCTCAACGACCCGGCGCTGGGGCCTCCTTCGTCGGCATAGAGTTTCATAAGCCTCTTAGCGAGCTGGTCCAGCATCCAGAGGTCATCTTCGGCCTCTCCGGGGCCGTCAGCGGCGTTATAGCGCCACTGCATCCAGCGGCTGCTGTTGGTAACGCTGCCCTCTTTCTCCCAAGAGTTCCTGGCGGGGAGGAGAAAGACCTCGGTCTTGATATTGGCCGTATCGGCTCCGGGACGCTTCCAGAAGTTGGCTGTCTCGGTTTGCCAGATATCGGTAACCACCATCCAGTCCAGTTTATCCATAGCAGCCCGTTCCAGGTTGGCGTTGGGGCCGCCGACCGCCGGGTTCTGCCCCCAGACCATCAGCCCTTTGATAACACCGTAATACATGGCTTCAAAGAGCGAGATGTGTGAATAGTTCTGGCCCGATTCAATCTTGGGCAGGTAGTGGAAACCGAAATCGTTGTCTTTATTAGCGTTTTTGCCGTACCATGCCTTGAGCAGGCTGACCATGTACTTGGGAGTATGCTGCCACCAGTTGAGGCTCTTGGGGTCGTTACTCTTAGGAGTAGTCCTCTCCAGGTACCTGGCCAGTGTCGTGTCGGTATCCTGCGGTACTTTAAGGTAGCCGGGCAGAATGTGGAAGAGCAGGCAGTGGTCGGTTGACCCCTGCACGTTGGACTCGCCCCTCATGGCATTGATGCCGCCGCCGGCGATTCCTATGTTGGCCAGCAGGAGCTGGAGGATACAGTAGGAGCGAATATTCTGCGTACCGTAAGTGTGCTGCGTGGTGCCCATGGCGTAGAGTATGGTGCCTGCTTTGCCTTTTCTGCCGCTGTAAGAGAACGACTTGCAGACCTGCAGGAAGTCCTCCACGGGAGTACCGCAGACGGCATTTACCTTCTCCGGGGTGTAGCGGGCAAAGTGCTTCTTCATGAGCTGATAAACGCAGTCGGGGTCTTTAAGGGTCATATCCCTCCTGGGAATACCATCCGCGTCCGTCTGGAACTGCCAGGTTGATTTATCGTATTTTCTCTTGCCGTTATCAGCTTCATTCGCGCTGCCGGCGTACCCGGAGAAGAGTCCTTCAAGCTCGGCCGGCCCTTTGTAGTCGGGGTTGATGAGGTATGTGGAGTTGGTATATTCCTTGATGTAAGTCATGTTGTAGCTGCCGGGGTTTTTCTCAATATCATCAAGGACGTACTTAATCATACCGCTGATGAAAGCGATATCCGTTCCCGACCTTATCGGGGCGTAAACATCGGCCTTGGACGAAGTCCGGGTGAAGCGCGGGTCGACGCTGATGAGCTTGGCCCCTCTTTCCTTGGCCTTGGTGATATGCCCGAAAGCGGCCGGGTGATTTTCCGCAGGATTTGAGCCGATAGCCATGATGACATCGCTGTTGGCGATATCATTCCAGTGATTGGTCATGGCGCCTCGACCGAACGTTTCCGCCAAACTGGCGACAGTGGCGGAATGTCATATGCGGGCGTGATGTTCCAGATAGACCACACCCAGCGCCCGGGTCAGCTTGGCAAGCAGGTAGCATTCTTCGTTGTCCAGCGCCGAACCGCCCAGGTTGGCGATAGCCTCGGTGCGATTGACGATATTGCCCTGATTGTCTTTTTCGATGAAAGAAGCGTCCCGGGTGTCCTTTATCCGGCGGGCGATTCTATCCAGTGCCCAGTCCCAGTCTTTTTCCTGCCAGTCGGCAGCGCCGGGAGCGCGGTAGAGCACCTTGTTAAGTCGCCAGGGGTTATCGGCGGATAGCTGGCGTAACGAGGCTCCCTTGGCGCAGGCAGCCCCACGGTTGACAGGATGGTCGGGGTCTCCTTCGATGTTGACCACTTTGCCGTCCTGGGCCGCAACGATAAAGCCGCACCCAGAACCATCGTAAGGACAGATAGTCGGGGTCTCCCCGCGCTTTTTCTTGAGGGGGATACGCTTGACAGGCGACGCCATGGCGACACCATCACCGAGCGCACCCAGCAGGAATACGCCACCTATCCCTGCTCCTGAGGCTTTAAGGAAATCTCTTCGGCTTAGCTCCATAATTCCTCCTCATGCAGTAAGGTTTATGTAAATATTAAGTTGTTATCTCCTTTAATGCGAGATTTTAGACAAAAAAAAGAGTCTCCTCATCCCTGCAAAGACTCTCTACACAGGCACTATTTTCCTCATTTCTCCGCCTAGTATACCCTAATGATATAGTACCTGTCAACGTTAATAACGAGTATATATACCTGTTAATATGCGTATAATCAAGGTAGAAGCAGAATATCATCTTCAATACCAAGCTCTTTTAATACCTCGCGGTACAAAGTCGATAAAGAAGACCATAGCTGCTGGCGCTGCTCTTCGGTCAGCGAGTACATAATATCGCGGATTAATTCCTGCCCCATCGCCCGGCGACAGTCCTGCCGTCTTACGGCAAGGAAGAGGAATTATAAGATACTATATCAATTTCACTTCTCGCGCACGTAATCGGCGCCCAGCCCCACCGTGAAATGGAATATCGGCCTCTCCACCTTCCGCACGATGAGCGGACAATGCGTCATGCCCGCCGGAATATAGGCTAAAAAGCTTTTAGTCATAACGTGCTTTTCACCGTCAAGCCACAGCTCAACTTCCCCGCACAGTTCACGCGGGTTCTTAAAATCGGTGCCGAAAAACGTGACTACTTCCGTAAAATCATGGGTGTGCGCCTCCGCGGCGGGCTGCTCCGAGGCGCAGCCCGGCCATATCCAGACGCTTTCCGAGTAGAAAGCCCCGGGAATAACATCATTGTCCAGCCACATCACGTGCGTCGGCGTTACGTGCCCGGATTCCGGCTTCTTGCCGATACCGCTCTGCTCACCGGGAAACAACTTATCCGGTTTTACGTCGGTAATGATGTATTTACTGGTCTTCAATTCGCCTGTCATCCATTGCCTTCCTTTCCGTGCATTTTCAGCCACCTACGTCCATCTCCGACTCCTTAAACGAGCTTACCGGTATTTATGAAAACTTCTAATCAAACCCGTAGAATTTTACTACCTTGTCCAGCGGCTCCCTAGGAGTACGGCCTCTGGTTACCGGGTTATTCCAGTCCGGGTAGCCGATGGAGATTCCCAGCGCGATGAGTTTGTCCTCCGGTATGTCCAGCACCCGCCTGATAATGTCCGGGTAAATCACGGCCTGTGCCTGCGCTATGGTTCCCAGTCCGTAGCTGGTAGCCAGCAGCATGATGTTCTGCACCGCCGAACCGCTGTCGTACAGCGACCAGGCGTTAATACCCTCCGATTGCTGGAAGAACGACTTCCCTGCCAGCAGATAAATGCACGTCGTGGCGCCGTAGTGGCGGTAATTATCGAACGTGTGAGCCTCCCATTCTTCCTTGGGTATCTCTTTTCGGTCTTCAGGCCGCAAAGCGCGTATGCGCGCCATGTAAGGCTCGGGGAACTCGTATGGCCGGTGGATTTCCGAATACGGCTCCTGTATCCCCTTCTTTACGAATTCTTCCTCTATTTCCTCCAGTATCTTGCCGGCGGCCACGGCGAACTCCCAGGGCTGGGTGTTGGCCCACGACGGCGCCCGCAAGGCCTGCTCCATTACCTCTTTAAGAATATCCAGCGGTACAGGGTCGGACTTGAATGCCCGGATACTCTTTCTCTCTCTTATAGCGTCAACGACATCCATGTAACCTGCCTCCTTTATCGACTTAGCTTGTCTTGCTCCTTAGATAATTATCGTCATTTACAATTCGGTAAGTCAAATCAGCCGGCGCACCCTTACCATCTCGCTATTGACACAATCGGACAAAGAACGTAACATATATACACCAATCCAGCGAGGTAAAAATACGCTTGGGAATATTCAACCGTAATAAACCTGATGACATCCTGCTTCTTCAACCGGTACGCTTTGCCGACGAGAAAATACCCCGCGGCAGGGTGAGGATGCTTTACTGCGATGCATCCGGGAAAGTATATTCCTCCATTATCGGCCGCTCGGTATACGAACGCGCCCGGGATAACGCGGCCATCATGTCACACCGCCGCAAACCGTTTGCCACCATCGGCCTGGAGACCGACCCCGGCCAGTTCATCCCGGCAACGATAGAAATAGGAACCCAGGAAGCATGGGCACTGGAGTACATCCTGGAGCACGCCCTTAAAAACGGCAAGCTGCCGGATATACTTAAAAAGTTTCTCAAACCGATGATAAGACTCAATGAGTCCGAACGTGAAACCGTCATTTCCGAATACCGTAAGCGCCGACGCCAAACGCCCGCGGAGCCTACACCCAAGGTGCTGGAGAGACTGCCGTATTACCAGGAACAGGATATGGAAGTCTCCATGCCGATTTATAAAGCCGAATATGCCTATCCTCTTATAGTTCTGAAACTCCTCCCCACCGATGAGCATACGCCGCACAGTAACCGAAGGCTGCTAATCCTGGACAGCGAGGGCGACATGGCCATTATCAAAGTACCCACCGGCTTAGTCCGCAAGATGGAATTAGAACTCACAGAGCGTAGCGGTAAGAAACGCGACAATACCAGTGCGCTCATCTCACAAAATCCGGATGGCTATACCCTTGGTTACATGCCCGTTGGCCGGCAGCAGCGAAAATCCCTGGATACGCTGACCAGATACTTCGAGGAGACCGGCAGCAGCAAGCAACACGTCTCGCTGGTCGTAAAAACCGTACTCATCCGGGCTAAAGACAGGGTATCTTCTCCAGTACGCTAGACAGGATACCAGCCTAAGACTTACCCTTCTTGTCAGGCGGAGCCTTTTTCCCCTTTTCCCCTCCCCCGAAGAGTTTCTCGCCACGGGGAACGACAGCATTCATACGGCCGTCCATATCAGTAGGGTGGAACGCCGCTTTTCGCCCGAACTTAGGCATACTCGGCGAAAAAATCCAGGCATACAGCTGTGGTAACGGTGTCTTCTCCAGCAGCAGTACCAGTATAGAGGTAATCACGATGCTGAAAAGCACCACCCCGTAAGTTACATTTTTAATTATCTCTCCGCCGGCCACTCCCTGCTGCAGCGGTATGCTCGCCAGCACTACCGCGGCCAGGCCCTTGGGCACCATAACAGCCATGACGGAGAAATCTTTAGCCCCCATCGCCTGCCGCACGGACAGCTTAACGGCGGGTATGCGCAGGATGAAAGCCACGGCCGTGAGTATCAGCCCGACGATGATAAGCCAGCTGCTGATAAGCTCCAGAGAGATGCCGAGATAGATGAAGAAAAAGGTCTTGAGAAGAAAAGCCACTTCGCTGAAAAATATCTTCTCCGTATCGTTGAGGCCGACCGGCTCCCTTACCGTCCACGACTTGAATATCGGGATGCGTATCGTCTCGATATTACCAATAGTAATGCCGAAGGCCAGGGCGGCAATAGCGCCACTGAACCCCAGCGTCTCCACGATGCCGTAGATGACAAAAACGAAGGCCGGCGTGGTGAAGATGGCGTTCTTTATGGCATGCACCCGGTTGAGCAATATCGACCATATAAGAGCACCGATTATTCCGAAAACCAGGGCTACCAGAAACGAGGCAATAAGGTCGCCGGATACCGAGGCTATTTCGAATTTGCCGACGACATACGCCTGAACCAGCGCCACGGTAATTACGATACTCAAGACATCGTTCACAGAAGATTCGACCGATAGTAATGTGCTGGTTTCCTCTTTTATTTTTAGCTGCCTGACGAGAGGTATGACGACCGCCTCCGAAGTAGAGCCGACAATCGCCCCCAGGATGAAGGCCGGCAGCACTTCAAGGTCGGTGAGCCAGATAGCGAACCCGGCCACGACGGCCATCGTCGAGAAAAAGCTTAGGGGGGCCAGAGTCATCGCCCCTCCCAGCGCCGCCCGCAGCATGCTCAATCGCAGGGCCAGGCCGCTTTCGAAAAGTATGATAATCAGGGTAATGGTCGTAAAGACCGGCCCCACCTCCCCGAACAGCGCCGGTGATGCAAAGCCCAGCACCGGGCCGACGCATATACCTATTAATATCAGTAGAATGACATCGGGAATCCTGGTACGACTAAATATGCCGGTGAAAAGGTGCGCCAGGAACACCAGTATTCCAACGAAGGCTATTACCTGGGCGACATTCTCCATATCCATCACCGTGAATTATGGCATTGGCTACGGCAAACTTCAAGTCGGCGGCGCATCAGCGGGCTGCTTATCCCCAAAAATAACCACCCCTGAAAGCGGGGTGTCTAAGAGGAGCGTCAGCCCCTCTTTTTCTCTATAACGCCGTAGAGCTGCTGACGCTGCCGCACTAGTTTTCCCCTGCTCCCCCACGCCATTAACCGTCGTCGGTATAAGCTCGGAAAGCGCCGGGTGGATATGAATCCCCTCTTTTATTATGCTATCGCAACATTTCCTCTATTTCAATGAAATTCACGAAAAATGTGTACTTTCGTAGCTTCAATAATCGCACGTAACGCAAGGAACGCACAGAACACGTGTTTCATAATCTTGACATTAGGCGAATCCAGTGGTAGAAATATGTCGTACTCTCTCTCTCCATATGAAACCAAGATGAAAGATTCACAAAAAACAAAGAAACAGCTTATCGAAGAGCTCCAGGAAACGCGGCGCCGGCTCGCAGCACTGGCAGCTTCGGAAGCAGAAGCCAAACAGTCCGAGGCAGAACTCCGGGACTCAGAAGAGAAATTCCAGAAAGCTTTCCGCTCCAGTCCGAATATGATAATCATTATCGGCATAGAAGATGGCAAATATATTGAAGTCAATGACAGCTTTGTGAATATCACGGGGTACAGCCGTAAAGAGTTAATCGGGCATACGGTCGAAGAATATAATATGTTAGCCAAGCCGGAGGAGCAGGAAGAAATGGTCCGGCTTATGACGGAAAAGGGTAAATTACGGAACGAACAATACAGTTTCCGTACCAAATCCGGTGAAATCATCCCGTGTCTGTGCTCGGTGGACGTATGCAACATCGGCGATAAACCATGCCTGGTGGCCGTGGCCTCCGATATCACGGAACTCAAACGCACGGAGGAGGCGTTGCGAGAATCCGAGGAAAAATACAGGACGCTGGTTGATAATTCTATCATCGGCATAATGAATGTTAATATCACCGGCAAAATAACCTACGTTAATAAGACTATACTTGAGGCTACCGGCTATTCCCGGAATGAGCTGGTCGGCAAGAACGGGTTCAGGCTCGGTCTAATTCCCGGTGATACATTAACGGTCTTGAGAAAGCGAATGAAGGAAAAGCTGGGGGGACAACCACCCGGACGTCTGGAGATGCAGTTCAAGCGTAAGGACGGAAAATGGATATGGCTGCAAATAAGAGGCAGTTTACTCCGAACACATAATATCCCGGTCGGCTTTCAGCTAATCGGCGAGGACATAACCGAGCACAAGCAGGCCGAAGAGGCGCTACGAGAGTCCGAGGAAAAGCTCTCCGCAGCCTTCCGCTCCAGCCCGCAGGCGATTGCCATTACCACGGTAAAGGAAGGCAGATTCATCGAGGCAAATGAAAGCCATAGTCGCGTTACCGGCTACACGCGCCAGGAATTAATCGGCCGTACCTCTGACGAGTTAAATATCTGGGTAAATCCGGAAGACCGCAAAAGGGTATTACGAATATTAAAGGAAAAAGGCCGGATTTATAACGAGGAACTCGAGTTCTATACGAAATCAGGCGAAATACAGGATTCTCTCTTTTCGGCGGAGCTTATCAACATCGGCGGTGAGGAATGTATTATCTCGTCAACACTGGATATCACGGAACGCAAGCTAATGGAAGAAGCGCTGCGTGAGTCCGAGGGAAAATTCTCCGCGGCTTTCTATACCAGCCCTGAAATGATGGCTATCTCCAGTATTTCCGACGGTGTATTTTTAGAAGCCAATGACAGCTTCACCCGCGTTACCGGCTACACACGCGATGAAATAATCGGTTGTAGTGCTATCGATGTAAACCTCTGGGTAAAACCCGATGACCGCGATAAGATGGTAAAGCAACTTAAGGAAAAAGGTAGAGTCAGCAACGAGGAATACCTCCTCCGCACCAAGCGGGGTAATGTACGCAACATGCTGTTCTCCGCCGAACTGGTCAACCTCGGCGAGGAACCCTGCGTGCTTTCCGTATCTATTGACATTACCGATTTCAGGAAAATGGAAGAGCAGGCCCGCGAGGCCGAGAACCTAAGGAAACTTGATAAACTCCGCACGGAACTGCTGGCCAACATCTCCCACGAGCTTCGTACGCCCCTGGCCAGCATCAAGGGTTTCGCCACCATGTTACTGGACTATGAAGACAGGCTGAAGCGCCGCGAGAGGCGCGAGTACCTGGAGATAATCGATAATAATACCGACCGCATGGTAGAGCTTATCGAGCAGCTGCTGGAAATGTCCCGACTTGAAGCAGGTATGCTGTCTATAAAAAAGAAACCCGCCAGCATTATCAAGCTTTGCCGGGAGGTAATTGCCGAAGTCCGCGTCAGGGCGTCATCTCATCGGTTTACGCTGGATATACCGGCTAAATTGCCCAGGATAAACGTAGACGCCAGGCGCATCCGGCAGATACTGGATAATATCATTGATAATTCTGTAAAATACTCTGATGCCGGTACTGAAATAAACCTGTCCGTCCGCCGGGAAGGAAACGAGCTATTGTTCACCATCACCGACCACGGAGTGGGTATCCCGCCGAACGACCTGCCGCGGGTTTTTACCCGGATGTTTCGCTCTCCCCAAAAACACAGGGTGTCCGGCATCGGGCTGGGACTCTCCATCTGTAAAGGTCTGACGGAGGCCCATAACGGCAGAATCTGGATAGAAAGCGAAGAAGGTATTGGGACAAAGTGCTTCTTCACCCTGCCGCTGGATACTGCAAAAGTGGAGCATTCCTGATGAACAAGTCCGGGAATAAAATCGTGCTAATCGTGGAAGACGATACCGATACCCGCACCTTCACCTGCCGCGTTCTACAGCTCGAGGGCTACACCTGTCTTGAGGCTGAAACCGACGCAGAGACGTTCCGTTCTATAAGGGAAAACAACATCGGACTGGTGATACTGGACTTGAAGCTGGCCGAAAATAACGGCTGGGTAATACTATCACAACTCAAGGGCAATGAGGAAACCGCATCGATTCCGGTAATTGTATTTACCGCCTCCTTTGGTGAAAACCAGAAAGCCCAGGCCCTTAAGATGGGCGCCGAAGAATACCTGATTAAACCACTAAGTGCGAATATGCTGAAGGATGCCGTTAATCGCGTTCTGCCGATAAACCGATGAATCTAAAATTTACCGACGAGTGATTTGTACGTATCGGCCAGCGCCTGTGGCACGACCCTGATATCGGCCAAGACGGGCACGTAGTTGGTATCTCCCTGCCAGCGCGGCACGATATGGCTGTGAAAATGGTCGTCGATGCCGGCCCCGGCTACTTTCCCGATATTCGCCCCGATATTAAAGCCGCCCGGCTGAAACACTTCCTTTAACACCCGGATACTCCGGCTGACCAGCTCGAAGTGCTCGTTCCGTTCCTCCTCTGTGAGCTCTTCCAGGGCGGGAGTATGCCTATAGGGGGCTATTAAGAGGTGTCCGGGATTATAAGGATAGCTGTTCATCATAATATAATTTCGTTTACCCCTGTAGAGTATATAATTCTGCGCGTCTTTGTCCTCTTTGGGCTTATCGCACAGAATGCAACCCCCGGGTTTTTCCTCGAGGATATATTGAATACGCCAAGGTGCCCAGATATGCTCCATATATATTCTCCCTGCCGGTGCTATTTTAATCGGCAACCGGTGCCGCCGTCAACAGGGCACTAATCGGCCTTCTCCCTGAGCATCGCCCAGGAGTTCACATTGCTGCCCGGCGCGATACCCTCCTCGACTACCCTAAAGCCAAGATGCTGGTAAAGAGCCACGTTCTTTTCCACCTGGGTTTCCAGAAAGCAGGGCAGGCCCTCTTTATCGATCCTGGCGAACATAGCCCTCAACAACTTGCTGGAATAACCTTTCCCTTGATAAACCGGGTCGACGCCGAGCAGCTGTAGATACAGGTGCGGTGAAGGCGCGCAACGCTTTCGCACCGATTCAGCATAGTCGCCATAAGCCTTCTGCCGCGCAATTACCTCCCGCCTAACTCTAAATAAAAGCAAAAAACGCCTGCTCCTGATTTCGCTCCACAGCGTTCTGCGGCGTCTATCCGAAGGAAACCATACGGCCACACCTTCCAGATTTGGAGACGTCGCGTAGACCTCGCCGTACATAATGCCGAAACGAATCAGCGACTGAAAGGTAACGGGTTGTATCCTTTCTCTTTCGGAACCGTCGGGAAAGAAATAGGCGGATAAGGGATAGTCCTGGAATGCCCTGGCCAGTATTTCCGCCGCCGGTTTGACCTGTGCCTTGGTCAAACGGACGAGACTGTTTAAATCGGTGACCATATACTAATCTCCCAACTATTTCATCTTATCTTGCCCCCACCCCCCAACCACATCCATTTTATTCCTCCTTATCTTTTCCCACCCTGCCACCCTCGGCACATCTGTGTTTAATTTACATTATTTACCCCCCCACCCCACAAGCGGGGCGTCTAATAGAGGCGAAGCCCCCCTTTCTATTACTCCCCCTCTCCCTCTCCCTGCCTCATCAGGAGACGGGGACACAGGGGGTGAGGTAAACTGATAATCATACCACGTTTGGCTTCGTGCCTGTATTTATGTTATAATTGAGCTTTGAAATCCGCAATTTATATATAAGGATAATAACATGGCTGAAAAACCCGAAAAACCTGCTAAAGACCTCCAGACTTTTCTCGAAAACGTCAACAAGAAAGACAAACCGAACGGTAAAAAAATCCGTTTTGCCTTTACCAAGCGTAAGAGATAGTCTTAAATAGCTACTATTTAATCTTACGCGTCATCGCTTCCTTGCCGGGAACGGCTCATCCGCTGAAAAATCGGGCAAGTAATTTGCCGGGGATTCCATACCCTGCATCCAGCCATTTTGAATACCCAGCCTTTCCACCAGCCCGACCACCTCCACATACTCCCCGGGCGATATTCTCCTGTTAAGCTCCCTGTACTTATAAGCCCGGTGCGCCGGGTGATACTGGGACATAATGCTGACCGCCACCCCGGGAGAAATTTCGCTAACCAGCCATGGCAGCGATTCCTCACTGCCGGCGATTCCGTCGGGGAGTACCAGATGACGGATTATTAGTCCTTTCCGGGCAATACCTTCGTCGTCCACCTCCAGGTTGCCGACCTGCCGGTACATCTCCTTGATAGCAGCACGGGAGCTGTCCGCGTAATGACGCACCCGCGAGTACTTTCTGCCCATTTCGTTCGAGGCATAACGCAAATCCGCCAGATATATGCTTATTATCCCGTCGAGCTCCCGCAAAGTCTTCAAAGAATCATAGCTGCTGGTATTATAGACCAGCGGCAGGCGAAGTCCCATCGGCACGGCTTCCAGTATCGCCTTTACAATCTGGGGCACGAAGTGCGAAGGCGTTACCAGATTTATATTGTGGCACTTTAACTCGTCCTGTAGATAGAGCATACGCTCCGCGAGCACGGCGGTGCCGACCTCATAGCGTTGCTGGTTTTCCGGGTCCTGACTTATCTGGTGGTTCTGGCAGTAGACGCACCGCATATTACAATTGCCGAAAAATATCGTCCCCGACCCACGCCTGCCGGAAAGCACCGGCTCCTCTCCATGGTGAGCGCCTACCGATGAAACAATCGGGAGATAGCCGGAATTACAGGAGCCCACCTTCCCCTTGACCCGGTTAGCGCCGCATTCCCTCGGGCAGATATCGCACTCTGCCAGCCTGGCTCCGAGCCTACCGGCGCGGCGTTCCAGTTCCCCCGAACGATACAGGGCTATATATCCCGGTTCGTTCGTACTCATGAATCTTTTTGCTTGACCTCCAGGTTCAGGCCTTTTATCTTTAAAATTACCACTTCCTCACCAACATCTATTTCGCCCTCGACCGACCTGGCTTGCCAGTATTCGCCCTTGATTTTGATAACCCCTTTCGGAGTTAACGCCTGCATCACTTCACCCACCAGACCTATCATTCCCTCGACGCCGGTCACCTTCTTCCGGCGCAGACTGGGAACTATGGCACGGTGCACGATAAAGACGAAGGTGCCGAATACGAACCCGATGACTATCATAACCGGCAGGGATATTTCAACATCGAAGAACCACAGCACCACGAAGACAAGGACCAGCACAGCTACATCGTCCAAAAGTGCAATAAGGACAATCAGCCAGGTCTTCATATCCGATGGTTCGTTCTTCCTTATCATGAGGACAATTTACGTAGCTTTTCCAGCGCTTCGTAAATCCGTTTCAGGCAGCGCTCCCTGCCCAGCACGGCCATGGTCTGGAACAATGGCGGGGTAGCCGTCTCGCCGGTAACCGCCGTCCTTAGTATGCTGAACAGCTGGCCGGCCTTGAGACCGAGCTCTTCGGCGAGCGGACGCAGCAGCGTTTCCAGAGATTCCTCGTTAAACGCCGATAGCCCGCTCAATCTCTGTGACGATACCTCCAGCGTCGCCAGCGTCGATTCATGGGTCATCTTCTTGGCAACCAGTAAATCAGGCTCGTAGACGAGGTTTTCAACGAAGAAAAATTTAACCAGGTCGGGCACTTCGGTCAGCTTTTTCGCCCTTTCCTGAACAAGCGGCATCATCCGCCGTACATATTCCGTATCCAGCGGTCGCTTTACCTGCGGCGGCAGGCCCTGCTCAAGGAACGGGAGCGCTCTCTGCGTAAAGTCTTCAATATCCAGGCCGCGAATATAAACACCGTTCATCCAGTCCAGCTTGTCGCGATTGAATACGGCACTGGTCTTGCCGATTCTTTCCAGCGAGAAGTTATCAATAAGTTCCCGGCGGGTCATGAGTTCCGTTTTATCGTCGAGAGACCATCCGATTAAGGCGATGAAATTGAACATCGTTTCCGACAGGTAGCCCTTCGCCCGAAATTCGAGTATAGACACGTCGCCGTGGCGTTTGCTTAATTTGGCGCGATCCGGCCCTACTATGAGCGAGTGGTGAACGTACTGCGGAGGCGTGTAGCCGAGCGCCCGGTAAATGAGCAGGTGGCGGGGTGTGCTGGAGACCCACTCTTCGCCGCGGATGACATGGCTGATTTCCATGGCATGGTCGTCGACGACGTTGGCGAGGTGGTAGGTGGGATAGCCGTCCGACTTTAATAGAATGAAGTCGTCGATGGTGGCGTGCTCGAAGGTGACATCGCCGTAGATAAGGTCGTTGAAGGTGGTGCTGCCTTCCAGGGGAACTTTGAAGCGCACCACGGGTACGGCGCCTTCGGCTTCTTTTTGGGCACGCTGCTGCGGAGTGAGGTCGCGGCAGTGGCGGTCGTAGCCGGGGGGCTGTTTCCTGGCTACCTGCTGTTTGCGCATGTCTTCGAGTCGCTGTGGGGAGCAGTAGCAGTAGTAGGCGTTGCCCTGCTCGACGAGTCGGTCGGCGGCCTGCTTGTAGAGGTGAAGTCGCTGCGATTGATAGTAGGGGCCGTAGTCGCCGCCGATATCGGGGCCTTCATCCCAGTCAAGGCCGAGCCACTTGAGGCCGTCCATAATGTATTCGACGGCGCCTTCCACTTTGCGGGTGACGTCCGTATCCTCGATGCGCAGGACGAACCTGCCGCTGGAGTGGCGGGCGAGGAGCCAGTTGAACATGGCCGTGCGGATACCGCCGATGTGGGGGCGGCCGGTGGGACTGGGGGCAAAGCGGACTCTTACGGGCAGGGGCATGGCAATCCTTCCTTGCGAGTGATACTACACCATTTTAGCATGGGGGGTGAAAAGATACTAGGAGGATACAAAAATCCCCCTTAATCACCCTTTATGAAAAGGAGAGGTAAAGGGGCGGGGTTACCTCACTCTGCTCACTCCCATTTTGTTTTTCTCTTTTAAGCTATATAATTAATATATAGGGTTAAACAACCAGGGAGATGCGGGAGGTGAGCGCATAGTGAAAGATAGAATTATAACGGGCGGGAAGGGCAGGAAGGACGTGACGGTGGTGGTGAGCCGGAACGTGTTTCCGGGGCACGAGCGGGAGTACGACGAATGGGTGCGGAGGCTGGTGGCGGCGGCTAAAGAGGCCCCCGGCAACAAGGGCGTAACGATGCTCATACCGCCGCCGGGACAGTCCGGACTGTACCACGTGGTGCTTCGTTTCACCGATGAGAAATCCGTGCATATCTGGGAAACCTCCTATGTCCGCCAGAAACTATCGCACGAGGCGGATGATTTCTCCCGGAGGAGCCGGCAGGAGGCGACTGGCCTGGAGACGTGGTTCTCCATCCCGGAATGCCCGGAGCTGGAAACGCCCCCGCAATGGAAAATGGCTATCGTTACTTTCCTCGGGGTGTACCTGCTTTCGATAATCATCATACCGCTGCTGGAGATTCCCTTTAAAGAGTTGAATTTCTACCTGATGAATGTCATGGTAGCCGCCCTGCTGGTGAGCATTTTAACGTGGGTGGTAATGCCGTGGTTCAGTCGGTTCGTATTCCGGAAGTGGCTGTTTAAATAGTATATTAGTCTACCTCACCCCCTGTGTCCCCCTCGGTGGAGTGGATGCAATTGCTCACTGAGGGGAATGATGGTTTGAATCTCAACACCTTGCCCATCGTAAAGTACCCTTTCAATTAAAAGCCTCATCAGCTCTTGCTTGCCAGCGAAGTCAAGGTTGTCTAATCCTGTGCTAATCTTCTCCGTCAGGCTTCTGATGCGGGCCTCCTGGCTTTGCGTCAGTTGCCTTTGGTCAAGCTGCCTCTCTAGTTCAGCCTTCCGCTTCTCTAATTCACCTTGCTCCTTCTGGATTAGCTCCATGTCCTCACGCATCATGAAATCAGCATACAGCCCCTTGCGGTAACCTTCCACCAATCGTCTCTGTTCATCCGGTATTGCCTTCAGCCTGATCTGACAGAGTCGCAGTTCGCTCTCCAGGATTTCCTTCGTCTGCGAATTGTCAGCATTACGCTTATGAAGCTCCTGGATGAGAAAGTCCGGGTCTCTGATAAGCTGGCAAATCGTGTCCCAGACCACAGGCTCTACTGCCTCGGCCTTAACCTCAGGGCACGAGCAAGGTTGTGGTTCGCCACTGGGGTCGAGGGGAACCCTGTCGGGATTGTATTTGCGATAGCATCGGTAATAAGGCACATTATGAGCAGTGTGTCCCCCCATCCTGCCACCGCATTGTGAGCAGTATAGAAGCCCGGATAGGAGATACTCCCTCTTCGTGTTTCTCTTGGATAGCTCCGCGTTCCTGTCGAGCTTCCTCTGCACAGCCTCAAATAGTTCTAACGGCACCAGTGAAGGCACTTCCACTGTTATCCATTCCTCCCTGGGACGCAGGACTAGCGATGTCTTTTTGATTCTCGTTGATGGCTGACGCCGCATCCTTGGCTCAACATGGTATTTCCTGAACTGGTGCAGCTTGCCGATATAAGCTTCATTCCTGAGCATGACCCCCAGGGTGCTAGCCCTCCACCTGTCTCCACCTTTAGGAGTGGGTATATGCAGCCTGTTAAGCCTTTCGGCCAAGCCTTGAAGCGACAAGCTCTCGTTGGCAAAGGTATAAAAAAACAATCTTAACGTCTGTGCTTTCTCAAGATCTTCTTCCAACGTAGCCTTTTCTTTGTTGTAGTAGAAGCCGAAGGGTGTCGCTCCTGCGCTGACCACTTTGCCCTGCCTAGCCTTCTCTCGGCTACCTCTAACGGTGCGCTCTCTTATCTTCTCTCGTTCGTATTCAGCTACCAGTCCCCTCATATTGAAGAACATCCTATCTTCAGGAGAGTTACCCATGTCCTGTGTAACGAACTTCAGCTTGATTCCCTGCTTCTCAAACTCTTCGGCCAGAATCATCTGGTGGTAGAGCTTTCGGGAAAGCCTGTCTGGGTCGTAGGACAGAACCACATCCACTCTGCCTTCCCTGACTGCTTGGCGCAAACGATTTAAGGCTGGTCTATCAAGTTCAGCCCCGCTATAACCATCGTCAATAAAGGCATCCTTATCTCCATCAAGTACAGGAGTCCCGCCCCCTTCCAGGCACCTTTTCCTAAATGCCTCAATCTGGCTGGGGATACCATATTTCTCTGCCTGTTTATCTGTGCTCACTCTGGCGTAAAATGCTTCTCTCATCTTTTCCTCCGCATGTCCTCTAGCTGCTCTTTTGTCGGCATTTCGGTACCGAGATACTTGATGACTTTTTGCTTCACTTTCTTGCCGTCCCGGTGGTTTTCTACGAGATAGTAATAGGTTCTGTTTCCCTGTTGCTTACCTCTTACAAATGCCACTGCTCACCTCTACCATAAGTGTAGTGCCTAGTCAGGAGAATGTCAAGTCAGGGGGAGGCCATTCCGTAAAGAGGTAAAGCTTTTGAAACGACCTTTGAGTTGGTCTACTGAGGTTCGAATCTCAAGTGGTGCCTAGGTGATAATCGGCAGAACTTTTACAATCTCATTTAGCGTAAGCCTTAATCATAATCGGCTTTGTTGAACAAAACAAGCGATTGGGACCTCGACTGAACAATCTGCAATGGTGTTCAGACTGCGAAATCCTAAAGGATGGAAAATATGCGAGTATATTGTGTTAAGTGCCGAAATAGGAGAGAGATCAAGAACACTAAGAATTTTGCGGTATAATGGGGATAGGGAGGTGCGGTGATGACTAAGACCATTGGTATTTTGACTGGCGGCGGTGACGTACCCGGACTGAATCCCTGTATAAAAGCTGTTGTGACGAGCGCTCTGGAAGAAGGATACAGGGTTTTTGGCATTACCCGTGGGTGGGCAGGTTTGCTCCAGTACGATCCAGATGAACCCTCCACACACGGTGATAACGTGCGTAATCTCGAAAGAAAAGATGTGCGAACGGTAGATAGAACCGGGGGGACCTTTCTTCACACGTCGAGGACCAATCCTTCAAATATGCACCCGGAAAAGGTCCCGGATTTCCTGAAGAATTCAAAGTGGGGCAAGCCCATCGACGAAAAAGGGACTATGGATTATACCTCTCACGTCATCAACAACATTGAACGTCTGGGAATTGACGTGCTTGTGCCCATTGGCGGCGACGACACGCTGAGCTTTGCCGTCCGACTACACAAGGAGGGCGTACCGATACTGGCGATTCCCAAAACAATGGACAATGATGTTTATGGAACGGACTACTGTATCGGTTTTTCCACCGCGGTGACCCGCAGCGTTGATTTTATCACCAGTATCCGCTCCACCGCCGGTTCACACGAGCGAATCGCCGTAGTCGAGCTATTCGGACGCAATTCGGGTGAAACCAGCCTGATAAGTGCCTACCTTGCGTTTGTCGACCGTGCCGTTATTTCCGAGGTTCCCTTTAATGTCGACAAACTCGCCAAATTCTTATTGGACGATAAAAGCAATAATCCCTCCCGTTATGCCATCATGACCATTTCCGAAGGAGCCACGTTCGAAGGCGGCGGCGTTGTTGATAGCGGTAAAGTTGATATGTTCGGACACCGCAAGCTGGGAGGTATTGGATTAGTTTTGGCGGAAGTAATAAGAGACAGGACTGGAGAGGATGTCCTGTACCAGCAGTTAGCCTACCTGATGCGTTCCGGAGCCCCCGATTCGCTGGACCGCATGGTGGCTACGTGCTACGGACACCTTGCCGTGCAATTGATAAAGAACGAGGAAACCGGCAAGATGGTGGTCCTGAGTGACGGGCGCTATACTTCCGTCCCGGTGGAAATAGTGACAGCCGACAGAAAACGCATTGACGTTGATAAATTTTATGATGCCAGGAACTATCGGCCTAAGATTCAGCAATATATTGGCATGCCGATGTTCCTCAGATAAATAGAGCCGTCCTAGGGGGGTGTGCCCGGTGGGCGGAACCAAGGTGTTCCGGCGGTACCGGCATTATAGGACTACACATTTTGGACTTTTGTTATCTCAATCGCTTGACGGCGTGGGTAATGTGGGCTAGAATCTTTATTGGTGGTAATCGAGGACGTTTGCCATGATTGAGATGAGCATTGATAGCATCCGGGCCAGCCTGATGAATTACCAGCGAGTGGTCATTCTGAAAGAGAAAATGGCCGAGCGATATCTACCAATCTGGATTGGTCCTAGTGAGGCGGATGCCATAGCTGTTAAGTTACAGGGAGTCGAGGTACCCAGACCGTTGACTCATGATTTACTGACCTCAGTTATTGATGCTCTCGGGGCTACAGTGGAGTCGGTTATAGTCAATGACCTCAAGAACGATA
>Ga0315547_1000579_pt1 | contig 35120 bp, 42 predicted proteins | sample SalMarSW160240MG_2_FD_202542 | JGI IMG/M metagenome (GOLD analysis project Ga0315547, IMG submission 202542) | Salt marsh sediment microbial communities from the Plum Island Ecosystem LTER, Massachusetts, United States - Salt Marsh Sediment SW1601-240 ...
GATTTTGTGCTGATGCCCTTCGCCTACGGCTTAGAGCATCAGCACAAAGAATGTTCTAATATAAAAATTAGGTAAAAAGTAAACTTATACAATGCAATTTTTTGTCTTGACAAATGGGTCCACCTCATTACCTCCATTTGTTTTTTGTTGAATTGGTTAACTAATTCATATATTTAACCGGTTTAATTGGTTTACTTTAATAGAATCATTTTCTTTGTTTTACTTATAAAATCATCGGTCTTTATCCTGTATAGATAAATACCTGATGAAACCTGATTTTGATAGTTATCCTTTCCATACCATATTATTTCATAATAACCTCCTTTCTGTGTTTGGTTGTTAATCAATGTTTTTACCAACTGCCCTTTAATATTGTAAATTTCTACTACACCTTCTTTTACAGTAGGAGATAATTGATAAGAGATTCTTGTGTATGAAGTAAATGGATTTGGATAATTGCTTAATTTAATATTTGTTTCTTGTATTGAAGAATCGTCTATTCCAACAGATGATTGAACACTTCGGAAGATATGACTTATGCTTTCATAACTTATTGCGTATATATAATCATCTTCAGAAATTGTAATAAATTCAATCCCTGTAGTCGGTGGCATTATTTCAGATTCAATTAAATCCCAACTTTCACCATTATCCACAGAAAAATGAACAGCACCAGGATATCCATCTAAATCCGAGCAACCGATAAAAATCTTTTCTTCTGAATTAATAGCAATAGAAGTTACCAACACATCATCACATAACTCTGTCCAGGTTTCTCCATTATCGGAAGAACGGAAAACACCACCGCCATATTCATAATGCTGTCCACGGCTGCCAGCAAATATCTCATCATTTGAATTTATAGCCAAAGATGAAATATATTCATATTCCAATCCAATATGTTCCCAGTTATCACCCTGATCTGTTGATCGGTAAACACCTCCGCCTTCACCAATAAAGTTTATAGTACCGGCGAATAATATTCCTTCTGAATTCTCAACTATAGAGTTTACTACTTCACAATCAGATAAAGATAGTACTAATTCCCAACTTGCTCCATTATCGCTAGATTTATAAATACCTCCCCAGAAACCAACAAAAAGATTATTATTGGAATCAATTGAAATAATATGAGAATTAGAAGTATAATTAGTTTGTTCCCAATTTACGCCATTATCTATTGATATAAATATACCTAAATGATTACCGGCATATAAAGTATCAGAATGTGATATTATTGTAGCACAACATTCATCAAAACTTGTTTGCTCCCAATTTGCACCATTGTTAATAGAACGATAAATCCCATTATTTGTACAGGCAAATAAATATCCAATGGAATTTATAGCGAGACAATGGATACTAGCTCCAGAACTATAAATTGATTCCCAGTAATCCTGACTATAACAAAAAGAGTAGGATAAAATGAGTATTAATATAATTAAGAAGTATTTTGTTTTCATTTTTAACTCTTACATCATTCTTCTATTTTTACCTTTTTATTAAAATATGAGAATATTTTGCCAACTTTTTTATTTTCTTACTTAAGTATCTTTTATCACTTTAATAACAGCATCTTCTTAATGCCACTTTTTCTATTGCCAGCAGTTAATTGATACAAATAAACGCCACTGGTAACTTCTTGATTATAATTATCTCTTCCATCCCATTGTGTTATATGATAACCTCCTTTCATTTTTGTGTTAATAATATTTTTCACTTTTTGTCCTCTAATGTTGTAGATATCTAACTGAATCTGATTTGAATTATTTAAAGAAAAAGAAATGTGAGTAGTATGCATAAAAGGATTGGGATAGGCATTTATTTCGTAATTCGTAACCCTTAATTTGTAATTCTCCTCAACGCTTTGTCCACCAGATAAAGTATATACATTAGCGGAATTGTATGGCTCTCCATTATTGATAACAATTTCATCCTTGCCATCCCCATTAAAGTCACCTAAATTACAACATACTTTCTTGAAATGATTTAATTGGAAATAAGCTATAGATAATATTACATCAGGTTCTATATTAAAATTATCAGAACCATAATAAATATAAACAGCGCTATCACTATTTACCCAAGATACAATGTCTGAATATTCATCTCCATTTATGTTGCAATAAAATGGTCTGCCATATAGTGGAATATCTATATTCAGTTCACCTTCCGGGTTTCCAAAATAAATACCATAATCCCCGATAATTAGGTCATCACAGCCATCATTGTTTATATCTCCATTACACACGAGAATAGGGTTACAAAATTCCCCAGGTATTTCATAATCCATCACTGTATTCATATTTGATCCTCCTAAATAGATTTCAAGTTTCACAATAAGCTCATAAAAGTTTATGAATCTACTTGCAATCAAATCATCATAACCATCTCCGTTTATATCACCCACAGTCTTATATGTTCCAAATCCATCTACTATTGCACCCTGAATATGAAAATCTGGGATAGTATCTATTTCTTCTCCACCAAAAAACAAATCTACCTGTCCATTCCAGAAATAGGAGGGACCTCTACCTCCTGCTAAAATATCATCATAGCCATCGCCATTGAAATCATAGCCGCCATTTATTCCCGTAAAACATAAATTATATGGGTCAGGAGCATAATTCCCTCCGTGTAAGATAAGCTCTGGTTCAATATCAATGCAGTCTCCACCCAGACAGATATAGATATTTCCAGGGTCAGTCATACCAGAGCGGACACCATAAACTATGTCATTATATCCATCTCCATTTAAATCTCCACCCCAACTTGGGAAACCACTATGTGAAGGACCTATCAATTCAAGGTCTGGTATTGGATCTGGGATGGGACTTCCAAAATAGAACAAATGTTCTGTTGGATTATCAAATAAGTTAATATAAACAAAATCATCATAAACGTCATTATTTAAATCGCTGCCAGTTCTATTTGGGTTATAGGCACGAAATTCAACACTATCTGGCATTTCAAATGTCATTATTACTTCTAAACTATCAAGAGCAAAGGCGAGAGAGGATAAAAATAGTAAAAAGATGAAAATAATAGATGCTTTTGTTTTTCCCGATAGATCAGGATTAAAACTTCGTTTAAACATAATTTTCCCTATTTGTTTTTTATTTAATTTCCATTTGGGAAATATCTATGTCAAGTTTTTTTCAGGAATTATTTCCTGGTCTCCACCTGTAACAATTTCAAAATCATCTGAATTTTCTACTGAGCTTTTAATAAAACTTTCTACTAATTTTTGTCTCCTTGCACTCTGTCGTAATGGTAACTGAATTGGCTGCGGATTACTCTCATATTCAATTGTAAAATCAATATTCGTGTAGAGATTTATTTTTTGCTCTGCTGGAACATATTCAACAGGATAAAAACGAAGTGTAACAATATGATAACCCATCAGGCTACGGCGCCCAGACGAGTTGTAAATTCATCAGCAATCACTTCCACCAACTTGTCTGGGTAAGGATTACTTGAACCATAAATCTCACTATTTGGTTCAACAAATGGTGGTGGCTCGCTACCATCTGTTAGATAAGGTGGTTGTGCAGGATAGATGTCGTACGTTCCACTTTTTATAAGAGTGAAACTTGAGTAAGTTATCTTCTTTTTTAACTAAAAATTTCTATCACCTTTTGCATATCCTCAGGCATATCTTTTTTTACAGAAATTTTCGTTTTTGTAATGGGATGGATAAATTCTAATTTGTATGCATGCAAAGCCTGTCGTGTTAAAACTGAAGTAATAATTTCATTTATCTTATTTTTTACTGAATAGGGTGCTAAATTCAACATCTGCTTTTTAGAAGAATATATTTTATCACCCATTATAGGATGGTGAATATATGAAAAATGCACTCGTATCTGATGAGTTCGTCCTGTTTCTAAATATACTTTTGTTAAATCAAAACCTGGAAAAGATTTTAAAACTTTATAGTGTGTTATGGCTACTTTACCTTCAGGTCTAACTGACATTTTCTGTTTATTTTTTGGGTTGCGTCCATAGAAAGTTTTAATTGTTCCTTCTTGTTCAGATAAAGTCCCCATCGTTAATGCAAGATATACTTTTTGAATTTTATGATTTTCAAACAACTTTTTTAATAATGAATGAACATAGTCATTTTTGGCAATAATCATTAAACCCGAAGTGTCTTTATCAAGCCTGTGGACAATTCCTTGTCTGAATGACGTATTTAAATTTGAGAGCTTTTTAAAATGGTAGATTAGTGCATTGACAAGTGTGCCTTTGTAATGCCCGGGAGCGGGATGAACAACCATTCCAGCAGGTTTATTTATGATTGCAATATCATTATCTTCATAAGCGATATCTAAATCAATATCTTCTGGAACTATATTCTTTTCTTCAGTGAGAGGAATCTTAACTATTATTTCTTCATTGCCGTTTAGAATTTCACTCTTTCTGGCAATCTTGCCATTAATTGTAATTAGGTTATTTATTAATAATTTGTCTATAAAACTGCGGGAATAAAGGTCTTTTCTCCCAAGACTTGCTAAATATTTATCAATTCGGATTTTTTCATTGCAATGCGTGGTGATGATAATCTCTTTTTGTATATTAATGTTCTTGTTTTGGTTTAACATTATTTACATTAGTATCATATAATCTTTTTAAATCAATATCAGTAATGATGATTACCATTCCAGTAAACCTTCCTTCTTCATCGTGAATAATTCCGTTTTTGAATGTAATATGTTTTTTGATTTTTGGGAAGTAGATTTTTCTTTCTGGAATCAGTATCTTTTTTGCAATAGCTTCTTCAAAATATTTTAATATCTCTCCTTCAAAATGAAGGTCAAGTAAAGGGGGGTTATTTTCAATAGAAGGTATTCCAAGTAAGTTTTGTGAATGATTATTAATCAGAACAATTTCGCATTTATCATTAATTATTATAACTCCATCGTTAATATTTTCAAGTATTAAATCAAGGCGAGAGCGATTTTCAATAATTTTATCTTTCTTGGCTTTATCAAAGTCTCTTAAATTCTTAAGCATAATATTTGTTGAATTAATTAGGAAGGCAACAGGTCCTTTATTATACTTTTCAGAGATGATAATATCCAGTTTTCCTCTCCCTATTTCATTGAATACATTTTCAATAGGTTTGAAAGATTTATTAAGAATAATTGGAATATAGAAGAGTAAAATAATTCCAAGAATAATTTCAACAAAAAGGAAAATGTATTCTATACTGAGCATTCTATCTCTTATCAGGAAAAAAGGGTCACTTTCGTCAGTATAGGAAATTTTTGTAACATACTGTATGATTAGTGCTGATTCAATAATTATAAGAATCAGCAATAGAAGAACTATTATTCTTAATTTTGTTTGAAAAGAAGATTTCATAGCCAACTCCTTTCCGTCTGGTCGCCGAGACCGATGAAGAGCCTTATTTTAAACTCATATTATAATTTACATATAATTATAGACATTCACTAATATTATTACTTTTTTTTGATTTGTTTTTCAGACATCTTAATTAATTTATCAATATCTAATTTTTTCCCAATCACTAAAATAGTATCTCGTTCATTTAAGACATCAGCAGCAGAGGGGATAAAATTAGTTTCTTCTTTAACGATATTATCTCCATTTTCAGCAACTGTTGGTTTGGAACTTTTTATAGCAATAATACTTACATTATAGTTATTTGTGATGTCTAATTCTTTTAATGATTTACCGATGAAAAATGGGGGTGTTGAAATTTCTACTAAGCTGTGGTCTTTGGAGACTTCCATATAAGTGAATATATGTTGCGATACCAACAGATTAGCAATTTCTCTTCCAACATATTGTTCTGGAAAGATTGTTCTTTGAACCCCCATAATTTTTAGAATTCTTGCATGAAGCACGCTATCAACTTTAGCGATAATTTTCCCGACTCCAATTTTTCGTAAGATTGCTGCAGTGAGAATGCTTACTTCTTTATTTCCACCAATTGCAAGAACTACAGCATCAACATTATTTACATTTGCAGCTTTCAATGCTTGTTCATCAGTAGAGTCCAGACAGATTGCATTAGTAACAAAACTTCTAACTTCCTCTACTTTTTTTTCATCATTATCAATGGCTATTACATCAGCTCCTTTTTTCGTCAGGGTTTCTGCAACAGTTATTCCAAATCTACCTAAACCGATTACAGCAAATTGAGCCATATTACCTCCAAATTTAATAAAATTAAGTTTTCTAATTTAATAATTTTTTGTAAATTAAAATTATTTTACTTATCCAATTGCTATGTCCTCTTCTGGATAATGATAGTAAGTCTTTATCTTCTTTTCACCTAATGCAAAAGCAATTGTAAGTGGGCCAACTCTACCAAAATACATAAGAAGTATAATTGCAGTCTTACCAATTGCAGTCAAGTTTGATGTTAATCCCATTGAAAGACCGACAGTTCCAAAAGCTGAAAAGGCTTCAAAGATAATCTTCTCAAAAGGAGATTTTTGGGATAGACAAAGCACTAAAATGAGAACAATTAATATGGTCAAAGCGATAGCTACCAAAGACATGACTTTTTTTGTAACTTTTTGCGAAATTGTACGATTAAAAACTTCCACTTCTTCACGACCTTTAATAATAGACCAGACAGAAAGGATTAGAACCGCAAAACTGGTAGTTTTTATTCCACCTCCTGTTGAGCCAGGGGAAGCACCAATAAACATTAGCACTATCATAAGTAATGATGTTGCATAACCTATCTTTCCAATATTCATTGTATTGAAACCAGCAGTTCTTGTAGTTACAGATTGAAATACAGAGGCCATTAATCCATTTTTCAGAGGTAAATTTTGAAATTGATTTTTATATTCAAATAGAAAAATCAGTATCGCACCTGAAATAATCAAGAAAATTGTTGAGCTAATTACAATCTTTGAATGCAAAGAAAACGCTCTATTCTGTTTTCTCTTGAAGATATTATTTTTAATATCTAATAACACTCCAAATCCGATACCACCACAAATTATTAGAGTAATCATAACAATATTCACTAATAAGTTGTTTTGAAATTGAGTAAAACTATCTGAATACAAACAAAATCCTGCATTGCAAAAAGCTGAAACAGAATGAAATATTGAGTAACCTATTGCAGATTGGATATTTGGTAAAATAGTTCGAAATTTCAGGAAAAGTAATGCTGCTCCCAATATTTCAAATGAAAAAGTAGTTAAAAGTATTGATTTTATCAAGTAAACCATACTTGCTTGATTTGATTCGCCTAAAACGCCTTGCAATAAAGATTGTCTGCCCAAACTAAGCTGTTTACCAAAAATCATTATCATAGCAGTGGAAAATGTCATAATACCTAATCCACCGATTTGCAGAAGGAGAAAAATAATTATTTTACCGAATAAAGAGAAAGCAGTCCCGGTATTTAATACTATTAAACCAGTAACACAGGTTGCAGATGTTGCAGTGAACCCGGCATCAATAAGACCTATACTTTCACCATCAGAAGATGCAATTGGTAAGCTTAAAAATGTTGAACCAAGTAAAATTATGAATGCAAAACTAACCAAAACAACTTTTGCTGGATGATTTCTAAATCTTGAAAAAATATTTACAGCTGGTTGCGAAGTAGCAAGTTTGTCTGAAAATATTACAGCCTGGCGAAGAATAACATAAGATTGAAAGATAAGTGGATGTTCTGAGAGTAAAAAACAGACAATAACTGCAGTTAGATCTACAATAATTTTCTTAATGTAATCCAGATTACCTTTATGAAACGCAATTTTTACAATATTAAGAATTGCAAGATAGAACAAACAAATTTGAGTTATTTGGCTGAAGATTGGGAGTGATATTTGTAGTAAATGTTTATAGAATAAGAAAATTAAAAAAGCAATTGCCACAGGAAACATCAAAAATTCAAGGAACTTCCAATATTTCGGGCTTTCCTTATAATCCGCGTACATTATATATTTTAATAATTTAAGATATTATAATTAATTTGTGATAGTATGATAATAAAATATTTTGACTCAATCGCTTTATTTTCCTTTAGAATGATATTTTAAATTTAGCAAAATTAGTATTTAAGTGAAGGTAAACTTACATAAATTTATTAACTTAATAAATGTGTTTAAACCTCTAATTTTTTCTATTAACACTTAGCCGTTTAGCCTCCTTGACTTTCGTGCTTTTACCTTTTAGTTTTCTAATATAAAATAGCTTAGCTCGTCTTACATGTCCACGTCTAATTATTTCTATCATCTCAATCAGAGGCGAATATAATGGAAAAATTCTTTCAACAGCAACCCCATGACTAATTTTTCTAACAGTAAATGTTTTATTAATTAATGAACCGCGTTTTTGGATTACAATGCCCTGAAAGGTTTGGATCCGTTTTTTTTCTGCTTCTACTATTGTAAAATGAACTTTAACCGTATCTCCAGCTTTAAAGGATGGAACATTTTTCTTAATACTTTCTTCGCCAATTTTTTCCAATATATCCATGATGACACTCCATTGTTTTAGTTCTATTTTTTGCTTTTATTCATATTCTGCGATTAATCTGTCAAGAGTTACCGAAACCGCACTTCTCACTGAAAGATGATTATAATCTTTAACTCCTTTGATTTTCTGAAGGTGGAAATTACTCATACTAATAACTTCATCAGTAAGTCCATTGCCAGTGCCAAAAAGAATCAGTTTTGGAAAAGACCTTCTTAGGATGTTTCTCACTTCTTTGTATTTGAGACTTCCCGCAACTTTTCTGGCACCAGTTGAGATAACGATTGGAATTTTATCAAACTTCTTTTCAATCCAGGCTTTTGCAGACGAAATATCTGGCACAAACTCAATTATATCAAAAGCATCAAATCTGTCTATATTGTACTTTTTGGCAAAGTCTGATTTCCAAAATTTTTTTAGTCGCTTAAAAATTTCCTTTTGGGATTCTTGTGGATTAATGATAAACAAATTCATTATACCATAAGTTTTGCAAGAACGAGCAATATCGTGCAAATCTAAATTTGTGATAGATGTACAAACAGTTTCTTGCTTCTTATTATATACAGGATAATGCACTAAACCAACATAGATATTATCATACATTAGTTTGTACCCCCTTAAGTTTTGTAATCTCAACTCTTTTGTTTTTTTGCCATTCTAATATCTTTTTATGATTACCGGAAAGTAAAATATCTGGAACCTTAAATCCCCGATACTCTCTGGGACGAGTATAATAGGGGCAGTCTAATAATTTATCTTGAAAAGAATCAGTCTCGGCAGATTCAATATGAGTTAGAACCCCTTTTTGCAACCGTGCAATTGAATCAATAATTATCATTGCTGGTAATTCTCCACCAGATAAGATATAATCTCCAATAGATATCTCACGATTTACTAAATGCTCGCGAACTCTGTAATCAATATCTTTATAATGACCACAAATAAGTACAATATAACTTTTCTTTGAAAGCTCCTTTGCAATATTCTGATTATATTTTTCACCTTGAGGAGTTAAATAAATTATGGGAAATTCTTTGCTTTTTATCAAGTCTTTTCTTTTATCCTTTAGAAAATCAATTGCTTCAAAGATAGGTTCAGGTTTTATTACCATACCAGGTGCTCCGCCATAAGGATAATCATCAACCTGTTTATTTTTGTCATGGCAAAAGTCTCTAAAATTTATAAGTTCAACAGAGATTATATTTTTCTTAATAGCACGATTTACAATGCTTTCGGACAACGGACTTTTAAACATTTCAGGAAAGAGTGTTAAAACATCAATTTGCATCAAGTAATCCTTCAATCAGTCTCGGCTAGGCCGAGCCTAGACGGATTGGATTGATTATAATTTTTTTATCCCTCTTTAGAATTTTTTGGACAAACTTATCACAGAAAGGGATGAGAATTTCTTTTTTCCCATCTTTTACAACTAAAATATTATGTGCATTAGTTGAAAAGACATAGTCTATTTTTTCAATTACTTCGTTATCTTTAGAAACTACCTTAAATCCATCAAGTTGAAATTGATATATCTCATCTTTTTTTAATGGATAAAGTTCGTTTTCAGGAATCATAATTTTACAATCTTTTAATCTCAAAGCCTCTGTTTTAGTATTTACATTTTTAAATTTAATGGATATATTGTTATTAGTAATTTTGCATAATTCAATTGATTCTATATAAACTGTATTATCAGGAAATACAATAAAAATCTCTGATAGTTCTTTAAAATGTTCTGGAAAATCAGTTTCGGGAATAATGGAAACAGAGCCATTATTCCCGATTGCTTTTTTAATAATACCAATGGAAATTAGATCTTCAACTTCCATTCATAATTATTATTACTCAATGATTTCTAATTCAGCTCTTTTACCATGTTTGGTTGCTACTGAATTAAGAATAGTTCGCATAGCATTAGCAGTTCGTCCACCTTTACCAATAACCTTTCCGACTTCGCCTTCGCCAACACGCAATTCATATAAAGTAACTCTTTCTCCAGCTACCTCTTTGACCGAGACTGCATCAGGGTTATCAACTAATGCTTTAGCCATGATTTCTACTAACTCTTTCATTCTGCACCTCCTGCATTGATGTTATTCGCTGATTTCTCAGCACTTTCACTAATTTCAATATTTTCTTCTTCAATTATTCCCGATTGCTTTCTTAAATAATACCAATGGAAATTAAATCTTCAATTTCCATTAATAATTGTAATTATTCGAGAATTTCTAATTCAGCTCTTTTACCATGTTTGGTTGCTACTGAATTAAGAATAGTTCGCATAGCATTAGCAGTTCGTCCACCTTTACCAATAACTTTTCCGACTTCGCCTTCGCCAACTTTCAATTCATATAGAGTAACTCTTTCTCCAGCTACCTCTTTAACAGAGACTTCATCAGGGTTATCAACTAATGCTTTAGCCATGATTTCGATTAACTCTTTCATTCTACACCTCTTGCATTGATGTTATTTACTGATTTCTCAGCACTTTCATTAATTTCAATATTTTCTTCTACAACTATATCTAATTTCTTATTTGAGACCTTTTTAGTATACCTTATTTCATGGATTTTTTTTAGAATTCCAGCTCGTTTGAAAAGAGACTTTACTGTAGGTGATGGAATTGCACCTTGACCAAGCCAGTAGATCGCTCTTTCTTCATCAATTTTATATTTGAATTCCTTTGGTTTCGGGTCATAAAAGCCAATTCGTTCAATAAATTTTCCATCTCTTTTTTTTCGGGAATCAACAACCATAATTCTATATGAAGGCTGATTCCTTGCACCTGTTCTTCTCAATCTGATTTTTACTGACAACCATACCTCCTAAATTAGATAGTAATTTATTTTTAACATGAAAATAGAGTCAAGTTTTTTCAATTAAAAAATTTCTTTTAGTCTTAATATATTATCAATTAAAATATCCGTTTCCTTCAATTCTGATTTATTTCCATATCCATATAAGCAGCCAATTGTAATGCAATCATTTTCTTTTCCCGCTTCAATATCATAGAATCTATCTCCAACAACTACTGCCAAATCACTATTAAAGTCTGTAATGAAATTTGCAATAATTTTGCTTTTTGTTAATCCTTTTTTATCACCAATACATTGTGTCTTATCCATATATTTGTCCAGGTGGAACACATCAATAACTGTATTAAAATAGAAAGAACTACAATTGCTCACCAATGCTAAATTATATTTTTTTCTTTGAAGATACCTCAGGATATCAATCACACCATTAAAAAGTCTGCCTTTGCCATTCCGAAGAGCTTCTGACTCATTTTTTTGTATTCCAGCAAAGACTTCGTCAATAAGATAATTATATTTTGCTGGTAGAATATCCCGATAAAATTGACGGGATGGTTTTCCGACTTCTTTTATTATTTTTTGCGGGGAAGGGATTTTAGAGTTTATATTATTCTTTGCATATACATCTCTAATTGCTTTCTGAATTGCTTGAACACAGTATGTGTCGGATTTCAATAAAGTGCCATCCATATCAAAAATTATGGTATCCACTTTTTTTATGTCTTTCATTTGGCTTGATGAGGAATATTAAACATTTTCTCTGTCAAGAAAATAGAAAATCAAATGGATAATTTTTTAAAGTATATCGGAAAAAATAAAAAAATTGACACATAAATTTTTAAATAATTAAATTATCATAAAATTATAAGTTTTGGAGAAAGGAAAAGTTTATATGCCTGTTATAGCGAGATTTTATGGAATTATAATTAAGATGTATTTTAATAATCATTTCCCTCCACATTTTCATGCTGCATATGGTGAATATATTGGAGTTTTTGATATAAACTCTATTGAGATGATAGAAGGGGATTTACCTCCCAGGGCCATTAAATTAGTAAAAGAATGGGCAGAAAAATATAAAAATGAGCTATTAGAAATATGGGATAAACAAGAATTTAGGAGATTACCAGATTTAAATTAAAAGGCACTATAATGCATCCCAAAATAAAATCAGTTAAGGCATTAGATAATTATTTATTACTTGTTACCTTTGATAATAATATTACAAAAAAATACAATTGTAAAAATAAGTTCAAGAACCCTCTGTTTTATATTTTAAAAAACAAAGCTTTTTTTAAATCTATAAAAGTTGACCCCGGAGGATATGGAGTAAGCTGGAACGATGAGTTGGATTTAAGTGAATATGAATTATGGAGCAAAGGACAAACTATTTAAACTTAAATAAATATAAAAATTACAATTAAAAAGGGAGTAAAGATGTTTAAAAAATTAACAGGCAAGAAAGATTATTGGAGATTAAGAGTAGGTCCTTACAGAATTATTTATAAAATTGAGGCTAATGAGCTGCTTATTTATTTTATCAAAGGTAAAATGAGAGGTAATATTTATAAAAAGTAGACAGGAATATGATAAAAAATTTGACACAGTTTTTAATTAAAGACAGATTTGTTTTGAGATGAATAGAAAAATAAACAAGGATTTTGAAAGAATTAATTCTAAAATTCGTCCCGATTTACTCCATAGATATGAGGTAAATCGGGATAATAAGGAAGATATAATATGACTTAGCTAACATAAAGTAAAATATTTATCGCAGAATTTTTACTTGTTCTAACCTGAAATTCACCAAGTTTGTAAGCTAAGCAAAATAAGTGATAGCACCTGTCAAATATGCGGTTACCGAATTTTCTGGGATTATTGGTAATTTCTTGACAAGATATAAAATTTATTGATAGTATAGTAAACTTTAGAAAAATAATGGATATTAATGGAGGTTAAAATGCTTTCTATACGAGGAATTTATAATGGAAAAGAAATTAGACCATTGGAAAAGATTAATGTGCGCCCCAATGCCAAGGTTATTATTACTTTTTTAGAAAACAAGTTTCATAAGAAGTCCAATAAAATCAAAGATTTACTTTCTCTAAGTGGAACATGGGAAGACGAAAGAACTTCTGAAGAAATAATAAAAGATATTTATGGTGCACGAACTGTGAATATGGCGAATGTTAAGCTATGAAATATTTATGGGATACAGATACCTGTATATACTTGCTAAACGGTAATAGCCTTATTGAAGAAAAATTACGCTCTATTGGAGATAAAGATATATGCACTACGATTGTAAATATTGCCGAATTAAAATTTGGTGCGTATAATTCTTCGCAAGTTGAATCTAATTTAAGACGAATTGAAAGGTTAGCATCAATATTAACTGTACTTAATGACTTCAGTAATGAGATAGCAACTATATTTGCAAAAAATAAAGCGATTTTAAGAAAGGATGGAATAATAATTAGTGATTTTGATTTGCTGATAGGCAGTTTTGCCCTAGCCTATAATTTGATTATTGTTACAAATAATATAGAGCATTTTAGACACATTCCCAATATTAAAATTGAAAACTGGGTAAAATGACAAAGGATGAAAAAATGACTTAGCTAACATAAAGAATTTAAATTTTCGCATAATTTTTGTTTGTTCTGAGCAGGAAATCGCCATTTTTTTTAAAGTAGAAGAACTGATTGAAAGAATGCGTCCACCTGTGGACGCACTTTCTTATGTCTTTCTACTTGGGTGTTTGGCGATACCTCTGTTCAGGGCGTAATGAGAGTTGCGTCCTTTTTTGTTTGTAGCAACTTTGCGAAAGTTTGATCCTCTCCCCGATTTACTCGGGGATAATTGGGAATTCGCAAAGATAGATAAAGAATAGGATGATGAGATGATAAGAGGACCTTAAAAGTAAAATTGATAGAAGATAAATAAAACAAAAAAATAATTAAAAATGGAGGAAAATAAGATGAAAAAAAGTAAGATTATTTGTGCATTGGTGTTGGTATTATTATTTTCAACATCACTTCTTGCGCAGGGAATAACAGGAAAAGGAGTAAAATTAGGAATGAATTTATCTACATTCACAGGTGATGATGCTGATTTGGAAGGAGTTGATAAAAAAATGCGAATAGGATTTGCCATAGGTGGTTTTATCACTTATGAGATTAATGAAATGTTCGCTCTACAACCAGAACTTTATTACTCAATGCAGGGAGCAAAATATGAGGCAGACGAAGTTGATGGGGCGTTGATTTTCAGATACAACTATATTCAAGTTCCCATTTTAGCAAAATTCAATTTATCTATGGAAAGTAACATTAAACCTCATATTTTCTTAGGACCTTCTTTAGGTCTTAATCTGAGTGCAAAATATGAATATACTGATGAACTTGGAGATGCTGTGGAAGCAATGGGAATTGATAAAAAAGGTGATGTTGAAAATGTAAAATCAACTGATTTTGGCTTAGTTTTTGGTGGTGGAGTTACTGTTGGACCTGCTGTTATTGATGTTCGTTATAACTTAGGTTTGACAACCGTCGATGATTCTGTATTTGAAGATGATTTTAAAAATTCTACTATTTCAATAATGGTTGGTTATTCATTTTAGATAGTTATTGATAATATGGTTGTCGGGGTATTTTTTAATACCCTGACAACCTACCAAGAAAACTATGCGTTTTTATTATCACCATTAAAAAAACAAAAGAGGAGGATTTATGTTTAATAATAAGAAAAAGTTGGTTGTTGCACTTAGTATTTTGTTTATGATAACATTTGGATTTTTCTCATTAAGTTGGGTTGGAATTCCAGAAAAAGGTGATAAAATTTCAATATTTTGTTTTGCAATTAACGAAAACAATGAAATTAAACTTAATAATCCGTTATTTTCTATATTGGAAAGTATTCTTGTTGAAAACGGATTTAAAGTACATACACCAACCGATGTTCCATTAGTCAGTAAAGAAGTTTTACAATATACCATTGTTAAAAACAAGGAACAGAAAGATGTTGAAGACAAAACAGGAAGAGTATATCTTGAATTGGGAAGCGATGGTTCAGCAAAGATAGAATCGGAAAATGGATTAGCAGCATACACCAAAGTAGAAATTAGTTCTCTTGAATGGGAATTAGATAAGAAAAAAGCATTGGAATCACTTGAAGCAACTAATAGCACTTATGCATTGTTCTTAACTGTAACATCTGAAGATATCACAGAATCATTGAGCAAGAAATTCAGGTTAAGTGGTCAAAGATCTGTAAGGGCTTCTATTATAATGAGTTTGGTGGAATTAGAAAAAGAAACCACTGTTAGAAGTTTTTATGATGAGATACCATCAATGGATACTTCTGTATTAAGTGCGGCTATTAAAGGTTGGAGAATACTCATAAAAAATGGAATAAATGAGTGGTTTAAAAATGAAGACACAGATAAGTAGAGTGCAAAAAAATAATATTAATATTAAGGAGGATATAAAAATGAAAGTTGAGAAATTTAAGTTATCTGTAATTTGTTTATCAATTCTTATTCTTCTAATTGGATGTTCTGGTTCGTCTGTATACGTTTCACCAGGTAAAACAACGCAGATGGATGATAAATTCAGTGATACAGATATGAAAATGATGGCAGAAAGTATGTATAATTCAATTATTAACAGTTTAGGAAATGTTGGACAGAAGAAAGTAATTGCATTGTTACCTGTTGCTAATAAAACTAGTGAACATATTAACACTGAAGCAATTGCTGATAAGCTACAAATTCAATTATTAAAATCTGGAACATTACGTTTTGTTGACCGTTCAAAAATTAAGGCGATGACAGAACAATTCGATTTAGCTGGATCAGGTATGATGGATTTTAATACTGTAAAAAACGCTGGTAAAGTTATTGGTGCTGATTTTTTTCTGTCTGGCTCACTTTCATCTATTGAAAAACGATCAAGAACAAAGAGTTTGACCTATTACCGTCTTTCAATGCGTTTAATTGATACTGAAACAAATGAGATTGTATGGGCTGATGAATTTGAAATAAAAAAGAAATCTTCAAAAGGAATTATGGATTGGTAATTCTGTGTTAATGTTAATTTCTTAAAGATATAATAAAAAACAAAGGAGTAGCTATGAAAGCAATTAAATGTATAGCTGTTGTTTTAACACTGACTTTCCTGATAAGTTGTGCACAAATTACACCTTTACAACAGGCGAATATGTCTTATCATCAAGGAAAATTTAATGAATCTGAGGCTGTATTGAAGTATTTTGTTGAAAGCAAAAAAGCAATGAAGGACCCTTCATACCCACTGATGTTATTGATATTGGCTGATTCTCAATTTAGATTGGGTGATTACAAATCTGCTCTTCGGAGCTATGATGCTGCTATAAAAAGCATGACAGCTGAATTATCTGGAGAAAAAGTTGCATTAGGTTTTTTGAAAAGTGAATCTAATAGACCATATCGTGGTACACCTCACGATTTAGCTTTTGCCCACTACTATAAAGGAATTTGTTATTTTCAGATGGATGATTATGAAAAAGCACGGATTGAGTTTGCACAAGCCCGTCTTTCCGATAAAGGTGAAAAAGCGGGTCAAGAAGATGATATTGCATGTGTTCATTTTATGGAAGGCTTATGTTATGAAAAACTTAATGACCCCAATGAAGCCAGTGTCGCATTTAGAAAGGTTACTAAATTAAAGCCAGAATTTCCATTTGGGTGGTTGAAATTATCATTTATGTCTGATAAATTGGGATATCAGGATGACGCAGACAGTTATTGGAACAAGTATACCTCAATAGTTCCATCTAATCAACTATTACCCAGAAATAATGAAGCTAAATGTATTTTCCTTATCGTAGATTTAGGGAAAGGTCCATATAAAAGAGCAGATGTTGTTACAGGACAATTTGCGAATTATCAAAAAGGAATTTATCAAGAAAGTGGTTTTGATGTTTCTTTATCAGGAACTAAATATGGAACCGGCTATGGATTAGATGATACTTATTTTCAAGCTAAAGCTGAAGGTGGATTTGCTGGAGAAGCTGCAAGAAAAGTTGTAAGCGCTGTTGCAAAAACTGCTGTTAAACAAATACCTATTATAGGGGATTTGTTAGCTGGAAAAGCCCAGGCTGACCTTAGAGTATGGTATTCACTTTCAGGAGAAATTTATATGTCTATCTTACCAGCAGAAAATGATATAGAATATGTCTTAAATATTGATTATTATAGTGATTCAAAAAGAAAAGGGAAACAATATCTTAAATCATATGAACAGAATTGGTATTTTATACCACCACAACCACAAAACTTTACTAAACCAATTTATCTAATATCAATAAATAATTTACACAGTTTAAATGTGGATCACACTTCTATCTCGAAGAAAGTAAAAGCCAAAAATGAGAAAATTAAAGAAAGCTTAAAAAGGAGAAGAAAATGATTTTAAAACACAAATTATTAATATTGCTAATTGCAATTCTAGTTATTAGTAGTTGTGCTGCACCCCCAAAATTTAAGATGAAACCCAGCATACCTCCTAATGTTAAATATGGCATTGATCCCATTGGACATATTCCAGGTACATCTCCTTGGATTTTAGGTGGTACCTGTTGTTGTACACCTACAGAGAAAATGTTCAATATTTATAAGAAAGAAGGAACAATAGCAGCAAATATGACTTATCAGCAGTTTCTTAATCTATTTAAAGAAAAAGATATTGTTACAGATTTGGATCCCGGATATAAGGGAAGTAATAATCGCGATGACCATGGTCCACATGTTGTTTTTGGTGGAAAAAGTATGGTTACTCCAACTCCTGGAACCGATAATTATGAAGAAGTAATTTCAGGCAAGCGAAAACCAACGCCTTAAAAGGAGAAAATATTAAGAAAAAAGAAAGGAGTAGAAATCATGAAAAGAACTATAATTATTACGATATGTCTTTTTGTCTTTATTACAATTTTAGGTTGTAGTGGTATGTATAGAGCAACAAAAGATAGAGGGCCGAGAGTAGAGGAAACTGAATATGTAATATATAAAGATGTTAGACTTCAACCATCTATTTCTGTCATAGACCATGAAGCAATACCTATTGGCAATTTAATTAAAGTAAGAGCAAAGTTCCGAAATATGAGTGTATATCAAGTTAATGCGGAAGTTAAAATAAAATTTCTTGATTCCTCGGGTTATGAGATTATCGATAATTACGGATGGCAACCTTTGATTTTGGAAAAAGGTGAAATAAAATCACTTGAAGGCATTTCACCAACTCCCCAAGCAGTCGATTATCGGATTTTAATACAGTACGCTAATAAGTAAAATGAATTTTATGACCTTTGGTTATATTTGTAGCTAAATACGCTGACTGATGTTATTATGGTATTAGTTGGTGGAAAAATATATTGTTTAGAACAAATTTAAGTGCAAATAGCAATTTGAAATTGTCTTATGAGGTTATACCCATATTCGGCTATTCAAAGAAGGATTTGCAAATTTCTGTAGATTGATTAGGATGAAATGTAACCCTCCACTACAACTGGTGCAACTGTAATTATCAATGGTAAAGAATATATAACCCCTACTGTAATCAAATTGAAAAAAGGAACCGAATACGAGTTGGAATTTACTAAAGAAGGATACGAGCCTGTAACAATGAAAATTGATAAAGAATTTGATAATTGGGTAATAGGCAATTTGTTATTTGGAGGCATACCAGGATTAGTTATTGATTTTCTTTCTGGCGCTATGTATAAACTTACTCCTGATGAAGTAAATGCACAATTAACTAAAAAACAGGCAAAAGAATTTGGAATGGGAATAGAAATAAATGATGACGAATATGAAATATTGGTAATTGATTCGGAACAGCTTAGTAAGTAAAGATACATAATTAACCATACTTATGGAGAGGGAACCTTTATAAAATTAAATTTGGAGGAAAAAATGTATAAATTAAAAAATGTATTGGTTATGTTTTTAATAATTATTTTAATATTTGTTGTCTTTATATTAAATGCTCAAGAAAAAGATAATGGTATTATAAAAGAACCCAAAAAGGGTGAAGGAATTGACAAAGGAATGGTTGTTGCTTTCGGGAAAAAAATTCATAAACCCTATTTTGTTACACAGGATGATGGTAAAATATTAATCAATGATATAGTATTTATACCTAGAGAAAAAGATCCGAGCAAAGAACAAAAGGAAGTAGTAGTTACTGAAATGGATGTAAAAAAACATGAATTAATTAAAAGTTGTGAAAATAACTATGTTAAATACTACAATTCAGAAGGTAAGCAGAAAGCAAAAGAAAAAATTCTAAAAGAATATGGTAACAATTCTATTGTTTCAAAATTGAAGTTTGAAGACGATATTCTAATAATAGAATTCAATGATGGTAGGCATATAAATATTATGTTGAATTCATTTATAATGGAGAGTAAAAGGAAATATCCAACTGAAGAAGAAATAATCTCTCAAAGAAAAGAAGAAATAGAGGGGATCAAATCCTTTTTACAACAGAAATGGATGATTGCTTTTGGTTATGAATATACTATGTACATACCTACCAAAAAAGCGCAAGAGATAAACAGCATAGTTATCAATATTAAAGATGGCCGTATTCCAAAGGCTAATGGCAGAGAGAATATTGTGAACATAACTAGTACACAAAAATTTGCTGAAGATATTCTGTTTAATATTGATTCGTGGAGGATAAAATGAAAAATATAGTTATTGCTATTTTGACAATAAATATTTTTATCTCATTTGTACCTATTTCAACATATGCACAAACTTGCAGGACTCCCGGAAATAATAAAACTATAATTTTTAATCCTATCGCCTTTGATAATGCATCTCATCATGGTCCTTGCCAAACGACATCACAGCATCATCAGTATATTATAACTCTTTATACTGAAAATAACAATCCTGGAGTAAATCCCACAGTTACTCTTACTGATTTTATTAATGAAATGCAAACAAGTGACATTGGAATAATATATTTTGAATCACATGGAGGCGATGATAATATAGGTGTGGAATTTTTTGAGAACACCCAAAATGGATTAGCTGAGGCAGGGGCTAAATATAATCAATATTTAAGTGATCCAGGTATTGATCCTTCTTATATCGATATATATGGGAGTTCCTCTGGTTATTGTATTGGCATTACCGACAATGGATTAGCCCACTGGTGTACAAATTTAAGTGAAGCTATTGTATATACTAAAGCTTGCCATTCTTCTGGACTGAATGATAATTGGAATGCGTTGGTAGCTATAGGATACGATGAAGAGGAACCATTTCATCGATATGCAGGTACAGATGAGTTCTGGCAAAGAATGGATGGTTCTAAAGATAGGGGACCTGGGAATACACGTCGTTCCGTTTCAAATGCAGTAGATGGTATAACAGGTTGGTTCATATATCCCTTTCATTATCGTCGTTGGAGATTAACTCCATATGTAAACACTAATACAAATCCTTTTGGAACAAATGTTGTTCTTTCTCCTGTCGTTTTAAGCCATCAGCCAGAAAGTTCTGGATTGGTTGAGGAAGGGCAGATTGGATTTGTTGAATTTGATTGTGAAATGGATACAACTATTCCAGAAAATGAAATAATCGAAATAACTGGAACTATTGGAGAACTAAACAATGTACACTGGACTAATAACCACAGAATTGAGTTTACCGTTACTAATCTTGAAGAATTCGCTACAGCCGAATTCAGGGTTCATGCAGATAAGGCAATAAGTGCACATAATGGAAGTCAACTTGACGGTAATAATAACCCAAATGGAACTGACGGAGAAGGTCCTAATGGAGACTTCTATAATTGGTCAAGTTTAACATCCTTCTTTGCTATGATGGATTTCGAAGATGGAGTTGATAGTAATCCTATACAAAGTAGTATACCAGGCATGGAATTTATAACTACTCAAGGTTATGATTGGATTTATGGAGATAAGACAACAGGAAACTATAATATATATCCTTATAACAATGCTACATACTGGTGTAATGGTAACTTCTTTGCATGGCTTGGTCCAAATCAAGGTCAGGGTAAGATTAATTTCACTGGGGCTACTGCTACTTCTATTTGTATGGGGACAAGTAATTATGAAGGTTTACACTTAGATGCTTATGATGAGAATAATAATATCATTGATAGTGACTATGTTCCTGGAAATTTAAATACAAATACTTTATCACAACTTACGGTAAGTGGTTCAGGAATAGATCATATAATAGTCCATGATGCTGGAAATTACTGGCTTATAGATGACCTTGTTGTCGTTGATCTTTTACAAGAAACATTAATTTTATTGCCTGAAGATTTTGCTGAAATTTTGAATGAACTTAATACAATTTCACCGGGTGGTGTGGAAACTTTTTTGGTCTGGATTGATGACATTGCTGAAAACCTAAAAATAATTCTGAACTGGCTTGGTGCTAGAAAAGATGATGCAGAGATGAAATTAACTATCTTCAAGCCTGATGGATCAATATATGATGAGTATCAATCTATGCAACCACCAATAGATGTGAACATTGCTGATCCTGTAATAGGAAACTGGACATTTGAAGTTACCGCTATAAATGTTCCTGAAGATGATTTTCCATTTGCGATAGTAGCTGCTATAGAGAATGAGCCATTGGTGGATTGCTTTATACAAAATGATGATATATGGTTCTATCCAGAAGTGCCTTATGAGGGTGATATGGTAGATATTTTTGCTGCAGTTCACAATGATTCTCTATCTGAATTTGTTGACTATGTAACTGTTAGATGTTATTTAGGAAATCCTGATAATGGTGGTTTACAAATTGATGATGATGAATATGCTATTAATATAGATCCTGGCTCAATAGACACAGTGTATTTTCATTTGGATTATTCAAACCTTGGAGGAGAAAATGAAATTTATATCAAAGTTGATCCTGATAATGAATTGAAAGAATATAACGAGGAGAATAATATAGCTTCTAAAATTGTTTATATATTACAACCACTTGGTTTTAATAAAGAAGATGATGTTGCCGAGAATGCATGGTTAATACCTGGAAGTTATATTACATATACAATTACTTATGATAATGAACTCAACGATACACCGATTGATAGTGTATTGATTACTGATATTCTTCCATCAGATACATTAGTCAGTTTTCATTCTGCAAGTGGAAATTATGATTATGATTCAGATGAGGGGACTGTCACCTGGAATATTGGTACTCTCGATGCAGGAGCGACTCCCCAGAGTGTTTGGTTAAAGGTACAAGTGAACTCATCAATTGATGATACACTCATTATTATCAATTATTGTAATATTGAAAGTGAGCAAACTCCACCAACAACTGAATATGCAGAAACTGAAGTTCGTCTGACTCCTATGACACCAACTGGTATATCTTATATCTATCCCAATCCATTTAATCCAGATATAGAGGTGGGAACAATTCGTTATAGCTTAGCAAAAGATGGAAATATAACTATTAAGATTTATGATGTGGCTGGTAATTTAGTAACAACTCTTCTTGAAAATGTATCTCAAACAGCTGGTGAAGAACAGTATATAGAATGGGATGGTAAAAATGTTAAAGGCGACATTGTAGCTAATGGTGTTTATTTCTATGTAATTGAATCCAGTTCTGGTGAAAAGGGTGTTGGTAAAATAGCAATAATAAAATAAATTATAATTATTTTGAAAGGAGATAAATTATGCGTCGTATATTTTTTATTATAACCATTATCACATTAATCATTGTCGGCGGCTATTGTATAGCCAATGAGGAAATTGGTGGAAAAGGTGGTGCATTTCTTCAAATTCCTATAGGTGCCCGACCTGCCGGATTAGGGAATGCTTTTACTGCTGTTGCCGATGATATCAATGCAGACTACTTTAATCCTGCTGGATTATGCCAGATTCAAAATGATATGCTGGGTGGTATGTACAATTTTATGTCAATGGACCGTGCACACTATCAGGCTGTATTAATAAAACAAATTAAAGGTAATGGATTGGCTTTATCTTTAAATAGATTTGGTGTTTCTGAAATTGATGGGAGAGATAGCGAAGGATATCCAACAGAAAGATTTGATGATTCTGAAATAGCATTCAAAATTGCTTATGGCAGAAAACTCTTACCATTCTTTGGCATAGGTGGTGGAGCAAAATATATCATACAATCACTTGATGATGCCAAAGGCTCAGGATTTGCATTTGATGCTGGGGTCTTGTTTTTACTATTTCAATCTAAAAATTCTTTTATTAAATCCTTCCGTGTTGGAGGTAGTTTTAATAATATCGGTGGTAAAATGACCTGGGATACTGAATCAGAAAATGAAGATGAAATTCCGATTATTATGCGTGTTGGTTCAGCAATAGATTTTAATCTTGGAGTTTTAAATGGGCTGGCAACAGTTGATGCTTCACAAACAGAAGATAATTTAAAACTTCACTTTGGTGTAGAGACATGGCTGATAAAAGAATTATGTATTCGTGCTGGTTTAGACGATAAGGATATAAATTTTGGTGCATCGTTGCGAATGGGAAAATTTCAGTTTGATTATGCCTATTGTCCTGATATTCTTGGAGAGGGAGCTACAAGCAAACTGGGTATTCAATTAAGATTGTAAATTATGAAGTTGTAAAGAGGGTATCATATTTGTTTTCGAATTTCCTATAAAATTAAGTTCCGTGAAAATCTGAGTCGTTCTTTTAGAGATCGACTGTGGTTTATAAAAATTACAATTAAAAAGGAGTAAAGATGATTAAAAAGTATATTATTGTAGGTATTTTAATTGTCTTATTAATTGGTTGTGTAACAACATCTATGATGATGACTGTAACAAGACCTGCAGAAGTTAATCTGAAAGGATATAACAAAATAGCAATTGGTGATATTGTAGATTCTAATGGAAAAGTTAGTAGACATCCACAAGATATTGCTGATGAAATTACAGCTTCATTATTTGAGTGTGGGTATTTTGAAGTATTAGATAGGCAAAACTTAAAAACAATAATGTCTGAACATAAGCTAAGTTCATCCGGAATTATTGACGAAAGCACTACTACGGAATTAGGTAAAATTATTGGTGCTGCTGCATTTGTGTTTGGTAGGATTAAAATGGATAAATACGATGAAAAAACATCAAAAGGTGAACCATGGAAAGACAAAAAGGGTAAGCAGCATCAGACATTTTATCGTGAAGGTACGTATACTATGTCTGTTAATTTGAAGATTGTAGATATAACAACAGCGAAAGTACTCGCAATAAAAACACTTCCTGCTCATTATACTTCCAAAAAGAGCGAGACTAATAAATGGCCAGAAAAGATTGATGTAGATTTACTTTATACAAAATGTATTTCTAATATTAAAGGACAATTTATGCAAATGGTAGCACCTTATGATGTTCAAGTTAAGGCTAGTTTTCAAACTGATAAATTACTCCCTGAAGTTACACAAGCAATAATACAATTCAAAATTCGTGAGTGGGATGAAGGTATGAGTTTACTTGAAAATGCAACAAAGAAATTTGGTCTTGAACCCAAAGTTCAAGCAAAAGCATATTATGATTTAGGCTTAGCACAGATGTATGGTGGTCAATTTGACGAATCTATTGCTAATTTCAAACAAGCAATGAAACTAATGCCAAACAAAAAAATTTACCAGAAGGCAATTGTTCAGGCAAAGTCAGAAAAGGAAAAAGCTGAGAAGTTAAAAGAACAAACTGAATAGTATTTGGGAGATTTCAAATTTATAATTTTTAAACAAAGGGTGTTATATGAATATTTTTTCAAAAACTTTATCCACAATAATTATATTATCCTTATTTATTTTTTCTATTTCTTATGCTGAGAAACCATACTGGTTAACGGATTATCCTTATGATGCTGATTTTTATGTTGGTATAGGTTTTTCAAGTAAGAATACTGAAAACTACATTCAAGCAGCAAAGAACAATGCAATCAATGAAATTGCATCTCAAATTAAAATAACAATTTCCAGCGAAACTATTCATAAATTAATTGAAGAGAATGGTAGAATTGACGAGTTACTTAAGCAACAAATAAATACTTCAACAAAGGAAAGTCTTGAAGATGTTGAAATTGTTGATAACTGGGATAATGGGGATGAATATTGGGTATATTGCAGACTTTCAAAAGAGAAATATAAAAAGCAGAAACAGTTAAAATTAAAAGAAGCTGTAAATAAATCCCTAAATTTGTTTTCTAAAGCAAAAGAGAACCAAAGAGAATATGCTGTTTCTAAAGCATTATCATTTTATTTTGAGTCATTAAAACCTATTGAGAAATATTTGAATGAACCATTACAAATAAAATATAATAATCAAAATATTTACTTATTAAATGAAATCTATTCGTCAGTTCAAAGTATATTGGATAGTATTTCACTAAAACCTGAAATAGCCAATTTCAATGTTAAATTAGGCAATTCATTAGATGAGCCAATTTTAATTATTGCAAATTATGGTAGTTTGAATAAAAACAAAATTTCAAATTTACCAATAAATTTTTCATTTATTAGAGGAAATGGAGACTTAGATTTAAAAGCAAAAACTGATAATTCAGGCAAAGTTATATGTAGAATCCACAAAATTACTGCATCTGATAAAACTCAAATTGTAAAAGCAGAATTTGATATCCTGAGATTAAATCCGGAATATAATAGTTCACCAGTTATTGTTGCAATATTAGAGAGTTTTAAAATTCCAAATACTAAAATAATAATCAATGTGGAAGGATTATCTGTATTTATCCGGAGCGAAGAAACTAATCTGGGGAAGAAGTTAGATTTTCCTTATATTGAACCAGTTTTAAAAGATAAGCTTACAAATTATGGTTTTTCTTATGTTGGTTATGTCTCTGATGCCGATATAATGATAACAATAACAGCAGAGACAAAACAAGGCTCAAGAATTGAGGGAATGTGTTCTGCTTTTGCAGATGTATCAATATCCGTTGTTAATATTGCTAATGGTGAAGAAATTTATAAAGATGCAATTTTTGATGTGAAAGGATTTCAATTGAATTTTACAAAAGCTGGATTAAATGCATTAAAAAAAGCTGCAGATAAAATTAATGAAGAGATTTTACCAAAACTGATTGAAAAAATAAATCTTTAAGTTTATTCTGAAAAATTCAGTAAAACTCGAGTCGGGCTCGCAGAGCTAGACTCGGGTTTTTTAGAAAGGCTATTCATCAATCTCAATCTCAATCTTTCCTTTCTTATATCCTTTTAGATTTTTTACAAAGCCAAGAATAACATCTTTGAATGTATTTTGAACAAAAGGAACAATTTTAATTTCTTTACCATCAATTTTTATGGTTAATTGCTTACTTCTGTCAAGAACGCAATCTGCGCGAGTTTTTTCTCCAGTTAGAATTTTTTCAACCATCTCTTTGCAGGTGAATCCACAAGCTTTGCAACATTCTTCCTCTGGATATGGAAGAGCATCAAAAACTTTTTTTTCAACAATATCAGTCAAATCTTTTGCCTGTTTTTTTGAATGGAATACCTTGAATTTTTTATAAGACTTGTTATCATTAGCATAAATTCCAGAAATTGCAAATACTGTTCCATCAACTAATTCATCAAGTTCTTCTTTGGATTTTGCACATACAATTTTTGGTAAAGGGAAAGTTTTCATTCCTTCAACAATAACATAATCAGCATTTAAATGTTTAAGCATTTCTTCCAATGCAAGCTGACGATGCCAGATTTGGTAGGTTTCGTTCAAACCACTAGCAAATACAACATCATTGCTTGTTTTCCAGTGCAAATATGAATCTGAATTCTCAGTCTCCATTGTGAATTTTTCATAATGTATATCTTTTATCGTCGCAATCTTATATCCTCGTAATTTTAGCTCCTTTACCAACTCAACTATTGTTGAAGTCTTCCCAGATTTTGTGTAACCTACTACACTAAAAACTTTCATTGCTACTCCTGACAAATTTAATCGTTTTATAAACTATTTCAATAATTCTAGTTTTAACAACCAGACGGTGAGCTAACAGGATTTATAATCCTGTTTTTTTTAATACAGACGGGACAGAGTCCCGTGTTACAACTGCTCCTGACAAATTTAATCATTTTATAAACTATTCTAATAATTCTTGTTTTGACAACCAGACGGTGAGCTAACAGGATTTATAATCCTGTTTTTTTTAATACAGACGGGACAGAGTCCCGTGTTACAACTACTCCTGATAGATTTAATTGTTTTATAAACTATTTCAATAATTCTAGTTTTAACAACCAGACGGTGAGCTAACAGGATTTATAATCCTGTTTTTTTTTTTTAATACAGACGGGACAGAGTCCCGTGTTACAACTACTCCTGATAGATTTAATCGTTTTATAAACTATTTCAATAATTCTAGTTTTAACAACCAGACGGTGAGCTAATAGGATTTATAATCCTGTTTTTTTTTAATACAGACGGGACAGAGTCCCGTGTTACAACTGCTCCTGACAAATTTAATCATTTTATAAACTATTTCAATAATTCTAGTTTTAACAACCAGACGGTGAGCTAATAGGATTTATAATCCTGTTTTTTTTAATACAGACGGGACAGAGTCCCGTGTTACAACTGCTCCTGACAAATTTAATCATTTTATAAACTATTCTAATAATTCTTGTTTTAACAACCAGACGGTGAGCTAATAGGATTTATAATCCTGTTTTTTTTAATACAGACGGGACAGAGTCCCGTGTTACAACTGCTCCTGACAAATTTAATCGTTTTATAAACTATTTCAATAATTCTAGTTTTAACAACCAGACGGTGAGCTAATAGGATTTATAATCCTGTTTTTTCTTAATACAGACGGGACAGAGTCCCGTGTTACAACTACTCCTGACAGATTTAATTGTTTTATAAACTATTTCAATAATTCTAGTTTTAACAACCAGACGGTGAGCTAACAGTCCGCCAGCTCCGAGATGGTGTCCAGAAAATCGGGTCTGGCGAATATAACCCTGTTTTTTCTTAATACAGACGGGACAGAGTCCCGTGTTACTAAAATTTCCACCACCCTCAAAGTCTCTGTGCATTTAAACATGATAAAGAAATATTATCAATATAAATCCACTTATAGCACCAAGCTGAATAACATAATCAAACCATCTCAATTTATTCACATATAAATAAGTTCGGTCTTTGTATAAACGAAATCCTCGTAATTCTAAGGAGATTGCCCGAAAACGTGCATTGGCAATTGTTCGCGCAAGTACAGGAAATATTAGTGAAATATATGCTCGCGGTCTTTTCAAAATTGGTATTCTTTTTAGGTCAATGCCCCTTAATGAGAGTTCTTCCACGATGATATGAAACTGATTGTTAAAAGTTGGAATGAAATTAATTACCGATGCAACTAGGAAGGAAATTTCATACGGAATCTTCCAACTTCGTAACGCTAATAAATAATCATAATGTGGAATGTCAAATAAAAGACCAGCAATTAAGATTATGAGAAAAAAACGCAGAGAGGAAACTACTCCGTATCTGATTCCAACCGATGTGATTTTTATAATACCCCATTGCCAGAGAACATCACCACCTCTTCGGAAAAGAATTTGAAAGAGCATCAAAGTAAAAATAATCTTTGCAAGATTTTTTAATCTATGCAAGAGCCTGGAAGATTTTTTCTTGCCAGGATGCATTAAAAACAGTAATAGAATGGAAAGAAGAATTAAAACGATTTGCACAAATATTTTTTGATAGATAACAGACAAAGATGTTATCAATATTACGATAATCAGCAATGTGCGAAGACTAATTTTCATATGTAAATACCTTTTTTGCCACGATCCCCAATTAAATTGGGGACACGAACTTCACCCCGTGAAATATTATGTTATTATAATTGCCTATCATTTCTATACACTTTTATTTCACGGGGTAAACACGAACAATATTTTATTCATAAAATTAAATCTGTTTAAAATTGTTTACCCTGTGGAATAAAATCAAAGATTTTAATGCAAAGCATTATTCCACAGGGTGAATAATTTTCATAATCCTTTCAGGCTCGGCGCCTCTGTCTCGGCTTGGCGAGCCAAGACGGGCAGACGGGTGCGTCCCGATTCTTTTCGGGACATGTATGTTTCATCTGAAAATCTTTTTTTTTGTCCATTGTCCGAGGAGTCGTCATGGACCGGTCCATGACGAACCTACCGTTGAATATCTTTTATGTCAGGGAATGGTCCCTGACAACTCATAAAATCGGGACGGGACAGGCACTAAAAAAATGTTATTTATAAAATTTATCTTTTTCAATTATATTCTTATTTTCTATTTGAAGCCAACGATCGGTGATTGACTTACATTCTTGAAATTGATGAGTAATAAGAAGGCAACCTTTCATTCTTTTTTTTCTTGTATCTAAGATATGTAGAAGTAATTCAACAGACTTATCATCCAAACCACCAAAAGGTTCATCCAATATCCAATATTTTTCATCATTCAGTAGCAAAGCTGATAATCCGATTCGTTTTATCTGCCCACTGCTTAGCTCCCAAATCGGTTTATCTTTAAAGTTATAAATATCAAAATATTTAAGAGCATTTGATCTTTTTTTTTCAAAAGTATTATTATTCAAACGAAATTTATGTTGCCAGATGGCTAAATCTTCATCAGGATTGGCAGCAACAACATTAGCTAAACTTTCTTGTTTTAGATAAACTACTTTGTTGACAATTATATTTACTGGTATTTTAGATAAATTTTTGTTTTCCAGTAAAATGTATCCTTGAAATCTTTTTTCCAAACCAGATAAAAGACGGCAAAGAGTAGTCTTTCCACTCCCATTTTTTCCACTTAATAAAGTAATCTTTTCAAAAGCCAGTTCAAAATTAATGTTTCTGAAAATCTCCTTATTTGATGAATATGAAAATGAAAGTTCGTTTATTTTGTAAATTGGTTTCATTCTTGAAGATTATCTAAATCAATAACTTTATTTGAAATTTTTAATAAATTACTTACAGGATTAGCAATAAAAATTGTTTTTTTTTCATCAGATAATTTTGAAATTACATTTATAATTATTTGAATATAATAAGATGAGAGTCCTGAAGTCGGTTCATCTAATAAAAAAATTTGTGGAGATAAGGTTAAAATAGAAGCAAATGCAACCAGTTTTTTCTGCCCAAAAGAAAGTGTAGCTGTTTCTTCATAACGCAAAGATTTAATTTGTAATAGAGTTAGAGCATCGTCAATCCGATTTTCAATCTTTGATGGAGCAAGTTTCAAATTTTCTGGTGCAAATGCTAATTCTTGTTCAACGGACGGAAATGATAATTGAAGTTCTGTTTCTTGCATCATTAAACTAAGTTTTGGAGAAATTTGTGGTAGAGAAAGATTCTCAATATTTTCGTTCATTATCTCAATCTTACCACCAAATTCTCCCTTAATAATTTTAGGAATTACACCACAAAGTAAATAAAGAAAAGTTGTTTTACCTCTTCCACTTTTGCCTATAACCGCGACAATATCGCCTGTATCAGCTGCAAATGAGAAATTTCTGACAATCCAGGATTGATTATTTGAATAGCGAAAGGATAGATTTTGAATTTCAAGAATTGACATAAGATTTTATTCGTAATCCAGTATTATTTTAGATTTGGTCTTTAAACTGATTATCGTTTATTCTCGTCCATTAGCGATTCTTGATTCATTTCCAATAATTCTATATTTTTTTAATTTAATAAACAATGAATAGGATAAAAGCCCACCAATTATTCCAGAAAAAGAACCAATAAATATTGAAATAACAATTGGAATAAAAGGTAACCGCAAAAACAATGTTGATACAATTATTATTCCTGTAATATTTGCAAATACACAAATTAAAATATGTGCATAAGCGGTATCTTTTCTTATTAGTAAAAGGGCTGTTATATCTGCAACTAATCCAGGCATGGTATAGCTAATTAAAGAAATCGCACCATGACTTGCAAAAAGTCCCAGAGAGAGCATTACAACAGCTTGAACCAAACCCACCAGGAATCCAACTCCTGGTTTTTGAACAATTACTACTGCAAGAGTAATCCACATCATATATAATCCTCCGGCAAGGGAGCCTCCAGGGACCATTAATGGTGTAGAAATTAAATGAATAAGAGGGGCGACAATAGGCTTAACTGCTAAACCCAAAGCACTAAAGATTGCTATGTATAGTAAATCTTGTGAGGAATATCTAACCAGCCATTTCATTTTTATATCTATTTCTGAAATTACTTAGCACCTAAATGAAAAGTAGCTTTTTCGATAAAAGGAGACTTTCAGAGCTGTCATGGACCATTCCATGACAGTTGCACAATGAAACCTTCATACAAGGTTGTTTGCTCTTGGAGAATGGTTTTATAATACCTCCAAAATTTATTATTTTTTTGAAGGCAAAAAGAAAAAAGTAAGTATTTAAAAGTATATTCTCTTTCGCCTTTCCAAATACGGGAGGTATGTTCGTTTCCAAACACACCCTATCGGTTATGCTTCCTGCCAATCAGGTTTAGAAAACATAACTCGACGATGTGTTTACAAATAAAATTGCAGTATTTCTGTCAAGATAAATTTTTTTATATGAGACACCGAGGTTCACCGTTTTATTATTTACCACTGATTCACCCCGTGTAATATAAAGTGGTTCTTAAAAGGCAATATAAAAAGCCTGGGAGACGTGATATAAAATACTATGGCTATTACTCTCCAGCAGTTATTACACGGGGTAAACACTGAGGTTCACCTTTCGCCAGTCCTCCCGATGTATCGGGACGACTCCGTCTCGGAACTGGCGAATATTGATTGTTTGTTTTGTGTATTTTGGTGTTTCTCGGCTTGTCCAGTCGAAGTCCCGATTTTTTTCGGGGCGAAGTCGGATAGTTAATTCCTTTTGGTTCTGCCTGTCCCATTTTCTGTCAAGGGCTTGTTTGGTTAGAAAGAGAATATTTATTATATTTTTTTAAAAACTGCTTGACATCTAATTCATACAGAATAAAGAATTTCTTTTTAAAAATATCAATATTTTCAATAGTATAGAGAAGGTTGCTTCGTGAAATTACATATTACAAAAGATATGTGGATTGAGGACATTTTAAAAAAGTTTCCCGGTGCACAAGAATTTCTTTCACAAAGAGGTATTGTCTGTGTTATGTGTGGAGAACCGGTCTGGGGTACGCTCCATGACCAGATGGATGAAAAAGGCTTTTCTGATGAAGAAATGGATAGAATTATATTTGAACTTAATAAATTTATAAAAGATTCTGAGAAAAAATAATTAAGGAGGACAAGAAATGATTAATTCAAAATTAGTAGTACCATTTCCTACAAACGAACCTATTCTTTCATATTCAGCAGGTTCAAAAGAAAGAAAATTGGTAAAAGATAAACTTGCTGAGTTGAAATCTGAGGTTATTGAAATTCCTTTAGTTATTGGAGGAAGAGAAATTAAGACTGGTGATATGGGTGAGTGTAGGATTCCACACGACCATAAGCACCTACTTGGCAGATATCATAAGGCTGGTGAAAGTGAAGTAAATATGGCTATTAATGCTGCACTTGACGCAAGAAAAAAATGGGCAAATATGCCCTGGGAGGAAAGAGTTGCAATTTTCCACAGAGTTGCTGAATTGCTTTCTACAAAATATCGTCCACTTCTTAATGCAGCGACAATGCTTGTACAAAGCAAAAATGTTCTTCAGGCAGAAATTGATTCAGCTTGCGAATTGATAGACTTTTTCCGTTTTAATACTTATTATGCTATGAAGATATATGAAAGGCAGCCTAATTCTGCAAAAGGAATCTGGAATATGACAGAACATCGGGCTTTAGAAGGGTTTGTTTTTGCTGTTACTCCTTTTAATTTTACTTCAATCGCAGGAAATCTTCCATCTGCTCCAGCAATAATGGGAAATGTCGTTCTGTGGAAACCCGCATCATCAGCAGTTTACAGTGCATACTATCTAATGCAGCTTTTCATAGAAGCAGGAGTTCCCGACGGAGTAATTAACTTCATTCCAGGTCCTGGTTCTCAAATTGGCAATCCTGTCCTTTCAAATTCTCATCTTGCAGGAATTCATTTTACCGGGAGTACCAATACGCTTCAGACTATGTGGAAAATCGTTGGTAAAAATATTCAGAATTATAAAACTTATCCCAGGATAATTGGTGAAACAGGCGGAAAAGATTTTATATTTGTTCATCCTTCTGCTGATATTGTAGCATTGAATACAGCGATTATTCGTGGTGCTTTTGAATATCAAGGACAAAAATGTTCTGCAGCCTCTCGCGCATACATTCCAGAAAGCATCTGGACAGCATTGAAAGATAAGCTAATCGCAACCACAAAAGAACTGAAAATGGGAGATGTTGAAGACTTTACAAATTTTATTAACGCTGTTATTGATAAAAATGCTTTTGATAAAATCGTGTCCTATATTGAATTCACCAGGAAATCAAGTGATGCGGAGATTATCTGTGGTGGAGAATATGATGATTCAAAAGGATATTACATTAAGCCGACAGTCATTTTAACAACAAATCCAAAATTCAAGACAATGAAGGAAGAGGTATTCGGACCTGTTATTACTATCTATGTATATAAAGATGATAAATATGAAGAAACTTTACATCTTTGTGATGAAACTTCTCCTTATGCATTAACTGGTTCAATTTTTGCTAATGATAGAGAAGCAATAATAATGGCAAAAGAAATTCTTAGAAATTCTGCTGGTAACTTTTATGTGAATGATAAACCAACTGGTGCAGTTGTTGGTCAGCAACCCTTTGGTGGTGCACGAGCATCTGGAACTAATGATAAAGCTGGAGATATGATAAATCTGCTCAGATGGGTTTCTCCTCGCACTATAAAGGAAACATTTGTGCCACCAACGGATTACAAATATCCATTTATGGAAGAAGATTAGCCACGAATTTACCCCGTGAAATATTTTGTATTTTTATTGATTTACTACTTTTTTATTGTAAGCTATTTCACGGGGCAGGCACGAATTAACACGAACATAAAGAATAAAAAATAACTTTTTTTAATTTGGATAATAATATAATGAACAATAAAATAATTTATAAAAAAGAAAGTTATCTGATTAAACAAGCTTGTATTGAAGTAAAAAATCATCTTGGAACAGGATTATTGGAAAAGGTTCACCCCGTGTAAGTAGAACATAAATAGACTATATAACATAATTAGAGGTTAGGAAGAAATTAATAAAATCTCAATCCGAATCTAATGATGTTACTTAACGGGGTAAATAGAAATGCTCTTCCAGTGGAAATGAGAAATTTGGGTCTCAAAGTAGAGATAGAAAAGGAATTTGATGTTTATTATAAGGGTGTTTTAGTAGGGCGATATTTTGCAGATAATGTAGTAGAAGATAAAATTATATTAGAAATAAAAGCTTGTAATGCTTTGAACGAAGAGCATATAGCACAACTTATAAATTATCTAAAAATCTCGGGTTATAAATTAGGTATTTTAATCAACTTTCAAAAAGATGGAACTGGATTCGATTTTAAAAGAATTGTAAATTAAGTAGTTTTTATCCACGAACTACACCAACTTATACGAATAAAAGGAATATTTTTTTATTAAATTGTTTTAGTAAGTTAGTGAAAGTTCGTGCTTGTTCGTGGCAAACAAGAAAGAAAGGAGTCAACTATATAGAAATAAAAGTTAATTAGCTTGTTTCGTCAGTTTGAAATAAGTTTTGTTCTTTAACATAGCATAGAGTGTTTTGATTAATTTATTAGCGACAGCAATAACAGCTTG
>Ga0315547_1000582_pt1 | contig 34892 bp, 21 predicted proteins | sample SalMarSW160240MG_2_FD_202542 | JGI IMG/M metagenome (GOLD analysis project Ga0315547, IMG submission 202542) | Salt marsh sediment microbial communities from the Plum Island Ecosystem LTER, Massachusetts, United States - Salt Marsh Sediment SW1601-240 ...
TTCCTCGGGTTCGAGATATGAGTTTTCGTCCCTCGGTTTGGGATCGGTATAAGAGGAGGCCGAAGGCATTGGATGGGGTTATCTTGGAGGTTTTTTGTTGGGGCATTCTACCCGGAAGAGAATACGCTGGTTTAAGAGCTTATTTGGAGATAGTGTCAGTGCCCAGACGGTATCAAACATTGTCAAAGAGTTGGATCAGGGGGTGCAAGAGTTTCACCGGCGCCAACTTGGGGATACTTATCGTTTTCTGTATTTGGATGGGTTAGAGATCACCTTCCTGCCCGCTAAAGATTGGCAGGCGGGGAGGGATAAAAGGTGGAAACTTAGAGGTGATAGCATCAAATGGAGCACCGGTATAGTCAGATCTGATAGTCAAAGCATACACGTGACCGCCTCCGGTCCCAGCCATTTTATGATGAATTCTCTTGGAATCAAAACCTGAATCAATCCTGCGATCACGAACGCGATTATTAAAATCGGCATAATCTGCCAAAGCATTTTCGCTCCCGTTTTTAGTCCCAGAATGTGAAGATTATCCCCTTGTAGATAAGCAACCACCAACAAGATCACCGCAATGGCTAACATTATTATGGCTGCAACATTCATAACTAACCTCCATACCTGAGTTATATAGTTTTTCCCACTGGTAAGATAAACCAAATCAATAACTTAGTCAATAAGAAAATCGCCATTTCGAAAAAGCAACTGTTCTGTAAGGTGATCTCAATGTGATCCAATGACTTAATAGTTACTTTCATAACATCCTGCAAATACTATTTTTTGCTTAAAACAGCAAAAAAAAAGCTTGACATTAGTTAGGATGTTTCTTATATTAAGAACATTGAGGTAGGCCGCGTGGGGGGACTTACCTACTATTTCGGCAGAGCAGTTTCACGTAGAAAACTTGAATTTTGACCTGTCCTATGGCAACCAACTAATTCTGTCTTCATCAGCACTATGTATACACAAGTCTATACCTCTCTTCCAAAAAAGGTAATTCAATTCAATTTCCCCGAGTTCCATCCAACAAGGCTTTGCGCCTTAACCGAAAGGAGGCGGCTGCAATCAATTTACCAAACCTATTTCAGTCTCACGTTCTTGATGAATCCATAGGGGCAGAAGGAGGTGATGTATAGGGGATGAACTATTAAGGCATTGCGTTTATGTAAACTGGGCAGTAAACTTTTTTCATTGAAGGAGAAAGAGCATGAACTTAAAAGGGCTTATTAAAGGAACAATTTGCCTGCTGGCGGCTATTTTGGTTTTGGCCGCTGGAAGCGTGTGGGCGGCGGATTATTATGTCCGCACTGACGGTAGTGACAGCAATGATGGTTCTGCCAATGATGCAGGTCACGCTTGGTTGACCATCCAGCATGCTGTCGACAATGTATCTACTGGCGATGTCATCCACGTGGCGGCGGGGACGTACAACCCGGCAGGAGGGCCATTCTACGGCAACCACTATGGGCTGAAATTCGATGGTACCAGAGGCGGTATAACGTTGAGCGGCGCCAATGCTGGAATCCCTGGCACCGGTACGCGTGGACCCGAGTCTATAATCGAAGGACCCGCAGTCTTGGAAGGGAATGCCATCTTTATCTTCGACGGTGCCGACGGCGTTGTAGTTGATGGCTTCACGCTTAAGGCTGGTGACGATATTGTCGAGAACAGAGCCGACGACGTGATCATCAAGAACAACATCATAACGCCTTCCGCATCGCCTGTGACAACGAATGCGCCTGGCATCTTTGCCTGCGAGTGTGACAATCTAACGGCGTCCTATAACTGGATTCTTAACATAGGTCCTGGTGGTGGTTGTGGAATGTTCCTTGGCCTAGCCGCCTATCTTGCCGACATCACCAATAGTCTAATTGAGCATAACCTGATAGAGAACTCAGGAGGCGCAGGGATCCTTATCAATTACGCCTCAGGAATAGGTGGTAACACCATAGAGTACAATGAAATCAAGAATGTTGGCCACGATGGCATCAGAGGCGCACCTCTTGCAAGCGGCACGACCATACAGCATAACGAAATATATGGCAGCGCCCGGGATGGTGTCCGGATTATGGGTGATGCAGCTAGCCACCACATCAATTACAACAGCATTTATAGCAGTGTCGGAGACGGAGTAAAGAACCTAGATGCTGCAACACTGAATGCCTCGGGCAACTGGTGGGGCGACCTCGACCCGACCGATGACCTCTCGGGCAGCGTGGACTACACCCCTTGGTGCGCGCTCGACGGCACGTACAACAATCCCGGCTTTACCCCTGACTTGTCTGAACTATGGGTCGACGACAGCAGCCCGCAAACTGGCCCAGCCGGATACATCGAGGAAGGCATCGCTGAGGTTACCGGCAGCACGGTCAACGTGGCGGCGGGGACGTATACAGAGCAGGTGACGATCGGCAAATCGCTCACGCTCAGCGGCGCAGGAAAAGCTACTACTACAATTCAAGCTCCAGGTACATTGACTGGCGATAAGGCAATTGTTACGATATCAGGAGCCAGTGTGGATGTTGAGTTCTCTGGGTTCACCGTGAGTGGTCCTGGCGGTGCCGGCACTAACACTATCTTTGCCGGCATATTCGTCCGGGATGGCGCAAATGGGGACATTCACGACAATGACATCTTGGACATTCGGGATAATCCATTAAGTGGTGGTCAGGACCCACACGGCATATGGGTCGGCTGTAACGCCAAAACCACGACTGGAACGGCGACGATTAAGGACAATGTCATCACTGGATATCAAAAGGGCGGCATCGCTGTTGAGGGTGCTGCGTCGAGCGCCACGATCGGCGGATCAAGCAACACAATCACAGGAGCTGGACCAATTCCAGCTATCGCGCAGGATGGTATCAGGGTTGCTTTTGGTGCGGGTCCAGTGAGTATCAAGCACAATAACATAAGCGGTAACGAGCATGATGGAAGTAGTCCTGATTGGACGTGTTGGGGAGGCGCAGGTATCTTCCTGAGGGAAGGAGCCCACGATGTTGACATAGAAGGTAACATCATAACCGCCAATCGCGCTGGGATCTTGATTGGACATGGTGGGGACATTTCAAGCGTTGATAAAGTCAACATCACAGACAACGATATCACCGGTCAATTGGGCGAAGGAATCCATCTCCAATGTTTTGGTAGTGTTGCATGCCCCACTAACGTCCACATCATCGGCAACGATATCCAAAGCAGCTACGACGACTGTAGTTACTATGTCGCCCAAACCTGGGGCATCATTGTCGATTACGGCGCGACAGCCACCAACTATGCGCATTTCAATAGTATTGCTGGGACCCCATACATCGGCTTGTGGAATGGAAAAGAGGGCCCCGGGGGGGATATCCCTGACTTCGATGCCGAGTACAACTGGTGGGGTAACGCCAGCGGCCCATATCACGCCACCACCAATACTGGCGCTACGGGTGACGAGGTCACCGACAATGTAGACTACTCCCCCTGGTGGGGTGCAAACTATGTGGACGACCCACACACCAGCCCCTGGACATGGTATGTTAACAACTCCAACAATTCCACCATTCAGGAAGGAATCGACGCCGCTGCAAATCCGGACACGGTGAGAGTCAGACCGGGCACGTATGTCGAAAATATTGAGATCGACAAAGCCTTGTCCCTGCTGGGAGCTGGCCAGGATTCGGTTCTGGTTTATACTGACACCCATGATCTGGGCATTGATTCTTGTTCTGGTCCAAGCTTCAGAGGTTCCCAGATGGTGGAGGTGAAAGCCGCCGATGTCTTTATAAGTGGCTTCACCTTTGATGGTGACAATCCCAGCATAGCTGGTAGTCCTGATGCCCGCAATGGCATAATCTGCGATTACTACACCAGCAATCCGGATAACCTGGAGGTTAGAGATTGCACGGTCAAGAATGTGTTCCTCAGGGGAATTTACGCTACTGGCACAGGTCATGTTTCTGGAGTGAAATTTGTCCATAATACAGTAGACAATGTGTTGGGCTGTCAGACCGGGGAAGCTGTTGCCATAATGTTGTATGGTGCCACCGGAGATGTGGACTCTAATACCGTCACCAACAGCCATATGGGTGTTTTCTTCCAGAACCACTCCGACGGAAACATAAGGTATAATAACTTCACCGACTGCGGCCTGGGCTGTGGCGTCAATAGCAATTATGCCCTTGCCACCATCAGCCACAATAACATCACCCGTTCAAGCGGTTGGGGTGCAATTCAAGTGGTTCACCAGCATGGAGCGGTGAATATCCACAATAACACCATAACCGATGCCCCTTGGGGACCGTTGGTGTACGCCGGGTCTGCCGGCAATGTCTGCGACTTCCAAAACAACACCATCTATTGTCCCACCACAAAGGATTCCCAGCATAGGGCAACACCCATTAATTCCGAGTTCCAGAATCTGTGGCAGGATTCCCGCGAGGGCGGGTTAGTTGAGAAGCCACCCGTAGGAGCTAAATATGGGGACGTGGGAATCTATCTATCCACCGAATCCGTCTATGGAGACGGACCAGTACATGCCACCATGACAGGAAATATTGTGGCTGGATACGAATATGATGTTGTTTGTCACGAGCGTGATGGAGACCCAAGTCAGCTCATGGACGTAAGTGCCAACGGCAGTGTGGGCACCAACTACTTTTATGGCTACGGCACCTATGCCTGGTATATGGAGAACTGCAACGATGACATCGACGCTCAATACAACTACTGGGCGACCACTACGCCAGAAGATGTTATCTGGCATAAGACTGATGATGGCAACTTAGGTGAGGTGAACTTTAGCAATTATCAGATTCCGGAGGTTTCTCTCACCCCCAGCTCTCAGTTGGATAAATGCACCGATACCGACACCCTGTGGATCTATCTGGATGAGTATGTGGTGGACATGGAGGCATTCTACTGCAGTCTCTCTTATGACAACAGCTACATCACCCCCACCAGCGTGATAGATGGTCCAGACCTACCTGTTCACTATAAGGATGTAAATATAACTTCGACCTGGATTACAATCGATTTGGGAATCACGTTTGGCAACTTTGACGGTCCGGGCACGATTTTGGGGATTGTTCTGACAGCGGGAAATCAGACCGTTCCGGATCCCACCGGAGTGTTGTTTGAGGCATCAATTATGCGCGATCCTAATAATCAGAGCATTCCCCATACCACTTCTGATGCGTATATCCTGATTGACTGCACCGATCCTACCTTTACGGTCAACTCGCCGGCTACGGGCGGTTATTACAACACAGCACCGATCTTGGACATCACCGCTTCCGACAACTACGATCTGGACGCGGTCTACTATCAAATGGATGGTTGTACGCCCGGCGGTTGGGTGGCGATCGTCACAGGATTGAGCGTCCCAACTTACAATAATGCCACCTGGACAGTCCCTGGTTTCGGCAGTCTAACTGAGACCGAACACTGTATCAGTTTCAAAGTTATTGATGATGCCAGCAATGGTAATTCCGATTCCTGCACCTACACCTGGTGCTTCACCAAAGACGTGACTGACCCAGATCCACCCACCAACTTTGTGGCTCGACCGGGTCATGAGAAGTGCAAGCTCTCCTGGACTAATCCGACCGGTGATCCGTCTTTTGTGGGAGTGGAGTTGCGCAGTAATCCGTGGTGTGTTGGAGCCTATCCGGAGTACGATGACGTTTGCAGCCCAATCGGGTATCCGGCCAGTGAGACCGATGGTGATTTTGTGGTCCAGGTGACTGGGGAGAACTACGTGGATGTCATCGTGACACGTAACGTGTATTATTACGGTGCGTTCTCCTATGACCTGGCGGGGAACTACTCAACCGCCACCACCTCGGAGCAACAGGGCAGAGCTACCAATTACTGGCTGGGTGATGTTGCTACGCCCTATGATGGTTATGTCTACGCCCAGGATCTGTCCGTCTTCTCCATCACCTATGGATCAACACCGTCGGACGGTAACTATAACGCTGAGTTTGACATCGGCCCAACTTATGATATGAGCCCCAAGGGAATCCCCGAGACCGACAATATCATCGAATTTGAGGATTTGGCCATCTTTGCCATCAACTTCGATGCGGTGAATCCCTTTATGAAGATCGCTCCGATATTTGCTGAACAGGAGATAACGGGACGGTTGGGTCTTTACCTGGCGGTGCCCATTTCTGATTATCTGCAGGTGGGTGAGGAGTTTACGGTAAAGGTTCTTCTGAGAAACAATCCCAATGTGGTGAAAAGCATCCATTTCGTTGTTCCTTACGATCCATCCCAGCTTGAATTTGTGGGGGTGAAAAAGAGCAGACTGCTTCAGGGCGCCACCTGGCCGGTCTTCTTTGATGGAAGGGACATTGCCTCCAACATAGATGTCAGCTTGGCACTGTTAGGTGGCGAGGCCGCCATAGGTGGATCTGGAGAGTTAGCCACCATCACCTTCAGGCTGTTGCAGTCGGGCAATCTATCTTTAGCCTTCAGCCTGGTCGACTTCAGGGATAGCAAAAACCATCAGCTTTTGGTAGAGCAAGAGGAGGTAGTATTTGATACACCTCGGGAACTTCCCTCAGTCTATGGACTCAGCCAGAACTATCCCAATACCTTCAATCCCCAGACTCAGATATCCTTCCAGCTTCCTCAGGCTGGTCATGTTTCACTCAAGATATACAACATCAGAGGAGAGCTGGTGCGCACCTTGGTGAATGAGGCCAAGGAGGCTGGCTATCACAGTGTTATCTGGGATGGGAGGAACCAAAATGGTGAGGAGGTTGCCAGCGGAGTTTATTTCTATCGCATGGTGACAGATGATTTTACTGCCACCAAGAAGATGATTATGCTAAAATAAAATTCTTGGTGGATCGGCTGGGGCGTTGGGGGGACCCAACGCCCCTTCTCCCAAAACACAGGAATCCGCAGCAGGTTAACTAAAAATCGTGGGAGATAGAGAATGCGACAAATTAAAAATAGGTTGGAACTAACGCTTTTAATCATCAGCTTCTTGGTCTTAGTTTTCCATATTCAGTCATTCGCACAGGTGGGCACGGTCTACTTTGAACCACCGGTTACCTGCGTCTCAATGTCAGACACCTTCCAGGTGGATATCGCTGTGGATGAGAACCTGCTGGGCATTCATTGTTTTTGGGTAAAGGTTGGTTTCGACAGGGACTTAATCGAGCTGTTCGACATCTCGGAGGGTCCTCTATTGAAGGATGCCGGAGACACATTTTTTTTCTGGAAAGATACCAGCGGCATCTATGATATATTCAACTGCATTTTTTCTCCGTCAAATGGATTTGCCGATGGCCCGGGAGTGTTAGCTACCATGGAATTTGTGGCAAAAGCTAACCCTGGAATCACCCCTTTGCATTTTACTTACGTTATTTTTCAGGATACAGTTTTGGACTCGATGACGGTAAACTATTCTAATGGTATGGTCATCTGTGGACCGGAGGACTATCGTTTTGGAGATGCCAATGATGATGGTGTGATCGACATAGGTGACGTGGTCTACCTCATAAACTACCTTTACAAAAGTGGACCAGAACCTTTACCCTTGTGGATTGTGGGCGACGTTAACTGCGACCTTGTAGTAGACATTGGGGATGTGGTCTATCTTATTAACTATCTGTATAAAAATGGACCCGAGCCATGTAATCCCTGTGGAAAAGCAGGAATATAAGGAACAAATCTCCAAAAACACTGCTTTTCCAAAAAACATCCGTCCATTATGTCTTTTGAGATGGCAGCAAAGGGTTTCTCCAAAAACTGCCACTTAGCAGAATTCGAAATCACCGGAGGAGGATTGTAACCAAGTAGCTGAGGTGAAAAATCAAGTAAAGGAGAGTGCATAACTAAAGCCTCTATATCAGGAAAGTTTCACACCGTCCAGTTACAGGCGGATGCTGACTAACAAAACCATACTTTACTGCCTGCTGACGGACATAGCAGGGAAGGAAGAGCGTTTGCAAAAAACACTGTACGTTGGATAATTGTTAAGAAATAAAGGAGCATTTTTAGTGGTTTTGCCCTTTTGACTTTAAGGAGAGGCTGCAGATGAATAGGAGGTTAAGATTTACCGTTGAAATAATCATAGTTTCTTGCGCTTTTTGGGGACTGAATCTAATTCATACCGCCTATGGAAAAAGCGGGCTTGTTCGAATTCCACAGGAAGAAAGAGTCTCTGCTTTAATTCCCTTACCTACCATGGCGGAGTTTTGTGAAATCTCAAACGATGATGGAGTCCCACTCTTTTACTCTACCAGTTTTGATTCTGGAATGGGGATTGCCGTATACATGGATCCGGCCCAATGTGGAGTTGATTACCCCTATCCGTTTCAGATCACAGACGTGCATTTCTATCTTTATGAACCTTTAGGCGAAGATTACCTTTGGCCAGTCGACATTCAGGTCAATGTAAGGGCTATCTCTGGAGGAGACAAATGCAATGGTCCTGATTCTGTTTTGTGCTCGGAGATCTTCAGCATACCCAGTGATTCTGCCTATCCGGTAATGATGAATTTAAGCCTTGCTCAACCATATTGCGTTATGCGCCCTTTTTTTGTGGAGGTGATGTACCAAAGCCGAAAGAATACCTCCACACTTCCCAGCTTAGTTATGGACACAGAGATTCCTAACGCTCCGGACACCTGTGATAATTGGTTTCTGGATACACTTGGCTATCATGGTTGGGTTGATTACTGGGGGGTGGAATCTCTTCCCGGGGATGGTATCATTCGTGCCACGGGATATGTTAGCTCGAGTGAATGTCCCAGAGACAGCGTGAGAATTTCCTCGGACACCACCTGCTTAACCGCCGATGCAAGAACAAGCATCCGGGTGACCAACTTTTATCCAGTCGCTGCCATGACCATCCCACTTCATTATGTAACTGACTGCCTGAGTCTAACCGTGGATTCGGTCAGCTTTAGCGGCACACGAATAGAAAATTGGGAAATTAAAAACGTTTCTATCAAGGCAGATACTGTGGCTTTGAGCTTAATAGCAGATGCGGGTGGCGGAACTCCTCCCCTACCTTCAGGGGAAGGTTCCATCGCTCACATTCATTTCTCCACCGACTGTGATACAGAACACGTAAACGACACCTGTTTCATCGCTTTTGACACCACCACATTCCAGCCAGAGAATCAACATCTTTTGTTTGTCCATAATTACGGCACTGAATTCATTCCCGGCTTTGAACCCGGAACGACTTTTGTGGCTCTTCACCGCCCTGGAGATGTAAATGGCAGTTGCGTGATAAACATCGGGGATGTGGTTTACTTAATCAATTACCTGTTTAAGGGTGGTCCTGAGCCTTGTCCCCTGGATGCTGGAGATGTGAATGGCGATTGCATTGTGGATATAGGAGATGTAGTCTATTTGATCAACTACCTCTTTAAGGGCGGACCACCTCCGGTCTGCGGGTGCGCTTCCAATCCTAACTCTGCCGGTAACTGCGTGGAAGTGAGACCTACCACTGCTTACAGAAGATAGTCTGAACGGTCCTGGTGAGAGTCGTGTTTAGGAAATTTAAAAGAAGTGAGAAACCTACAAAAAGCGATGATTTCCGCCAACGCTAAAAGTTCATAAAGCTTTGACTAATTGCACTAAGGAGATGGTCTAACTCATCCCCTTAGGTTGGTCGAATAGTGCTCTATCCTTCAGCAAAAAGGAAGTAACCATAATCTATTTACCAAACAATATTTTAGTTTTTGGCTTTTATGGAATTCAAGAGAGGTAGAAGGAGGTGATGTATGATATTAAGTTGCTTAAGTAGTTGTAGTTTTGAAAACTGGGGAGTAAACTTTTTTCATCGAAGGAGAAAAATCATGAACTTAAAGGGGATTATTAAAGTGACAATTTGCCTGTTGGGGGCCATTCTATTTATGGTTTCTGCAAATACACGGGCAGCCACCATTGAGGTGAGCCAACCGACCCATCTCACGGACAACGGGAGATATGATCGTAATCCATCCATTATCAACTACGAGGGGAATTATTGGCTTTTCTACACCAAAGCCGATAGTGGTGGCGTCCGCGGTAAGGATGGGTATGATCCTGACACGGACACTTATGTGGTCTACTATAAGGCCGCGAGTACAATCGAGGGTCTCTCCGATGTCAGCGAGACGAAGTTAGAGCTATCCGAGTCCTTACGTCCCATCAACTTTGACCAACGAGTGGTTACCGCCGTCACGGTTGGGAGCGACATTTACGCTATCGTGAGCAGCGGGCAATCGGGCACCAATCAAGGCATGTATTACTATAAGTATAGCGGCGGAGGTTGGGCCGGTCCAACTATTCTGATCCAAGATACGGGTGTGCCCAACCGCGGTGGGTATGTTAATGCGGTTTCGGACGGAAGCACCATCTACATCGTATGGGAATGCTCGGATGGAACAGCGGACTTTTACACCTTCGTCCCAGGTAACCCGATAAGCGCCAAGATGGACCTCTCTAATGACAACATGCCCAAGATCACTGTGATGGATGACACGCTATACGTGGTTAGCATCGAGGATGGCACAGGTGACATTAAGGTTTATTCTTCAGATAAGACGACGATCTCGTGGAGCCACCACTCGACGGCCATCACGGGAGCCGGTCTTTATGATCCTTGCATCTTCAACGACGGCACAGATCTCTATGTGGTCTCTGCACCATATGTTTCAGCCAATGACCAACAGTATTTGATTCAAACGAAGTATAACGGCGATAGTTGGGCGACTGCCAAGCGGGTAAGTTATGGTGGGTATGACACCACCTACTGGTGGGACTATTGGCCGGTGGGGTACCATGACGGAACGAATGCTTACGTTTTCTTCACCACGGAAACCGCGAGCCCGACATTTAGTGACGCCGAGATCGCTTACCTTAAGATGGATTGGGACCTGGGCAACAACCACTACTGCTATATCCAGAACGCCATTGATCAAGCAAACTCCGGGGATAATATCAATGTGGCGGCGGGGACGTATAATGAGAGCGGGCTTAAGATAAATAAGAGCCTTGACATTATTGGAACCGGGATCGTTACCATCACCGGTATGCGAGGTTCATGGGACTCAGACCTTAAAAGTCATCACCCTGCCCGTGCCCCGGGAACCTATGTCCTTACAGAGATGGATTATGTAGTAGGCATCCACAATGGGGCCACTGTGAACTTCACAAATATAATCATAGACGGACAGAATAATCTTCCTCCATACAGTAGTACACAACTTGCGGCTGGAGTGGCCTTCTACAATGCTGGTGGGTCGTTCCGTGGGTGCGAAATCAACAACACAAAAATCAATCCAGAAGACTGTGCGGGTGCCGGGATAAGCATCTACGTAGATGCTGGGAGTTACACGCTTGACGTGGATGACTGTGAATTTAATACCTGGGGAAGGAATGCAATTCAAGCTTATGGAAGTGGACTAACCCTGATAGCAGATAGCTCCACGTTCACTGGCAACGGCGATACAGGTCCATGTGATGCCCTTCAGAACGGCATAGTGGGCTGCGGTGGTCTCGACCTGGAGATTACCAACAGCACCTTCAAAGAGATAAGAGCCACAGGTGCAGCCTGGGAGGCGATCGCAGTAATGGCAGGATATGCTTACCACGATTACCCTGAGTACTATGCTCCTGCTGATGATGCCACTGTCAGCAACTGCGATTTCTACAACACTGGCGATGTATATGTCAGACGCACCACGGGTGTTTGGATAACAACTACCGGGACCGCGCTTGTTGACAGTTGTACATTCACCAACACAGATGGAGTAGTGATAAGTGCGGAGAATAACGGGACATTGTACATAACCTCCCAGGATGTTACCATCAAAGACTGTGATTTTACTGGCCCCGTAAATCCTGTATCAGTTGATGGCCAAGTATCTGGTGTACTAGCACAACGGGGAGGAAAGGCAGATGTCCAGAACTGTACCTTTGATGGTTTCCGTATGAACGCCGGTACGGATGGACTCGGAGTTGCCTTCTTCTCATACCACGATTACTCTGGATCTACCGGGGGAAGCGTAACAGGTTGCGAGTTCTCTGGTAACGATCAGGGGATCTACAGCGGCACAACCGTTACGCCATTAGCCATTAACTACAACAGCTTTGACGGCACAAACAGCCACGGTGTGTGGAATAATGATGGAACGGTGACAATTGATGCCAGCGGCAACTGGTGGGGTGATGCTTCCGGGCCCAGTACCGCCAAGCTGGGATTAAGTTCAACCAAGGAGGAAGAGAGTCTAACTAACCTAAATCCCGCTGATGCTTATCCAGCTGACGAAGCTATCGCGACAAGTGAGGGCACGGGTATCTATTCTGGTGCCGGCTCTATGGCCCCAGGTACAGGGGACGCGGTCACCGACTACGTAGACTACTCCCCCTGGTGGGGTGCAGACTACGTGGGGAACCCACACACAACTCCGTGGACCTGGTACGTCAACACCTCTAATAATTCCACCATTCAGGAAGGAGTCGATGCTGCCAGCGCGGGCGATACCCTTAGAGCCCAAGCAGGAACTTATGTGGAGGACATCACCATAGATAGGTCTTTAACTCTAATTGGCGAAGGTACCGCCAAGGGCCTCACTCTGGTTAAGCCAGGAACTGATCAGGCATTTGTTCCTCCACCCACCAATTCAGGTGTCACCGTGATAAACGTGACCGCCGATAGTGTTACCGTCAAAGATCTCAAAGTGGATGGGACTATGATTGCAGGTGACCCGGAACAAAGGACCAACATGGCCAAGAGGGGAATCTACGGGTCGTCAGTGGACAACTTGAGGGTAGAGGGCTGCGAGGTGATAAGGTGTGTCTCCGGGATTGTAAGCGTCTTATCTACCAACCTTAACTTCCATGGTAACACATTGGATGACTGTGGATATTCGTTCAATGTGGGTGGCGGCATCTATCTATGGGGCTCATCCGGTGACGTGGGAACCTCAAGCAAATCCAATGTCCTGACCAACATTGTAGACTGTGGCATCATCTACCACTCCAGTTCTTCTGGAGAAGCCAAATACAACCATTTGACTAACTGCGAGTTAGGAATGTTGGTCAATGGAAACAACAACCCCACCACGTTTAATCACAACGATATAGATGGCAGTTCGATATATGGCGGCATTCAGGTGGTCCATCCTGGGGCAGCTGTAACCATCAGCAATAACAGCGTGCTGTGCGACTACGATGCTCTGCTTGTGTGGAATACCGGTACAAACACCGTGACCGCAACTGACAATCATTTCTACTACACTTCCACCAAGGGCTCAGAAGACCAAAAACACTATCGCATCCCGTGGATGGGCGAGGAATATAGTGGCAAGATGGCACATAGGCTGTTAAATGATAAGAGTGGCGAGAGTGGAATCTATCTATCCACCGAATCCGACTATGGGGACGGACCAGTGCATGCAACCATCACCGGAAACATTGTAGCTGGATACGACTATGATGTAGTTTGTCACGAGCGTACAGGGGATGCAAGTCAGCTCATGGACGTAAACGCCAACGGCAGTGTGGGCACCAACTACTTTTATGGCTACGGGACCTACGCCTGGTATATGGACAACTGCGATGACGACATCGACGCACAATATAACTACTGGGCGACCACTACGCCAGAAGATGTTATCTGGCACAAGTTTGATGACGCCAGTTTAGGAGAGGTAAACTTCGACAATTATCAGATTCCTGAGGTTTCGCTGTTCCCCAGTTCTCAGATGGCGAGATGCGGTGACACCGATACCTTGTGGATTAATCTGGATGAACGTGTGCTGGGCATGGAGGCAGTCTTCTGCAGTCTCTCCTACGATAACAGCTACATTACAGCCGACACGGTGATAGATGGTCCTGATCTGCCTGCAAGCAGTTTCTCGACCCACTACATCACTTCGGACCGGATTGTAATCAATGTGGGGATTCTGTCGGGCAACTTTGATGGTCCAGGCACGATATTCGGGATAATTCTAACTTCAGACAACCAGACCGTCCCGGATTCGACCGGCGTTTTATTCGAGGGTTCAGATATAAGGAATTCTTACAACCAGAACATCCCTCATACCACCTCCGATGCTTACATCAAGATCGACTGCACCAGTCCACAGGCGGAGGTTTTGAGTCCGGATTCAGGGCTATACTTCAACTACTTCCCCGACCTCGAGATTCATTTCACTGATAACGTCAATTTGGACAGGGGGTATTATCAGATGGACGATTGCCATGGAACCTGGATCGAGTTATGGTCCTATGACTCGGGTTCTAATGACACTACTATCACTTGGCCCGTGCCGAGCGTAACCGAAGGTCACCACAACATTTACTTTAAGGTTACGGATGATGAGGGTAACACAAATTTCGATAGCTGTACCTACTGGTGGAGCTTCTATTATGACATCACCCCTCCTGATCCCCCCACCAACTTCGTTGCCCGACCGGGGCATGAGAAGTGCAAGTTAAGCTGGACCAATCCGACCGGGGACCCATCATTCCATAAGGTTATGATCCGATGTAATCCTTGGGCAGTGGGAGCATATCCAGAATACGATGATGAGTTCCCAACTCCACTTGGCTTCCCGGGTGACCATACTCAGGGCACCTTGGTTTGCACCACCTTTGCGGAGAGCTACAAGGACAGCAATAACACCACGGAATTTCCACGGAACGCATATTTCTATGGAGCGTTCTCCTATGACAAGGCGGGCAATTTCTCCACGGCATCGGCCTCAGCACAAGATACGGCTACCAACTACTGGTTGGGAGACGTTGCTGGACCAGGTGGTTTAGGCGACTGGGATGGTTACATTTACTACGAGGATCTGACCATCTTTTCCATGACCTTCGGGAAGTATCACGGTGAACCCGGCTATCAGAATCAGTTTGACATCGGTCCCACTTACAACGGCAGTCCCAAAGGTATACCGATGACGGACAACTGGGTCAACTTCTATGATCTATCCATCTTTGCCATCAATTTCGATGCGGTCAATCCTAACATGAAAATCGCTCCCATATTTGCTGAACAGGAGATAAAAGGACGGTTGGGGCTTCACTTAGTAATGCCCATGGTTGATTATCTGCAGATGGATGAGGAGTTTAAGGTGAAGGTGCTTTTGAGAAACAATACGGGCGTGGTAAAAAGCATCCATTTTGTTATTCCTTACGATCCATCCCAGCTTGAGTTTGTGCGGGTAGAAAAGAGCAGACTGCTTCAAGGTACCACCTGGCCGGTCTTCTTTGATGGCAGGGATATCGATAATAATATAGATGTCAGCCTGGCTCTGTTGGGTGGTGAAGTCACTATAGGTGGATCCGGAGAGATTGCCACCATCACCTTCAGGCTCCTGCAGTCCGGCAATCCGTCTTTAGCCTTCAGCCTGGTTGACTTAAGGGATAATAAAAACCATAAGCTCTTGGCAGATGGAGAAGTTGCAGATGCGCAAACTGTTTCTGAGCTCCCCTCAGCCTATGGGCTTCATCAGAACTATCCCAACGTCTTCAATCTCCAGACTCAGATAGCCTTCCAGCTTCCTCAAGCCGATCATGTTTGTCTTAAGATATACAACATCAAGGGAGAGTTGGTTCGCACCTTAGTGAATGAGTACAAGGAAGCCGGCTATCAAACTGTGATCTGGGATGGGAGGAACCAAAATGGTGAGGAGGTAGCCAGCGGAGTTTACTTCTATCGCATGGTAACAGTTGATTTCACTGCCACCAAGAAGATGATTATGCTAAAATAAAATTCTTGGTGGATCGGCGGGGGCGTTGGGAGAGGTCCCAACGCCCCATGATTTTTAACACAAGATATTTACAACAACTTAACAAAAAATCAGAGGAGATGAAGAATGCGGCACATTAAAAACAGTTTGAAAGTAGCGCTTTTAAGCATCAGCCTTTTGGTCTTAGCTTTTCATGTTCACTCGTTCGCCCAGGTAGGCACCGTCTCCTTTGAATCTCGGATCTCCTGCGCGTCGATTTCCGATACCTTCCTGGTAGATATCGCTGTGGACTCTAACCTTTGCGGCATTCATTGTTTCAGAGTGAAGGTCGATTTCTTCAGAGATATAATCCAGATGGATACAGTAGTAGAAGGTTCTCTTCTGCAGGACGCCGGGGAAACATTTTTTTTCTGGAAAGATACCAGCGGCATCTACGACATATTCAACTGTATCTACGAACCGGCCAATGGTTTTGCCAATGGACCAGGAGTGTTAGCCACCATGCAGTTTGTGGCCGGTGACCACCCCGGAATCACACTTTTGCGTTTTACCTACGCCACTTTTCAGGACACGCTTCTGGACCCCATCCCGCACAACTATTCGGATGGTATGGTCATCGTGTGTGGGCCGGAGGGCTGCAATTTCGGCGATGTAAATAATGACGGCGTGATCGACCTAGGTGACGTGGTCTACCTCATAAATTACCTTTACAGAAGTGGACCAGAACCTTTACCTTTGTGGATTCTGGGTGACGTCACGTGCGACTACAACTTTACCATAGACATTGGAGACGTGGTCTATCTTATTAACTATCTGTATAAAAATGGACCCGAGCCATGCAATCCTTGTGAATAATGGAAAAGCAGGGGAAGGCCTAAAACTTTGCTTTTCCAAAAAGCACTCGTTAATAGTTGTCTCTTGAGACGACGGCAAAACGCCTAAAACCTGCCTTTAATTAGATTTGAATTCACCTTAGGTGGGGTGTCATCTGAATTAAACGAAAAGAACTAAAAAAGTTTACCGTCGCAGATTCAATTGCAATAAACAGAATAAATTAAACTCAAATAGACAAAATTTGAGTCCCTTGGGGGGTGCAGAATGCCCAGGCGTAATCATAACCCGTTTTAGGAAGCCCTTTTCGAATAAATTTGAAAAGGGTTTCATTCTTTGCCTTGACTTGGTGGTTTCTTCACGTAATATAATTAGTGAAAATAATTCAAAAAAACTGGCTGCGGTCGGCGGACCGTGGACTTTAAAAAAATGACTGAGTTCAAATTAGTTTCCGATTATAGTCCCAAAGGCGATCAGCCCAAGGCAATAGCAGAGCTGACCCAGGGAATGAAGCAGGGTAAAAAATACCAGACCCTTTTAGGGGTCACCGGCTCGGGCAAGACCTTCACCATGGCAAATCTGATTGCCAATGCGGGCAAACCTACCATCGTCATCTCCCATAACAAGACCTTAGCCGCTCAACTTTATGGCGAGCTTAAAGGCTTCTTCCCTCATAATGCGGTGGAGTTTTTTATAAGCTACTACGACTACTATCAGCCAGAAGCATACGTTCCTGCATCCGACACGTACATAGAGAAGGACACTTCCATCAACGATGACATCGACAGGTTACGCTTGAGAGCCACCAGTTCACTTATGGAAAGGGATGATGTGGTGATCGTGGCAAGTGTCTCCTGCATCTACGGGATCGGGTCACCCCAGGATTGGAAGGAGCTCTTGCTGTTTTTGGAGGTGGGGCAGGATAAGGAAAGAGATAAATTTTTAAAAGACCTGATAGACATTCATTATTCTCGTAACGACATCGAGTTTGCCCGGGGGACTTTTCGGGTAAGGGGCGACACCATAGAGATTCACCCCGCCTACGAGGAGACCGCCATCCGGATAGAGCTTTTTGGTGATACCATAGAGAAAATATCGGTGATTGATACGCTTAAAGGTGAAATCTTAGAGGAAAAGAAGAAGGTTGCCATCTATCCAGCCAAACACTTTGTCACCACCTATCCTCAGTTGGAGAAAGCCATAAAAAACATAGAGCGGGAGTTGGAGGAGAGATTAGCGTATTTTAGATCTAAGGACAAGCTTCTGGAGGCGCAGAGACTGGAATCGCGCACCCGCTTTGACATCGAGATGATGCGGGAGATCGGATACTGCACCGGGATTGAAAACTACTCCCGCCATCTTTCAGGAAGGAAGCCAGGTGAGCGCCCTTATGTTCTTTTGGATTTCTTTCCGAAAGATTTTCTGATAATAATTGATGAGTCCCATCAGACCGTTCCTCAGATCAGAGGCATGTATGCCGGGGACAGGTCCAGAAAAGAGGTGCTGGTGGAATACGGCTTCAGGCTCCCTTCCGCTTTAGATAATCGACCTTTGTTCTTCGAGGAGTTTGAGTCTGTGATCCATCAGGCAATCTTTGTATCCGCCACGCCGGCTGAGTTTGAACTGAAAAGATGTAAGGGAGTAATAGTGGAGCAGGTGATTCGACCGACCGGTTTGGTGGATCCAAAAATCACCCTCAAGCCTTCCTCCAACCAGGTGGATGATCTCTTAGAGGAGATCAGAATAAGAGCCCAGAGCAAGGAAAGGGTTTTAGTCACTACCCTGACCAAAAGAATGGCGGAGGATCTGGCAGACTATCTTGCCCAGATGGATGTGAAGGTGCGTTATCTTCACTCAGAGATTGATGCCATAGACCGGGTGGAGATTTTAAGAGATCTACGATTAGCCGAGTTTGACGTTCTGGTAGGGATCAATCTGCTCAGAGAGGGGCTGGATTTACCGGAGGTCTCGCTGGTAGCGATTCTGGATGCGGACAGAGAGGGTTTCTTACGATCCGAAACCGCTCTGATTCAAATAGCAGGCAGAGCCGCGCGAAATAAAGCTGGCGAGGTGATCATGTATGCAGATGAGATCACCGACTCCATGCGAAAAGCTTTAGACGAAACAAACAGGAGAAGGAAACTCCAGGAGGAATATAACAAAAAACATGGCATTACTCCGGAAGGCATATATAAATCCCGAGAGGATATTCTCAAAACCACCGTATTTGCTGATTCCCGAACCGCCAGCCCGGAAAAGTCTGCAGAATCTATGGGAGGAGAAAAACTTGGCTTTTTAGAAAAGCTTTCGCTGGAGGATAAGATCAGGGAGCTTCAGAAGGCAATGAAGAAAGCGGCATCCAATCTGGAGTTCGAGAAAGCGGCTCAAATCAGAGACGAGCTCTCCAGATTGCTGGAGAAAAGAGGTAAAAGGGGTCGGCAGTCAAATATTTTTAGAGGTAAGAAAAGATGAAAAAAGCTCTTTTTCTTTTGGTGCTTTCCACACTTGCTTTTTTCTTGTTTCAAGTAAGTTGTGAGAAGAGAACCGTCACCCCAGGTGAAACCGACTGGGATGCAGTTAAGGCAATCATATCCGAAAATCCCCATGTATTTGCTTTAGGTTTTTTTGATACCCAGCCGGATACTCTTTTCTATCGGGAGATAACGGAGAGCAATGCGGATATAGAAGAGGGATGGCTTACTGAAGCAGACGACACACTGCATTTTTATGATCGCATTGATTTAACTTGGAGCGACAGCCTCAGGGGGACGTTCCATTACCGTTTAAATGGAAAACCACATAAAAAGTCAATTTACTCCGTAGCTCTCACCAATGCCTATTTCGAGAGAAGGATGTATACCAGCGCGCATCGGGGGTGGGTGTTATGGCGGTTCAGCGGGACGGTGATTAAGTCGGTGGGAACGACAAGATATCTTGATGAACTGCACATAGAGTCGGACGGAGTGGACGTCTATGTCTACGAGTCTACTCAGATGAACCTGGTGAAAAAGGACAGCATCTTGACATTCGGCAAGGAGAAACAGGTAACTTTCACCATCGATGCAAGCGACACCTCCGACTTTTTCTTTCTTCACGTGAACGAGGGAGAAGTACATCAGAAGATTCCCTTCCTCAGCACGGGAGACGGGTTCTTTTCTGCAAGCTGGACCACTATCCCCAATCCTGACCCGGCAAAAAGCTACTATAATGCCATCGTGGACGTGGTCAGCAATGAGTCGGTTACCGATACCACAAAAGAGTATGATTCCAAAGCATGGGGGATCATATATAAAATTAAATGAGGAAAGTGTTTTGATCAAGGAGATGAAAGGAATGATGTTTTGTAGGTCAACCATCCCGAAGTGCTTGTCCTGAAGGCATAGCCTGAAGGGCATGTCCTCAGGATTCTATCCGAAGGGTGGTTGACAATTCTTTTTGTCAAGCAGTCCTACGGATTCATCCTGAACAGATTGATCGTGAAGGACATGCTTGACCTACAGAACTGAGAGAAACTTGTTAATCTTGTCGACCAAATAAGAGCAAATTTCCACTAGAACATTTCTAGCTATTCTTACCTCATATCTTTCGGAAGTCAAACTGTGAGATCCCGTATCCGAGAGAAGGTTTGAGAAACCCGTCAGGAAATTTCGCTCATTATCAGAAATGAGTTTGATTTTCTTGGAGTTAAAATAATCTATTGCTGCCCCCATACTTCCTTTCCCTTTCCAGTTTGGTATAGCTTCCCCTGTCGTATCATGAATTCTACTTGCGAATTCACGTAGTGATTCCTCATATAAATTTCGCACAAATCCAATGCTTTTCGAATAACTGAATTTGGAGCCTACCTGCTCAATCTCCGTATCTAGCTTCTCAAACCCTTCTATCAAATTCTTCGAAAATTTCAGGTCTCGGTACTTACTAATTAGCTGGTTTTTGTCTTGGTTGATCTCTGTGCTTACCCCTTTGAGTTCCTCCTTAAGTCTTTGGAACTTCACCTGCCTCAGCCTCTCGCGGAGCTTGGCGAGCACGTCCTTTGACCTAGATATCAGGTCGGTGGAGGGTAAATCTGTCGGTATCTGTCCTTTCGGGGTGCCGGTGAGGCCAAACAACTTGGAGACAGCATCAGGAACCTGCTCAGCCGGGACTTGCATCCTTCTTGCTTTCTTCTCATGCCAAGAAGATGCCTCAGTGATGCAACTCTGGTATCGGTTCATTACTGATTCAATTGTTTTCAGGTGGCTATCCGAGAAAAGATGTGACTCCATTAGCAGTACTTGGAGTATACAAAAGGCAATTTGACTGTTCACTTCACTCACGCAACTGTAATCCTTGAGCCTCCCCGAGAAACCCTCCAGCGCTTCCTTTACCTGACCAGTTCTCAAATATGCCATGAAGGCACAATCGCAATGCTTTCGGACTTGGCCTGCGGCCTTCAGAATCTTCGAGGCGGATCGTCCCGTGATCATCGGCGCTCTCGAGGCGAAATTCACACCCAGCAACCGCCAAAAAAACGTTTTAGACGAGGCAGTGTGTATTTTGGACTCCAGCTGCAGCAGCAATTCTACATACTCGTTGCTGAATCCGCTCCTCGTCCCTGCTGGATGTTTGTCATTCTTGTGAGGGTAAAAAACTGTTAGCGATTCGGGGTTAGCCTCCAGAATGATTCTGACCTTCTCAGCGATCTCTTCCCGTTCCATCATCTCGCCCGCCTGTGTTCTGACATTATCTCTGGCTTCGGAGCCCCCTCCACTGAACATCCTGCAACGGGTGCCCCGTTGTCAGCTCATGCGGTCCAACGGCTTTTTCGGCCTTGTGTGCTTCTTCTTTAGTTCGTACAAACCTAGCGATATTATACGTAAAAACTCGAGAAGATCAAGGGAAATTGTCTTGTGGGGGCTACTAGTTCTAGGTGCTAACCATCTTTCTTATAGCTCTAATATGCTCTGGCGTTGTTCCACAGCAGCCCCCGATGATTGAGACGCCTGCAGAGACAAGTTCTTTCGCTTTCTCTGCCATGAACTCAGGGGTCTCAGGATAGATGGGCTTATCACCCTGCATTTCCGGAAGACCTGCGTTGGATTGGATGATAATTGGGAGATCGCTGTATTTTTTGAACTCTTTGGCAATTTTTATCATATTCTCAATGCCGTTACCGCAGTTCGAACCTATGATATCGGCTCCTGCCTCTTTCAGTCCCTGCGCCGCATCTTGTATGCTTGTTCCCATCACCGTGTAAAAACCTTTGGGCGTGGGATCAAATGTCATGGTTGCCATAACAGGGGTCGAGGGTGAAACGGCTTTTGCCGCTTTTATGGCAAGTTGTGCCTCCCTTAAATCGGTCATCGTCTCTATGCATATAGCGTCCACCCCAGCGCTGATGAGCATACTCATCTGTCTTTCAAAGGAACTATATATTTCTTCAGGCTCAACCTCCCCATACGGTTTTAAGAGCTTCCCGCTCGGACCGCAGGAGGCGGAGACGTAGGCGCGATCTTTCACAACTTTTCTCACAGCCAGGACGGCATTTCTGTTTATCTTTTCTGTTTTATCCTCCAGTGAATAAGATGAAAGCCTCAAAGGCGATGCTCCAAAGGTATTGGTCTGAATTATCTCTGCCCCGGCATCCATATAAAGATGGGCAATTTCTTCAAGGACTTCCGGACGTGTAAGGTTAAAAGATTCCGGCGGTTCGCCTGGTTTAAGACCATAATCGAAGAGCATCGTCCCCATGGCACCGTCAGCCACAAGTATCTCACCATCTTTTAACCGCTTGAGCAAGTTTTTCATCTTAAGTTCTTTCCCCGCCTTTGGCGGGGCTAAAATTCTTGATAAGAAAAAGATTCTTAAGGACTTAATCAGTTGACGTTTTGAAGACCTCACCCCCTATCCCCCTCTCCATGAAATGGAGAGGGGTTCACCCTGAAGGATTCACCCTGAAGGGGAACAAAGGGGGAGAGGTAAAAGAAAGCCTGTGGTTTTCTTTTTAGTGCAAGTAATATAAGCTTAAGCATTAGCAACTCTTTTGAGAAGAACCTTATCTTAAGTTTTTTTTACAAGTCTCTTGACACACTCCACTGCATTAGTACTGTCATAACCGTATGCATCCGCCCCGATTCTTTGTGCAAATTCCTCTGAGACAGGTGCTCCCCCGATTATTATTTTTGTTTTACCACCAAGCCCCTCTTCTTTTAAAAGATCAACGGTCCTTTGCATAACCAGCATGGTGGTTGTAAGAAGAGCAGACATACCTATAACGGCAGCATCCTCTTTTCTTGCAGTCTCCACAAATTTCTCAGGTGGAACATTGTTGCCCAGATCGACAACCTCAAAACCTGCACCTTTCAGCATAATGCCGACAAGATTTTTCCCTATGTCATGCAGATCACCCTGAACCGAACCTATAACCACCTTCCCCATGGTGGGCATCCCATCTTTGATAAACAACGGCTTCAGCAGATCCATTCCCACATACATTGCCTTTGCCGCAAGCAGAACCTGTGGAAGGAAAATTTCATGCGCCTTATACTTCTCCCCTATTATATTCATGCCTCCGATAAGGCCCCTGTTCAGTATATCTTTTGGCGGTATTTTCTCTTCTATCGCCCGCTTGGTAAGTGCAGATACTTTTTCGTCTTCACCTTGCTGTAGGTGTTCCGAAATCTCTTTTAATCTGTCCATTACATTACACCTTTCTTGTTGTTAGTCCTCGATTCTCCAAACAGCGCCCTTATCCTATCACGGCAAGAGTGTGACCTGCATTCACTGCAGAAGGGATACGAGTCGTCAAAGATATGAATCTCCTTTTTCCCCACAACCATTACACCCGATATTGATTTCAAAGGTTTCATCAGAAAACTATCCAGAAGTGTGATTCCAATATCTTCTGGATGGAGAAATCCAAACAATTTTTTCTGCCCGCTTGTGTGCCAGCCGCAATAACCCGGGCTATATCTTAACATCCCCGTGAATGGAGTGATTCTTCCTTTTTCTGAGAGCTGGTTCAAAAAATACTCATCCACACTATCGGCTGTCTTATCAGTCCCGGCTGAAGCGACCGAGTCTAACATACTTCCCAGAGCAAACTCATTTGCCGCAAAAAGCTCGTCTATCTTTTGACTTACCTTTTCGCCAATGGTAAGGGCAAAAAGAGCCAGACTATCTGCTTTTTTGAATATTTCATCCAGAGGGGTTTTCTTCTCATTTAACCCTTCACCAGAGTAAACTTCTGCAAATTCAGGAATGGATATGTCTGAGACGATAGCCACCGGCTGTGCAAATTCGAGAAAAAGATCCATTGCCCTCTTAAGAAGTGTCTCCACCTTTTCCGACAGGCTATTGCCGGGAGGGATGCCCTGCATTTTTAAGACATCATCCCTATCTGGTTTTACATCATTGACAGAAATTTCGATAATTTCTCTCATACCCTCTTGTTTTTTGTTTCCTCTCCCCTTGGGGGAGAGGATTAAAGTGAGGGGGCTGTCTTTCTTTTTCTTGTGCGCTTCCTTTCTCTTTATCTCACTCTCAAGAGAATTAGTTTTTCCCCCTCACCCCAGCCCTGCGAAGCTCGTCCCGCAAAATGCGGGACGCACATTCATACGAATCTCCCCACAGGGGAGAGGAAGCTTTCCTTTCTTTTCAAGCAGAGGTATGATTTGGTGAAGCCCTGTTTGAAATCACCATGTTTTCAAAATGATTTTTAAATTTTGATCTGTAATTTTGCATTTTAATTTTTAATTTTTACATTGACCGGTGCCCTTGTGCTCCTACAAACTTATCCTTCTGCCTACTCTTTACTGCTTGCTGTCTACTTGAGGCATAGTGGTCAGGCTCTCCATACCATAACGACGGGCCTCCCCCTCCATCAGTTTCATTAACTCCTTCTTGACACTATCTAAGAGTCTTGACGGGACGTAATCTTTAATTAGTTTTTCCACCTCTTTGTGTGCCCTTTCTAAAAGCGTTACACTACCTTCCTCTTGCCATCTGGTTCTGCTTACCCGATCAATTACCGGTCCCGGAAAATAGAACTCTTCCTTAAGATAACGAAGGGTATGTTTCGATATAAGCAGGTGTTTTTCTTTCAAAAGTTCTTCGAATCTGGGAAGTGATGGAAAATCCTCTTTGGGCTTAATTCCTTTTACCATACGAAGTGTCATTCCGCAGATTTCATTATCCAAAACAAGTTTTTCTAAGCTCTGGCAGCTTTCAAAATCGAGCATTCCGGGTCCTGATATGTTGTTTATGCCGGAGAGGGCGGCTAAGGTTGCTCCCATTGAAGATTCCAGCCCGGACTGTGCATCCAACTGTTTGGAATCGCTAAGTGATATATAAGCCTGGGTGGGCATGCCCAGATATTTTCCAATCTCGTTATATGCACAGTCTATCATCTGTGTCTCGATAGCACCCATTGGCGTGGTCTCATATCGGACATCGAAGACTGCAGGTGAACCGCCGTAAAGCACGGGTGTGCCAGGGTTGGTGAGCTGGCTTATTACCACGCCGCTTAAGGTCTCAGCAGTATGCTGAACCAATGTCCCAACCAGGGTGACCGGCGCCATAAATCCAGCCAGTGGCATGGATACAAATTCCACCGGTATTGAGTATTGGGCGCAGTCAACCAGATTCTGAGACGTTACATCACTCCATTTTAAAGGTGAAGTCGGACAGCAGGAGAATATAGTAAGCGGTTTTTCAGCAAGTTCCTCTTTTGTCCCACGAACGGCAAGTTGGAGGTCTTTCATAATGTTGAACGCCTCGATGGTAAACGCTCCGGTCACAATTGGCTTCTCACAAAAAGTGAGCGAAAGGTAAAGCCGATAACTATCCGAAATCTTTTCATGCACGTCAGCAGGTATGAATGCTGTGCTCTGAGAGGCGATGTTATTGAGTTGACTTATGACCTTAGCATACCTGATGTAATCCAATGTTTTTGGTTTGCAAATCTTTTGAGTGTCATAGTCCAGAATATTCAATGCAGCGGAGCCGGGTGTGAAATAGACATTATATCCTGAAAAATCATGGGTTTGGTTACCCAAAACATCATAGAGTTTGAAGGAGTGAGGAACCGTCTTTAGCGCCTTATCTATAATCCCGTCCGTAAAAAGGACGTGGTATCTATCAATCTCGATTTTTGCCCCATGATCTTGCAGCATGGAAAGAATGTTCTCGTTGTGAATTTCCACGCCAAGTTTACAAAGAACTTCCCTGGCTTCTGATATGATCCTTTCTATAAGTTCATCGCTCAAGAATCTCACCACCGGCCTCATCATATGCTCCTTTCAAATCCACAATAATTTGCTTTAACTTACATCAAATCGTCAAATAGTGCAAGAAAATATCATCAGGACCACTGTTTGATTTCATTGCACTCACTCGGTGGCCAGCGTTATGATCGCCGCATGAAGTATGGAGTGTTTTTAAATTAATGTCAACAATTGTGTGGCTTGAAATTCTTAAATCTGAAAGTTATTAAGGGGAGCATATAATTGTTTACATCCCCCCTTTAGAAAAGGGGGGGAGGGGGGATTTGAAACTTGGGAAATCCCCCTTTGCTAAAGGGGGATGCGTATGCATTCATACGAATTTCAAGTCAAGCCAAAAGCAGGTGTGGGAGAAAAAATCAATGCGAAGCATTCATACGAATAACAAGATGTAAACTGTTTCCTGCTCCTCTTAGTAATTCTATTATTGAACTGCACCTTATACCATAGAAATCTTTGCTCCACACAAAAAGTCCTTTGACATGCTTACCAAAGGGCTTCACAATAAATTAAAAACACGGCCGACTTAGTCGTAGGTCAGGAGCCTCGGGCTCCTGACACTTACTATCCCACAGCAGAGCTGTGGGCCACCCGGGACCGACTTAGTCGTCAGGGCATTCTAACCCAAAAAGCTAACGCACGCTATGCAACGTGCGGTTAGCAGCAAGGAACAAACTCTTAGCGTTTTGTCCAGCCTTCTTGGGTTAAGCGCATTGCCTTCTGGTAAATCCCATTGAAATATAGATTTATCCTGCTACAGTTACGTTTTCCCCAGTCACTCTGCGGGCGAAAGCGTCGCAATCTGAACTTTCCCGAGCGTTCGATTTTATTTATCAATTTCAAATATTTGCCGAAGATAGAAATAAGAATTTTTCCGTCCCCTTGAAAACAAATAATCTCAAAAATCATTTGAGCTGAAAGGAGGTGAACTATGACTGGATGGTTGAAGACTTTTTTCAGGGGAAGTCTGCTTCTCGGGTTAATGTGACTGGCCTTGGAAATTGGTCATTTGCATTCTGCCGCATGCCGGTTTTTGGATGGGGGGTAAGTGCACCGATGTCTATACTAAAGTGCAAAGGGGAAAAACACAAAAGGTAAATTGGTTATGCTCCATTAGAAAACATCCACCATATTGTTGATATGACGTCAATTTAGGGTTATAACGCAACAATGAGGTTATTAACCATCATACACCATTAGGCAAAAGAAAGGAAGTAACAGATGAAAAAGCTTACCACAGTGTTGTTCCTGGGAATTTTGGTCTTGATGGTTGGGTGTTCAAAAAAGAAATCTACTACTCCTGAGGAAGTGGGGGATTACACTCTTCAGGCATCAGAGACCATTGGTTCGGAGGGAGGGGATCTTACCGTTGATGACTTTTCCCTGACGGTTCCGCCGGGTTCGTTTGCCTCAGATGTAGAGCTGAAGCTATACGCTTCTTCAGAAGATCGCCCGTTTGGTGACAACGGTGTATCCAGAACATTTCGGCTTGAAGGGTTCCCGGATGAATACTCCCAGCCTTTGGAAGTGCGCATTAAATACGAGGGCACGCTTTCCGAAGAGAGCTTTATAACCATTGGGGAGGAAGTTTTCATATCCAGCACAGATTCAGTAAAAACCACATATGATTTATTTGCTGCAACAGACTCCTCTGACTACCTTATCTGTGCGTTACCCGTTCCAGAAGAGAGTCCAACATTAGGAAAAAACCTTAATACCTCAGCAAAAGTAAGTTCGGGCGGAGGTTTTCTAAGTTTTTTAGGTATAACCAGTTATTCAAGATATACGAGTGGAGGGGGGCATTTCCAAATCAGATACCCAGCCGGATCGGTTCTACCTTCAGATATGACAGCATTGGGTCAATATCTTGAAGAAGCTTACACGAAATTTCAGAACATGGGATTCAGTTATGGCGATAGAACAAGTTGGCCGGTGGAAGTTGTAGTTAAGGACCTTGGTCCTGAAGCTTATGGCTATCATTGCCCCTCAATATTGGGTGACAATCACGCATATCTGAAATTCAATAAAGATAAGCTAAGCGAGCTATCTGAAATCCGGGTGACAGCCGGTCACGAGTTTTTCCATTTAGTTCAGTATCTATACGACTCGCGAAATCGTTATTCCAAAGCTAAATTTGAGCCAACTCATCAGTGGCTGAATGAGGCGTGCGCGGTATGGTCCGAAGAGAAATTTTCTGACCAGTCGAATTATGTTTCCCCTGTTCGTGCAGGCCATGAGATGGCACCATTTAATGGCATGCAGGCAGGTGCACAAACTGAGGCAAGCTATCATGGTTATGGTATGTCAGTCTTTATTAAGTATCTTGTAAAGGAATATGGTGAGGGAATTCTTGTCAGCATTTACCAAAATATCGGAAAGGGGTATCATCCTGTCCAGGCAATAAATGCCAGCATTGGCCATCAGTTGGTTCTTCGGTGGGAGTCTTTTCTCCGTGAATATGTTCTTGGTAATATATATAATGTTGACCCATCTATTTTTACCAGCAACAGATCGGGGCTATTCAGGATTCAGTCAGATTCTGATACTTTAGAAACATTTACCGCATCTTATCCGGATTTATCTGCAAAACTATTTATGATTAGACTGGATTACCCCGATATAGATGAAAGTGCAGTAATAGATTTCAAAGTTGATAAAAGCCTTAGCAATATAACTGTATTCAAATTTAAATTCGGTTCTCCCACAGAATACCTGGCTTATTCTGCCACTGGTAGTGTGACAATTCCCGATGTGAAAGCCCTCACCGATGAAGATTGGCATCTATTTGTTATGGTTACCAATCTCGATTTCACCGAGCCATACACTAATTCAAAAGATATCAGTCTGGAAGTTAAAGTGACCCCCAAAAGACAATTCACCCACTGTTACATTTATCTGCATATTTATGGTTACTGGAAAAGAGAATCTCCCGGTTATCTCGATTCTTCTGAAGGTAACACGGACTTCATGATTTGGAATCCCTCCATAATGGAAAGCCATGATTTTTCAGAAAATACTTTTACTGCAACTTGGGAGGATTGGGAATATGCTGACCGCCTGCGATCAGGAAATATCACGGTTACACTTAATGGCTCAGGTGATGCTGTAATATATTTTTGCGCCACGCAAGAAGAAAAATATCAGGATTACGATAGAGTAGACAGTGTGAGTATCAGCGGAACCAACATCCCTGTAATAGAACACCCTTCCGAGAACTGTTGGATTTATGGAGTTGAAGGAGTGGAAACATGTAACTATATTTCCTCAGTTGAACATTCAGTGCGTTATTTAAGCGAAAAGACACTAATAAACTACGACTGCAACGCTGAGAGTTATGTAGAAATTGAATTGTACTGAATAGGATCGTGAATCTCGCTCCCTGTTGGTGTTCCCCGACGGGTGGCCCGGTCTGCTCGTCAGACCGGGTTTATCCTACTTCTTCCCTCCCTTGACGGGAGGGAATGAAAGGGAGGGTGAGTTGAATCGTTCGTTCTACGTCACTTTCTTGTTCGGCCAAGTCTTGCCCAGCGGGTGTGACCTGACAGCGCGTAGGTCCGAAATGTCCCCATGTGGGGACTTTCGGACACGAAACGTCGGATAGTCCCCCGTACGGGGGATATATCCAACCTACAACTATCAGCCATATCCAACCTGCTTCCGTCGGCCGTCCGCAGCACCGTGCTGGACATGTACCTTGACGACGGCTATGCGGTTGCGGTGATGGCCAATTACGACGGCGCAGCAGGGACCGGTGGCGCGGAAAATCGAAGAGCTTCTTGCGCGCTGACACAGCCCCGAGAGAACAATCCTGCGTTTCTCACGGACGAGGTGTCCGTCACCAACAGGGGATACTGGTATTTCTGACCTCACTGGTGATTGTTTTTAAATTTTTCCCAGCCATCATGGGTCGCTCTAAAAAGGATTGTCCGCCTCCCACAAGGGGACTTTCTGTGCATGCATCATATATTCATCTCCCATAAATGGTGGAGCTATCCTTTTCACCGTTAAAGTTATGGTTAGAAGCTCACCATCAATGGAATTGCCGATATTAGTGGTGCCAGGTGCTCGGACGGACGGGATGGGTGGCCCGGCCCACCCGCCTCGGGCGGGCCTGTTAATCAGGCCGGGTCTATCATACGTGTCATGTCAGGTCCTAGACCTGACACATCTGTCAGGAGTAGCTCCTAACAGAATAAGAAAATCGCTGCCGTTTTGCTTGACTCTTTTGCATTTCAGATATACACTATAAGTCGTAACGTTCTTGACTAATAGGGAAGGTTTATCTTGTGACGGAGAAAACTCTGTTCCCTTTTACCGAAGGGAAAAGGCAGAAGGTAAGAGCTAAAAGGAAAAAGTGATGACAGAGCACAAGTGCACAAGAAAAACGTGGTAGTGAGGATAGAAACGATGCTGACTAAGGTTCGTAAAAAATTCTTGAGCACAGTTGTCCACAAAAACGCTGTGCCAATTTATGTATTTATTATTTCTCTATCAGTCAGGCTGATATATCTCATCGAGCTACATAACAAAAGCCCGTTTTCCAGCTATCTTTATCTTGATGCCTTTCGATACAATAGTTGGGCACAGAGTATTGCGTTCGGGGTAAAACACGTAATTGAGCCTACCTTTCGTGCGCCACTCTATCCTGTATTTCTCGCAGTGATTTATAAAATTTTTGGACATGATCTATTCGCTGCAAGACTTATGCAGATGCTTATAAGTGCGTTAATTTGTGTAATGATTTATTTTATTGCATTGAAAATATTTAATAAAAGGATTGCAATCATAAGTTCGCTCCTCGGTGCATTTTACGGACCATTCTTCTACTGGGCGGGCGAGATTTTAATTGTAACTCTCATTGTTTTCCTTGACCTTGTAATGTTACTTATCCTGCTTTATGCATTTGATAAGCCCAAAAAATTATACTGGTTGCTTGGTGGTGTGGTATTGGGTTTATCCAGTATTGCACGCCCGAGTGTGCTAATTTTCATCCCATGGGTTATCGCCCTTATTTTCTTGATGAATCGGTTTAAAGAAGCCAGTATAATCAAGAAATTACGATTTGTTTATATGTTATGTTTTTTGACAGGGATTTTTGTGGTGATTTTACCAGTGACCATAAGGAATTATACTGTTGCCAAAGATTTTGTATTGATATCTTCACAAGGGGGGATAAATTTTTATATGGGTAACAATCCGTACGCAGATGGTAAGACAGCACAGCCACCAGGAAGAGTTGAAGCACACGGCGAATTCCTCGATGATGCCTGGTTAGTATCTGTGAAGTTTGCAGAAGAAACTGCTGGTGAAAGTTTAAGGCCTTCACAGGTATCACGGTTCTGGTATCTGGAAGGACTGAAGTTCATCATCGAAAATCCTTGGGAATGGTTTAGACTCATGTGCAAAAAATTTACATACTTCTGGACAGGTGTCGAAATTACAAACAACGAAGATGTGTATTATTTTACACGATTTTCGAACATGCTCAGATTGCTTTTGTGGCACAAAGGATTAGCGTTCCCATTCGGCATAATTTGTCCCCTTGCACTGGTCGGCACCATAATCTCGCGCAAGTTTTGGCGTAAACTCTTACTGCTTTATGGATTCATATTCTTCTACATGGTTTCGGTTATGCTCTTTTTTGTATGCGCAAGGTACAGGTTGCCTGTTATACCGATTCTCTTAATATTTGCTGGCTATACCATAAATTATTGGGTTGAAAAATTAAAGTTACGCGAATATAAGTTGTTTGTCTACTGTTTTGCATTCACAGTTTTAGCCGGTACACTGATCAATATTGATGTAGATGGAGTAGTTAATCGAAGTCGTGCGCGGGCACATCTCTACGGGGGCAATGCATATGAAGCACTTGGGAATTACAAACTGGCTATTGGAGAATATCATAAAGCAATTGAATTTGTACCAGAACATCTTCAGGCCTATCATGGACTTGGTATTGCGTATAGCAAAATGTGCGAATACAACTTAGCGGAGCAGATGTTCAAAAAAGTGCTCGGAATCGACCCTTACTGCGCACGTGCACATTTCAATCTTGGCTCAGTTTACATTGCAAAAAGTAAATACAATGAAGCAGTAAACCAATATGAGGCTGCGCTTGAAATTGACCCAAATTATGAACTTGCTGCATATTGGGCGGCGGTGGTTTATGAGAGATTAAACCAGTGGGATGAAGCGCTCAAAAAATGGGAGAAAGTTTTGCAAATCAATCCACACAATGAGCAGGCTAAATCAAAGATAAAAGAACTAAAACAGAAGGTCGAGAGGCCCATCAAATAACGGGAGTTACGAGACGAGTTTAGAACTTTTCTCACAAGCGAATCTTTAGATTCTTCCTTTTTTGTAGATATTGGAAAGGTGGTTGCTCAGATTCAGATTTAGGAAACAACATCCCAACCAGACAAGTCAGGATCAAACCGCAACAGAACAGGAGGGAAGCCCACAACTGGCTTAACTGAAACTAATTGTGGCGGGGTTTCATCCCCGCCACATAAAAGTCCCGAGCCCAAGGGAGGCCTCGGAACAGCCAACGATATGTTTCAGAAACTTGGTTTCTCTAAACTATATCTTTTGGACATTTGTTGCCTGAGGTCCTTTTTGTCCCTGTCCTTCTTCGAAGCTAACTCCGTCACCTTCTCGAAGAGTTTTGTATCCTTCCCCCTGTATTTCAGAGAAGTGCACAAACAGGTCAGTTCCTCCGTCATCCGGAGTAATGAATCCATACCCTTTGGATTCATTGAACCATTTTACCGTACCTTGCGTCACAAAATCACCTCCTTTCTTCCATAATAAAAAAACCACGAAAGTCTCCTCAAAATAAGCTTTCGTGGCTGAATCACTTCGAGCTAACAAAAACCTATCTAAACTTTCCTATCTATACATCGTCATGTATACGCATTATTTTAGTTGTTTGAGAAGTTTTTCACATTTTTTTGTAATTGGCTTTGAAAGCGTGAACACCTAAATTGAACTGGACAGCAGAAATGAGAAGTTTGCAGGTGGTTGAACAGATTAACCACTATAGAGTTCTTTTGGCGATGGAGGAGCCACCAGAGCCGAAAACCAGCGGCCAGAGGAAACCCTTGGGGTGGAGTAGTCGCCCCGGACCTCGGGTGGCAGGAAGAGAGGTCGCTGCATAGAAATTTTACTGGATGAGAGCAGGTGGGGGAACACCCGCCGCCAGGGGGGTTGCCGAGAGGAACAAATAGCCCAGTTACAATATCAGCGAAACATTGGCTCAACCGGGTTGCGCACAACCACCGACCCCCTGTAAGAAAAACATAATTGGGTCAAGAAAAGTTTTATCGATTCTTGGATTAAAGGTTGACTAACCGGGGGGAATTAACTAAATTAACCCCGTCAGTCACGAGTGATGAAGATCGGGCGTTCAGCAAACGAGTGATTGCTGGGCGATTTTGAAAGCGGTAAGCTGGCTTGACCCAGGTGAGATCCTCGATTGTGGGGCTTCTGAGAGGGTCGAATTTATAAGAGAGTAACCCGGATCCCTGGGACCAAGGGGAGCCACAAGCGCCGCGGGAACCCGGGGAAAGGAATCCTTTGAGAACCGGGGGGCCAGAAAAAAGTTAACTAAAGGAGGTTAGAATGCAAGGCAGCAAGCTTTATGTCGGGAATCTTGGTCAGTCCGTAACTAGTCAGGACTTACAGGATTTGTTTTCCGAGCATGGTGAAGTTAGGGAAGTCAACATTATTGAAGGTAAGGGTTTTGGGTTTGTTGAAATGTCCAACCCATCTGAAGCTGAAAAAGCGAAAGAAGCATTGGACGGTTCTGACTGCAAAGGACTTACCTTGAAAGTTGACGAAGCTCGCCCACCGAGGAAGAGGGAGGGAGGAGGTCGCCCGCCCGGGAGGGGGAGGAAAGGAGGTCGTCCACCTGGAAGGGGGCAAGGAAGAAACTCTCGAAGATATTAGAATAATTGCAGGTTAATGCAATTCTTCCGGCAGGGTGTGGTAGTCGCCACCCGCCTCAAGCGATAGTAAGTGATATCGCTGTGTAGAAATTCTTCTGGACTTGTGCGGGAGGAGGACACCCACCGCCCCGAGAAGAGTTATCTTCTGAGACAGAAGACAAAAAAGGGGCCTCATCCACAAAACTGTGATGAGACCCTCTCTATCTACAAGTGCCCAGCGGCGCTGTGTCACGTATCTGTCATAGCACTACGGGGATTTCACCGATTAGGTTTCCCATTCGATTTAGGGTTAGGCTCAATTTATATTAAATGTGGCGGGATTTCATTCCCGCCACATAAAAGTCCCAAGGCCAAGGGAGGCCTCGGAAAGACCAACGATATATTTTAGAATTTTGGTTTCTCTAAACTATACCTTTTGGACATTTGTTGCCTGAGGTCCTTTTTGTCCCTGTCCTTCTTCGAAGCTAACTGCGTCACCTTCTCGAAGAGTTTTGTATCCTTCGCCCTGTATTTCAGAGAAGTGCACAAACAGGTCAGTTCCTCCGTCATCCGGAGTAATGAATCCATACCCTTTGGATTCATTGAACCATTTTACCGTACCCTGCTTCACAAAATCACCTCCTTTCTTCCATATAAAAAAACCACGAAAGCCTGCCTAAATAAGCTTTCGTGGTTGAATGATTTCGACCTGACAAAAACCTACTTTAGCCTTCTTAACTATTCTACAATACATATACGTATGATTTGTCTATTTGTCAAGATTATTCTATATTTTTATTATCGGTTTTGAAAGGGTAAACATTTAGCTCAAACAGTAGACAAAAAATGCGAAATCTGCAGGCTTGTATCCGGCTGCCCGATTTTAAATCTTTTTGATAACGTAAGAAGGCTTATTACCTGATGTTGGTTTAGTATTAGTCTCTACACGGTTTTGCTTGACCTCAGGCTCGACCCTCGACTAATTACTACGAACCATGAACTATAAACCGCTTTCAGTCCACTGTCCACCGTCCACCGCTCACTCGGGGTGAGGCTGCGGGGACTGTGAACCGTCAACTATGAACTATAAACCGCTTTCAGTCCACTGTCCACCGTCCACCGTCCACCGCTCACTCGGGGTGAGGCTGCGGGGACTGTGAACCGTCAACTATGAACTA
>Ga0315547_1000583_pt1 | contig 34838 bp, 40 predicted proteins | sample SalMarSW160240MG_2_FD_202542 | JGI IMG/M metagenome (GOLD analysis project Ga0315547, IMG submission 202542) | Salt marsh sediment microbial communities from the Plum Island Ecosystem LTER, Massachusetts, United States - Salt Marsh Sediment SW1601-240 ...
TGCCTTGGTCTGTGGTCTATACTCACCCGGATAGCTATGCCCCTCTGGGGATAGCCGTGCACCCCACCCAGCCTTACGAGATTATCTTTCTGCTCATCGTTTTCGGGGTGCTGTTCTGGCTGAGAAAACGCTTCCAGCCGGAAGGATCCCTCTTCCTGATTTATCTAAGCATGTATTCAATATGGCGGCTGGGCCTTGGCTTCCTGCGGGACGGCACCGACTTCCTCTTTGGCTTGCAACAGGCTCAGGTGATAGGCATAATCGTCCTGCTGATTGTTATTCCCATGCTGGTGTTGAGGACGCGCTGGGTTAAAGGGGAAAATAAGGCTTAAGGGGTTTTAAGAGGGGAAACTTTAGTATCTTCTCTGCCTGCCGCCGCCTCTTCCGCCGCCACCGCCCCTCCGGCCGCCGCTGTATGAAGAACGTCCGCCACCGCCCCGGCTATCGGTGCGAGGGCGGGCCTCGTTGACATCCATGGTTCGTTCTTTCAGTGCCTTTCCTTTGAGGCCGGTAATGGCCGCTTCGCCTTCCGTCTTTGACGGCATTTCTACAAAAGCAAAACCCCTCGATTGCCCGCCGTACTTGTCCTTTATAATATTAACCGAGCTCACTTCGCCAAAAGCGGCGAATTCCTGGCGCAGTTCCTCTTCAGTTAAATCGCGGGATAGGTTGCCCACATAGATATTCATATTGGCTCCCCTTTTTGTTGATGAGTACTTTTAAAGCCACCCCGGTTTACCTGCCCATTCGCCTGCGCCGGGCGCTCTTTTTAGCTTTCAGGCGCGCCGCGTCCCTCTTGGACAGGAAATAGCGATGAGTCTTAGCCTCACGCAGGATTCCTTCCATCTGTACCATCTTTTGAAAGCGCCTCAACAAGGAGTCTTGGCTCTCGCCTTCTCTTATTGATACTTTTAGTGACATAAACCACCCGCATATTTTTGTGACATACACAGGCCGAGTAATTCCCAGCCCGTGTATGTCTCTTAGTTCAAGCCAGCTTTACTGGTTCATTCTAATTTTGTTGTAGCACTCGCTACAGTATACCGGCCTGCCCTCACGGGGCTCGAACGGTACCTCGGTCTCCTTGCCACACTCGGCACATGTTACCTTGAACATCTGGCGCTGGGGCCGGTAGCCGTAGCTATCGTTCCCGTAACGCTGTGATTTCCTGGCTTCACGGCATGCGGGGCAGCGCTTGGGCTCGTTGGTGTAGCCCTTGGACTGGAAGAACTCTTGCTCTTCAGCGCTGAAGGTGAAGTCGGCTCCACAATCGGAACAGTGGAGTTGCTTGTCCTCAAAACTCATTGGATGACCTCCTCTCTCTAATAGTTGGCTAGAGTTGCGGTCATCCAACACCAGAGTAAAACCGAAGTGTTAAACTAAGTATGTGATAACCTGAACCTAAAACCACCGTAAAACATTATACACTAAAGACAGTACGTTGGCAAGGGCAGGGTGACGGGCGGGATTTCTACTCTACATCTTCAGAGTAGCAGATTTTCCACTCTTCCTCTATTTCCATTAATTGATAGACAGCATGCCTGGGTCCCGCGAGCTTGGAGGGAGTTATCTTTACTTTTATCTCAATCGTTTCATCAGCGTTGATAGCTGGTTCTGCCTCCTCTTCCACTATCAGGGTAACGCCCCATGATTTCATCTGGCTTATCTCTCCGGTGAGGCTTGTCTCTTTGCCCTGTCCCCATGATTCCTCCATACAGGCTAGGGCGCCTTCCAGATCATAGTTGTTGAGGGCTTCAAAGTAGGCTAAAACCACCTGCCTGGCCGCTTCTATATCCTCCCCGTTGGTGGCATCTGGCGGTGTAGTCTCTTCCCCGTTTGGTTCCCCTGTAGCTTCCGGCGTTGGGGTGCCGGTTAACGGTGTCTCATTTTCCTGGGCGGCTGTCGGCAGGTCGGTTTCCGGCGGCGCCTCTACCGTTTGCGTGCAGGCCGCGCCAAATATCAGGGCCAGGACCAGTAAACAGGCGAGCGTCAGTTTCATTGATAACCTCCGTCTGATATATGATGCCTAGAAATTCTATGTATATTCTCACGGTGGACATCATTTGTCAAGACGGTGGGTAGCCGAAGTTTGGCCTGGCTATTTGACCGGGGCAAAGTCGAGGATATTCAACCTCAGCTTCTCCCTGCCCTGCCAGCGGTCTATTTCCAGGTTATAGACTATATCAAGTTGTGGCGATATCTCGGAAAGGTAGCAGCCCAGCCGGAAGCCCACCCCGTCCCATACCGTGCTCCCCTGCCTCAGCTTCAGCCTCAGGTGCTGGGCGCCGTTGCCCATGGTGCGGCAGTCTACTATCTCTGTCCGGCGGCTCAAAAATGTGGGCGACGGGTTACCCCGCCCGAAGGGTGATAGCTGCTGGATGGCGCTAAAGGTGTCCCCGCTTAAGTCGGGCAGGGTGACCTCGGCATCGATATCCAGCCGGCGGCGGAGGTCGGCCCCGGCAAGCTGTTCTTCGGCTTGCCGGGCAAGGTACTGCTCCAGTTGAGGCAGGTTTCTGGTGAGCAGGGTAAACCCGGCCGCCTGGGAGTGGCCGCCAAAGTGGGAAAACAGGTGGCTGCAGCCGGTCAGGGCGGCGATGATATTAAACTCGGGGATACTGCGGCCGCTGCCGCTTGTGAGCTTATCGCCGGTCCTGATAACCAGGGCCGGGCGGTAGAACTCCTCGGCCAGCCTCCCCGCCACCAGCCCGGCGATGCCCAGAGGGTAGTCGCTGCCGGCGGCAATTAATAGCGGTGAAATCCCCTGGGCCAGCACTTGCTCTCTGGCTTTAGCCTGGACTTTAGCGGTCAGCCGCTGCCGCTCGGCGTTTTTCTGCTCCAGCCATGCCGCCAGTCCCTCCGCCTCTTTGGGGGAGTCGGTCATCAGCAGTTTATAGCTGGTCATGGCGTGGGCTAACCTTCCGGCGGCGTTAAGGCGGGGGGCGATAACCCAGGAGATGCTTTCAGCGTCGAGGCTGCCAGGGCTCAGGCCCGCCTGGGCCATAATCTCCTGCAGTCCCAGACGGGGGCTGGTATTCATCAATTTGAGTCCCTCTTTAACCAGGTATCGGTTCTCCCCGGCAAGGGGTGCCATGTCGGCCACTGTCCCTATGGCAATCAGGTCGAACAGCCCGTCAAGCTGTTCCTCTTTGCCGATGCCCTGGAGCAGTGCCTGGAGCAGCTTACCGGCAACGCCGACGCCGGTCAGTTCGGGAAAGGGGTAGGCGGAGTCGGCTCGCTTGGGATTAACCACGGCAACGGCGGGTGGGATTTCGGGCAGGGGGGTGTGGTGGTCGGTGATAACTATATCCAATTTAAGCCGATTGGCCCGCTTGACCTCGGCAAGGGCAGTGATGCCGCAGTCGACGCTGATAACCAGGCTTATGCCCTGCTGGTGGAGCTTTTCCAGGGCGGCATTTTTAAGCCCGTAGCCCTCGGTGAGGCGGTGGGGGATGTAGGGGGTGACCTTGCCGCCGAGGCGGGACAGCCCCTGGACAAGCAGGGCGGTGCCGGTGATGCCGTCGGCATCGAAGTCGCCGTAGATGGCGATGTTCTCCCCGGAAAGGAGGGCGCGGTAGATGCGGGCTACCGCCGGCTGGATATCGGGTAACAGTGAGGGGTCGCTGGAAAGTCGTCTGTCGGCGTTGATGAACGGCTCTAACTGGGAGGGGTCGGTGAGACCGCGGTTGTATAAAAGTTGGGCTATCAGGGGGGTAATGCCTAAATTTGAGGCCAGATTTTTATCTGGAACCGGTGTCAGCAAATTCCAGCGGTAATGACTCAAGTCTACCTCTCGGCGTACTTCCGGAAGACCAGCACCGAATTATGCCCGCCAAAGCCGAAGGAGTTGGAAAGGGCGGTGGCAACTTTAGCCGGGCGGGCAGCGTTGGGTACATAGTCCAGATCGCATTCGGGGTCGGGGTGGGTGAGGTTTATCGTCGGCGGTATGATGCCGTTCTGGATAGCCATGATGCATATCGCCGCCTCAACAGCGCCGGCGCTGCCTACTAGATGACCCATCATTGACTTGGTGGAGCTTATCGGAACATGGTAGGCGCGCTCGCCGAATACTATCTTTATCGCCTTGGTCTCCATCTTATCGTTGAGCATGGTGGAGGTGCCGTGGGCGTTGATGTAGTCAATCTCATCGGGCTTTACCCCGGCTTTAGCCAGTGCCCTCTGCACCGCCAGGGCAGCACCGGCACCGCTCTCGGTTGGGGCGGTGATGTGATAGGCATCGGCGCTGGCTCCGTAGGCTAACAGCTCGGCCAGTATTTTGGCCCCCCGCTTCCGGGCAAAGTCTAGCTCTTCCAGAATCAGGACGCCGGAGCCCTCTCCGATGACAAAGCCGTCGCGCTCGGCGTCAAAGGGGCGGGAGGCGAGCTGCGGCTCATCGTTCCGGGTGGAGATAGCCTTCATGGCGTTGAAGGCGCTGACGCCCACCGGGTTGATTATGGCTTCGCTGCCGCCGGTTATCATTGCTTTGGCGTCGCCGCGCTTGATGGTCTCGCAGGCAGAGCCGATGGCGTCCGAGCCGCTGGAGCAGGCCGAGGTGGTGCACAGGTTGGGCCCCCTGGCATTCATCACGATGGATGTCTGGGCGGAGGCCATATTGGGCATCATCATTGGTATAAGGAAGGGGCTGACCCGTCCGGGCCCTCTCTCCAGCAGGACCTTGATTTGTTCGTAAATGGTGGTCAGTCCCCCGATGCCGCTGCCGATGACGATGCCGATATCTTCTTTGTTGCTATCGTCTATTTTCAGCCCCGACTGTTCCAGCGCCTGCTGGCCGGCGGCTACCGCCATCTGGGAGAAGCGGTCGTTGCGGCGGGCGTCCTTGGGGTTCATATAGTTGGCGGGGTCAAAACCCTTTAACTCGCCGGCAATCTTGGTCGTAAAGCCCTCGGTATCAAACAGGGTGATGCGGTCTACGCCGGAACGCCCGGCAGTAAGGGCTTCCCAGGTGGTCTTGGCGTCCAGGCCTAGCGGGCAGACGACCCCCATGCCGGTAACTACTACTCTAGTATTATTATTTGACATAACATTAATGGGGAAAAACAGATATTGGTTAGCTATTTTTACCATAATTTCGCTTTCTCTGCAAGGAAAGCCCGTATTTGATATAATTTTTATATATGGGAAACCCGGAAACAACCAGGATTGCTCTGGACACGGTAGGCTGCAAGCTCAATCAGGCGGAGACCCAGTCACTGGCTCAGCAGTTTGCCGATGCGGGGTACCGGCTGGTGTCGCCTGACGACGGGGCTGATATCTATGTGCTCAATACCTGCACCGTGACCCATGTCGCCGACGGCAAATGCCGCCGCCTGCTAAATCAGGCACGCCGCCGCAATCCCGGCGCCCTGGTGGTGGCAATCGGCTGCTATGTGGAGCGCGCCCGCCAGGAGCTGTCTCAGATTAAGGGCGTTGACCTCGTCCTGGACAACAGCCAGAAGCTCGATTTGCTGCCCCGCCTTGAGGAGTTGGGGTACCTTATTCGCCCTGGGACAGGTTCAACCCGCGCCGATTTCAGGACCCGCGCTTTCATTAAGGTACAGGACGGCTGTAATAACTTCTGCACCTACTGTATCGTCCCGCTGGTGCGGGGTAGGGAGAAGAGCCGCCCCCTTGAGCAGGTTCTTAATGAGGTCAGCCGCCGCGTCGCCGACGGTTATAAAGAGGTGGTGCTCACCGGCACCGAAATCGGCTCATATAATGATAAGGGAATTGGTCTAACAGAGTTGCTCCAGCGCATTTTAGAGGGAACCGGCGTAGCCCGGTTGAGGCTCTCCTCCCTCCAGCCCCAGGAGATAACCCCGGAGCTTGTCGGGCTCTGGCAAGATGGAAGGCTCTGCCGCCACTTCCACCTCTCCCTCCAGAGCGGCAGCGATGCCGTGTTAAAGCGGATGAACCGGCGCTATACCGCCGCCGACTACCGGCGGGCGGTGGACTTAATCAGGGAAGCGGTGCCCGGCGTGGCTATTACCACCGATGTCATCGTCGGTTTCCCCGGCGAAACCGAAGCCGAATTTGAAGAGAGCTATAATTTTGCCCGCCAGATGGATTTCGCCCGCATCCATGTCTTTACCTATTCCCCCCGCCCCGGCACCAAAGCCGCCGCTCTGCCCCAGCAGGTAGACGATAAAGCAAAGCGGGAACGGAGCCGCCGGATGCTGGCTCTGGGGAGGGCCTGTGTCCGCAATTTCAGGAAGAAGTTTTTAGGCAAGACGGTGATGGTACTTTGGGAGAAGGAGACCGGCGGCGTCTGGTCCGGCCTCACCGATAACTACATCAGGGCACACACCAAAAGCGAAAAGGATTTAACCAATCAGCTATTGCCGGTAAAGCTGGCAGAGTAAGACTTTATATATCCAACCCCAGCACAACCGAAGTCTCAATCTGGCGCCGGGGGATGTCCCAGTAGGTCTCTAAAAGCTCGTCCTTATTTTTCTCCAGGTTAAAGCCGTGCTTCCGGTAGAAGTCTATTGCCCAGCGGGCATCGGCCCAGGTCCCCACCAGCAGGCGGTAGGTACTGACCATCTCCTTAAGGTGGTTTAGGAGTTTACCGCCAACCCCCCTTTTCTGCCACCGGGGCAGGACATAGGCATGGCGGATAAGGGTCACATCCTTGATTGGCTGAAACCCCATCACCCCCACCAGCTCCCCGTCCTCCTCCCAGCCGAAAAAGCTCATCTGCTTTATTTCATGCTCCAGCTCTTCCCGGGGCATATAGGGCTGTGGGTAGCAGTCGGCGGGGATGGCGCCCTCATAGGCTCTAGCAGCCTCATTAATGATAAGGTGTATCCGGTCGAAGTCCTCTGGCTGGCACTGGCGAATCATCGCCCCCAGTATAATCAGTCGGTGAGAGCCGGTCAACTTTACCCCCCCACCCCCCACCGGGATATACCCCCCGCTCTTGGTGACAAAAGAGCAACAAAATGCCCCCTGTCGCCTTATTCTTTAGTGGTACTACCGAATTACACTTGAGTTTATTACCCTATTGACAAATGACACCGAAATGGTTTAAAATGTGACCACTGGCATTTTTCCCTGCGGGGTAGGATAAAACCACTTGACTTGGCAGCTATGCCAGTGGTGGGGATGCTTCTACTGGTTGCCTGGATAGCAGTAGAAGGGTTTAAAAACTTAAGAATAGAGGAATGTTATGCCGCGCTTGAGAGTCCTGCCTCCATTTGGTGCTACTTACTATATATCAGAGAATCAAGTCCCCACTCCCGCTATTGAAATTCAGGAAGCCGAGCGCATCATCCTCGAAATACATGACGGACCCGCCCAGACGCTAACCTCTGCCTTCCAATACCTTCAGACCGTTAACCAGATTGCCCGCCCTTATCTTGTCCAGCGCCCGGAATTAGACCGCTTGTTCAGCCGGGCAGTAGGGCTGGTAAGACAGTCCATTACGGAGACCAGAGAAATACTCAACGGCGTTGTCCCGGCGGCGCTGGAAGCTCACGGTCTGGTGGTGGTGGTGCGGCAGGAGTTAATGCGCTTCGCCGAAGAAACCGGTTGCAAGGTTGAATTCTATTCCAGCGCCTGGCCCACCCTTCACGGGCAGGCGGAGCTGGCTATTTACCGCATCATCAACGAAGCGGTTAATAATGTCAGGAAACACGCCCAGTCACCCCGGCTTGAGATAGAGATGAACCAGAAGGGGAAGCGTCTCCTGGTGAGAATAAGAGACTGGGGCGTTGGTTTCCCGCCCGATAAACTGGAGCCGTCTCCCGCCAATATCTCCCTGGGGTTGCTGAGCATGCGCCGGCGCGCTGAGCTTCTGGGAGGCACTTTTAGTATTAGCACTTCAATGGGCAAGGGCACCGAGGTTATAGTTGATATACCCTGGCACCGATGAATCGGAGTGAGTATGGGGAAAATAAGAGTACTGATTGTGGACGACCATCCGGTAGTTCTGGAAGGACTGCATACCATGCTGTCCACTGACCGCAATATAGAGGTTGTCGGCGAAGCCTGTGATGGCGCCGAGGCAGTGGCCATGGTGGAAGAAAAGGAGCCCAACGTGGTATTGATGGACATTCGCATGCCCAATATGGATGGTGTCCAGGCTACCCGCCGCATCAAACAGCAGTCACCCTCTACGGCGGTTCTCGTGCTCACCATGTATGATACCGATGCCTATGTCGTTGATGCGGTGCGGGCCGGGGCCAGCGGCTACCTGCTTAAGGACGCCACCCGGGAGATGGTGGTTGACACTATACGGGCGGTGAACAGCGGCGCTACCCTGATTAAGACCAGCCTCCTCACCGAAGCCATATCTTCTCTGGTCCAGTCTCAGAAAGGGCGCCAGCCGGCCGAGCCGAATTCCCCCCAGGAGGGGGTGGAACAGCTGACAGCCCGGGAGCGGGAGGTACTCAAGCTGGCGGCGGTGGGGTATAGCAACAAGGACATAGCCAAGGAGCTCAATATTACCCAGGATACGGTTAAAAAGCATATGCAGAGTATCCTGGGTAAATTACATGCCTCCAGCCGGATTCATGCCGCTATACAGGCAACCAGGGCTGGAATTATTAAATATTAAAAATTCTAGCTAGTGGGTAATACCCACCCGCAGGAGGGATAGTGGAAGATAAGACTACACCAATGGGGGTTGCCGTACCAGGAGTCAACAATTATGCTATATATAGCCAATTGTCTCCCGTTTGTCACCACAACCTGCTGGGAATAGCTGTAATCAACACTGGGATAGAAGGCCAGTTAATGAATAGTTTTGAGATATTTGGAACGAATTTAAGGCAAGATGACAGTGGGCAACAGAATAAGGGAACACGGCGCACCTATGGTGACGATATTAACGCCATCGCCTACGGGGTAGCGGCCTGGTTCGAAGAAAACTCCGGTTATTCGGATAATGTAACTGGAAAGACCATAGAAATTGCCCGGAAGCTGGGGGTGCCGGAGAGAGAGATAGGCAAGTGGGCGGCTCGCCGCACAACCTTGAATGCACAGAAGGTCAAGCCAATTAGGTCACTCCTGCAAAAGCTGTGCTCGGAACCGGCTACTGATGGGCTTAGGAAAATGACCAAGACGAGGGAGGTGTAACCGCCGTATTTAATAGTTTTACTTGGCGTGCCTTCAACGCCTTAAACCCGGAGGCATGCTCCCTTTGCAGCGCCCCGAGGTGATGGAGACCTGCTCAAAGAATAAAAGAAAATTTTTTATAGGGGCACTGGCTATCTTCATATCTCGGGGCGCTAAATAAAAAACTAACGGCGGTGTGGGGGAGCGACTAATGTACGGCAAGTATCTCTACGGGATTATTTCGGGCGGTGGTGACACTGTTATCGGTGTCAAGGGTCTGGTGGGCGCCAGTCTGGTTCACAACATAGCCTATGAGGGCCTCAGCTGTGTGGCCAGCGAATATACCAGCGGCAATTTTGATGCCATGTCCCAGGAAGAGCTGGCGCGCTATCTGGTGACGCACCAGACAGTGGTGGAGCAGGTGGTAAAGAGGCGCCCGATACTGCCGCTCAAATTCGGCACGGTGCTGGCTGACTCCGACGAGGTCCACCAGCTTCTGGCTCAGGGCCACCCCCAGTTTTCCCTTACCCTTTTCTGGATGCAGGACAAGGTAGAGGTAGAGGTTATGGCTAGCTGGGCCGGCGGGCAGATTTTAGAGGAAAACGGTGTCGAACCGGAAACGCTGCCGCCTGATGAGCCCCTCCCCCCGGAACAGATTAAGGTATCTCCGCCGCAGCGCCGCCAGAGCTACCTGGAGCGGATGGTAGGCTTTCTCAGACCGGTCTCGGTTGACGTTCAACCCCGCCCCATCGACCCGGGCGGGATGGCGGTCAGCGTAGCTTTCCTGGTGGAGGAAGCCAGTCTGGAGGCGTTTCACGAACGTGTCAAACATCTCAACGCCCTCTTCTACAACCAGATTGACTTCCAGGTCATTGGCCCCCTCCCCCCTTACAGCTTCGCCACGGTGGAGGTCAACCGCTACAGCCCGGAGGCGGTAGACGAAGCCAAACAGCTGCTCAAGTTGAATGAGCTTAACGGCGAGGTTGAGGTAAGAAAGGCATACCGCCGCCTGGCGCTTGAGCCTAACTCCGGCCGCAAGCTGGGGGATAGACTGGCTAAGGCACGTTTGATGGCACTGCGCCGGGCATCAGACCTGCTGGTGGCTTACTGCCGCGGACAGGCCGAAAAGGACGGCGATTTTCTAATCAGCATCCGGCGTGCCCGCAGTGACGAGGTTCAACCGCCCCGCCTGGTTGAAATCGCTTCTTAAGGCAGCAGGCTAAAAGCACGCTTCAGGTGTTATAATAGCCCTAAATGATAGAAGACAGCCTGTCTGCCGCTGCCGTCACCGATGGTTTATCCACCCGCTTTATCGGTCATGAGGTTATCTGTTACCCCAGCCTGCCCTCAACCAATGATGTCGCCAAACGCCGGGCTGGAAAAGGGGCTAAAGAGGGGACGGTCATCATCGCCGAAGAGCAGACCGCGGGCAGGGGGAGAATAAAGCGCCGCTGGCTGTCACCCCCCGGCAGCATTGCCCTGTCCATAATTCTCTACCCCCCGCTGGACTATCTTCCCTCCCTTATCATGGTCGCCTCCCTGGCCGTCGCCCACAGCATCGAGCAGGTCACCGGCATGAAAGCGCAGGTTAAGTGGCCCAACGACGTGCTAATCAACGGCAAAAAGGTGTGCGGTATTCTGGTGGAAAGCGATGTCAGGGGAGATAAAGTGGACTACGCCGTTATCGGCATCGGCATAAATGTAAATCTTGAAGTTTCGGGCTTTCCCCGGATTACCCCGGTGCCGACCAGCCTCTCCCATGAGCTGGGCAGAGAAGTCTCCCGGCGGGCTCTGGTACAAAGCCTGTTGGCTCAGGTCGAAAAACTCTATCTGGCTTTAGCCGATGGGGACCCGGTCTTTAAGCAATGGCGGGACAGGCTGGTAACACTGGGCAAGAAGGTTAAGGTAAGCTCAGGAGATGCCAGCTATCAGGGCATAGCCGAATCAGTGGCCCCCGACGGCAGCCTGCTACTGCGCCAGCCCGACGGCAGCCTGCTCAAAATTGTCGCCGGAGACGTCACCCTGCGCCAGTAGATAAGCCCCCCGGAGCCGGCACTGCCGGCTCCGGGTATACTTTCTCTAATGTCTTAAGCTTCTACCCGGCTACCGGCTACTACTTTTTATCGTCATCTTTGGACATAAACATCTTAATCAGGTCCATGGGCAGCGGGAATATCACGGTGCTGTTTTTTTCGGAGGCTATCTCGGTAAGGGTCTGCAGGTAACGCAGCTGGAGGGTAACCGGCTCCTTGGCGATAACGCCACCGGCTAAAGCCAGTTTCTCCGATGCCTGGAACTCGCCTTCGGCGTGGATTATCTTGGCTCGCCGCTCTCTCTCCGCCTCCGCCTGAGCCGCCATCATCCGCCTCATCTGCTCGGGCAGCTCAACCTCCTTAATCTCAACGGTGCTGACCTTAACCCCCCAGGGGTCGGTATGCTCGTCGATTATCTTCTGCAGCATCTGGTTGAGCTTTTCCCTTTGTGCCAGCAGTTCATCGAGCTCAGACTGCCCCAGCACGTTCCTCAGCGTGGTCTGGGCTATCTGCGAAGTGGCTCTGATGTGGTCCAGCACCTTGATTACCGAAGCCTCGGGGTCAACCACCCGGAAATAGATCACGGCATTTACCCGGACGGTGACATTGTCCTTGGTGATTACCTCCTGTGATGGCACATCCATGGTCACCACCCGCAGGTCCACCCTCTGCATGCCGTCGATGAAGGGGATGATGAAAAACAGCCCCGGCCCCTTGGCTCCCACCAGGCGCCCCAGCCGGAAAACAACCCCCCGCTCATACTCCTTGACAATCTTGATTGACATGGGCAGGAGAATGAGCACCACGACAACGATTACGCCGATAAGAATTGGGTTCATCTATTTACCTCCTTTTTCCTTTTTTGTGACATAAAGTTTCAAGCCTTCGACCCTGGTTATAATAACCTCTTCCCCCCTGGCCACCCGTCCCCCCTCCGATATTGCTGTCCAACGTTCACCCTCAACAAAAACCACTCCTTTAGGTTCCAGGGCAATATCAACCTCGGCCGTCCGGCCCACCAGCTCTTCCAGTCCGGCGGAAACCCGCCGGCGGTGGGCAAGGACTACCCGCTGAACGACAAAGACGATTAAGGCGGCAACAATGATAGCGATGATAACAATCAACCAAGCGTCCATTTTAAAATATCCAGTCTCCTCTATTAACCTTTAGCTTTCTTAGGTTTCCTGGTAACATACAGTGTCAAGCCGTCGACCTTGTTAATAATCACCTCCTCCCCGGGTTTCACCCGGCCCTTCTCTGATACCGCCGTCCAGAGCTCGCCCTTAAAGAAGACCTCCCCCTCGGGGGCTAAGGCTACCCTGACCACGGCCGTCTTACCAATCAGTTCCTCCCAGCCGGTGGCTGCCTGGCGGCGGTGAGTCCGTACCACTTTCTGGATAACAAAGGCGAAGAACCCGGCAATCAGCAGCACCACCACGGCAATCAGCCAGGGGTCGACGCTGAATAGCGGACTCCCCCGGGGGAAAAGAATCAGCGAGCCGATAACCAGGGCAATTATACCCCCGGCGGTAAACAGACCGAAACTGGTAGTGAGCACCTCGCCGACGAACAGCCCAAAGGCGAGCAGGATAAGCAGTATGCCGCCCCACTGGGCATCGAGGACGCCCAGGGAATAGAAAGCCATGAGCAGGCTGATAGCCCCGATGATGCCGGGGAAGAACATCCCCGGGTTGTAAATCTCGGCGATAATGCCCAGGCTGCCCACGCTGAGCAGGATATAGGCGATGTTGGGGTCGCTGATGGTATGCAGGAAGCTCTCGATAAAGTTCATCTCGTCCCTGACCAGCTCGTAGTTGCCGGTGTCGATGGTCACCGTAGCCCCGTTGGACAGGGTGACCTCCCGCCCGTCAATCTGGGCAATCAGGCTCTCCAGATTGTCCGCTCTCAGGTCGATGAGGTTGGCGTTCAGGGCATCGACATCGGTAAAGGACTTGCTCTCGGTGACGGCTAGCTGGGCTTCCTCCATATTACGCCCCCGCTCCTCGGCGATGGTCTTTATCCACTTCGCCGAAAACTCGGTTATCTTCTTCATCTGGTCTTCCGGTATCTCCTCACCGCTCCCCGATACCGGGTGAGCGGCGCCGATGGTGGTTCCCGGCGTCATGGCGGCGATGTTGGCTGACAGGGTGATAAATGTCCCCGCCGAAGCCGCCCAGGCGCCTTTGGGGGCGACATAGACGACCACGGGGACATCGGCGTTCATGATTGTCTGGACAATCCGCTCCGTCGTGTCCAGCAGCCCTCCCGGCGTGTCCAGCTCGATGATGCAGACGGTGGCGTTCTCGTCCTCCGCATGGTCTATACCCCGCTCGATATAATCGGCCACGATGGGCACGATGGTGCCCTCGACGTGCAGGACTTTAACCGTCGGGGCCTGGGCGTGGGCGGTAACGGCTAAAAGGGCGCCGGCTATCAGGGTGATAAAGAAGGCGATGCGGAGGCTTTTGAATAAAACTTTAATCATATTATCCGTAGTTCCGTCAAAGGGGTGTGAATAAGATTATATATTGGTTGTGCTACCATTGTAAACAATATTCGGTTGAATAGCTAGCAGAGTAGTGTTAAAATTTACCAACTATGAAGACGCAGCGGTGCAAAGGGACGCGTGACCTGTCCCCAGATGAGATGGCGGTCTTCCGCCTCATCGAGGGCGTCTTCCGCGACGCTTGCCTCAACTGGGGCTATAAAGAGGTCAGGACACCCACCATGGAGTACCTGCACCTGTTCACCTCGGTGGGCACGCTCACCCCGGGCATGCTGGAAAGGGTCTATTCTTTTTTGGACTGGGACGGCTGGAGTGGGGAGAGGGTGGTCTTAAGGCCTGACGGCACCATTCCCGTCGTCCGTCTTTATATAGACAGCCTGGAGAAAGAGAAGCTGGCCAAGCTCTTCTACGTGGCTAATACCTTTATCTTCGAATCCACCGGCGAAAAAACCAGGGAGAGGTGGCAGTGTGGGGCGGAGCTTATCGGGGTCAGTTCCCCCTCGGCTGATGTCGAGCTGGTCATGATGGCGCTGGAGGTTCTGCAGAGGCTTCGGATTGACGGCGTTAAGCTTAAACTTTCCCATGCCGGACTAATCAGGGCGCTGCTGGCGCGGCTGGGGCTGAGTTCCGAGGAGCAGGCTAAGGTCTTCGACCGCATTCTGGACGGCAATATTAAGGAGCTGTCCGAGCTGGGGCTTGACCGTACCGAGTTGGAAACCCTGTCCGCCCTGCTTGGGCTTAAGGGTAAATCGGCTACCTTCGTAAAGAGCCTGAAAGCTCTGTTAGCTCCCGATTTAGCCGGGCTCCAGCCCGGTATTGATGACCTGGTTGGTGTAGCTGGACTCCTGGAGGCTCTGGGCGCCGATTACCAGATTGACCTGGCTTCGGTGAGGGACTTTGAGTACTATACCGGCGCCATCTTCCAGCTTTTCAAGGGAAAGGGTAAGATTGGCGGCGGCGGCCGCTATGACGCCCTTATCCCGCTGATGGGGGGTAAGGATACCCCCGCCTCGGGCGCTGCCCTTTATATTGACCGCCTTATGGGGCTGGTTAAGCCGGAGTCTCTGGCTGAATTGAAAGCCCCGAAAATTCTGGTCAGGGCAAAGCCGGAAACAGCAAAAGAGGGCTTTAGCCTGGTTGCCCGCTTACACAAAGTCGGCTACAGGACGGAATTTAATCTGGGGGCGCAGAAAGTAGCTGGCTTCGGCTGGACGCTTGATGTTCAGAGCAAAGCGCCCAAATTTATCTTGACCGACCGGGCTAAGAAAAAATTTGAAGCTCAGACTATTAGCGAGGTTTTAAAGTTACTAGCGAAATAAAAATAGCTTTGCCTAAAGGGCGTCTTCTGGCCGAAACCGCCGCCCGCCTCAAGGAGGCGGGCTGGGGGCTGGACGGCTATAGCGCCTCGGCGCGCCTTTACCGGGTTAAGTCACGGAATTTCCCCCGGCTGTCGGCTAAGATGTTCCACGAGCGGGACATCCCCGTACAGGTAGCCATCGGCAACTACGACCTGGGCATCTGCGGCTCGGACTGGATTGAGGAGCTTATGGTCAAATACCCCAGCAGCGCCCTGGTCAGGGTAGGAAGCCTGGGATATGCCCAAAGTGCCCTGTATGCGGCTTTCAGCGCCGCTGATGGTGTGTCTGCGGTGGAAGCGGTGCAGCAGAGGTCGGGCGTGGTTCGTATCGCCAGCGAGTACCCCAACCTGGCCGAGCACTTTGCCCTCAACCTGCGCTTGAGGCGGTTCGGTGTCTTTCCCCTGTGGGGGGCGGCGGAAGCCTATCCCCCGGAAAGCGCCGATTTAGCCCTGCTCTGCGGCACTGAAGAGGGGCTGGCTGACTGTGGGCTGGCGCCGGTAACTAAGGTGCTGGCGGTCAGCGCCTGTCTGGTCGCCAACCGCAACAGCTGGGAAGCTAAAGACATGAAAGAGGTGGTGGCTTCCATCTACGATGAGGCAGCGGCTAAAGGAACCGAATTGGAAACCATCAAGCCGTACCCCGGCAGACGCCCCCCCAAATCTAAAATATCCCCACCCGGCGCCGATGGAGATACGGTTCGCCTGGCTTTGCCCGACGGCCACCAGCAGTCGCCCACCTTTGAGCTTTTGAGCAAAGCGGGCATCGGCATTGACGACTACCCCTCCCCGACGGGCAACCGCCGCCCTGCCACCGACCTCCCCGGCGTGGCTGTCAAGGTCATCCGGCCGCAGGATATGCCTCTTCAGGTGGCCAGCGGCAACTTTGACTTGGCTATTACCGGCCGGGACTGGCTCAGGGAACACCTCTACCAGTTCCCCACCAGCCCGGTGAAGGAGCTACTCGACCTCAGGTCGGGGCGGGTTAAAATCGTGGCGGTGGTGAGTAACGATATGCCGGTGGCTGATGCCGCTGGCCTGATAAGTTTAAGCGCCGGGCGGACGGCGCCGCTCAGGGTGGCTTCGGAGTACGTCAACATCGCCGATAAGTATGCCCGGGACAACCACCTGGGCTCGTACCGGGTGGTGCCCACCTGGGGAGCCACCGAGGCTTTTCTCCCCGAGGACGCCGACCTGCTCATCGAGAATACCGAGACCGGCAGGACAATAGCCCGCCATAATCTTAAGATTATCGACACCCTTTTCGAGTCGACCGCCTGCCTCATCGGCAGCCGCCGGCGGGTGGCTAATGTTGTGAAGCGGGAGAAGATAAACTCCATTATCCAGGCCCTGCAAACGGGGGTAAACTAAATTGAAAATTATAAACGGGTTCAAGCTGGCGGAAGAGGTATTATCCCGGCGCGCCTCCACTGAGTTTTACGATAATAATCTGGAGCCGGAGGTCAAGCAGATAATTGACGAGGTACGCGGTGGGGGAGACGCCGCCCTTTTTGCCTGCACCCTGAAGTTTGACCGGGTAAAGCTCAGCTCGCTGGAGGTGAGTAAAGAGCAAATAAAGGACGCCTACAAGCAGCTGGATGAGGAGCTGATATCGGCCCTCAAGCTGGCGGCGGATAGAATAGGCTTTTTCCACCGCAGGCAGAAAGACATGCTGGCTAATCCGCCCGCGGGTCAGCTGATACGCCCGCTGGAGCGTGTCGGCGTCTATGCCCCCGGCGGAACAGCCTCTTATCCCTCTACGGTGCTGATGACGGCGGTACCGGCAAAGGTAGCCGGCGTCAAGGAAATCATTTTGACCACTCCGCCCCGCCCCGACGGAACGGTGGCACCGGCGACACTGGTCGCCGCCGATATCGCCGGTGTTGACCGCATCTTCTCCATAGGCGGGGCTCAGGCAATCGCCGCCCTGGCCTTCGGCACCGATTCCGTGCCGGCGGTGGACAAGATTTGCGGCCCCGGCAATATCTTCGTCGTTCTGGCCAAGAAGCTGGTCTACGGCGTGGTGGATATCGACGGCCTGCCCGGCCCCAGCGAAGTAATTATTATCGCCGATGATACCGCCGACCCCGCTTACTGCGCCGCCGACCTGCTGGCACAGGCGGAGCACGACCCCCTGGCCTCGGCTATCTTAATCACCAGCTCAGAGCGTTTGGCTGATGATGTTAATAAAGAGGTGGAAAGGCAGCTAAAGGGGCTGGAACGCCGTGATATCGCCGCCGAATCCCTTAAGAAACAGGGGATAATAGCGGTGGTGGCTGATATTAATCAGGCTATAGAGCTGGCTAACCTCTATGCCCCGGAGCACCTCTGCCTGATGGTAAAGGGCGCCGATGCCCTGGTTAAACAGCTGACCAATGCCGGCTGTATCGTTACCGGGGAGAGCGCCACGGTGGTGCTGGGCGATTATGTCTTCGGCCCCAGCCACGTGCTGCCCACCGGGGCGACTGCCCGCTTCGGCTCACCGCTCAACATGCTTGATTTCATTAAAATTACCAGCCTGCTCAAGGTTGATAAGGCTACTTTAAAGCAGCTGGGCAAGGCCGCCGCGGCTATCGCCAGGGCGGAAGGTTTCGAGGCTCACGCCCGCGCCGTGGAAAAGAGACTAAAGGCCGATTAACGGTCACTATTGACAATTTATTTACCTTATGTTAAAGTAAGCCATAAAGGTAATAGGGAGATGTTAATTTATACTACCGCCCACTACTATTATTACTACTATTATTACGCGTTTACCGGGCGCACCGGGACGCTTGGGGGATAGTATAGCGCCGATTTAATAAGCAGTAGCTAAACAGGCAAAACAAAGAAAACCCTCCCAAGCGGAGGGAATTTTGTTTATATAGGGTATAGAAAGGGAGATGTAAATAGGATGTCAAAAGATGGGATAGTCAATCTAATACGGCCGGAGCTGGTCAATTTCACCGGCTATAGTGCCGGCAAATCACTGGAGGAGGTAGCCGCCTCGGCCAGGTTCCCGATTAACGGTGTCATCAAGCTGGACGCCAACGAGAATCCGTACGGCTGCTCACCCAAGGTGCTGGAGGCGCTGAGCAAATATGATTCCTTTAGTGTTTACCCTGACTCCGGCCAGAGGGAGCTTCGGAAGTTGCTTGAGGACTATACCGGAGTCGGTGCTGAATACATTGTCGCCAGTAGCGGCAGTGACCAGATGATAGGCCTTATTACGCAGCTGTTCGTTAGCCCCGGTGACGAGGTGATAAACTTTCCGCCTACCTTTGATATATTCCGTTTTGCCGTCGCGCTGTGCAACGGCAAGGTGGTCGATGTGCCCAGGGACGAAAACTACAATGTCGATATAGCTGCGGCAAAGAAGGCAATAACCAAAAAAACCAAGCTGATAGTGCTGGCTAACCCCAATAACCCCACCGGCAACCCCACCCCCCAGCCGGATATACTGGAGCTGCTGGATACCGGCGTGCCGGTGCTGGCTGACGAGGCTTACGTCGAGTTCTGCGGCGAGACGGTAACCCAGCTGGTCAGCAAGTACGAGAACCTGATGGTGCTGAGGACCTTTAGCAAATGGGCAGGCTTGGCCAGCTTCAGGATTGGCTACGGCCTCTTCCCTCCCAAGATTGCCGATTACCTGATGAATATAAAGATGCCCTATAGCGTCAGCGCCGCTTCCACTATTGCGGTCAGGGAATCGCTGAAGGATGCTGACATGCTGATGGAGAGGGTGAAGAAGATAGTTGCCGAAAGAGACCGCCTGTTTGAGGAACTCAAGAAGATAGAGTGGCTCAAGCCCTTCCCTTCCAGAGCCAACTTTATCTTCTGCAAGGTTCTTAACGGCACGGCAAAGCAGATTTACGAAGGGCTGATGGACCGGAGTATAATAATCCGCTACGCTGGTAATTCTGTGCTTAAGGACTTCATTCGTATTGGCGCGGGCAAACCGGAGCATACCGATATCCTGGTTAAGGCAATCAGGGATATAGAGGCAAAGAGACATTAGGCTTCCCATCTTAAGAGTTATTTAAAGAGGGGCTTTTAAGCCCCTCTCCCCTTTCCCCACCCCTTCGTTTTTCTTCCCATACCCACCCGCCCAAAAGGTTACACCTTTTAAGGAATCTGTAACCCCACCCCACTTTCCGGGAGAGTGTTAGAAGCACAGCTTATGAGGGTGGGAGGGTGGGAAGTAGAACCTCGGTTGAACACCCCCTTGGATTAGCCTCTTTTTTATCCCTCTTTCATGTGTTAAACTACGGCAGGAGAATTACGATGAAATCAAGGACAGCCACCATTAAAAGAGAGACCACGGAGACCAAGGTCAGCCTGGAGCTGGCTGTTGACGGCACCGGCCAGGCCAAGATCAGCACCGGGATAAAGATGTTTGACCACCTTCTCTCCCAGACGGTTAAGCACGGCCGCTTCAACCTGAGGGTTTCGGCCAGCGGCGATGACGCGCACCACGTGATAGAGGATGTCGCCATCTGCCTGGGCAAAGCCTTTGGCGAGGCGCTGGGGGATAAACGCGGCATTATCCGCATGGCCGATGCCGCTGTGCCCATGGATGACGCCCTGGCGGCGGTAGTGGTTGATATCAGCGGGCGGGGGTACTCCGTTCTGGAGCTGCCCTTTGCCGATAATGACATGGCCGGCTTTCCCACCGACCTCATCCGCCACTTCCTTGAGTCTCTGGCTATTGAAGCCAGGCTCAACCTCCACGCCAACATCTTCTATGGCACCAATGACCATCACAAGGCGGAAGCCCTGTTCAAAGCGCTGGGCAGAGCCCTGGATATGGCTACCGGCCTGGATAAGCGGATTTCCGGCGAACTCCCCAGCACCAAAGGTCGCCTGGAGGAATAGCCCTGGATATAACCAGTATCGGTATTATAATCCTGCTCATCATTCTGTCGCTGGTGGCGTTGTTCTTCGTTCCCCGCTGGCTGATGAGGCGCGCTGCCCGCCAGGTAGTCAGGATTTTCCGCAAAAGTAATGCCACCGACAGCAAGACCGCCCGGACCGTTGACGAGCTGGGGCTGAGGCCCCTTGGCGTCCTGGAGAGGATGATGCGGCGGCGCGACTATAAGCCGCAGGCCCTGAACGCTCTGATGCAGGCGGGGGTAATACAGGTAACCGAAGACGGCAGGCTCTATCTCTCCGAGGAAAATCTGGCTGGTTTCGGCCTGGAGAAGCGTAGTTCAGTTTACCGCTAGGGCGGCTTATCCCAGCTTCTTTCCCGTCAGCCTCTCGTAAGCCCGCTGGTAGCGCTGGCTGGTAGCCTCGATAACCTCTGGCGGCAGCATAGGGGCGGGGGGCTCCTTGTTCCACCCCGAATCGCTGAGCCAGTCGCGCACCGGCTGCTTATCGTAGCTGGGCTGGGAATGCCCCACCTTGTATAGTTCGGTCTCCCATATCCGAGACGAGTCCGGCGTCAGCATCTCATCGATGACGATGAGCTTATTATCCTCCAGCCCGAACTCGAACTTGGTGTCGGCGATGATAATGCCCCTGGCCAGGGCATAGCCCTTGGCGTACTCATAGATAGCCAGGGTTTTCTGCTTCATCTCCTCGGCTAAAGACTTGCCCACCAGCTTCCCCACCTCCTCCGTGGACATGGGCTCGTCGTGCCCGCTCTCCGCCTTGGTGGTGGGGGTAAACAGCGTCTGGGGCAACTCCTGGCTCTGCTTTAAGCCTTTAGCCGCCGGCAGCCCGGAGATGGTGCCGTGCTGCTGGTACTCTTCCCAGGCCGAGCCGGAGATATAGCCGCGCGCCACGCATTCCACGGGCAGGCGCTTGACCTTCTTGACCACCATAGACCGCCCCGCTAGGTAGGCCGGGTAGTTAAAGCGCTTATCGGGGGGCAGGTAGGCGTCGAGGCGGCTGACATCGTCCAGCACCTCCACCAGGTGGTTGGGCAGCAGCTCCCCGGTCTGGTCAAACCAGAAAGCGGAAAGCTTGTTCAGTACCCGCCCCTTGTTGGGGATGCCGCAGGGCAGGATAACATCAAAGGCGGAGATTCTGTCGGTAGCCACGATTAGCAGCAGGTTGCCCAAATCGTAGGTATCGCGAACCTTGCCCTTGACGAAGGAGGGCAGGGGCAGGTCGGTGTTCAGCAGGACCTTGTCACTCATTATATTATATTGACCTCGGCGCCAGGTCGCTGGACCCGCCCACGCTTTTCTCCCGCCACTGGACTTCGGTCAGCCCCAGTCGCTTGAAGATTTCGTCTATATAGCGCAGGTAGTACTTCTCGTCAAACAGCGGCTCAAGCTCGGCTTCGGGCAGGACGGTGGTGACCTCGGCATCAGCTTTAAGCAGGGTGAGGAAGTTTTTATTGCCCTTCCAAGCCTTCATGGCGTTGCGTTGCACCAGCTCGTAGGCTTGCTGCCGGCTTAAGTTCTTGTTTATCAGGGCAATCATCACCCGCTGGGAGAAAATCAGACCCTTGGTAAGCTCCAGGTTCTTCTTCATCTTCTGGGGGTAGACCTGCAGCCCCTTCATTACCGAGGTGAATATACTTAAGGAGTAGTCCAGCACCAGGCAGGCGTCGGGCAGTATGATGCGCTCGGTGGAGGAGTGGCTGATATCCCGCTCGTGCCAGAGGGCGATGTTCTCCATCGAGGTCAGGGCGTAGCCCCGCACCAGGCGGGCCAGGCCGCTGATGCGCTCGCAGAGCTCCGGGTTGCGCTTGTGGGGCATGGACGAAGAGCCAGTCTGTCCGGCAGCAAAGGGCTCCTCCACCTCCCGCGTCTCGGTTTTCTGCAAGCCCCTGATTTCGGTGGCGAACTTCTCCAGCGAGCTGGCGATTATGGCTAAAGTGGTCACGAACTGGGCATGGCGGTCGCGCTGCAGCACCTGGTTGGAAACCGGGGCCGGCAACAGTCCCAGCCGGGCGCAGGCCTTCTCCTCGACCTCGGGAGACAGTGTGGCGTAGGTGCCTACAGCGCCGGAAATCTTGCCCACGGCGATGGCTTTTTCGGCCTCGCTCAGCCTCTCCAGGTTGCGCCTCATCTCCTCTGTCCAGAGCGCCAGCTTCAGCCCGAAGGAGATTGGCTCGGCGTGGATACCGTGGCTGCGCCCCATCATGACGGTATATTTGTATTTCATGGCGCTTTTCGCCAGCACCGAGATAAGCTCTTTTATATCTTGGTTCAGCAGTTCGGAGGCTTCGATTAACTGCAGGCTCAAGCCAGTATCAATGACATCTGAGGAGGTAAGCCCGAGGTGGATAAAGCGTGATTCATCGCCCAGGCTCTCGGATACCGAGCCCAGGAAGGCGGTGACATCGTGGTGGGTCTCTTTCAGGATTTCCTCCATACGTTTGAGGTTGACCCGGGCCAGTTTTATCTTGGGTATCGCTTTGCGGGGGATAACGCCCAGGTCGGCCCAGGCTTCGCAGACGGCAATCTCTACCTGGAGCCACTTGTGGAACTTATTCTCGTCAGCCCAGACTCGTTTCATTCGGGGTCGGGAGTAGCGCTCAATCATTGTTTTTCTCCTTGGGACTGTTTATAAGTATCAACCTTACCCCCTGTATCCCCCTCTCCACTCTTGGAGAGGGGGAAGAGAAGTTAGACGAAAGGGGCTTCGCCCCTCTCGGACTCCCCAATTAAGAACTCTTATCCCCCTGCAGCTTTTGGCGATATTTTTCGTAGGACTGCCGTATTTTATCGTGTTTTATGCCTAAAATTTCGGCGGCTAAATAGGCGGCGTTCTTGGCGCCGGCAGACCCAATCGCCACAGTGGCAACGGGAATTCCGGCGGGCATCTGGACTATAGAGTAGAGGGCGTCAACACCCTTTAACTCTCCGCTGGCAATGGGGATACCTATAACCGGCAGGGTAGTCCAGCTTGCCAGTACGCCGGGCAGGTGCGCTGCCATACCGGCGGCGGCTATAATAACCTCGATGCCCCTGCCCCTTGCCTCCTGGGCATATTGCTTTGCCTTTTCCGGGGTGCGGTGGGCGGAGATTACATTAACCTCGTGGTCAATATTCAACTCGGTGAGAATATCGAGTGTCGGTTGTACCGCTTCGGCATCTGATTTGGAACCCATGACTACGGCAACTAACGGCATTTTTATTTTCCTTCTTTAATCAGGGCAATATCCTTGCGGTAGTGGCAGCCCTCGAATTTTATCCGGCTGATATTGTTATAGACCTTCTCTCTGGCTTCGGCAAGGCTCTTGCCCCGCGCCACCACGGCGAGCACTCTGCCCCCGCTGGTCACCACCTTCCCCGATTCCAGCCTGGTTCCGGCGTGAAAGACCATGATGTCCTTATCCATCTCGTCCAGCCCGCTGATGGGGAAGCCGGTCTTATAGCTGCCGGGGTAGCCGCCCGATGCCATGACCACCCCCACGCAGGCGTCCCGGCTCCACTCTACTTTAAGCGTGTCCAGCTTATTATCATTCACCGCCAGCATAATATCAACCAGGTCGGTCTGGAGCAGGGGGAGGGTAACCTGGGCTTCGGGGTCGCCGAAGCGGGCGTTGAACTCCAGAACCTTGGGAGTATTATCAGAAATCATCAGCCCGCCGTAGAGGACGCCCCGGTAGGCGCGACCCTCGTCGTGGAGCGCCTCTACCGTCGGCTCCATGATTTTCTCTCTGACCGTTTGGGCAAGGGCGGCAGTCAGGAAGGGTGGCGGGCTGTAGCTGCCCATGCCGCCGGTATTGAGCCCTTTATTGCCATCGTAGGCTGCTTTGTAGTCGCAGGCGGCGGTCATCGGGATTACGGTGTAGCCGTCGGTGAAGGCAAAGGTGCTCATCTCTCTGCCGCTTAGATATTCCTCGATGATGACTCTGTCGCCGGCGGCGCCGAAGGCTTTTTCTTCCATTATCCGGGAGAGGGCTTCCAGGGCTTTGGGGATGGAATCGGCCAGAATCACCCCCTTACCCGCCGCCAGCCCATCGGCCTTGACCACGATAGGGGGCTGCTGTTGCTTGACATAATCCTTGGCTTTATTATAGTCGGAGAAGCTGACGCTCCCGGCGCAGGGTATCTTATACTTCTGCATCAGCTTCTTGGCGAAGACCTTGCTCGACTCTATCTCGGTAGCCTGTCTGGTGGGGCCGAAAATCTGCAGGCCCCGGATGAGGAACTGGTCGGCGATGCCCTCGGCTAAGGGCGCTTCCGGCCCGACCACGGTCAGGTCGATATTCTCCGCCGAGGCGGTTTTAGCCAGCGCCTCGATATCGTTGGGCTTGATATCTAGATTACGGGCAATCTTAGCCGTGCCGGCGTTGCCCGGTGCTACGTAGATTTCTTTGACCTTGGGGCTCTGGGCGAGCTTCCAGACCAGGGTGTGCTCTCTGCCCCCACCCCCGATGACCAGTATCTTTATTTTGCCCACCCCCCGTGTTATATCTTTTCCCGCCCCCCCCATTTTAACAGTTCTTTATCTTCCCATACCCACCCGCCCAAAAAGGCTTCGCCTCTCTTCTTATTCGCCTGGAGGTTCACTTGGTGGGGGTTTACTTGGAACCACGGGTGTAGTGAAGGTAGCCTCTGCCCTGGCGTAGTTCTCTTGTTTATCCCAAACGATAAGGCAGTAGCTATGAGTCTCGCTGGGTAAAAGCAAAATCTCATGATGGTGCGCAACTTGTTGTAAAAGAGGCTGGTCAACATCAAATGGGCTGATACCACCACTATTCAACGGATAATCTTGGTCAATGGGTTTGACCTCAAACCAATAATAGCAAGGCTTATTAGTTTCCCAGTTGAGGGTAGCCTTAAGTTCAGGTCTACCCTGGGGGTCATAAGATACACGATAACCATCTATATTTACCCACTTGATTTCTACTTCAAGTTTTTGTGGTTGGTGGTTTGCTGCGGGTGCACATGCCCCAAGAGTAAGCAAGGTTGTTATTAGCAAAACGCTTATAATGTATGCCTTATGCATGCTTTGGGTCTCTCTACTCCCACTCGATAGTGGACGGAGGCTTGGAGGTTATATCGTAGACAACGCGGTTTACCTCGGGCACCTCGTTGACGATACGGTTGGAGATACGGGCTAAAACGTCGTAGGGCAGGCGGGACCAGTCGGCGGTCATGGCGTCGTCGCTGGTGACGGCGCGCACCGCCACCAGGTAGCCGTAGGTTCTGTAGTCCCCCATCACCCCCACGCTGTGGACATCGGTAAGTATGGCAAAGCTCTGCCAGAGCTGGCGGTACAGCTTGGCTTTCTTAATCTCGTTCATCACCACCCAGTCGGCCGCCCGCAGTATCTCCAGCTTCTCTTCAGTCACCTCGCCGATGATGCGGATGGCCAATCCCGGACCGGGGAAAGGCTGCCGCCAGACCATCTCTTCCGGTAGCCCCAGCTCCAGCCCTACCTGGCGCACCTCGTCTTTGAACAGGTAGCGCAGCGGCTCCAGCAGCTTTAGCGTCATCCGGGAAGGCAGACCGCCCACATTATGGTGGGACTTTATCTTGGCGGCGGCGGTGCTTCCCGAAGAGGCGCTCTCGATGACATCGGGATAGAGCGTCCCCTGGGCAAGGAAATCCACCTTGCCGATTTTCTTGGCTTCCTCCTCGAATATATTGATAAACTCCTCGCCGATAATCTTCCGCTTGGTCTCTGGGTCAGTCACCCCTTTCATACGGTCGAGGAAACGCTCGCTGGCGTCGACATATACTATATTCATGCCCATATTGAGGCGGAAGGTATTAAAAGTCCTCTCTACCTCCTCGCGGCGCAGCATGCCGTGGTTGACGAAGATGCAGGTAATCTGGTCGCCGATAGCCTTATGAATCAGGGTGGACACCACCGCCGAGTCAACCCCGCCGGAAAGGGCGCTGATGACCTTGCCCTTACCCACCTCTTTCTGGATTTTGGTAAGACTATCGGTAATGAAGTTACCCATCGTCCAGTTGCCCTGGCAGCCGCATATGCGGTAGACGAAATTCTTTAAAATAGTCTTGCCTTCGGGGGTGTGGACTACCTCGGGGTGAAACTGTAAGCCGAATATATTCTTATCGTTGCCGATAGCGGCGAAGGGCGAGTTATCGGTGTAAGCTAATACGTTAAAATCGGGCGGCATGGCTTCGATTTTATCGCCGTGGCTCATCCAGACCGGCGTGGACTGGGGCACATTGGCAAAGAGCGGCGACTCAACCCCGCCCAGATTAAGCAGGGCGTGCCCGTACTCACGCTTGGTCCCCGGCGCCACCTGTCCCCCCATCTGGTGGGTGATGACCTGCATCCCGTAGCAGATGCCCAGTATGGGCAGATGGCTCTCGTAGATATAGGCCGGCGCCATGGGGGCGTTGGTTTCGTAGACGCTACCCGGCCCCCCGGAAAGGATAAACCCCTTGGGATTTAGCGGCGCTATCTTCTCCCAGGGGGTATCGGCGGAGACCAGTTCGCAGTATACCTGGCATTCGCGCACCCGGCGGGCGATAAGCAGGCTGTACTGGGAGCCGAAGTCAATAACGATAACAGCCTCGCGCTCACCGCTGGGGATGGCTTCTTTGGCTGCTGCCGGCTGCACGCCGCCTATTTCCTTGGCGATTTCAAGGTAGGTGGAAACCTCAATATCACCGCTGGTAGCCACGCGGCGGCTGGCTTTCGGGGATGGTTTTGATTTTGCTTTGCCCTTGGCCATGTATTGAAAATAGATTACCATTATAGCAGGTGGTTGTCAAAGGATTTCTTGCTTGCCAGCCGGTATAATAGGGAATATAATATCGTTGTATGGTAAAGGGCTATCTTCTCATCAAGCTGGTCCCCGGTCTGGAGTCCAGCGCTCTGTCCCAGATTCGCGCCATTCCCGGCGTCACCGATTTGAACCTGGTTTTCGGGGGCTGGGATGCCATCGCCACGGCTGAAGTCAAGAGCCTCTTTGAGCTGTCCCGGATAATCGTCGGCGAAGTGCGCAGTGTTCAGGGTGTCCAGGATACTTCTACGCTGGTTCAGGGCGAGCTGTAGGCGCGTTTTTTTCCGGATAGGGACGAGAGACTTGGCCGGGGTTACTATCAGTCAGTTTGACTGGTGCCTGCCCGCTCATCGGAGTACGGCTATCACGGCTACCAGCCCAACAATAATAAGATATATACCGATGATATAGGCCAGTATTTTAGGCCAGATAAGTACCACCACCCCAGCAGCAATGCTGATAATACCGGCTACCAGACCACCGATGGGTAAAAAGCCATCCATAATGCTTTCTCCTTCCTGAATCCTGGTGCTTATCTGATTATACAGTAGCTGTTTAGAGAGCCGCCAGCTTCTGCTTTAGTTCGGAAAGCTGCCTCAGGTGTGATTTTTCCTCGGCGATTATATTATCTACCGTCGCCTGCGCCCGCTGGGGCATTACCTCTTTCATCTCGTAGTAGAATAGTATCGAGTCCTTCTCCGACCTTATGGCCAGTTCCAGGGCGGCGGCATCGCTCTCGGCCTGGGCTGCCATTTCGCTGGTGACCAGGTCGTTACTGAAAACGGCGCTGTCCACCAGCGCCCTGAGGTAGGCGGTATACTGCCCGCTCTCGTCGGCGGGAATCTGGAATTTATCGGCTCCCTCCAGCATCCCCTTAAAAATCTCAATGTGGCCCCGCTCCATGTCGGCAAGGTAGTTAAAGACCTCGCGGGCGGCTTCGTTCTGGGTCGACTTGGCCATGACGTCGTAGAAGACGATACCCCGCCCCTCAATCCCGATGGCGATATTAATCAGCTCACTGCCGGAAAAAGAGATAGACATCTGGTCGTTGCCCCCCTTCTTAGATATCAGTCAGGCTACTTTTCCTCTTCTTTAAGCAGGTCGGTAAAGACATCGGTGTGATAGATTTCGTGGTCCCTTATACGAATCAGCAGCTTCTTAAGTCCGGGGTCCTTCACTTTCTGGGCGGCTTTATCGTAGGCATCAGCCACTTCCTTCTCTATCTTAATATCAGACCGCAGCATATCGGCCGTCTTGGTGGAGCGGTCTACTTTGGCATGCTCAATTCGGGGGCGGCTGCCGCCGCCGATTATCTCCTCGGCAAGCCAGCCCAGGTGCTGCATCTCGTTGATGGCCTGGTCTTCCAGCTCCTTCTTAGCTTCAGCATTGGGCGATAGGTAAGATTGCAGCATGTACTGGAGGATGACGGTGTACTCGTGCTCGATGCCCCAGTTGAGCACCTCGGTGACCTCGTCCTCCTTGTCGCCCCGGTGGTCGGTGGAACCCTCCTTCTTGGCTTTATCCACGAAGTGGACGAAATCGCCCCGGTGGGACTCTTCGTCGGAGAGAATACGCTTGAGCAGGCGTTTTATCTTGGGGTCGTCGATGGCTTTGATGTGCTCTTTGTAGAGCTTGATGGCGTCGTCTTCCTGCAGTATGTCGTTGCTCATCCAGTCCGATACCGCCTTGCCCCCCGTCCGCATCATCCCCCGCTCCAGGCTGGGGACACCGCCCAGCTCGACGATGGTCTCGGCAAGCCAGTCCAGGTGGCGCATTTCCTCCCGGGCCATAGCCTCAATCTCGCAGGACATCTCGCCCTCGCCCATGGCGTAGGCATGTTGTAAGTACTGGATGATGCCGGCGTGCTCCCCCTCGATGTCTTGATTAAGCATCTCGATGATTTTTTTCTTATCCATTAATCCCTCCCTGATTATTATTTCTGCCTGAAGTATAACCGGGTCATGCGCACAATCCGTCCCCGGTGCAGAATAATATGTACCAATACTATAACTACTAGGGCAACGGCTGTCCAGTCAGGCAGGCAGGGTATCTGCTAACTCACTGCCTTTAGCTGACAGTTCATACTGCTCGCCCTTTTGACTGACCAGTCCGGCCTGGGTCAGCTCACGCAGCCCGCTCCTCACCCGGAACAGGGGCAGGCCGGCGTTTTGGGAAACCCCTTCCGCCGACCCCGCTTTGGCTTTAAGGGCACGGAGTATCTTGGCTCCGGATACGGTCGGTTTACCGTCAGGGCTAATGCAAGCCATATTCGCCTCCTATTTGTTTAAAGCTTCTTCTGGCACAGGTACCAGTCGATACACTCGTACCCCTCTTTGAGCCTCTCCTCGGCCATCTCCTGGGTGTTGGGTGGGGGTACCACCACCTTGTCCCCCGGTCGCCAGTTGGCCGGAGTGGCAACGCCGTTGGCGTCGGTGGTCTGCAGGGCGTCGATGATGCGCAGTATCTCGTCCATATTCCGGCCGGTGGTCAGCGGGTAGTAGAGTATGGTGCGGATAACCTGCTTATCGTCGATGATAAAGACGCACCTGACCGTCTCCGTCTTGCTCTGGCTGGGGTGAATCATGCCGTAAGCCGTGGAGACCTCTTTGTTCAGGTCGGCGATGATGGGGAAGGGTATCTTGACCTTGGTTTTCTCCTCCACGTTGCGCGCCCAGGCGATGTGCGATGATACGCTGTCGACGCTTAAGCCCAGCAGCTCCACCCCCCGCTTCTGCAGTTCGGGGTAGATTTCGGCAAAGGCGATAAACTCGGTGGTGCACACCGGCGTGAAGTCCGCCGGGTGGGAAAACAGGATGAGCCAGCTCCCCTTGTAGTCATCTAGCTTGAGCGGGCCCTGGGTGGTCACCGCCTCGAAGGGCGGCGCCGGCTTGCCCAACTGGGGCAGGCTGATGACCTGTTCTTTGACTTCTTCCATTTTATTTATACCTCCTTTTATTTTTATAAAGAGGGCTATACAAAGCCCTCGGCTTTATGCTTTTTAGCTATGGTATCGGCCAGCTTCTCCAGTGCCTTAAAGTCGGCTTCCCGGGGAAGTCCTTTACATAACACCGGCTCCAGCACCTCCACTTTAAGGTTGGGAATCAGGCTGCTAAGCTGTTCCACCGTTTTGCCGCCCCACCCGTAGGAGCCGATGATGGAGACGAATTTAACTTTCGGTCTCAGGGCATTGGCCAGGAAGGCGGCGTAGGCGGTGTTGGGGTGAGCCCCGGCCAGCACGGTAGGTGCGCCGATGACCACCGTAGCCGCATCAACCAGCGCCATGGCTAATTTGCCGATGTCGCTAACGCTGAGGTCGAACTGCTGCACGGTGACCCCTCTTTGGGCCAGTGCCTCAACGAAGTAGTCCACCATCTGGCGGGTACTGCCGTGCATTGAGATATAGGGCAGCACCACCCTATTTTTGGGCTTATCGAATACCCATCTGTTATAGGCTTTGATTATAAAATCGGGCTTATCGTACATCGGCCCGTGGCTGGGGGCGATGATATCAATCTTATAATCCTTCAGCTTATCCAGGTGCTTCTCGATGTGATTGCGGAAGGGCATCATGATTTCGGCATAGTACCGCTTGGCCGCCTCGTAGACCCGTCCCTCGTCAGTAACATAGAGGTCGGTGGTAGCCAGGTGGGAGCCAAACAGGTCGCAGGGAAAGAGTATCTTGTCCTCTTTTAGATAGGTAAGCATGGTCTCGGGCCAGTGTACCCAGGGGGCATGGATAAACTCCAGCGTCCGGTCTCCCAGCGAAATAGTCTCCTTATCATTGACCGCTTTAAACCTCTCCTCCGGTACCATCAGCAGGTCGATGAGCATGTTCTGGCACTTCGGCGTGCATATTACTTTAGCTTCGGGGTATCTCTCCAGAACCCGGGGGATGGTGCCGGAGTGGTCCTGCTCGGCGTGGTTGGCGATGACATAGTCTATACTCTTGACCTTAAGCTCATCCAGGTGCCGGAGCAGTATATCTCGGGTGGGCGGGTCAACGGTATCGATAAGGGCGGTCTTTTCACTACCCTTAATTAAATAGGCGTTATAGCTGGTGCCGTCGGGCAGCGGGATAAGTGAATCAAAAAGCCGCCGGTCCCAGTCGATAGCCCCCACCCAGTAGACCCCCCGCTTTATCTCTGTCGGTTTCATCTTGAGTATCCTTTCCGGCTTAGCCTGGCTCTTTTTTCTTAGTGCCCATCAGCTCTTCCCACTTTTCCTTCCCCAGGCACTGGGGCGCTGAGGTGCACCACTCGATGCAGGAGGGCACCCTCTCCTTATAGACATACTTTTTACACTTTGGGCACTTAACCCGTATTTCGTCGGAGAATATCTCCACCTCGGCGCCGCAGTTGGGGCACTTGTGCACCGATACCCGCAGGTTTCTCATGTCCTGCCCGGGACATTTGCTGTACATAACTGGCTTATTCCTCAACCTTTTCAAACTGGCTCTTATCGGCCCCGCAGACAGGGCAGACCCAGTCGTCGGGTAATTCTTCAAAGGGTGTTCTTGGCGTTACCCCGCCCTCGGGGTCGCCCATCTCGGGGTCGTAGACATAGTCGCAGACGCTGCACTTGTATTTGGCCATTTTAGCTGCCGCCTCCTTCCTCTCCTTGTGATAACTGGGGGCACTCTTGGGGGTGGTGCCCCGCTTGACCAGGTGGTAATAGGCGTAGGTCATCGGTTCGCCTTTCCCTAGAATCTCGGCCCCCGCCAGCTCCCCGACGAAAATGGTGTGCGTGCCCACATCCATCTCCTGGTTTACTTTAACCTCCAGAAAGGCCAGGGTGTGGTCGGTAACTATCGGCGCCCCGGTCTCACCCAGTATATAGTTAGTACCTTTGAGCTTGTCTATCTCTCGCCCTGACTTGAAGCCGAAGTGGCCGATGAAGGCCAGCGGTGTATCTTTAGCCAGTACCGAAGCGGTAAAAACCCGGCTTTCCTTAATAAACTCATGGGTCAGGTTGCCCTTATTTATAATCACACCGATAGCCGGCGGCTCGGCGGTAACCTGAGTCACCGTGTTGGCAACCTGCCCGTTGAACTGCTTACCCTTCTTCGAGCAGACGATATAAAGACCGTAGCCTATGGTGTGCAGTGCGCTGGTGTCCATCTCTCGCCCCGCTTACATAAATTTCGGCAGAATCTATATTTACTAGCCCCCGTCCAGGGAGTGGTGTTCCTTCTCGACGAACCAGGCGGAGGGGTCTTTGAGGTATTCGTAGTAGTCGAGCAGGACCAGGTGGTGCTCCTTTTCCTGGGCGGACAGGGCTTGGTAAAATTCCCTCTCGGCGTCGTAACTGGCCGCCTGCTCCCGCTGCCTGTAGAAATCGTAGGTCTCGTTCTCCATATCCATGGCTTTCTTGACCGTGTCCAACTCGCTGGCTGCCGCTCTGGCTTTGGCGCTTCCCTGGCCGACGGCCTGGGCGAAGATAGTCCTTAAGCTCCGGCCGCCGTCCGGCTCAAAGTCGGTTTTGGGCCAGTCCTTTTTCTTGCGTATGGCGTTATATATCCGCTCGAATGTCTGCCGGTGTATATCCTCTTCCGCCGCCAGGGTTTTAAGCAGCTTCTTACCCAGCTCGTTGCCGCTCTGCTGGCTGGCTTTAAGATAATATTCCTTGCCGTCGATTTCCATCTGGATGGCGGTCTGGAGTGCCCGTAGCGTCTTATCCTGTTCGCTTCCGGTTGTCATAGACTTAACCCCTTCCGGTTCAGTATTGCCAGAAACCCTCGCCCGCCCCGGCTGCTGCCACCATAATAACGAATAAACAGTGAAAAAATCATAAAATCAGGGGGGAAAAATGTTACAAAGTTATCACATTTAGACTTAGATTAAACCTCTATCATTATCTGGTCATCCTCAACCTTAGCCTGGTAGGTGATAAGCGGCCTGGGGGATTTAAGGGCTTTGCCCACTCTGGACATAAGCCCGCTTCCTTTAAGCCAGCGCACCACTTTACCGTCTTTCAGGTCAAACTGCGAGCCATGTAGGGGACAGGTGACCACGGTGCCTTCCAGCTTGCCGTCTGACAGCCTCCCGCCCATGTGGGGGCATCGGTTATCGGCCACGTAATAGTTATCGCCTACCCTGGCTACCAGAACCTCTCCCATCTCCGTAGGAGCGTGTTTCATGGCTCCGCCGGCCAGCTCTCCCTTCTTGCCCACTGCCACCATTTTGCCCATCGTGCTTCACCTCCTCGGCCTCTTTTTACTGGCCTCAATAGTTAATTTCAGTATAACTCAGTGTTTGCCCTGAGTTCTATACATTTATACATATTTCGACATATATCGACTGAAGTCATAGGTAAAAGGTACTTCAAGGAAATGTTGACATGAGACAGGTAATGGGCTATTCTCGGTATAAGTATACCTTTTTCTAGGTTAAATCCGGAGGTATGAACTGTGGCTGATAAAGAAACCGAAGGTAAAAAGAAGGCAATAAAGGAAATCGAGCGCCTGGCCAAGGAACAGTCTAAGCGGGAAGTCGGCGCGGTAAAGAAAGAAAAAGAGGGCACGGTTAAGTCAAAAAAGGAGATTGAGGCGGCGGAGAAGAAGGCGAAGAAGGAAGCCGAAAAACTGGCCAAGGAGAAGGCTAAGAAAGAGGCCGAGGAAGCCAAGAAGGCGAAGAAGGAAGCCGAAAAGTTGGCCAAAGAGCAGGCCAAGAATGCTAAGAAAACTAAGAAGGAACCCAGCGCGGAGGCGGGCCCGGACGCTTACGAGGGCACCTACCAGTTAGTTTTGCCATTGACGACAGGTTTTAGGCAGGTTCAGCAAATTGCTGACCAGCTGGCGGCAATAGAAGGTGTCAAGGTAGTCTGGACCGGCGGCTCGGTGGACGAAGGCACCTTCATCGCTATTTCGGTGACCAAAGAGATGCCACTGGCCAGTGTTATCAGCAAGATGTCCATGGTGGAAGGGGTTGAGGTCAAAGGCGATAAGATTACCGTCACCCTTAAGGGCCCCGTTTAGAAGGGCATAGCCCCCGGCGTTATCTGTTTCTCCGGCCGGATGCGGCTACCCGAGGCAAGTTTATTATTTTTACCCACCACCACCTTATCCCCCAGTACGCAGTTATCCGGCACTTCACTTTTTTCATGGACTTCGCTGTATGAGGCGGCGATGCAGTTTCTCAGCACCGCTTTTGCCCCTACCTTAACATTGTTCCACAGCACCGCCCCCTCGATGGTAGCCCCCTCATCCACCCGGCACTCCGCCCCCAGCACGGCCGGCCCGGTTATCTTTACCCCCCGCCCGATAACGCACCCCTCCCCGATGAGCACCGGCGCTTTAATATCAGCCGAAGGGTCAATCCGGCTTTTACCGTTCCTGATGTTAATAGGGGAAAGGGCTTTGCCCGTCAGCAGGTCGTGGTTCAGGCGCAGGTATTTCTCCGGTGTGCCCATATCTAGCCAGTAAGCCGAAGCCGGATAGGCGTACATCGCTTCCTTCCGGGCTAATAGCTGCTGAAAGGTCTCCTTCTCGATGCTGACCTTTTTGTCGGACGGTATCCTGGTCAGGATATCGGGCTCCAGGATGTAGATACCGGCGTTTATCATGTTGGTAGTCACCTGCGCCCAGCTCGGCTTCTCTGTAAAACGGTTGATTCTACCCCTGTCGTCGGTTTCAATCAGCCCGTAGGGGGTGGGGTCTTCCACCGGGGTGACGGCAATAGTCACTGCCGCCCGGTGTTGCCGGTGGAAGTCAATCATGGCGGTAATACTCATATCGGTGAAAATATCGCCGTTCAGCATCAGGAAGCTCTCGCCCAGGTATTTTTCGGCGTTCTTGACGGCGCCGCCAGTGCCCAGCGGCTCCTCCTCGATAAGGTAAGACAGGCGCACCCCCATTCTGGCGCCGTCGCCGAAGTAGTCCCGGATGCGCTCGGGCAGGTAGCTCAGGGCTAGGACAATATCGGTGATGTCGTGCCCCTTCAGGCAGCCCAGCAGGTGTTCCAGGAAAGGCTTATTCAGAATAGGCACCATGGCCTTGGTGGTGTTGCAGGTCAGGGGGCGCAGGCGGGTGCCTTCTCCCCCCACCAGGATAACCGCTTTCATCGTTTGCCCTCTCTCCGCCTTTAGAAAAATCTTATAGCCCCGCCCTCTCCCTGTCAAGCGGGCGTAATTATTGACATTTAACCGCCGATGTATTAATCTTCAAAAGAATATTACAACTGCCGACCACACTTGAAATCCGCCTGACCAGATTAAGGGGGAAGCTCTTTGCCTCTGTCGCTTCAGGGAAAG
>Ga0315547_1000587_pt1 | contig 34727 bp, 47 predicted proteins | sample SalMarSW160240MG_2_FD_202542 | JGI IMG/M metagenome (GOLD analysis project Ga0315547, IMG submission 202542) | Salt marsh sediment microbial communities from the Plum Island Ecosystem LTER, Massachusetts, United States - Salt Marsh Sediment SW1601-240 ...
GACGGTGCCGCCTGACCTCCTTCAAGGCTTCAATGCCTAGCTGGATGGCGTAGTAAAAGCTGCTCTTGCTGCCCTCTGGCCAGTCAGAAGTGGTCTCCCCAAGCTCCTTAATAGCTTCGTCTATGGTTATGCCCATCTCTTGTCTCCTTCATCAGTATTGCGATACTATTTAACGACTCAGATCATCCAGTTCCTGCCACGCTCGGTCTGCAGGTGACTCTCCCTCATCGTAAGATTCTCGGTAAGATTCTTTATCCATGCCCTTGGGGATAACGCCTGTCCCACTTTGCTTAGCCAGTTCTTTCTGAAATTCCTCGTACCACACATCAAAGGATTTATACTTTCCCTGTGTACAGGCTTCGCCATATCTCCTGACAGGACCACGGTTGAGTTGAGATTCACCAAAAGAGTGCCAATGCTTAATACCCTCTTTGTCCCAAAGCCCCAGTGTGCACCGGACACTAGGGTATTGGCCTTCACCGAATGTTCTGGGGGTACTAAGAAACTTACAATCACGGCATTTCATGCTTTACCTCCTTCATCGGTATTCACTTACTGTTTGCCACATTCATCGCATTTAGGCGTGATGGGAATAATCCGTAGAACCGGAAGGTCTCCTGCGTCAACCCCGGGTTCGAGGAAGAAGTTTCCCCACTCGCCACATTCGCAGGTTTCCTTTGGCTTAAAAATCTCCCCTTTGTTTAAGGCGGCATCCGCCAGTTGATTTAGCAGACTCGTTGCCGACGCTATGTAGATGCTGGGGGCGTAGACGGCGAAGTTCGGATGCCCGAACTTCTCAAGCCCATGCGTGTGAACATCAACAAGCGTCCCCTTTTCTGGCATAACAGCATGAATTTCGATTACATCCTTAACTTTAGGCATAGTCTTCCTCCTTAAACCCCTGCTTCAGCCTAATCGGTCTGACGATGGCAAGTAGTTCTTCCTTGGTGTGGCATCCGGGCTTGTGTTCTTGCTCAGTGGTGTGCTCGTCCCGGGTAAGCATAATTAAATTAAATGGGTCTAGCAACCTATCTCCTACCCTGCCGTCTATGTGGTGGGGTTCGACTATGCGATCCGACTGCCAATCGGGTTTCTTATCGCTCAGCTCCGACCTGTTGTGGCAGAAACGGCGGAGTGTTGTCACGAGGTCGGCGAGCTTCCGCACCAGCCTCTGTTGTTTTGGGCTTATCTGGCCGAGGTCTTTATATGCCATCAGGCCCTTGCGTGTTTTCAGCCCCGTCTTTCTTTTGAGCGGGGTTCGGCTCCTCAACGGCGTGGTTCTTTTAAGAGTCGTGTTTGTCACTTTGGTTTAATCCTATCCTCGAACTCCGCCCTATACTTCTCAAACACCTCCGGTGCCAATTTTCTGAGGCAGGTCTTATTCGATACCTTATCCCAGAATCTGCCACACCTCTCCCGGTTGGGACACTGCCAGGTGTGGTTCATGCCGTCTACGGTTTCGCAGTTGTGTCCCTCGGCGCATTCGGTCACGATGTCGGTGAGTTGCTTGAGGAGTTGGTCCGCATCGACGCTCTGCGGGTGGGTCTTTCTGATTTTGACGGCGACCCCCTTGTTCGGCCTCCCATCCCAAGGGCGGAGGAAGATTTCGTTCAATGGTCTTGCCACAAGTCGGGTCGGGGTGTAGCCCCTGTCGTATTCGTCAAAGCCGTCCATTATCCTTTCCTCGCTTGAGCGATTTCTTCTTCGCCCTCTTCCCCTTTTGGGTTTGCAGGTGGTAGAGAGCGTCCCGTATTGGGTCGGGTTTGGTCTGGGTCGGCTGATCTATCGGTCTTCTCGTGGGCCGGATTGGAGTATGGGACCGAGACATCGCTGGCGTCATCCGGTGTAAACCTGTCCATTTTAATTACCCTTTATACCTCAAAATAGGCCTTCCACTCCTTGCGCCGCCTTTCCTCCGCCGTGAGTTCTTCTTTGGCTAGGCGCTCCACATCGCTGCCGGAGAGCCGTTTGATAATCCGGCAACTGTCGCAGCGCACCTTCTCGCTGTCCTCGCCCAAGATAGTGCAGGGCTTTGCGAGGTATATCTCCGTGGCTTTTGGCACATATTTTTGTGCCGCCTTGATGGACTTGGCGAGGTGTATTCCTACCCCGCAGCTCGACTTGCTTTCCCTGTCGGGGTTGGGGTGTACCACCTTCCCCGCCCTGTAGAAGATGGCGGGATGAGAGGAGGACTCTCCGTTGTCCAATGTCGCCTTGTAGTAGTTCGGTGCCGCCTTGATTCCCACGAGCGAGCTTAAAGTGCGGGGAAGGCTTGCAATCCAGTTCCACATTTCACTCTTTCCTTGTCCCTTCCTTTGATGCGTTATAGGCGCCTATCGCCTGCCGGTTCCTCTCGGCGGTATCGAGCGCCTTGGCACGCACCCGCTCCTTGACGGCTATGTAGCCGTTCTGGATGAGCCACTGGCTCGCCCGCCTTATCCTCTCCGGTGCGGTTGCCTTCTTTATCAGCCACTGGCGGAAGACAATCCACTGGCTGATGTTTCTGGCTGGCTGGAATGCGCCGTCCAGCCCATCGAAGTGGTGCCAATATTCGGCAATCAGCCTTACCTGGAACTCCTCCATGTCATCGAAGTCGAAGGGCGGTATCCGCCTAAGGAGCGTGAGGATGTTTCCCGCCACATGGGGGTAGAACGGGCACTCGGGGACGCTGGCCTCCTCCCAGAGGTTGGCCTGTATCTTGGCGCCGTTTATCTCGTAGCCTAGCACTTCAGCCCTCCTTCCCCAGGACGCCCGGTATCTTGACGAGATTCAGCAGGCAGTTCCTGCAGAGGCCGTCGGCTTCCCCGTACCCGATGGCCATAGGCTGGTCCGTGCGCTCGCACATTCTGCACCGGATTTCCTGCTTCGGTGACCAGAGCTGTTTCAGGAAGTTAATTAGCCCTTTCATCTTTCCCTCCTTCTATGTCCCTATCACCATGACGAGCCACTCCAGCATCTTGCAGATCTCGTCCGCAAGCCACCACGCAAAGGCGATTAGCCCGTTTTTCACTTCCCGCCCTCCCGGTAGAGTTTGCACCTTTTCAGGTGATCCTCGCAGTCGCCCTTGATTATATCAAGCCGATTCTTGTCGGCGACGGCGCTGAATTTGTCTTGGAATCCGCAGGGCATGTGCTCAAGCACTAGGGTGTGGTCGTCAGCCTCGAAGAGCCGGAAGCCATAGTCCTTGTATTCGCCCAAGGCTTGGGTGAGCATATCTTCAGCCAGTGCCATTAGTCCAGCCTCCTCTCCTTCCTTATTTCCCAGTAGTGCTCCCAGCACCCTATGTGGACCTTGTCCCGGGTCTTTATGGCCCCCAGCCCGTTGCCGAATTGGATGCTGTAGTAAAGCTCGTTTTTATAGATAGGCATAGGGCAGGCCTTGCACCGGCACTGTTTCCTTGCCTTCATGACCACCGCCACCCCGCTCCCCCGCCTTATCTCCACCCTGTTCTTGCGTAGCCACTCGAGGTACTCCCGATCGTCCATGTAGGCTCCGGCGTCCGGGCGGAACCACTTGCCCTGGTGCAGGGCCACCTTCAGGTCGGTGGGGGTGAGGGAGGACTTTATCTCCTCGATGATGGGGTTTGTCTGTTTTTGCATTTAACTTTTGCCCTCCACCAATCCCAAAATCTCTTTGTCAAGCAGGGTTTTGTCGCCTATTAGCCTTCGGGCGGTCATAAGATATACCAGCCTTCCCCGTACTTCCCTGTTCTCATCCCGCCCCCACTCCAGAAGGGTGGCTACGGTGCGGTTTCCGTAGGCTATTATTTGAGGGTTCTCTGTGGGTGTCCTCTTATCGTGAGCCTCGGATTCCCCGATTAGGTCGTGTATATCCCGCAGTATCTGGAGTGTCTTAGCTCTTTTATTGGCCTTGCGCCTGAGTATCATTATCTGGATTTGGGCGATAACCAATAATGCCAGCAAGACCAAGAACCAAAGCCATGGCAGGGGCTGTTTGGTGAAGTAAAAGACTGTTCCTGCTATAAGGGCGGCTACGATTATTATAAGTTGTATCATTGCCTTATCCCTCCTTACTTGACTCGGCGTGTGCAAACCCAGCTCCCCTGCCGGCGGTAAAGTTGTCTAGGTCTTCCTCTTTGATTTTCCAATGGCGCCTTGATTTGCCGTTTCCGCCGTATTTGAATGCGGGCAATAGTCCACTATAAATGGCTCGGTAAATGGTGTTCGGGTGAACTCCTAGTTTCTTTGCTGCTTCGCCTGTTGTCAGTATATCTGCCATTTATAATTTCTCCTTAAATTTCTCAGTGATTTCCCATTCCCTGACTTGGACTTTTGCAAAGGCGGTTTCGTCCAGTAATTCGTTGGCTTTATTTATCAGGCGTTGTGCCTGCTTGTCGTCAAGTGCCTCCCACTGGTATGTCCCCGGTCTTTCGGGGTTCTCGGGGATTCCCAGTTCCTTTATCTGCTCTAGGTTGATGCCGATGCGGTGGTAGTTCAGTATTTCGTTCAGCCTTTCGGGATCTAGTCCTTGGTTAATCAGCAAAGCCCCAGCCCAAGTCCCTATGTCCCTCCAGGCGGACAGGGGGATTGTCAGCCCCTTCGGGTCGTAGTCGCCGAAGTAGTAGATGTGTATCGGCTTTCCCAACTCTTTGTATCTTTGCGCCAGCCTCTCGGCAGTCCGCCACTTCTCCGGTATCGATACATCGCCGTGAAAGGCTAGTAGTGGCATGTTCTCGTTGGCGTAGTAGAGGAACTGCCCCTGCATCGCTGAGGCCTCGTAGTAGGCTTCGGCATAAACTTGTTGCGTGGCCCACCTGTCTAGCGGGCAGTTTATCTGCTCCCGGACGGCCTTTAGCCAGCTCTCCTCATCCCTGAAGCCGTCCCCACGCAGGTGCAATCCGTAGTAGTCCCTTCTCTGCATAAGCACAGGTGCCCTAGTGTCGTCGGCCAGCGTCCATGGCCGCCACTCGCCGTAGAATTCCTTGCGTGCCTTGGACATCAAGCCTAAGAGGTGCTTGTAGCCCTTCTTCTCCTGGTAGGTGCCGTCCTGCAAAAGTCGGTAGAATGCCCACCGGGCTGTCGTCTGGTATGGCACACTCTGAATCCAAGCCAAGCCCTGTCTAAGATGTATTTGCTTTCAGGCTGCGGTTTATATGCCATTTGCCTACTCCTGCCCAAAGTTTACCATCTTTCACCATCTTTGTCAATACTTTTTATGTCAACTTTGAGCGATTTCCCGAAACTCGTTTGCCATACCCTGTAAAGCCCATTGACACCACCCTACCACCTTAGTGACAAAATGTGTTATAGTATGGTAAATGGCTAAGAAGCCGAGAGATGTGCCTACGGAGAATGATGCCAGGCTTGTTGTCCTCCTGCCCGAATCCGACAAGAGGGATTTCTAGAAAAGGGCGGATGATATGCGCCTGTCTGCGTCCGGGCTCGCTAGGATGCTTATTGCTGAATTCTTAAAAAAGGGAGGCGATAAGGGAGGCGATAAATGAAGAAGGCGATACTAATCGTGAATATGGTGGGTGGGGCGATGCTCATAGCAAGTGCCATGGTGCTTATGGATCCGGAAGGTTTAATCTACCCCTTGTTGGGGGAGGCACTAACAAACACAGTGGGATTCATCCTGATATTTATGGGTACTTTTATGCTGGCCTTCAATCTTGTCTGGCTGTCGGAACCGAAGGGGGCAAAGGCCATCAAGAAACACTGGCGCTGGCACTAGAAGGAGGTGAGAAGCAAAAACACATTGACACAAAAAGCGTTTTTATGTTAGACTATTAACATGCTTTAAGGAGGCAAATTGTGAAGCGAAAACTTTGGTTCACAGCGTTAATTCCACTATTGCTTGCCGGTCTTTTGCTTATGGGGTGTCCCACGGCAAAGACCGGAACCTCATCCACCACGACTGACCAACTCCAAGCCCAGATCACCGCCCAGGGGCAGATACTGGCAGCGCTTCAAGGCGATATGGCGGATGTAAAGGATGAACTGGACGAAACCTCCGGTGTCACGCAGTCCGACATTGACGCCCTTCAGTCCGACATTGACGCCCTTCAGGCGAGCATCAACGAACTTACCGGCACGCTCAATACCGCCACCGCCGATATTGTAATCCTGAAGGATGTGGCCGCCCTTAAAGGTAGCGGCACAACTCCCCCGGTTACTGGGCAGGTCACGGTGCAGCTGGTTGACAACAGCCTCTGCGTCCAGAACGGGCAATTGAGGGTTTACTCCGGTCCTGCCCCTGGCATGCAGTATACCTTTACCGTCGATATCGTCAACGGGACAAGCCAGTACCAGTATGTGAGCTTCGGCCTGATACTCAATTGCATCAACCCGGCCAACGCCACTGTCGAAGCCCCGACAGCGCTGACCGTCTTCGGTGGCTATGGGGTCACCTACACAAAGATACTTATCCCAGCTACGAATACGACCCAGGTGCTATTTACGCCCAGCACTAAGGTATCCATTGCGGCAAATGGCACCCTGCAGATGCAGCTTATGCTGGTCATGCAAACAAGCGCCAGTGCCCAATGGGAAGGCAGCGTGACCGGGGTCGTTGTGACATCGACTTGGTGACCGATAGGTTCCAGCGGGGTGAGGCTTGCAAATGGTGCCAGTCTCTGTGCTGGTCGGCTAAACCCCGCTAGGGCTGGAGGATAAGATTATGCCAAGGTTGCCCCATTGGTGGGCTTGGAAGATACATAGGGGGCACCCTGCAATCAGGGGTCCCCGTAACAGCGAGCAGGAGGCGTATAGGGAGGGGATGGCCTACCTGGGAGGGGACTTTGAGGTTGTGATGCTTTATACCGTTGACCCGAAGAGGGCAAAGGGTGAAATTGCGGACATAATACTCCGCAAAACCCAAAACCTTGACTTGGCCCTGAGCCGGGTTCGACACCAGCCGATTGAAGACATCAGCGAAGGGGAGGGACAATGATATACGAGGTATCGCCCTATTTCGTTTACGGCTTTTTTATTCTGGCCATGGTCGCTGTCGTCGCCTTTATGTATATGTTCCAAGGCTGGCGACTGAGGCGCAAGGTATGGGACAAGGAGACAAAGAGCAAAAAGGTGGTAGCTGGGGTATTCGAGGTAGATGGCTTTCCACACAAATATCTAGTTCCGATAGAGAAAGATGGAGCCACGATTAAAGTTAAGGGGCGTACTTATTTTTTACCCAAACTGAAAGAATCGTCCTCAGCGGAAATTGCTATTGCCTCGGCTGTTGTAGGGGCGAAAGAGCTAGGGGTTGAAGCGGATGAAGTGAAACCGCCGCCCCCTTTTGCGTTTATACAATATCCGGAGGGCGGCTTTGGCCCCAAAGTGGTTTTACGCTATGTGGAGTATGACGAGGGCAACCCGGAGCCGAGGCGGGGATTCTACGGCGTGTGGGTCAGAAAAGAAGAGAATAAGTGGATACGTTGCGACCCCGGGGACGAAGGGGCGAAGTTCATCCAGAACCAACTAGTGGTGACCCAGTCCGAACTCGATAGTTACAAAGACCAAATCCAAGCTATTGCCATAGCCGAGAGGCTAAAGGAAATGGATGCGATGTTGCAGACCTTTCAGAAGGCCTTGGCGAATATACCCAGCAAGGCACTCCTTTACATCTTGCTATTCCTCGCAATAGTGGCCCCATTTATCGCCGGGGCGTTGGGGTATTAAAAAGTGAGAAAGAAAAATACAACCTCTGACGAAATACCGCAAGCGGTCATTAACCAACTTGAGGTAGCTATCAAAAACGAGATGGCGGACTTTAAGGCGGCCTTTAAGGATGAATTCATCCAGCTGTCCGATAGGGTGGATGAGGTTGCCGAACAAATCGGAGAAGGGAAAAAGGGAGAATCCAGATTACTCCTGACGCAGAAGTTGTACAAGACGAATATGAGGGAAATCCTTGAGGTGTCCCGGATACCTCCCATGGCGGTGGAACCTTTGGCTTATGCCTTGGCCTTGGATGCCAAGACGGGTCCTGGGGGGGCACACAATGGGGTTTCGCTTACGGCACAGGTGATTGATAATATCCTCCGGCTAAACCTGAGTGGGCGTGGTTGGAATCGTGGAATGTCCATGCCAGCCCTCGTGGAGCAGGTTGGTGTCGGGCAAGCGGAAGGGGAGGAAGGCATACCCACTGTTGAGGCGGGAGGTAGATAGCATTGGATATCGGGATAGATGAGAGGACCCTGCCCGATTCTTACTATGAGGAGGGGCTTGAGGCAGAGCTTTATACTGTACCTGTGGCTCTCCCCGACCCCACCAGGGAGGAAAGGCGGGAAATCCGATACCTCAAGAGCATCTACTGGGGCGTGATGTTTGTTGAGGCCAAGGTCGGGCAAGGGAAAGACCTTTTTGTTATGGCGCTGTCTTATCAGGGCAAAAGATACTTTGGTCGCCCAGTTGTTCTGGATATGAGGCCAAAGAAGCTCTTTGGCTTTTATCATTATATGAATCCCCAGATTATGGTGCGTGAAATCAACAAGATGGCGAAGAAGGCAGGAATTGGGGGTGTAGATATCGACATCCCTCTCAAGGGGAAAAAGGAAGAGCAGGCATTTGATGAGGTAGCGAAAGATTGGCTTGGGGAAAACAAGGTCATGTTCCAGAATGCCGTGGTTTATCTCAGCGAGCTGGGCCGCTACTGCCCCCGGCGCAACCCCCACAATCGGGTAAATCGGTTTATAGGCTCTCTCGCTTCCCAAGTAAGGCATCTTAATATGCTCTTGGTTGGCACCCATGTCCTGGAAGAGGAGATAGACCGGACAACATTCTTGGGGCATACGAATATCTGGGCAAAGCCCAAGTGGGGGATGAGGAAGCTCAACACGACCGATGTCAAGATAGAAAGAGGCGTGTATGAATCCGAGTATGGTTGTTTCAATGTGGTATTGCCGCCTTTTAACTATCAGGTGGATGGCGGGCAGCCACGGGAATTCCTGACCACAGGGAAGACTCTTTTCAAGGTCGCCCCAAAGGGATTAAAGGAGGCGAGAAACAATAAGGTCATAGGCAGCTTATTCGCAATAGACATTGGCACGGCATCGGAAGTGGCCAACAGGTTGCGATGTAGCACGGAAGAAGCACTTGGGGCTTTGTGGGAGCTGTCATTGAGGGGCTATGTGATAGGGAATAGGTATTTTGACCTTTACAAAAGCCAGAACTGGGTCAACCTAAATCCTACCCTTGCCAAGGAGATTTAGATGCAAATACCAGGCTTGCCGTTTCGGGTTGTAAGACGAAAGACGAGAGTTAGTAAGCGTGCCCATTACGGACTGACCCCATTGGGCAAGATAAAGGCCGAGGATTTCAAGATAACCGGAGCTAGGGGGGCAGTAATAGCGGCGATAGATGACGATAACTCAACGGTTCAGGAGATATGCGATGACCAACGGATGCAGCCAGAGAAGGTGGAGTGGATAATCAAAAAGCTGATAAGGGAAGGCTATGTCCAGGAACTCAGGGGGGACTAAGCCGAAACATTGATTTAGCGGATGTGCTGGCACCCACCAACAAGGGCGCCGCTTTTGCATTGGACAAGATGTGTTATAATTAGGGCAATGGATAGGTTAAGCCAAAATGTTTTAGCGAGGCAGAGTTAAATGGGATTTGTCGATAAAAGAAGGCGGAAGCGGGACAGGCTTCTGCCCTTTTTGCTGATAATCGGGGTTCTGCTGGCCCTCGTTGCGGGGGTGTTGCCTTGTTCGCAGGCATACGCCTCCACCGCATATCTCTACCCCAATGCTAGCGGCGACACAACAACACTACCTGGGCAGTATCCTGCTTCTGGCTCTCATTGGGATAAGGTAGATGATCCATTTAATAATCCTGACGATGATTCCACCTATGTCTATTCTAGCGGTGTTGGCACTAATGCCGACCTATACAACCTAACTGATTTTTCCGTTGGCGGACAGGCTCAAATCAACTGGGTAAGTGTTCACTTGAGGGGAAAGGTCATGAACCCCGCCCAAGCAGATTTTGTCCGAATTTATCTCAGGGTAGACGGAACGACATATTATGGTAGCCAGCTTCCCTACCAGTCGAGCTATCAGAACATTTTTAGTCAGTATTCCACTAACCCCAAAACCGGGCTTTCTTGGACGGATAGCGACTTAGATAACTTGCAGGCAGGGATTTACATAGTAGGGTGGGGTGGTAGCCGCATCACCCAGGTCTATGTTGAGGTTGACTATGTCATCCTCCCCTTGGTGACCACCGATGCCGCCGCCAATGTCGAAGAGACATCGGCCACATTGAACGGCGAGATAACGGGCCTGCAGGGCGGGGGCAACTGCACGGTCAGGGGCTTCCAGTACGACACGGATACCGGCGAGCCGTATAGCTATGATGCCCACGAGGACGGCAGCTTCGGCGTCGGCGCATACAGCCTGAATATCAGCTCGCTGACCGAGGGCGAGCTTTACTATTTCAGGGCCTACTGCACGAGCCCCCTCGGTACGGGCTACGGCTCCGAGCTGACCTTTTTGACCAAGCCCGACCCCCCGACTGGTTTTGCGGCCACGGCAACTGGCGAGACGCAGATTGATTTGTCCTGGGCCAACGGCGCAGGCTCTCAGAAGGTCTACATCCGTGGGAAGCTCGGGAGTGCACCGGAGAATAGGACGGATGGGGCGTATTCCTGGGATGGCACCGGGGTAACCACCAGCCATACTGGCCTGTCCAATGGGCAGCATTGGTATTATATCATTTGGTCCTACGCCACCGAGGGCGAGCTGACCCAGACATCGGATACGCCCGACGCATCGGACGACGCCATAACATTTACCCCCCCCACCTTAATCACAGGGGTCTGCCAGGGGTATGGCAAGACATGGGGCACGGTCATCGCCATTCTGGTGGATGATGGCACATACACCTGCACGCAGGTCGGCTTTGATTACGGCTTGACTACAAGCTATGGCAGCAGCTGGACGGAATCGGGAATCTTTGTCGACGGCACAGTATTTCTCGGCACGCTGACTGGGCTGAATCCGGCTTGCGTCTACCACTATAGGGCAAAGGTGTACAATGGTGCTTGGGGATATGGCACCGACCAGGTGTTCTCCACATCCGGCTCCCCGACTAAGTACGAGTATTTGAGTACAGGCGGGGATGGTCAGGGTAGCGATATTTATGGAGCTAATTGGGCATACCAGCAATTCACCGTCGGGGACACCTCGCATACCGTCTCTAATATTAAGCTTTACCTGAAAAGTACGGGTAGCCCGGGGACAGTCACAGTCTCCCTGAGGTATGCCGACGGTGACCATTTCCCTACGGGGCTTGACCTCTGTTCGGCCACACTTAACGGGAGCGATTTCAGTACCTCATTTACCTGGTACCAGTTTGATGTCACAGACACGAGCCTTGAGGCGGACCAAGAGTACGCCATTGTGGTCAGGGCGATTGCTGGCGATGATTCCAACGATATACAATGGAAATGGGATGCTGGCGGCGGGTTGGACAGTGCCCTTGCAGGGCATTCCACGGATGGCAGCCTTTCATGGGTGTCTGACCACCCCTCAGATTTTTTGTTTGAGGTTTGGGGACTTCCCTGCATCAGAATTGAGAGCGCCGCCGTATTCGAAAATTATCTTGAGGAAGGCGACCTTCTGTTCGTGGCAGAGTATGTGAATGTCTATCCGCCGTATTACCCGAACAGCATCTGCCCCAGTTATTTCAGCGTTCAGTTGGTGAAAATCGTGGATGCCACGCCGGTCGTCATAGCGCAAACGGCGTGTTCGGCTTGGGGGAACAAGCCCGGCTCAATCTACCTGAGTGCCGACGAAGCGTCTCCTATAACGAGAGGCAGCCAACTCTACATGAGACTTTACGGCAATTTCTCTGGCAACCCAGTTGCGACCTATCAACTTGCGACAAGCGATTGGATGGGGAGCGATTTATTGCAGCTTGACAGGTGGGTGCTGACCACAGCCCATAGCATGGCCAGCTATTATGACAGGGATATGACTGCATTCCTTATCGGCAGGGAAGCCCTTAATCAAGAGGGAAGCATAATTTTTACAACCGGCATAAATGCGCTTGACAAGGTGAGGCCGAACCTGTTCCAGTTTGTGGTGTATACTCCAGAATACCAACCAGCAACCGGAACGACACCTTGGGAGGACATATCGTGGGAGACGGAAGTAGGCCCAGGCATCGCTGGCTTCCTGAACATATTCGGCGGGTGGTTCGGAATGGACGGCAAGGACTTCGCCGCTTTTGGGCTCATCGGGCTTTATTTGTTGATGGCCTGCTTTGCCGTCTATCTTGGGGAAACAAAGGGCGGTTTTAACTTGGGCGGAGATGTGGCCGTGGGTGCGGGCTTGGCCATCCCGCTTGTCTATGTGGGGGCGGAGTTGGGGCTGCTGGATATTGTCTGGGTGGCGGTTCCGGGGACTTTGATGGCACTCGGGTTAGTCTATACTCTTTGGTGGTCTCGCACTTAGGGCTTAACGATATGGGGCAAGAGAGAGACAGGTGGGCGAAGATATGAAAAGGTTTCTTGGTATATTACTGGTTGCCTTTGTTTTGGTGGCTATTGCCTTCCCGCCTATTCGGTGGGGTGGAGCAGGACATAAATATTGGAAGGAGGGATAGTCAGTTATGTTTAGGAAAATGGCATGGGTAATGATAGCCTTTTTCTTTATGTGGACGGCAGGCATTACATTGTTCGTATTTACCCGCTTACTTTTAGTGCAGTACATTACAATCGTTGAACTTGACATAGTTTGGAATCGCCTTGAATTTGGTGCGGCATTACTGGTTTTTGCCGTTGCGATATTCAGCTTTGTTTATTCTATATGGCGACTGGTAAAATGGCAATAAATAATGAGCATAAGAAGCAAGGGGTAGCAGTCCATGATTAGGCATCGGCTTTTAGCTTGGCTGTCGGTGTTTCTTGTTGCGCTCGTGTTGCTTTGCGGCGTGCCAGGGGTTGCAAACGCTGCGACCTTGTACGAGTACTACAATACGGGCGATGATTCCAACTGCACAGCTTGGTCGAACTTGTGGACGGCCCAAACCTTCACGCCGTCTCAAGACCACACGATTGTCAAGGTCAGGCTGTTGCTTTACCGCTACAACTATCCCGGGACCATCACTGTGGGCATCAGGGCCACTGGTGGCGGGCTTCCCACCGGCGGCGATTTGTGCTTGGGGACTACAAACGGCAATACCTTGCCGTCCGGCTCGCCCTACGAATGGCGGGAAATAACCTTGGGGGAGGGCTATGACCTTGTCGCCTCAACCAAATACGCAATAGTCATAAGGGCGCCTTCCGGTAGCTCGGAAAACTATTTGAAATTGCGTGTCGATACTAGCTCGCCGACTTATGCTGGTGGGAATGTGTGCTTCAGTGGGAATAGTGGAGCATCTTGGACGGGCGAACCAACTTATGATTATGATCTTATGTTCGAGGAGTGGGGTACAGTCGTGGTTTTGCCCGAGGTTGCGGTTTCCCCTGCCAGTGAGGTAGCCAGAACAACGGCGCAGCTGAACGGCACCTTGTCTGACGATGGTGGCGAGGTTTGCCAAATCAGGTGGGGCTACGGCACGAGTTCCGTTGCTGACCCCGATGATTTTGACGACCCCGAAAACGGTTACGATGTCATCACCGGGTGGAGCGGTGCGTATACAAGCGGGCAACACCCCTTTTATAGCGCAGGCGATTTGGGTCCCGATCCGACGACCTACTATTACCGTATCCAGGCACAGAATGCGGCCGGGATTACAACCAGTGCCTCGGAGGAAGATTTCACTACAACAACCGGCGTAGGTGACCCCACGAATTTGAATGCCATCCCATCCAGCACCAGCATCAGCTTGGCTTGGATCAGGGGTAGCGACACCACGGAATCAATACTGCGGTATAGGATGGATACCTACCCCACAAGCTACACCGATGGGCAATTAGTCTATGAGGGTACATCCTCAAGCTGTAACCACACGGGGCTTACTCCTGGTACGACATACTACTATGGCGTCTGGGGAAGGAGTGGAGACTACTATTCGTCAGGCAGTTCGCAGGTTCTGAATACAACCACTGGGGCACCGGAGGGTGGCGGTTCGTTGGAAGGTCCCGTAGAGCCGAGTGGCTGGCTTTCAGCCGTTAGTTATACCAATTTGGCCAATCTGCCCCTCGTATATGATGCGGTGAACAATACCGCCGATGCTCTCGAGATGCCAAGGGGCAACTTCTGGATGGTATTATGGATTGGGGGGTCTGTGGTGATTGGGTTCGGGTTTTACAGGCTTACAAAGGGCAGCGCCCTTGCCGGGCTTCTCGCCTTGACCGTCCTGCTCGCCTTCGGGTGGGCAGCCATAAAACTCCCGATGTGGATGCCCGTTTTTACTCTGCTTTTCTGTATAGGCGCTTTTTTATTTAGGAAGAGGGAAACGCCAGGATGAACTACCCTGAGTTGAAGAGGGGAGGCAAATAAAATTAAACCCGGCTGGATAATCGGCATATTTATGTTGCTTGTGATAATGCAGTTGTACTGTGGCGTGTGCGAGCTGAACTTTATAGGTGGGTTCCAGACTGGCTTTGGCGAGCAGGCGATTCCCGAAACTGGCGAGCAAGTGGACACGAGCGGAACGATACTGTACCTACTGACGCCACAGGTGCCGGCCTATGACAATATCTTTGAGGGCGTAGTCGCTTATATTTCCGTGCCTTTCCTGTGGATTTGGTCTTTTTTGAATTGCTTCTTTTTCAACTACTCGTTCCTTCAGGGGGGCTGGTGGATTTTCCGTATATTCCTCCTGACCATCAGTGTCGGGGTGGTGGTGATGATAGTTTTGATGTTGCGAGGTAAGGTATGAGAATAGTGCAGAATATACTAATCGGCGGTGCCATGATGTTCTTCGGCTTTCTCCTGTACCCGCCCTATATCAATTATGTGCACACGCCCCTCTACAACATGCTGAAGGTGCAGTTCCCGGACCTTCCTGTTGAGCAGGAAATATTCTGGATGGTATTTCCCTTTGTCATATTGTTCGCTATTATCGGGCTTGGCGCTATGTATGTCATCGGGAAAAAGACCCTTCCGGGTGGGGGGGGAGATGCGGGTTCGGGTGAAAGGTAATTGTGCTATAATGGAGCAGGGGTAAGGAAAGATTTGAAAAATAGGGAGGACGAGGAGTGGACGGCGGTATAGAGGAGCAGGTTCGGCAACATAGGGTAGCTATTGAAGCCCAGACCGCACAGCAACGCCGACAGTTGGAGCGGGTGGCTCAGACTGCCCATGCCAACTTGCGGCAACAGATGTCCAATTACGAAAGGCAGGCGCAGGAAGCTATCAACCAGGTGAGGGCAGCCCAGGTCGCAGAGACAAGAGCCAGGGACCTGCCCGGATACAAGCGGCAGGAATTGCAATCCGCACAGCGCATAAAGGCTTTGTCCCGCCAACGGGATGAGGTGCAGGAAAAAATAACGAAGGCACACGGTGACATTGACGAAGCAAAGGGAGAGGATCTTGAGACAATCCAGAAAGCCCACGATGACGCAGCGGAACAATTGAAGCAGGCGGAACAACAGGCCATCGCCGAATTTAATGCCGCCATAGCTGAACAAACGAAAGCACAAGCCAAATTTGAGGCTGACAATGTCAGGCTATCCACCAGCGAGTATGTTCGCAGGGAGGAATTCGATAGGCTATCCGCCGAGGACAAGGCATCGCTTATGAAGTTGGGCATCGAGGAATTCAATAGTCTTCAAGAGCAGAAGCAGAAAGATATTCAAGACAAATATATTCAGCTTCGAACTGGAGAGTATGTCCTCAAAGCCGAGTATGCCAAGTTGACACCCCAACAGCAGGAATTGCTCAAGGAGCTTGGCGTTTCAGAGTTCAATAGGCGACAGCAGACCGAATTGGGAGCAGTGGCGATGCCAGCGTTTTTGGAGGCGAATATAAAGGTCAATATCGCTGGTGAGGATGTGTATGTAGACAGGAATTATTATAATGCCCTATCTTCAGCTGACAGGGCATTATTGAGAAATATCGGCTTTGATGCTTTCAACGCTAAGGTGCAGGAAAGGCTGGCCAATCTTCGCAATTATGGGACCAAAGACCCCGAGACCGGCGTGTACTCTTACGATATAGCTAAATACCTGCGGGAAAACCCCCAGGTTAAGCCGGATACGCTGGTCACTGCGGGCTTCGATAGGTTTTATATCAATAGCGCAATTGAGTATAACAGTCAGCCGTTTGTATCCCATACCCCCGGGGAGGACTTTTTTGAGGCCGTTAAAGCTGCTGGCGGTGTTGAACTATTCAGGCTTAAAAGCAAAAATTATAAGGAGTGGAACGATTTCCTGTCCCAGCACCCTGAAATTGAGAAGCTGTATGATAGGGCGTGGAAGGGTACAGACGAGCCGCAGACCCCTACCCTGTCATTGAGTACCTTCACCGATGCCTTTTTGGCGGCGAGAGACATAGATTCCAAAAGCAAGGAAGCCAAGCCCTATGAGATGCTGGCCAAATTGGAATACCAGAGGCTTTATGGGGCAGGTGCCGTCTTCGCATCCGTGGGGATTGGTGCAGCTTCGTTTTTGTTCGTGCCGGCTCGAGCACTTTACCCCGAGGTATATTTGACTAAAGAAGCCGCCTTAGCGGCGGGTGTTCCCAAGGAGCAACTGGAGGGCAGCTATATCACCCCGCAGGAGTGGGCCGTAGGGGGTGCGCAATTAGCGGTATTGGGTTTGAGTTTAGGTGGTGGCACGGCCTTGGCTGGTGCGGGAGCGGCGGGAAGAATAGCGGTACCGAGCATATATGCGGGTACTCTTGGCATATTCGCCAAGGCGCAGGCGGATAACTGGGACAAAATGTCAGATACAGAGAAGGTTTTGGCTTTTGCGATAGATGCTGCTCTGTTGGCGGGAATCGGTTTTGGCATAAGGGGTGCGATGAGGCCGCATGAGATAGTGGCTTCCCGGATAAGGACATCGGCAAGTGTTGAATCCAGTATCAGGGATGTTCGCTTGACAGAGCAGCAGGCAGGGGGAGTAGATGCTGCTTTCTTAAAAATAAATAGGGGCATAGCAGGGCAGGATGTCGCCGTAATACGAAGCGGTGCCCAAGGCTTACGGAATATAGCGGGCAACATCAGTGACAGGAATGTAGCTAGGATATTGCGAGACGGTGCTTCTCAAATAGAGCACAATGCGGCCAGTTACATCAAGGCAGGAACCCAGGCGGGGCTTAACAGGGTTGTTGGCGAGCTGAAAGTACCCAAAGAGACACTTCGGGGTCCTGGCGAGTATTATTTTGAAGAAAAAGTACCCATTGGGCGGGGGGGAAGCAAACTGTTATCATTTGAGGAGTGGTCGGCTCGGCAGGCTAAGTGGTCTGAAGCAAGGGGCGAGCCGGGGGGATTGGAAATCTCAACCAGGGCTTACAGGGCGTATGTGAAAGATTTAACGGGACCTTTGTCTTATGAAGCATGGGTTCAGGTGGGGAAGGCCAACTACCTCGAGGGTGCTAGGGGAGTTACCCCTGCGCAATTGAGAAAGTTCATTGCTGCGAATCTCACAAAGGCCAATTATGCGAGATATGTCAAGGAATTGACCGTCCGCCCTATAACCGCTGGGAATATTATAAATTCAGTTTCAGAAAAAGGCGTTGGCTGGACAGTTGATATCTACGGCAAAAGTGCCGTTGTAAAGACATTCGGAATGCCGATAAAGAAACTAATGGCTTGGGAAAGGTCATTGAAATTGCCCGAAACGCCGGAAACATTCATAATAGGCGGCAAAATTTACAGGGTGACAGGTCTCCCCAAAAAATCCCTTGGCGATTTGATTGCACAAGCTGATGCCAGGCTCCAAGAGATGTATATGGGGTTGCGGAAGGAATTAAGAGGCGTAAAGGTAGAAGCAATCCCCGCAAACGAGGCTGGCGGAAAGCTGACGGAGATAACAGTAGATCGGTTGCGTTACGAGGCACTGACGGGCGAAAAAGCACCCAAAGGGGTGGAATACTTCAGGTTGGGATTTAATAGGGATATCATACAGCCAGTGGAGCCGGTAGCGTATGAGGAAGCTCTGCATCAAACTGGGTTGTATTGGAGGATACCAAGAACAGAGATGGTGCCCCCTTCGGCTATCCCGGAAGGATTTTTGAAAGCCCAACAGTATGGCGTGTTCCCCAATCTTGGCGCTTTTAAGCCCATAACGGAAAGGGACATATTTAAGTGGTCATTCGGAAGCCTTGAACCTTGGTCAGTGGTGGCTGGGGGGGAAGCCCCGCCTCCTCGGATGCGCCAACTCGTTTTGGCCGGAGTTGCGAGACCAGGCGGGGGGGCTATGACGCCAGAGCAGAGGGCTAAGCTAAGGGGAGAAGAATCCGTAGAACTGTATTTGAGCTTTGAGACGACTGCCGATGGCTTGGTTATACCGAGATGGAGTGCGGCACCTATACCTATGCTGATTTCAGCACCCACTCCGACGCCAACCCCGACCCCGACACCCACTCCGACCCCAACGCCGACCCCAACGCCTACGCCTACGCCAACTCCCACTCCGACCCCGACACCCACTCCGACCCCAACGCCGACCCCAACGCCTACGCCTACGCCAACTCCCACTCCGACCCCGACACCCACTCCGACCCCAACGCCGGCTCCGACGCCAATGTTAATGGTCACTCCGGCTCCGACGCCAACTCCTACGCCGACCCCGACGCCCACTCCCACGCCTACGCCCACTCCCACGCCGACGCCAACTCCGACGCCGACGCCAACTCCTATTCCCCTCATCATCCCGATAATAGTAAAACTTCCCGATGGGTCCAGCCATACATTAACGCCCAAGGAGCGAGCCGGCATGGTGGGGTGGAAACAGGGTTTCATATATAAACTAATTTGGCCAAACTACGGGCAGAATAACATTACCAATACAAGGAAGCCCATACCCGGCGTGCCGTATCATAAGGGTCCCGAATCGGCGTACCGTAGCATAGTGAGGCTGGGGGGTAAGGTGCCGCCTACTATCAGGCGGGATATGGGAATTATGGATTTGGAAATTCGCACCCCCAAAGGGGGGAAGCCAAAACTTATATTTCGCCCTGATATACACCAGAGGACACGAGTGACGCCCAGGGCTAGGCGATTAAAGTCTACACGGCACAAGACAAAATCGAGACCGACCAAAAGCGAGCCTATGCTAGTGTCTATGAGGTAAAATGGGTATCATCGGCAATAAATCAAGGACAGGGATGGTAAATAGCCCAGAAATGCGGGCTAAGATTAGTGTTGGTCTGCAGGGAAAGAAATGCGGCTTGGGCAATAAAAGCCGTAAGGGGCAAAAGAGGTCGTCGGAGGAGATACAAAAGCAACTTGCCACAAGGAGAGCTCGATACCCAAACGGCTTTCATCATTCTGATGAGACAAAGCATCAAATTGCTTTTGGGCATATTGGGATACAAACTTGTCTGGGGAAGAAAAATGCTCTAGGTTATAGGCATACCCCTGAAATGAAGGCATACCTTAGCAAGATTAATAAAGGGCATGTGGTAAGCCCGGAAACTAAGGGGAAAATATCAGTGGGCAATATGGGTAAAGCTTGTAGTAAGGAAGTGCGAAAGAGAATTAGGGATACTCATCTTGCCAACAGGGATAGACTGGTAATGAATGGGAGAAAAGCATGGGAAGACCCAGAGAAAGTTGCTGTTATGATGGCCAATATGCTAAAGGCACGACAAAAGAAACCTAATAGGCTTGAGGAGCGTTTTCAAATATTCCTTGATAAGCACTTCCCCAATGCGTGGCGGTATGTTGGGGATGGCGGCTTGATAATTAGCGGGAAATGCCCTGACTTTGTTAATGTAAATGGGCGAAAACAGATTATAGAGATTTTTGGCGATTATTGGCATCAAGGGGAAGATGAGCAAGGTAGAATTAAGATTTTTGAGAATTATGGCTTTGATACCTTGGTTCTTTGGGAATCAGAAATTAACTTGATGACAGAAGAAGAAATGGTAAAGTGCATAGAGCAATTTGCAGTAAAGACCCAGCCGATGCTGGTGAGTATGTAGTAAGTTGCCAAAGGCCTCAGCAGGATGCTAAAATATAAAACATTGAAGAAGGAGATTCCACAAGATGGTTAAGAAGATAGCCATTATAGCGTCATCGGCCCTAGTGATAGCGGGTCTGCTGGTGCTATTGTGGCCGCCACATGTCGAGATTGGCGTTAGCGACAGGATGCTCTCCGTCTCACTGGGCACTCCGGCCTACGCCAACCCTGACTCCCCTTTAACTCTACAACCAACGAATAAGGACGCCTTTCTTAGAGAGAGTGAGCCAGATACTAACGATGGAACAGCGGTATTTGGTATCGTCATCTCCCAAGACACCTCTAGGAACAGGCGGGGCATATTTCAGTTTGAGCTACCCGAAGAGCTTATCGGCAAAACCATAACTTCAGCGACCCTATCGCTATATTGCTATATGTTATCCAATTCTGCAGGTCGCACATATTGGGCATATCGCCTAACCAGAACTGATTGGGTGGAGGCGGAAGCCACTTGGAACAGTTATAAATCGGGTGGTACTTGGACTGCGGCAGGTGGTGATTTTACAACTACTGATGGTACAAGCACAGTTGTTCCTGATAGTGCCGCCGTTTGGATGAATTGGGATGTAAAAGACCAAGTTCAATACGCCGCAGATAATGAAGTTGCTATTGCCACCCTAATTAAGGATGGCACAGAAAGCGAAGCCCACGAATCCCGAAACGCTAGATTTTTCACTAGGGAATACACCACTGACATATCTCTCTGCCCTAAGCTGATTATTGAATATGCCGAACCCGAGATAACCAATGCCCCCGACACCCAAGCCTTCGGCTATTTGAGCGAGGGTACTTCCTCCGCCACGGCGATTGACAAGTTCACCATAACCAACACGGGGAACTGCACAGTCGATGTCACGATACAGGGGACTGACCTGGAGGGTGGCGATGATGTCTGGGACCTAGACGACAATGGTGACCCGGGCGAGAACATCTACGCACTTTGGGCAGGCTTGGATGATGGCGATGATTTGTTTGATACGATAATAAAGGAGGGTAAAACCAACATCTTTGTTATCGGTCTTATCGAGGATGGCACACAGGACTGGGGGATGAAGATTTATATGCCCCTCTCTATACCTGGGTGCGACTATGTGGAGATGTCGGCTACGGTCACCCTAGTCGCCTCGGAGGCGGAATGAGTAAAAAGGAGGTTAGCCTATGAGAAGGCTGTTTGCGAGTCTAGTTCTGGCTCTGGCATTGGCCTTGATACCGGCGGTCAGTGCTTTGGCGGCCAACCCCGAGGTTCATATCACCGTCACCGCCAAGCTGATCCAAATCACCAACACGCAGGACACTTGGGACATGGGCATCATCGAGGTTGACGATGTGGTTTACTTCAGTGTTGATGGCGACCCCGATGTTGACTATTCCCAGGTGGGGAACACGGGCAATGTGGCGGTCGATGTCGAGATACAGGGGACGGACATTGACGGCACGGGGGCCTATGACTGGGTGCTGGCTTCCACGGCGGGTTCGGAGCAGTATTGCCTGTATGCCAACTCCGAGGGCGCCCCGGCTGTCTATGATGTCGAGGTCAAGTCGTCTAACTATGAAGACCTGTGCACCAACCTGCTTGCGGCTGGCACCTACGATTGGAGCATGAAGTTCACAGCCCCATCCGCCTTCAACGCCAATGACGATGGGCTGGAGAAGACCGCCACCGTGACGCTGGTGGCATCGGAGCATCCATAATAGGGGAGGTAAGGGGTAATGGCAAAGAAGAACATAAGGCTTGTTTTTGATAATCCCACAGAGGAGCAATTAAAGCATATACATAATGCGGAATCCGAACTTGCAAAGGCTGGTGTCACCTTTGATACGGGTAGCGATGTTGATGGTGGCAAGGTAATCAACAGAGAATGGGAACTGGATTGGAGTTTGAAAGGGGCTAGAATAGTTGAGCCTTGAGGAGGTAAGGGGTAACAATGGAAAAGAAGAGAGGGAAATCGGCGGAGAGAAGAGCACTCGCTTGGTACTCTATGTATTGGCTCCTCGCCCTGTTCTTGGGCATGCTTTCGTGGGCGCTTTTCTACGCCTTCTATCTGCACCCTTCCGAGGAGCTGGTATTGACAAAAGCCTTTTTCTTGATAGGGCTTGTTGATGGCGTGTGTGCGATAACATGTGTTTCCCTGCTGGTGGGGGCAGTAACGCCTATCGTTAGGTGGGCATGGGGCAAGGTGCGGTGCCAACCCCGGGCTTTTCTTGAATTATTAAACTAGGAGGTAAGGGGTAATGAAGAATAAACTGGCAGTTGCCTTGATTTGCGCAACCCTATTATTGGCGGCGGGTTGCCCGGCGGTGGAAAACTCGGCATCGGAAGAAACCCAGCCACTGACCTATATCACAACTGATGTGAGAGGCTTCCCCAAGGTTGAGGAGGGCTACGGGCTCTATGGCGCAACCGTGACCATAGATGGGGTTTACCCGGGGTGGTCGGGTGGTGCCCCCGTGACCATTGTGAACGGGAACGACCAGGCTAGGGTGTTCCGCCTGTCCTTACAGCAGCCCGGGGAGAGCCTCGGGGTGGGCTACGAGCCATTCCCCGTGGAGTATTTCGGCTGGATTGCGATTGGGGATGTGTCCCCATGGGTGGCTGCCGGGTATACCGGGGAAATCCCCGTGACCCTGAGCATCCCTAAGAATATGCCTGACGAACTTAAAGGGAAGAGTTATGAGGTCAGGATTTTAGTGGAGGACTGGAGCCAGTCCGGGTTTGTCCAGTTAGCCTTGCAGGAGAAATGGCTGATCACCTTTGCGGAATGAAATGGCTAAGGTTATTGTCGCTGGCTTTGATATTGGGTTGTCTGCTGACCCCGGTTGCGGTGCAGGCAGCCAACCCCGTGGTGACAATCAACATCAGTGCTTGGGTGGTGGGAGCACCGAGTGGGCTGACGATAACCTATGTCAGCGATTACCAGTTGGACCTGACTTGGGTGAAGGGGGAGGCCGCCCTCAACACGATGGTGAGGGCAAGTTACGGCTCGATGCCGACGAGCAGGACGGACGGATATGAGGTATATTATGGCGAAGGGACAAGCTGCAGCGACACTGGGGTCAACTTCGAGGAGTCGGCGGCGACTGTTTACTATAGGTTGTTCTCTCAAAATGCGGCAGGAGCGTGGGAAGATGAAGGAATATCAGGATTTATGGAGAACCCAGCCATGATGTTGATAGGGCTGATTGTGCTGTCACTGGGACTGATGGTATCGAACTTTATATTTAGGAAGGGCTACCTCGCCTTCTCCGCAGCCGGTGCATGGCTTTTGTTGGCTACCTACGCCTTTACCCTCCGGGGTTTGACCTTTGATATTTACTGGGGACTTCTTATTTTGGGTAGTGGGCTGGCGGTAGTCAGTGCCTTTATGCCCGTGTTTTTGAAGGAGGCGGCAGGCGGGGATGAAGAGGAACTGGATGCCGACGAGGCGGATATGAAACAATTCACCGAAGAGAGTCGGCGGGAGCAGGAGAGGTACAACTACTTATACCACAACCGGGGGCGGAGGCGCAGGCCTCGCCCCCGGGGGACATCGCTTTACCGATAAAAAGGAGGCAAAATGAACGGGGAGAAGGTTAAACCTATTTGTGCAGCGGAGGAGCTTATCCAGAGGTTGGGCTACGAGCTGGTCCACGATGGGCAGGCCAAGCCGGATTACCCGGTGCAGGGCATCAACGGGAGGTATTTCACCCGGGTTTACCGCTTGGAGGTTGATGGTAAGTCCGAGGAGGCTGTTTTTAAGTACGACCTGCGTGGGGGAAAGAAACGATGCGTCTATTTTGATGTGGTGAAGCGTGATTCCTACGGCGTGAGGACGGGACGCCAGAGGATGGTACAGAGGATGGAGGCTTGACACCGTGCTTCTTTTGTGTTATATTACAAATTAAGCGACAGTGTGTTGCTTGTTTGGTGCTTTAAGCACCAGAAGGGTCGGGTGATAAAAGTGGGACTACAAAAAATAATGGCAGGCGGAATTGTGGGTCTTTTGATGACCTACATGTCCTTCCTGATTTGTGACACGCTGTTCACCGGTGGGAGTGACATCGAGGAGATGATTATCATCATCGTACCGCTGACCTTCGGTCTTGCCACGGTGATGTATGTGCTGGTCGGTGCCTTCAAGGGTCAGGGCGGCGGCGGATAGTTCCCCTAGCGGCGTGAGCAAAAGATACTTAAGAGGGGGTGGGGTTGAATTGCCCCATCCCCTCTGGATTTTACGGGGGTACTTGACAAGCCGTCTGCTTTGTGTTAATATAGGTTAAGCTATAACAAGGTGGGCAAAGTCATTAAGGGTAAAGGGGAGCCAAACCAATGCCGAGAGGAAGGCCGAGAGGGAGCAAAGGCAAGTCAAAGGTCGGGTACGATAAGCGCACAAGGATGCTCAGGCGGAAATTCGGTAATGATATCTTCAGGAGGTGGGGCAAAAAGGGAGGCAACCCGATACTTTTGAAGCAAAAGAGTTTGAAGCAAAAGAGAAGGAGGGCTGGGAAATGAGATGAAAAAATTCAGGTGGTCACTTTAGAGCCAGACTTTAGGTTATATCAAAAACAAGGAGGATTTCATAAATGAAAAAGCGATTCACAAACTGGGTCAAGACCCATAAGGTACTTCGGGTACTGTTGCCGGGCATTATGGCACTCTTGCTAGTGGCTGCGATGGTTGTGCCCAGTGCCTTTGCGGCGCTGACATACCTTGATGTTGAGGGGACCTACACGGTGACTGGCCGTATCCCGGTCAAATACATGGACAGGACTTACCATCCCAACATGCCACGGGATGGCACACTCACTATCACCACCCAAACCGACCAGGTGATTAGTGCCGCCACGCTTACAATGTTCGGCGAGGACGTAGCCCTGACTGGGATTGTCGGCGATGGAACCAGGCCTTACATATCACTGACTGGTGATGACGGCACCGACACCTATTTGACTATCACCGGCAGGGTAAACACGAGGGCGAGTGCCGTAACGGCAATCACCGGGCACATTACCGGCTTCATTATTAGCGATGGGGAGAAGTGGACATGTGGAGATGGCAGTGCGGCAACCTCAACCGTACAAGCCTATAGTGGGACCTACTCAGCCCTACTTACAGCGGGCACTGGAGCTGACCCTACGGCTGTAATATTCCACAATCCAGAAAACAACTTCACACTTTCCGATATGGCCACCCTCGCTGCTAGTGAAAGGGATGGTTTGAGCTTCTACTACTACGCTAGTCAGGCTACTGATGGCCCCCAGCTTATGCTACGGTTTGCTCCCGAGGGCAGTACCGGTAGCCTTAATATGAGCTACTGGGGCGGTGATGGTACTAGTTATGTAGACATAACTGCTAATCCACTGAAGGCTAGTACTGCAACTGGAGCTTGGACTAAGTATACTTTCACCTCTGCGTCAGTTACTGGTGCCTACTATGGTAACGACCCGACTGACTTCACTGCCTTTGGCGGGGCGGGGGCTTCTACCCTAGCAGAAATTGAGGCTGATATTAATGCTGAGTCAGCTATGACGGCAGGTGGAGACACTTGTGGTGATTGGGTACTTACTTTTGTGGCTGTCGAACTCTACGAAGCTGGTGCCAGAACCTGCTACATTGACGATGTCCAGATAGGCAGGAGGGTCTACACCCTTGAACCGAACCAGTTCAGTGCTAGATTCAGAGCCAAGGCTGACTAGCGGACTTCGGGTTTTCGTTGATTGGAGGGGCTTGCCGGGGTGCTTTGAGATAAGTATTCTGACAAGCTCTTCTTACTAGAGGAGGCAAGGGATAATGAAGCGTGAACTATTGACCAAGCGCAAGTTCGGCGGCTTAACCTATACCCTGCACTCCGCCGTCCACCGGAAGCAGCACGCCAAAGAGGTTGCAGACAAGCTGCGGAAGAAGGGCAGGAAGGCTAGGGTGGTCAGGGGTAGCGCCGGGGGCTGGGTGGTCTTTGTGCGGTGACCAAATCTTAAAGGAGGGGTGAGATGGCAAAGACAAAAAAGGAAAGCAAGCTAGTTCCCGGTAGCCTCTATCCTACAAAGACTGCGGCTGGGGATTTTGCGAAAGGCTACCGGAGTACGAGATTCGGCAGGCCAAAAAGGCCACGGGGTAGCGTAAGGGTGAAGAAGGTTGGCAAGAAGTGGGGCGTTTTTGACTACTCGGGCATCCCCAATCGGTGATGTTCTACTAGGAGGTGAGTAATAGTGCCAAAGGGAGATGGAACGGGACCAGTTGGCCATGGGGCTAGGGATGGTCGTGGCAGGAGGTTCGGTGGCAGGGGTCAGAAGAGCAAGAGTAAGGGGCAGGGAGCGAAGACCGGCGGCGGGGGTGGAAGCTGTAAATAATAAGCCTTCGGGTTTTAGGAGGTAAGGGGTAGTGCCATTAAAATCTTTTGTGTGCAGTATTTGCGGTGCTCAGGCCCCGAAAAAACTGAGAGAACACGGCAAGTTCAGCGAGAGAATGAAGTGGCTCCGGGATCACCGGGCGAAGAAGCACCCGATGGCGCACAAGCGTAGTGTAGTCAAGAGCCGGAAGGCTAGAAAACGATAGTAAGATGCCTCCTTATAAGGGCTTGAGGGGCTTGCCGGGGTGAGGTGGGGACTCTGGCAAGCCTCTCGCTTTTTAAGGGATGATTATGGCGATGGAAGAGACTAAATCAGTAAGACAGGCGTTCGGGAGCCCCGGCGGCAAGTCGTACCTTGCGCCTAAAATCGTGGGCATGATGCCCCCGCACGAGACCTATGTGGAACCATTCGCTGGCGGGGCCGCCGTCTATTTCAAAAAGCCCCCGTCTGATAAAGAGGTCCTGTCCGACAAGGACACCGAGATAGCCTTCGCCTTCAGGTTCCTGCGGGATATGACCCCGGAGCAGTACGAGAGGCTGAAGAGGTATGACTGGGCAAAGAGGCGGGCTTTATTTGACAAATTGAAGGCAATAGAGCCGAAGGACGATATAGAGCGGTTCAGGCAATTTTACTATCTTAAGAAAGCAAGCTTTGGCCATGGAGGGAAGCAGTTTAGCACAGGTGACGAAGGTGGGGAAGTAGGCGTTGATCATCTGTGGAAAGTCCACGAAAGGTTGAAGAGGACGGCGGTTCATGGCGGAGACGCTGTAGCTGTCATAAAAAAGTACGACAGCCCCACCACGTTGCACTTTGTGGCCCCCCCTACCCTGGTAGGGCGTTCATAGGGGCGAAGGATCAATACACCGAGGCGGACTTGGCAAGGCTTGTTAATGTCCTGAAGGGTATCAGTGGGAAGTTTATGCTGACGTTGGGGACGGAGCACGCCAAGCTTCTACCGAAGTATTGGCATATCAAGCGTGTGTGGGTAAAGCGGAAATTTATCCCAAATAATACTGGCGTTCCAATCTCCTCACAATATGAGATAGTCGCCACTAACTACAACCCCGACACGGTAATCAGGCGTATATCGGATAAGGCATTGCACCGGGAGAGGCGGAAGGTTTTTGTCTACCACAAGCCTAGGGGAGCACGACGAGGCAGGGGTAGGAGACCACGCCGGAGTAGAGTGACGCCGTCTGTATCATTATCTAGGGCGAGATAGTCTTTTGCTTACCCTCTTTGACAGCCCTGCGGACTCCAGTGATGCCGCTGAATATAAGGAACATCCAGAGAATCAGGGCAATCCACCAGAGACCCCGGGACACTAGAAACATGCCCAATAGAACGGCCCCGCCCACTATCACAATGAGGGCTGCAAGGGCGATAGCGAATCTCTTTTTTCTTTTCATTTTAGCCTCTATCCTTACCTTTTGATTTAATAAAACGCATTACATCCTCATCAACATAGGAGCGGTCTTTGGGGATTACCGTTGCTAGTTTAGCCATATTGAATAAGTCTATCACTTTAATCTCAAAAGTTAGAAAGTCGCAATCCACATATTCACGCTTTTGGTATTTCATTCCAAGCCTTCTGCTCTTTTCGCTATAATAAATATGGATAGCCCAATCCTTGTATGGTATAACCCCCTGCTCGGTCAAACGCCTGCAATTCCACCCCACCAATAATCCATATAGTATGTCAGTCTCGGCGTCTTCAACGCTTATATATACCCCCATTCCTCTATATCCCCTCCAGCTTTTCTTTGTCCGCTAGGCAAATGGCATCCTCAACCCTATCACCAGTGCTGCCTTATATTGTCTTCGCTTATCGTTTCGGCCAATGTCCGACTATCTTCATCTCCCCAAGGCGGTTTTGCATCAAGGGATATTGGGCCGTACTTTGTCGGAAATTGCCTAAAATGCCTCTTAATAAACTCCGGCACGGCTTGAGGTAGGTCCTCTACCTCTATTTGGTTATCCAGTATCGCCACAAGAAGGTCTTGGCAAATGTCCGCACGGGTGCTTTCATGTAGCCCTCTGGGCACAGCTTCGTTAACTATTAGTACTAACTGATGTTCGGGCCGGGGTTCACCCAAGATATAAGGATAGAATGCAGGAATGGGCTCAATTAAGCCCCGGGCAATTTCACGAGTTCCGCTACGGTGGATTATAGCCACTGTTTGAGCGAATCGCCGTAAACTATTCTCAGTAAAGCCCCCATTCAGGGGAATCCTCCATGCCTTAAGACTGCGGGTTAAAGACCAGCGGGAAACATCGAACTTTTGGGCACAAAAAACCAGTCCCTCTCTTTTATAAGTGGTGACTACTATTCTGCTTCTTTAAGAAGAATGACAATGTTGGAGGAAAGGATGAATAAGCCCAACACAATAGCTCCAATTCCAGCTGTCCAAGCTATCGGATGAGGAAGGGTTGGGACGTTAAAAAGACATACTGGTGATAAAGGCGATAAACCGCTGGCACCACTACCAGCGAGAAAAAACCCTCCGAATGCATTCAAGAAATATATTAAAAACTTCATCTTTGTCCTCTCTTTAGTTCCTGTGCGCCCTGAAGTAGTCAAGCCAAGCTAGGTAGTCCCGGCTGAGACAGTCCGCCATCGGCTGGGACAACCAGTGGCAGCACATTGCCTGGTAGAGGGTCAGCTTAGCCAGTTCAGATGGCTCCATATTGCGAGGTCGAGTTTCCAGTCGTAATCGATCGGGGGAGCGTGGTCTACCGCAGTGCCCTAACCCGTGCCTCGGCTCATGGTGGGGCGACAAAGCCATCAAGCCTGGATTCGTTGCCTGAAATCTTCTGGCTATATCTGCCACTTCTTCAGCTATCATTACTACACCTTTTTTGCAGGTTGGCGAGCAGGTCTTGGGCTGCCAAAGCACCACGGAAACGGGCCAATGCCTCCCCTGGCGGTTGCCAGCCACAACTTGGGCAGGCGACCCTTGCTAGCTGACCCGGTAAATGTTCCGCCTTCCATTTTGAAAGAGCAAACTTACTCTTGCATTTAGGACACTGAATTGAATGGTTAGCTATCTTCAAAAAGTGCCTCTTCTTCCTGTAGTTCCTGTTCCGTCAGGCAGGTGGCCATGGCAATGTCTATCGGCTCCGAGGGGTAGCGGTTCTTCAGCAAATCCCCCCCGCATTTAGGGAGCCTGGGGTAGAGCCTCTTCGCCTCCTCCCCGATGACAATACTCCGGGTGACCGTCTCCACCTCCCCCAGCTTGCTGAAATCGGTATTGAGCGCCTTGGCCAGCGTGTAGGGGGACACCTTCCGCATCTTGTACTCCTTAGCCCTCGGTTTGCCCTCTAGGGCTTTCTTGAGCCATTCGTAGTTGAGGGCGAACTCCTCGGCACCGGCCTTGCCCTCGACAGCACAGACGCCGGATGAGACTACTATGGCACCGCCGATATGGGAGATGCGCCAGGAGCCCAGGGCGTCACTTTGAGGTAACTTTACCGGGCGGTCGCTCAGAAGTCCGTCGACCGCAATGTGCAGGGGAAGAAGACCGTTGTCCAAGCAGAACCTCGCCACGGCCAGGGAGGTGTTGGCCTCCACCATCGCCCCCCATACCGGGAAGAAGCTGTCGGCGTACTCCTTGCCCCTCATAGACAAAGTGCGACCCCATAGCCCGGCGAGGCACCGCTTGAGCATCCTCTTCTCGAACGGCGTCTCGGTCCGACGCTTTTCCCAAAGCCATCTAATAATTCCCTTCAGTGGCTGGTACTGGGCGTCGGTGTGGGGTGGCTTGCCGATGGGTAGCCACCACCAAGCATCGCCAGTTACCTTGTATTCTCCCTGCCTGTACCGTCTTATGAAGTCCATCTGCTCCAGCGTCAGGACATCCTCCCGGGGTCCGGTGGGGGAGAGGTTGAACCTCGACTCGCCATCGTTGTTATTACTGAACAGGATTGGCGAGAAGGGTGCGGTTATGTCCACGAAACATTCTGCGAAGCCGTATACTGCCTCCTGTGGTCTTTTTTTGCTTTGAACCCAATGTCCACGCCGTGTATCAAGCAATTTTGCAAGCTCGGAGGCATAAGCACCTGAAATGTCAAAATCGTAGGCCTCCTTGAAAAATCCCAGCGTGTAACTCTCCACCCAATTGCCTTTACAGGATCGCAGAGCCAGATTGTTGACCTCCGGCGGGACATCCAGGTGGCTGGGTAGATCAAGGGTTGCCAGAATAGACTTCTCCATGGAGCGGATCGGGCTTGTTAATGTGTTGCCGTCCAATCCTAGATCGTGCAGGGTGTGGGACGCCTTCGCCCCGAGGTCCCTTGCCTCCTGCGCCTTCTTGACGCAGGTTTCAACTGAGGGTTTGAGCTCTAGGGTGGGAGTGTCCATATACTGGCTCATGTCAAACATACCAAAATAGGGGCGTCCCCAGCCGATTCCCTTGGTCACTCCGAGATACTTGCTGGGGATATATTGAATGTCGTAAGGGACACTGTGTAGCTTATTCTTAATGGAAAGGTGTCTTGCTTCCTCTTCGGTCAGGTCTATGAGCCGGAATAAAACGGCGGCGAAGTAGTCGAGGTCGTAGGCCACCTTCTTGAACTCCGGCCCGGGGTGGTCCTCTAGAAGCCAGTCGAGATAGGGCGGCTGGGTGCAAATATCTCCGAGGTTATTGATTAAATAACCTTTGCCGTTTCCATAGTAGGCATGGTAACCAATAAGCGTACCCAACACCCCCTCCTTTTGTTAGTGATAGTAAAATAAGCTTAACTTAATTAAACGCAATTCACTGCGACAGAAAGCAACAGAATTGAAATCAAACGAACCCAATTCAACCATCAAAGCCATTCAGTTTTTAGCCTTTCGATATTTAATATTCCCACCTCCCTCCCGCAAGCCTTTGCCACCTGCGATAAAAATTCCCTTTGTTCTATCAACCTATCATACTCCATATCCGGCACGGCCACTAATCCTCTTCCTCCTCCCCAGTAACAGGCATATACCGTTCTGATAAATCCCTCCAGCAACTCTGAGAAGTTCACCCCGCTACCCTTGGACTCAATCCAGATTAAGTCCTTTGTTCTATCATTGTGTCCCTGGTGGTCAATCAAGACTTGGCTAAAGCCATCCGGCACGGGGACTTGCCCATAGCCTGTGTCATTGGCAACATCAACAGGTCTGGCGTTTAGGATTCCCTTGTATTTATACCCCTGTCCTTCCAGCCATTCCCTGCACCTGATATTGACTTCGTCTTCAGTCATACAATGTCCTTAAGAAAAAGTTAAGCTTAACTTAAATGAAGGCATCAAAACTAAAATCAAGGCAATACAACACAAGGTAATTCAACCATCAAAGGTTTAACTTCTCCTGTTCGGCCTCAAAAGACACCAGCTTAAATCGTCCCTTGCCGATTGAGTGCTTGTCTCCGATGCCTGTCGCCTTGCCAAGCTTGTCCAGTGCCTCCCGGATTATCTCGGGGCTGATTCCCCGGGCAAAGGAGATTATCCTGACATGGTGCCTAATCGGTTTGGATAACTCAAGCCAGTAGGTTGGGGCGGTTCGGGTTCCGGAGCCCTTCTCCTTGGGGACTTGGATGTACGCCCAGAAAGGGGTAGGCAATCCCTTCGGCAACTCGTGGGATATCGGCAGAGGAATACTACCGCCTATCAGTTCTTTGATGTCGGCAACCGAGACATACTCGCCGTCGCCGTCGGGTGGGAAGACCTTGACCGCTGCGACCTGGCTGGCGTAACTAGACCTCGCCAGAGGCAACTGAGCCTTAATCCAGCCGCCCAGCCTCTTGGACGGGCAGAACATCACCTTCCCATCCCTCAGCCAGTCGGCTGTGAAGATGGTCTTCGCCAACGCCGCCCGGCCTTCCTTCCCCGCCTGCAATGAAAAGGCGAGGTTCTGCGTCTCGATGACTGCATCGGCCTCCCAAAAATAAACAGGGCTTGCTTGTGGCATCTCAAGCCTCCTTCTTTGGCCTGTCCCACCTCAGGCTGCCGCATTGGGGGCAACTCCGTGGGTCAGGTACCCTCGGCACCCATTCGTGTCCGCATTTCAGGCACTTGACTTTGACTAATCTAATCATAGTTATATCCTAGCACATAACTAGGGTTTTGTCAAGCCCTAACCCCTATGATAATATCTTCCCAGCTTGCTACTGGATTTCCGTTCTGCCAGCTCAAGCGCTTGAAGAACGATAGTCTGCCTTTTACCCTCTTGACCCTGTCGCCGAATAGCGTCTCCTGCTCCAGCTCCTCGAAGAGCAGAGCCCGGTGCTGGCAATATATCCTCCAGCCCGACATCTCCATAATCTTGATAGTGTCCAAGTCCAGCCTTCTCAGTTTGCCGTTTCTAGTAGGATTCTTGACCACGACCACAAGGACATCGGACACCCGGGCTATCTCGGAATATACTTGAAGCATGGCGGAGAGGTAGGACTCTTCCGTTTTTACGCCCTGCGGATTCCCTATGTTTTCTGGAGATTGACTATAATATTGGCGAAAACCCCCAACTGGTTTATATCCTCGCTTGTTATCGGATTCTTCTGCCGAAATGTGCCGAACTTGTCTTTGGTCATCAGCTAAATACGGTGGGCTAGTCAGCGCCTTGAGGGGCTTGTCGGGGAGGTTGCCCAAGTTGGCAGGATTTACAGAATAGCGCTCCAATCTCCTCCCGTCACCTGTCATACACTTGCCCTCCTCGGTGAATCTAGCACCTTTTATCCTGCATCAATGCGCCTCTGTATCTCGTTCTTTGAGGATTGCTGACTAGTTGATATAGCCCCATACGGTGGTGATGTAATGGCTTTAAGGGGGATATCTCTCAGTGTCCCTATCTGTCCCTTGGATTTTCCGTATCCCTCTTTCGCCCCTGCCTGCGATGGTGATTTGGGGCTTCGTCCTGCTTGATCTTTGTTGCTTCTGGGCGATTTGGTGTTTAACCCGCCTGAAGTTTTGTCTATGCCGTATGGTGGGCTGGTTATAGACTTCAGTGGCGTGTCCTTTAAGTTCCCTATCTGACCTTCGGTTGTGCCGTAAATTTCATATAGGTGCTTTTCGCCACTCATTTCCCTGAACCTTGGAGAATCGTGCTTGCTTCCTTTCGCTTCTTCGTAAGGTGGACTCATAACCGATTTCAATCCCTGCCCCTTTAACAGCTCGCTTAACTTCCTCGAGTCCCCCTGTATAATCCGCCAGTCAAGCTCCTTGTAAAATCGCCTCTCGGCGTATCCCTTGTTCTGCTCCTGGAAGCCGACGAACTTCTCCTCTAGTTCCACGCTGATTGAGGAGTAGCCCAAGGCTCCGGCGCAGATATTCGTCATACCGGTGCCCGCCATCGGATCTAGAATGGTGTCGCCCTCTTTAAGTAGCCCCAACTCCTGAAGGTGCTTTAATATTCTGTAACACAGCGTAGGAGCCATTTTAGCTGGGTGAGCAAAGCTATCGGGTGCTATCAGGTCGTAGGTCCCCCGATACATCCCATACCAATATAAGTCGTATCCGCAATTAGCTTCCATTAAGATTCAGTCCCAGAACGCCACCCCCCTGCGCTGCCCTGTCCACCTCTTCGGCGTGATGCTCTTGATGAGCCTGTATAGCAGGGGCTTCGGCCGTGGCTTGTATTCACGGCGGAGGAACTCGTAGGGGTCGTGAACCTTCCCCGTCCTGTACCACTGCCTTATTATCCCTCGGATTTCCCTGTTGCTGTAGCCCTTGGCCTTCAGCCTTGCCACCAAGTCCTCTCTGGTCCGCATCATCGCCCGCCAGGGGTGAGTCCTGAAGGTCCTGTTGCGGTTCTGTGAGCGGACATGGGCCATAGCCGCCAGTATCCTCGCCTCGAACGCTAGGAACCCGCAGTCTATCAGTATCTGGAAACGCCGGGGGTATCCCCTGTCCACCTCCGGCTTGGCGGCCCTTTCCTCCCTGCGCCCCTTGGCTTTTAGTTCCCGGGTGCGCTCCGCCTCGATGGCCTGCTGCTTGGCGAGATAGACCTCAAAGAGGGATAAAGGCTGATACCGGCGGTTCTTGTAGTACCCCTCAAACTTGTAGAAGGCGGCCAGTTCTCGGCTCAAGTGGGCCTTAGATACGCCTTGCTTCTTGTATTCTCGGAGGGTGGCACGCCTCTCCTTGCGGAGAAGGCGCATGGCCGGCTGGGTTATCTTTGTGTCTATGAAGCCCCTGGCCTCCCACCGGGGGAAGCCCTCCTTGAGTAGCCTCCTGTAGCGTTGCTCCTGGCGTCTTGTCATCGCCTGCTATTCCTCTGTCTCTCCTGGCAGTAGCCCGATAATAGCTAGGTTGGTCGGTCGGCGGTGCCGCCTGACTTCTTTCAGGGCTTCAATGCTTAGCTGTCGTGCCTCGCCATACTCCAGGTCGTCCCCCGA
>Ga0315547_1000589_pt1 | contig 34689 bp, 31 predicted proteins | sample SalMarSW160240MG_2_FD_202542 | JGI IMG/M metagenome (GOLD analysis project Ga0315547, IMG submission 202542) | Salt marsh sediment microbial communities from the Plum Island Ecosystem LTER, Massachusetts, United States - Salt Marsh Sediment SW1601-240 ...
GAATGTTGATGAAAAGTATCGTTGCAACATTTGCGGTAACGAAGTTGTTGTAACTAAGGTCGGTGGCGGAACACTTGTGTGCTGTGGACAAGATATGGAATTAATCAGTTAGAAGCTATAAGTTACGTTTGTATCTGGTTTGCTCCGTTTCTAAACAGTAGAATCTGTGATAGAACAATTATGTGAAGTTCACAACCAAATATGTTATATTGTATACCCAATAACGAGTAATCTTCATTTGAAGAGGCTAAGCCACATTGAAGACTGCAAGATTGTTAGCTACTGTTTCAAGACCCGAGTTTATTCCAGCGAATTCAGTTGAAGCCTTTTCCATAAACCAAAGAAGTTGAAATCCGCTAAGTGTTAGTGAAATTCGCCAAAAACAAACTTTTTTAAGCAATCATTGTAATCACTTCCAGACGCGGGTAGGTGGAGCCTCCCACCCGTTCCGCAATAAAAATCCCGGAGTAGGGAGGTAAAAAGATTGAAAATGAAAACTAGAGACCTTTCGTTAGTAGCTATCTTCGCGGCTCTTTACGTAGCACTTGTCTACGTTTTTGCTCCCATATCTTTCTTAGCACTTCAATTCAGAGTAGCAGGCGTGCTCAGACCAGCCATCGCAAAAAAATGGATTCTAGCCATCGGATACGCTATAGGCGTTGTAGTAGGAAATCTCTCCAGCCCCTTTGCGGGCCCTTGGGAATTGTTGTTCATGCCAATGATGAGCCTTGTTGCCGGATTGCTAGGGCACATCTTAGCAAGAAGATTCAGCCAAAACTATTTCATCTGTGGAGCCGTCATAGCAACAATAATCCCATTGAGCGTAGCTTGGATGCTTCTCCAGTTTGGATCACCATTTCTTGCAACTTTTCCCCTCCTGTTAATCGGTGAACAGGCAGTGTGCTTCATTGGTTCCCTTTTGTTCAAAGCAATTGAAACTCGATTCAAGTGGTGGCAAATAAAGTGAAGCAGAAAGAAAAGTGCGTAGTTGTATTGAGTGGCGGACTAGATTCGGCGACAGTAGCTTATTGGGCAAAGAAACAAGGATACGACGTGTACGGGTTGAGCTGCAAATATGGTCAAATTGCTTCAAAAGAAGTTGACTATGCCAAATTGATTGCCAAAAAATTGGGGATGCCGTTGAAAGTGATTGATCTTTCTTCATTGAAGGATATCTACCTTGGAGTTACTTCGGTTTGCGATGAAAACATTACGATGACCCAAAACTTTAGCCAGCCAATTATCGTCCCATTCAGGAATGCTATTTTTCTCTCAATTGCAGTTGCCTATGCAGTTTCGGTTGGCACAACAAAGATATTTTATGGCGCACAGGGTTCTGATGAACCCTTCTATCCCGACTGCAGAAAAGAATTCTACAAGTCTTTTGAGGAAACAGCAAGATTGGGAACTGGCGAAAAAATAACTGTCGAAGCGCCGTTCAGTGATGGTCCGAAATCTGCCATAATAAAACGTGGATTGGAACTTGGTGTGCCTTTTGAACTTACTTGGTCCTGTTATTTTGACGGGCAAAAACATTGTGGAAGATGTGAATCCTGTGTGAATCGCAAGAGAGCCTTCGAAGAGGCTCAGATTCAGGACCCAACAGAATATGAGATTTAGCTAAAAAGCTTTTGCAGCGAAGAATAACTGAAAAAACAAACTAAACCCTTGTCGCTAACTTGGGTTTATACACAAATTTTTTGAGTCTTGAAGTATGGACATAACTTATGTATATTTCATATCGACAGACTGAAGATGCATTAAATAGGGGAAACAAAAATGCATAACAAAACATTGCCTAAAATTTTAGTAGCGCTCATTATGGCATCGATGGTCTCAGCAGCTACTGTATCATCAAATTTCTTCTCTGTGCTCGCAGAACCAGCCACTCTCGAGGACATCCTTGCAGAGATAGAAGCGCTTGACGGCAGACTGGATGACATAGAAGCAAATATAACCACCCTGAATTCAGCTTTAGATTCATTAAACACTGCAATTGATAACGTAGAGGTCATCTTGTATTCTCTCAGCGCAACCACCGCAACCGCCACGGAAATAGCCATTTTGGATTCAGCTTTGGACACACTAAACGACGCAAGCAACGATCTCCAGTCTAGCTTGGATTCTCTCAACGCCACTGCCGCAAGCGAATCTGATGTAGCCGCTGTAAGTTCAACTGTGAACGAACTGAGCATAGCCCTTGACGAACTTGAAGCCAGCTTGAATTCTCTCAGAAACGCCGCCGCAACTTCAGAAGATCTAGACGCCACAACAAGCGACCTGTCTGGAGACATCGAAAGCTTGAAAACGCTGGTAATCGTAGGCATCGGTTTGGCTCTGATAGCAGCCGCAGCTGCAATAGCCGCAGTCTATCTTATACTGCGAAAAACTGTTAAGCCCCCCAACTAAACTGGGCAAAACTTTCCTTTTTTATTTTTTTATTCAAGAATTCACCGTGACATTTTATAGAACCGTTTCTGAAACAGAATAGACCATTAACCGCAAATAGCTGTGGAGATTCGGTCCGCTACTTAACGTAGAAAATGTAAACCTGTCGTTACCTTTTTTCCATTACCTTAAATTAACCCTGTTTATGCGAGCGCATTGGAGCTAAAATTTAGTTCAACCAACCAACCACGGAGCGAACGACGGAACGACGATGGACGACCTGAACGACGGACGAACATAACGATCAAACGACAAATGGACGGCCTGTATACCTGATTTGGGTACTTTCTTTTTCTAACTAGATTGTTTAACTTGAAAACATCAGGTGAAGCATTTCCAGAAACTAATCGCAGGAGGGGGATAGAAATGATGATTGATTATTGGGGTCCAAAGAATGTTCTGAGGCATAACGAACCGGTTAAGTCCAATAAAATTTGTGCATATTGAAGGATAAAAAGTCCTATAATGTTTACATTCACAAAAAGAGTGAATGTTGTGATGGGTTAAAACTGTCCTGCTTAATGAATTTCGTTCATTACTTATAGTCACGTCTAGATTAAAATGGATACTACTCATATTCTCATAACTTTGATTTAGTCTAATTTCATATTCTTCATTATCGTTGGTGGCAACAAAATATGTGTAGTTGTTTGGGAAACCATTTGCGCACTTAATAGTTATTCATCAACCTACCTATCGATTTGTGGTTTTGAACATCCATTAGGTTAGGGGTATCAATAATTATTTCACCTGGTAGTGATGTCTCCTATGCAAACAAAAGGTGCCTCTTTAAAACGCGATTAAACTCCTGTGCACTTAGGTTATGTGAATTCATAACTTTTTTATATCTCAAGTGATGTTGGTAGTGATATTTCAAGGTGATTACATGGGCATTTATGGGAAAGACAGAACAGTAGGTGTTCCTAGAGGTCTTCTCAAATTCTTAGTTTTAAAGATGATTAGCGAAAAACCCATGTCTGGAGTAGAAATTGTGGAAGAAATTGAAAAACAAACTGGAAGCTGGAAACCCAGTTCAGGATCAATTTATCCTCTCCTAGCTTCGTTACATAAAAAAGGTTTCACTAAAGAGTTACCCAAGGACGAACTTGGAATTAAACGCTATAGTTTTACAGATGAAGGAAAAAGGTTCTTTGAACAACAAATAGCATTTGGGAAGGAATTCATAAAAAAAATTGAATTCCTTGCACCTATGTTGGTGGGTGGTTTTGACCTTGCAGGTGATAATAGAAGATTTCGTGGATCAAAAGAATATGTTAAGAAATTAATGAAGTCCTTCTTTTTTTTGCGCCAAAATGCTGATAAACTTTCGGACAAGGACGCTGAAGAGCTAGTTGAAGTTGTAAAAGATTGTTCCTTAAGGCTTGACAAAATCATTAAGAGACTTGAAGAGGAGAATTAACTGTCATTTTGGAATTTTAGTGAAAATTCATTCGGTTTCCTTTGTTTAATGTTTGATTTGTATGGATTTATGAAGATTAATTGGTGAAAATTTTGGGATTAAAATCTAGTTTTATGATTGCTTGGCGGTCGTTGTCGAGAAGAAAAACAAAAAATCTTAGTGCAATTTTGGCTGTAACTTTAGGTGTCACTTTACTTGTTGGAATTACAATTACTACCGATACTTTGGAGAACGCTTTCTTAACTAGTATTCTTCAGGGTGAGGGAGAAGTCGATATTAGAGTTACAAACAGCACTCAAGGTGGGTACCTAAGTATTGCTGATCAAGAATCCATTGAAAACCTAGTTCCTGATGCAGTGGGAGTAATGCCTGAGCTCTCTACTCAGGTTCCAGCATTGATATCTAGTCAATTTGATCCTAAAATGATTCTTGCTGGACTTCCTGTAAATTATCCGGATGCGTTTGGAACGTTTTATGATTGGAAAACCGAAGACCAAATGGATACAAGCATTCTGCTAGGCGATAACAAAAGCATCATACTATCTAGTGATCAAGCTGAAAAGTTAGGGTTAAACCAGGACACACCCCTACCCGTCACTTTAACCACTGAATTCACTAATCTTTCAACCACCGTTATACCGCCAATTGTTCCTTTGTCTGAATGGACAATTAATGCAAACCTCACAAACACCAATTATGTTCTCAATAGCAGTTATTCTAATCTACATCTTGAACTTGAACCACTTGATTTCACTAGCATGGTTACCGTTTATACAATTAACTGTCCCCAATTAAATTTGTCAAATTATGCTTATCTTAACGTAACAGCTACAGGAACCAATAATACAGGGGTTCTGTTAGGTTTCTTCTTGGATGACGAAAGCAAATTTGATGTGGCAAATTGGACCGATATTGCCACGCTTGATGGTTCATCTTTCGATTTAGCTCCCTATGCTGGAAGAACTCTTAGGGGAGATGTTTACCTAGCAATCAGGAGTTTTAATGGAACTCAAGCTAGTATTGACATAACGGAGATTGCCTTTTACACTCCAACTCCAAATGGTTACCAAAGATTGCCTATGATCTCATTTGCCCCTGAGATTTCAAAAGTGGAAATGCAGGTAGTTGGCATCTTTGATTCTAACCGTCCCGGAATTGGTTCCCAGTATTCAGGAGCTGTGATCAGATTAGATCATCTTCAGGAATGGCTTAGTTTAAAGGATCCAAAAAGGGAGACAGATATAATTAGTACCTTTTTAGTATCCTACAAAGCAGACCATTTTATCTTGGAAATAGACGAAGATTATTTGAGAACTAAAGTAGAACTGTTAGAGAACTCAATTCCTGAAGAGATGGACCCTCAGACAGGTAACGCACATAAAATTTATCAGGTTACTTCAAATCGACTGAATTTTATTGGTTTTGCCGAATTCTTCATCACAATAATGAGTACAATGTTGACAGCTTTGGGTTTTCTTATCACGTTAACCGGTATTTTATTAATCACTAATGTTCAGCTGATGAGTGTAGAAGATCGAGAGTTTCAAACAGGGGTTTTACGGGCAGTTGGTGCTAACCGTGGAGGAATTTTCCAGTCTATAATACTTGAAAACTTATTCCAAGGGATAATCGGAGGAATTCTAGGACTAGTTGGTGGATTTGCATTTGGTCAAGCCGTAGCCATGTATCTTGTAAGCCTATTTGGAACTGGTGAACTAAGTGTTCAACCGGTTGTTTCTCAAGAAGCAGTTGTTTTATCCGTAATTATCGGTGTAGTCCTGAGCATAATAACTGGGATTCTTCCAGCTCTAAGGGCTTCTCGAGTCAATATTGTGGAAGCTCTTCGTGGAATAAAAGTGGAATTCAAAGAAAAATCCAGTCGAAACCTAGCAGCATTTGGTGTTTTAATGATAGTAGGTGGTATTATTCTTCTTCTATACAACGGAATAATTGAGGAAGCCTATCAGGTCTTTTGGATTAGTGAAGGCTGGGACAGCCTCGATGAATGGAGGTTTCTGATGATGGGATTTGGTTTATTCACTGGAGGTCTAGGTCTTGTCCTCTCGAAGTTCATGGATAGGGTTAAAGCTTTCAATATAACAGCGATCACCCTTTGGGTTATTCCCTCGCTCTTATTTGTTGTAGCTATGGGTAACTGGGTAACCGACATTTCTGGTTTATCCATTGAAATCTTGATTCTGGGAATTATTGAAATAATGATTGGGTCTATACTGTTTGTTTCCCTCAATCTACCAATTGTGATGCGGGGCTTGAGGAATGTCTTGATAAAAATTAGGGGTGTAAAGGGTGTTGCCCAAATATCCCCATCATTAATTTCCTCACATATTACTCGTTCCACTCTAACCTTTGCCATTTTTGCAGTCATATTGACCCTTAATGTTCTGGTTGCCACGTTAATTCCTACAAGCTTGGGAACTGCAACTCAACTTGAAGAGGACTCCAAAGGTGTTGATATTGTAATATTTCTAAGCAAACCTGAAGCAATCATCCCTGGAACTTCATTTACAAACGAACTTTACCAGCTTGACGATCGAATAACAGATGTAATTGGTTTCAAAACTTTTCAACCTAATCAGGATTTCACAAAGTTCATTGCATTAGAAAATCCTCTTTCTCCGGATTTTGATGCTACAACAGATTTTGTTCCAATCGGAACTGGAGAATTTAAAGCCGAACAAATTCGGGGTAATGCTTCAGACTATTCAGATCCCAATTGGCGTTACCCCTTTTATCTAAATGATCTGCCTGATGGTATTCGTGAATCGTCTCTTTCAGATCTTTCTGATAATGAACTGCTAGAGCTATCCAAGAAAGCTTGGGATCAATTCTTTAACCCTCAATACGAGATGGCTGCTTACAATGTTACATCTGGTTTGCTTGCCGTATTTTCTGGAGAAAGCGATCTCTCTGAACTCGAGCTAGGAGTCGCAGGTCCTGCAGGGGCTACAGGCGGTTCAGGTGAAGATCCGCTTGAAGGAGTTGAACCTTTAAGGGATTATGAGGGTAAAATTATCAAAAACCCCATAGTCTTTACAGATTCGTTTATTTTACCTCTGGGACTTCAAATCTGGATACCCATGAATACTTCAGACAATGGATTCCCTAATTATCAAGCTTTTACTATTGGAGGAAGTCTTGACAGTCAACGTGCTGGAGGTTTCCCTTTGGGGGCAGGGTTAGCCATTGGGTCAGGAGACGTAGATTTTAGGTCAATTCTAGGAACTATATACCTACCCGAATATTGGGTAAACCAAACAAATTATCTAGGTGAAGCAGACGGTAAAACCCTAATATCTAGGGAAAAAGACCAGTACAACTCTTACTTGATAAAAACTAACCTTCCCATCGATGATCCTCAAATTGAGGATATAGCTCAAACAATTGAAGAGTTTACAAATACAAATGGAGAAGGATATCGTTCTTTGGCGGATGATAACTTCTTTGTTGCAAGTTCTACTCTGACCTACTCCAGAATAGAGTCAACCTTGGAGATGACAGATCGAATAGGATCTTTCCTGCAAATCTACGTTACATTTGGACTGGTAATAGGCGCAGTAGGTATGGGAGTTATTTCAGTTCGAAATGTTTCCGAAAGAAAACGGGAGATTGGGATGATGAGGGCTATAGGATTTCCTAGGGCACAAGTGATTCTTTCGGTTCTCCTTGAACTGGTAGTACTTGGGATAATCGGATTACTCATTGGGATTGCTAACGGGTTGCTAGTGAGTGTGGGTTTTGCAAACATGCAAGGTGTAACACTAGTAATTCCTTGGGAGGAAATTGGATTGTATCTTTCCATTATTGTGCTTATAGCCTTAGGCTCGGGGGCACTCCCCGCGTTTGTGGCTTCAAGAATTCCCCCAGCAGAAGCATTGAGGTATGTTGGATGAAAAAGTCAAATCAAAAAGAAACGTTATCTCGAAAGCCAATCCTTTCAATTTCAAAGTTACATAAAAAATACAATGAAGGGAAACCGAACCAAGTTCATGCTCTTAAAGGGATAGAATTAACTGTAAAAAAGGGGGATATGATGGCGATTATGGGTGCCTCTGGATGTGGAAAAACAACCCTTCTAAATATGATAGGTCACCTTGACAAGCGTTCTTCTGGTACAATAATAATTGATGGAGTAGACACATCTTTACTTTCCGACAGTCGAATGACAGCTTTTCGTCGAGACAATATTGGATTCATTTTCCAATTATTCAATCTCTTTCCATTCTTAACAGCTGTTGAAAATGTTGAAACACCTTTGTTACTTAGTGGAGTTCGTTCAGGTTTAGCTAGAGAACAAGCAAAGATGTTACTTCGTGAATTAGGAATGGGGGATAGACTTTATCACCTTCCTACAGAACTTTCTGGAGGCCAACAGCAAAGAGTTGCCGTAGCTCGAGCCCTAATAAATCAGCCCGCCATAATCTTGGGAGATGAACCTACTGGGGATTTAGACTCTGCTACAAGTGCCGAAGTTATGGATCTATTTCGTCGGATAAACAGAATTAATCAGCAAACACTAGTTCTTGTAACTCACAACAGATGGATTGCTGAAAAGTGCGATTATATCGTACACATGACCGATGGAATTGTCTCGCATATTGAAGAGGACTTATTTAATCCTGGGGGAAAGAAATAATGAAAGCGTATTTTGGGGCTTTAATAGATAAGTCCGTCTCTAAACAAAACTTGAAATTGGCTGATAGAATTCAAAAAGAGATTAGGAAAAACTTCAAAAAATCAACTATAAACAAAAAAGAACACAATACATTCTTGTTTTTGGGGGCTGAAAAAAGCCTCGAAAAACCGCTTGAAATGGAGACTTTGGAAAAAACAGAGGATAGAGTCTACCAGTTACTCCAAGAGTATTATCATAAAAATAAAACAAAACTAAAGAGACTTCTAAAGGATAAACAGGAGCTTAAGGAAACCTCTCAGATCGTCAAAGAATTCTTAAAGGAAATTGACCAGAAGCTCCCAAAAACCTTTGAATTGAGTTTAAAAAAATTATTATTGGATTTACCGAATCAATATTTCGAAATTCAAGAAAAAAGTATGGTCATGATCTGGGATTTGAAGGAAATTAACCAAACCCGTCTTCTTCTCTCAGGATGTAAAACCAAAATATTCACGATATCCGATTGGAATGAAGTTGATTTGGAGGAGATGAGTGACAAACTAGTATTAATGAATTTCTTTTTAGTTTTTCTAAATCCCACATTATCTCATTTAAGAAATATGCATAACGTGTTAGAGAGATTAAGTTTAGGCCTTCAAGGAACACATTATAGAATCAGTGACCCCAAAATTCAGGGCAAGCTTGAAATGTTTTTTAGAATTCTTCAAGCTAAACTCAGTGCGCTACAAAATATGGATAAAACCATCTCCACTATTCTTAATCTATTTCGGGTGCCAAAATCCTTTTTCTTTGGAAAACATGACTTTAAACAGGTTTGCGAGAATTTTGATTCAAACCTAAGGCAAGTCGCTTGGAATATCAATCAAGGGAAAGGGTTACTTTTAGAGGTTCAAAAAAAACTTGAGATCTGTCAAATTGCCCTCCGGGATTATTTGGATAAAACAAAAAATGGAGTTAAAACTGTAAATTCTATTGATGAATTTAAACTTGCCATGTTGCCATTGGCCGAGTTAAGTTCAGATCTTTTTATCGAAGCTGAATTGTTGAAAATGTGGTTAGATTTTTTTGGATCAGATCTTCCATATTTCACTTTTCAAACTAGAATTTTTAGTGACTCTATTCCTGAAGATATTGAAACTTCCGATGATAATATCATCTCAGTTAGGGGTCTTACAAAAAATTACAATCTTGGAAAAACCACTGTGTATGCTCTGAGGGGAATAGATTTTGATATTAAAGAAGGCGAATTTGTGGCAATAGTGGGAAATTCTGGCGCAGGAAAAACCACTTTGTTAAATTGTTTGGCAAGTTTGGATGAACCTGATTATGGGTTTGTTTTGTTCAAAGGAAAGAACATCCATAAACTAAGTGACAAAGCAAAATCAAAAGTCAGGCTGTTAGATATGGGATTCATCTTTCAAAGTTATGCCCTGTTGCCACATTATGATGCCCGGGAAAATGTTGCTCTCCCTGCTGATCTGGCAGGGTTTAGTAAAGATCTGAGAAATAGAATTGAAGACCTCCTTGACGGTGTTGGAATCAAACAGCAGGCTAAGCAGTATCCAGCCCAGCTGAGTGGGGGGCAAATGCAACGTGTAGCTATTGCTCGGGCATTAACAAACCGACCACAAGTTTTGTTTGCAGATGAACCTACCGGGGACTTGGATTCAGAAACTGGAAAGCAAGTAATGGAATTGATAAAAAAGTTTCATGAAGAGACAAAAACTACAATTATAATCATTACTCACGAACAAGATATTGCCGACTATGCCCAAAGAAAGATCAAAATGGAAGATGGAGTAATAAAAAGCTAAAATGCACACACGCATTTTTGGATCATTTAACGTTTTTTGGAGATAACCACATGTGCGTCCAGATGAGTATGCGTGCGCAGTAGCCACTAACCGAGGCAGCAGTTCTCTTGAGGTCCCTGATTCCAGAAATCTCTCCAAGTCCCTGTTCAAAAATAATGTAACTTATTGTCCGTTGGTTTTAAAAAGCCTACGAAGGTATACTAAATCAAGGAGGAAAAAATGTGATAGGGGCAGTTGTTTTTATCATAGTTTTTGTTTTGTTTCTAATAATTTCACTTGTTGGGATAGCTCTACCACCAGCAGACTGGATTATCCAAGAATACATTGCCGACATTCTACAAACCGATTACGCAGCTCTAGCTGAGGGCATCATAAACGGAGTAATATACGGGGTCATTGTTTGGGTGATATTCACTATAGTCAAGATGCTCTATGATAAAATGCAGGGTCCAAAAGAAATAGTTGTGAAAGTGGCAGACACGAATGTTACCGAGCCTTTACCGAGTTCTGATAGGGTAGAAGAAATCGTAGGCATCGGACCTACCTACGCAAAGAAGTTAAAGGACGCAAGGATAAAGACAACCGATGAACTATTAGGCGCCGGCGGCACCAAGCAAGGACGAAAAGAACTCTCAGAAAAAACGGGGATTTCCGAAACCATAATTTTAGAGTGGGTTAACATGGCTGATCTCTTCAGAATCAAAGGAATTGGTGAAGAATATTCGGACCTCCTAAAGGAGGCGGGAGTCAGCACCGTGGTTGAACTTGCAAGAAGAAACCCTGAAAACCTTCACGAAACTTTAGTCGGCGTAAATGAAGCAAAAAAGCTGGTACGAAGAACACCAACACTAAACCAAACGAAAGACTGGATTGAACAAGCAAAAATTCTGCCAAGAAAGGTGGAATATTAACTACCCTCCCCAACAATCCTTTTTCACTTATTTTTTAATTGGTTATATTAGCAAGCGAAATCCCTTTCATCATAATCACTGTTGAAAATTACCTAAATAGAAGCATGTGTGTGTTTGGGTTTAGGGGTTAAAAATTAAAACCCCCCACAAAATGCGTGCACACCGTCACTTCACGTAGAATATGTCTTTTCCTTGTTGTGGCTTCTTTATGGCTTCTTTTCTTATTTTCTTCTCTATCTTTTTTTCTTGACTCCCAGTTATCTTTGCGTCGTAGTCTACAAAGGCGCACACAAGATCGGCGAGATTCTTGTTTATCTCCGTCAACTCATCTAGAGAGAATTGAGCCATAATGTCGGGATTGTCAGCCCACTGCATCCACCCCATTACGCTTCGCTGCAGTGCAAGAATTGTGAACCTGATGGTCCGCACCATGTCTAGACGGTCATGCCCTTCAACCTTCTCTGACTTCTTTATCTCTTTCAAGATTCTTTGGCAGTCGTTAACCCATCTTCCTTCCATGAGCCATACCCCAGTATGCCCTAAGGGAATTTCAGGCATAAAAACTTTCTTAATTTCAAATATTTTTCACAAAAGCATATAAGAATCGATAAAATCTCCTTTCAGATATGAGAATAACCAATAAGGAAAAGAAAGAACCGTCATTGGCTTTTGGCGGACAAGCAGTAATGGAAGGAGTTATGATGCGCTCCAAAGACCATATGGTAGTGTGTGTGCGGCAGCCAAACAACGAAATAGTGACAAAAACCGAGGAACTGCATTCCCTGTCTGAGAAATACAATTTCCTGAAACTTCCATTCTTGAGGGGCATCCTGGCTCTGTTTGAAACGTTATACTCGGGAATCAAGGGCATCTATTTTTCCGCAAACGCCGCTTTTGGCGAAGATGAAAATGAGGAAGAGGTTCTTAGTCCTATAGAAATCGCCGTGGTCGTTGCTTTTTCCATAGGGTTATCAATTCTCCTGTTTAGTGTGACACCTTTTTTCTTGACGTCTCTCCTGAATTTCGGGGGAGGAGTGCTCTTCAATATTGTTGAGGGAATAGTTCGCCTCAGCTTCCTTTTAGTGTACCTTGCTGCCGTATCTTTGGTTGGAGATTTCAAACGGATATTCCAGTATCACGGCGCAGAACACACAGCCATTAACGCCTATGAATCTGGAGTTGAGTTGAACGTTGAAAACGCCAGAAAATACTCTCGTTTCAATGCTAGGTGCGGAACATCGTTTCTTCTTATAGTCACGTTAATCAGCATTCTGTTTTTCTCGCTTATGCCAAGTTCTACCTATCTGATGAGGCTAGCCTACAGAATTGTTCTCATTCCCGTCATTAGCGCTGTTTCCTACGAGCTTTTGAAACTCAGCGACAAGTACAGAAACTCGAGAATCATGAGAGTCTTGGTGGCGCCGGGTTTGGCTCTTCAACATCTTACGACAAGACAGCCTGACGACGACATGATCGAAGTAGCCATAAAAGCTGTAAAAGAAGTTGAGCGCCTGCAAAAGGGCATGTGAGTGAACTTGCGGTTTCGGGTTACTTATAGATGTTAGTTAGGTGCTGATTTATTACGTTTTATTACTCTCCTAACTAATAATACAAGTATCGCTGCAGTTAAAAACATTGGAACAATGATGCCTGATTGTAATTCACTGATCACCCAATCTTGCCCGAAATCGATATCACTCATAAGTGAAACCGAACCATTCAGTTTATCGGAATTAGCATATTCAATTCCAGCAACAACCACTAACCAGTTTCCTGGTGAGGGATCCCGCCATAGTTTGTACTTTACAGAATTCGTGTTAGGATAAGTTGCGTACATTTCGCCTTGTAAGTTGCTGCTCTGGCTTTCTGGGGGTCCATAAGCCCAAACCTTAAGTGAAGGAGTTAATGCGTTAATTGGATCATCATTCACATAAAGACTAGTAACAATTTCGAACCAATGTGTAGGTAAAACTTGTACTTCATAAACTTCGACTTTCCATAAACCATCTCCAGTATCCTTGCTAGGCAAAGTTTGAAAAGGAGTAGAAAACTTCATGGATTCGTCGCCTGTCTGTAACGTTGTTAACTGTAATATTGGGCTCCCTGATAATTCCTCATTAACTCGAACACCTATGACGATTTGTATGTAGTCTCCCGGTGCTATTGGGTATTGTTCTGGGAAATGGTATAGACCCTCTTCATTATATCGGGTGTAACTCTTCTTCCATAGTTGATTTAGGTTTGTATCATAAAAACCAACAACCACATAATCAGTATCAGTGTTTTTTGCATAATAATAATGCTGGAAAAGATAATCGCTATTTCTGATTGAAATATTAGACACTACTAAATCTCCCGAAAATCTCAACATATATTTACTACTATCTGGTGTGGAAATCTGGAAATCTTTTTGTCCAGCATGTCTAAGATGGATAGATGCCGAACAATTCGTTTGACCTTGAAGCTTTAATACATAAAATGGGGTATCTGCTTTCTGTGGGGGGAAATAAGCTAACCCAGTACTAACTCCCCATGACCATTCTGTAGATTGATCTGGATTAATTAATGAGAACTTGGCACGTGCATTATCATCAAGAGTAATCCCAGCAAACATAAAGTAGCTCTGAGATTGAGGGATTCTATAGTATACTGCTTGTCCTGCTTGGGTAAACTTCCAAACTTGGTCAAGTTTTTGTGCCGTAAGTGTTGGTATACTTTCAAAAGTCGTCACTTTCACTGTAGCTTCTGCGTAATCATTACCAAATATTGCCAAATAATATGTACCTAACATTGGCGCTCCAATAGGATTCATGCCTACAAAATACATAGAATTGGCTGAATTATAATTCACGATTGTGTCCAAGTTTGGGTCTATAAGCATGTAATTGGCAGATGAACTATCATTTGTTACTGCACCATCTAAAATTATCCAGTCATAAATCTGATTTACAGTAAATTTTAGAAACTCCAAATCATATTGCATTTGACACTTTAGTGTTTTTCCAACATTAAGATCTAAGCTATGAGAAACTCCGGAAGGTTTCACAATTTCCAAAAAGATGTCAGTGCTGCCATAGTTTATTATTTTCAAAATATACATTCCAGATGGATAATCTGCCGAAGTAACAAGAAGACTTCTACTGTTTACGTACGGACCATAATTTTTAGTCTGGTTAATATTCAGCAGATTTATGTCAACCCTAGCTCCTGCTAACTTGGTAATATGCAGGAAAAACCAATCTGATTCAGCATCCAGAGCAATAACATAATATAGATTTTGTCCTGACATAAGATGTACTTGTTCTTTCTCTATCTGAGTCACGTGCTTTGTTCCTTGACTGTATGAAATTGCTTGAATCCATGCTGTAGTATCACCTGTATCAACAAGAGTAACAACAACTCTCCAGGTACCAGAAGGTGGATTATCAATGAACAGATGAAATGGTGATTCTACAGTCGTTGAAAATGGTGAGCCAGTAGCTAAGGTTCCATTTGGGAAATAGATTTCATAGTCAACACGCAATTCGAAACTTTGAGATGCACCATCAAAAGCCAGAAATTTTTCATTATTGTTTAAATTAAAAGATAATTCAATTGTTGTCACCGATAAATTCAGTTCTAACGTTTCTTCCAACAAAGCTGGGTTGGAAGGAGAAACCTGTTGGCCAGATGTAAGTATCTGAGAATATTCTGTAATTGACTTATTTTCAGGTACATAATCTGAACTTCTGGTTATTGGAGTTGTAGCCGACTGAGAAAGAACAATTGAAAATGGTGTGAGAATGAATACGACAATAAATCCATAGATGCATAGCCTTTTTAACATCATAATATGTCCCCAATCTTTTAATGCTCCTTCAATTATAGCCAATTTGTTTTAAAAAATTTGTGCTACATCCCAAAATTTTATTTATCTAGACTAAAGAAAGAAATGGTTTAACATTACATGGGGTAATTTAGCTGAAAAATAGATTCACTGCGTATTTTTTCATAACAATATTGGTTTTATCCTTAACGCTCATTAATGGAGTTCATGGATTAACATCTCCAGCACCCCAAGTAATAGCGTCTGTTTCTCAACTAGATGCTTATACTAACTCGCAATTCTCTGTCGAATTTGAGATCACCAATTTTGGAGGTCCCTCTAGCACAGACTCATATCTATCACTAACTATGTCAGATGGCTTAGAGGTCACTTCTTGGTATACGACTCCATATATCACAGACATGATTGCAAAAATCTATCCTGTTGGGGACCTAATATGGAACGAATATAATCTACTTGTCACAACAGAAAATTTACTTCTTGACGTTTACAGTCACCCATTCAATAGCGCTGAATCATTAACCGTTACAGTGTTTTTCCAAACCTGCACATATGAATCAAACAATGAATGGATAAAATACAGAGTAGCAATGCTTCCGGAAGGAATCAACTACCCCACATTAACACCAACCGCCAGAGACCCAACCGTGTCAAACATTGAAGACCAACAAGGCTACCCCGTTTACCAAATAAAAGTCACAGTAAATGACGAAGTACCCGAACCTCCTCCAGCAGATTCAACAAACATATGGACATATCCAATGATCATGAGTGAATCCTATTCTGGAAAAATACCAGTTGATACCTTTTATTCTTCTACTCCACCCACAGGAAGACCATTTCCTAGCCTTTCAATGCCTGCAAACGAAGAAATTGAAATCTTACTTGAAGGTTCACTTCAAGATTCTAATAAAGAAACCATTGGGAACAAACAAATTGAGTTATTAATTGACAACGAGTTGATAACCACATTCCAGACAAGTAATAAAACACAGTTAAATCTCGGCAATACCATTATACTCAATTTGTCACCAGGTTTTCACTTTGCAGAATTAAGATTTGAAGGAGATGAAACTTATTCCGCCTCAACACATAGTTTCGACATATTAGCTTATACAAGCTCAGGATTTAGCGTCACGAAAGACGCATATGCATTTAAAAACTGGCACTACTCTTTTGAGGAACATCTAGAAATGATCTATAAACTGAGGCAAGAAGGCGTAATAGAGCTTGTAACCCAACTGTATTTAACTATGGTATATCCGTTGATTGCGTTAGGTGGACATTGTTTTGGTATGGCTGGAAGCAGTGCAGTGTTTTATTTGAACCCTGAACTTAAACCAGAATCAGTTGACACGTATGCTCTTCAAAAGAACGATGTTTGGTGGGAAATTGTTTGGTATCACAAATGTCAAACGGAATTTATGAACGATAAAGAAAGCTTCTCCACTGCATTAAGTAATTTTAAGTCGATGATAGATTCACGTATCCCTGTTATCCTCGGTATACATTATGAAGAACAAGGGGAACATGTGGGGCATGCATTAACTTTGATTGGGTATTATGAAGATCCTGCAGGCACTTACCTTGTTTTCTACGATAATAATCTTTCAAATTCAACCGTTACCTATAAGCTAATTGAGGGAAATTTGGTTTATGGGACACATAGTAAAGCGCCAAGAATTACTGAAGGAGTTTTTGTAACTCCTTCCGACTTGCCGCCAGCATATTATTACATTCCAGAAAGAATTAATCTGATTTTAGAAAATTACGTTGGATTACAAATTCATTCACCAGTAAATGTAAACATAACTTCAGAAAATGGGGAACAACTTTTAGTAGAAGATGATCAGGTAATCCGAAACGATTTCGAAGATAGCTACGTCTACATTGGTGAAAGCAAGATATTTTTGTTACCATCAGTTGGAGATTACTCATTGGAGGCTATAGGCACAAGTTCCGGAGAAGTGAGTCTAGACAGCCTATATCTAAAGGAGAATGTGATGACCGCCAATCAGTTTCAAAATATTACTGTAAATTATGGATCAAAACTAAGCATGGAATCTCTGAAATCTGAAACTCTTCACTTAGATTCAGATGGAGACGACAATTTTGACGAAGAAATAACGCGCGTAATTGACCCTTATCAACAACCATCAAGTGCCCCAGAAACATCAACAGAAACCGAGGAACCTGAGCAACCTACAGAAGTAGAAGAACCAGAGACACAAACAGACCCCACACAGACAATAGGAGAACCAGCTCTAATTAACACAGAAATAGCTATAATCGCAACGGTAATAGTGGTCTGCATCATTGCCATAGTTAGCTTTTGGGCACTTAAGAAAAGAAGATAGTCTAATCTTTCTTTTCTCTTGTCCCTGTGTGTTACATAATGAATCAGAATTACTATGGCATCTATAAGCAGACAAAAAGTGCACGAATTATCTGTCATTTAACTAAAAATGTTGATAGGCAGTTTGCCTTTCCTCAGAAAAAATGCGGCTATGTTCTCTCTAATTAAAAAGTATTATCAGCGTGCCCTTGCAGTCGGGAATCACTAATTTAGGAAATGTTCATCTGAATTTGCGATAAAGATACCAGTAAGCACAGAAATGACAAATGACGGCACCATAATCAGCCAAGGCGTCGCTAACTGGTAAACATCAAGTGCAGCTTTGATGGCGATTACGTTTGTTAACATGGGAGCACATACGGCAAATATGGCTAAAGCTTGTTTCCTCTTCTTCAAAGACATGATGCTGCCCGCAATTCCAAACCCAAAGGAAAGCAACTCACAAGCTACCAACAATGTCCAATCAAACCCCTGTAGAGTGCTGTCAAACCCAACGACTCCCCAGTAAAGGCTTATGAAAGAAGCAAGTGCCAACAACACTCCTCCGATAATCGGAAACCTTGCACCGTCAAACAGGACAGTGCCCTTTGTTTTCCTGAAAACAGCAAGATAAAACGCCAACAACACAACAGCACAGGCTAAAGAAATTATTACAGCTGGTGCCCAGATAGTTGCATTAGAATTGTGGAAAAAACTGAATCCTCTGTGGGCTGGAAGCCACTCCTCCCGTGAAATCCCTACGAATACGTATGCAGTGGGCAACCACGTGGAAAAGCTTGCTGCGTAGACGCCAAACACCGAAGTTTCTTCAGCTTTGACACCGTTAATGGTCACGTTTACTCCATGAGCAATCTTGGGAAAAACGTCTTGCTCTGAAGAAGAGGAGTTAGACAAGGTTAAACCTTCTGCAGGCACCAGCAAATAAGTTACATTGACCGATACTTTCGTGACTCCTTGACTATTCGTATCAGTTCTGACCAATGACACGTCGAAAGTGTCCCAATAGACAGTGACCGATTTTGACTGCAGGCCGTAAAGGGTGCTTTGTCCATTTTCAAAAAGACTTGCGTTATATTCCATTTTATCCTGCGTAACCAACGTGATTGGTGTAAAAATTAGGACAGTGAGAGTTGAAGAGAAGTAATAGAATGTGGCAAATCCCGTAGCATTTGTTATCTGAGAAATATTTTCTATAGCCACGCCATCATTTGTTTTGACTTCCACTGTGACATTTGCGTTCTCGACGACTTTTCCTGAACTGCCGCCGTAATTCCAAACGGCTTGAAAAGGGAGACTCCAGTTTTTTCCGACAGTTCCATAAATAATTGAGCTTGATGTTGCAGGATTCGCAGAGACCCAATATTGAGAGGTTGTTGTTTGCGCGCTTACTGTCTCAGCAGAAGCTGATAGTACCAGCAACAGCAGCAGTATGCTCATGAGTGTAATTCGCATAGAAGTCATCTGGTTTAAGCGCATCCTATTTCTGCATTAACACTGAATGCCCTTATAAAAAAGACTATTGATCAAAATGAATTTTCCGAAAACTGGGATTGGCGCGCATCTCAATTTGTCCGTTATTATTTTTTGAGCAATATTCTACATTTTTTATTAATGATCAGAAAATAATGAGTGGGTGTCTGAGTAAGTGTGACCTAAGTCTTTGTGGAAACGTATGTGAAAAACCTCGTATTGGAGTAATTCTTCAAAAAGGTCCGTGGTCTAGCATGGATTGAGACACCGCTGGCGATGTCACCCGCAACATTCCCTTTTTTTGGGATTAAAATTTTGCCCCCCACATTTCTCGCTTCGCTTGAAGAAAGATTAGTAGAATAAATGGTTACTAGGGATAACCATAGTTTCAGGGAGAAATGGTTACCCACAGGGCAACCATAGTTTGAATCACATGTGTTCGTGCGAACGAGCTATAAGCAGTGAAGCACGTATGACTGGAAATGCAACCTAATCAGCAGAGGCGCCAAATCAAGCCGGGCATCCGCGTAAAAATCGTCTTGAAGCAGCATCAGCGGAGCGGTAAATTAACCGAGGGTATCGTCAAGGATATCCTCACCAACAGCTCAACTCATCCCCACGGAATCAAGGTACGACTTACAGACGGCAAAGTCGGCAGAGTACAATCAATAATAAAATAATGTAGCAGCTTGGCTGAGTTGCGCGCGCAGAAGTTATATGGAAAGCACAAAGGAATGAGAGTGAGATAATTAACGTGAATGCGCTATGAAAATCCATATTTACATCTTCAGGCACGGTGAAACCAATTTTAACAGGAGTAAAAGATTCACTGGATGGGTAAATTCGAGATTAACCCCTAAAGGAATAGAACAAGCCAATTTGATATCTGAAATACTGAAAGAGAAAACCTTTCAAATAGCATTTAAGACAAGTCTTTCTCGTTCGTCGAATAGTCTGAAAATAGTTTTGAAACATCACCCCGAATGCAAGAAAGTTATAGTTGATGATAGAATGATCGAAAGGTCTTACGGAGACCTTGAGAGAAAATATCACAAAACTGTAATTAAAAAATACGGTAAAAGACAATTCGACCTTTGGCACAGATCATATGATGTTCCTCCTTCCGGAGGTGAATCAATAAAAATGGTTGAAAAAAGGGTTCTATCTTTCGTGAAAGATTTGCTAAGCTTAATGAAAAGAGAGAAAGTCAATGTTGCGATTTCTGCTCATAACAATTCGATGAGGTCATTCAGAAGATATTTTGAAAATCTAACTATAAAACAAATGATGGAGTTGGAGAATCCATACAATAAATATTTTGACTATCCGATCGAATGTTAATTTTCATCTTTCGCGCCCAAGGAGAAGAAGTAAAGCCAAATAAGCGTTCGTATTAAAAGTTAGGCATAGTAATGGAGAGGAATGTTTTCATGCAGATTAAGTTACCTCCAAAAAACATAGAAAAGATGCTGAAGAATTCTAAATGTGAAATTTCTCATCGGTCGAAGAACCTGATAGTGGCCAAGAAAACGTTTGATACAACGTCCTCTAAGCCATCTTTTCCGTTTGTTGCAATGGCTATCCTAAGATTTACCAAAAAAATTCGCCTCTCCCTGATTATATTTTCTGCTGGTCGTTGAGTTCACGTTCCTGCTTGCTGTGTGTTTACTTTTCGCGTTTTGCTTTTAATTCTTCGATTCTAGCTTTGACGCCGCCCGTTTCTTGTTCAAGGTCTGCTTTTTCTGCTTCCAAACTTTTCTGATAGTTCTCTAAGGCAGCAATTTCTTGTTCTGGCGTCTGTGGTTGTGCTGCTGGCTGATATGCTGGCTGGTAAGCAGGTTGAACTACTACGGGTTGTGGGTAAACAAGTTGTCCTCTGCCAAAACCTCTACCCCCTCCTCTGCCGAAGCCTCTACCGCGTCCTCTACCAAATCCCCGTCCATATCCGCCTACGGGATTCGCATATCCGGGAACCGAGTAACCTGCACAGTATCCTGCTCCTCTTCCTGTCATGGGTCCTGTGCCACCTGGTCCTGTTCTATCTCCTCTTGGCATAATTATTTCACCTCTATTTTTGTGTCTATGCACAATTTATATTTATTAGATAATGCACAAAAATATATAAGTGTTGCGGACAACTAGATTATGCGGTATGAATTCTTTACTTTTTCTCCTCTAAACAGAAAACAGTAACATTAGATTATCTCTTGTACATTCAACGTTTGCTAATTGGTCAGCGAGTCCGACCATTTATCTCAGAAGTACCAAACTAGACGGTTTTAATGTAGTTTCTCTTGGTCAGATAATATGACCCAGAAGGTACCAGTCAGAGATGAAAGATTTAATATCTCTCTCCTGTATCTACTCTCGGATGAGTACCATGATAACAGGAATCTAAGAGGGAAAACATGGTGATACAGACCCATCATTTAACTAATTATGTGAAATATGATAATAGACAGTTTTTCCCTCCTCAGAAATAGGCGATTAACGTGGACCCGCTGAAATTTGATTTAACGTCTTGGAAGCTCTTCTTTACTCTCTACAAGTTAGCGGAGTTGGGTGCTTCCAGCCGAACTGTTAAGGTCTCCACGGAATATCTAGCCGAAAAGATCGGAGCGTCCCAGCAGACAGCATCCAGACACCTCATCAACTTGGAGAAGATGGGTTGGATCAAACGAACCATAACTCCGGAAGGCTGTTTAACAAAAATCACTAGCCAAGGAGTCTCTGAGTTAAAGAAACTGTACTCTGAGCTGCGTTTGATATTTGAGTCAGCGTATCCCCCATCAGTAACTTTGGAGGGCACTCTGTTCACTGGGTTGGGGGAGGGAGCCTATTACGTAACCAAAGAAGGGTATCGGAAGCAGTTTATGGAAAAGCTCGGTTTTGATCCTTATCCAGGCACCCTTAATCTCAAGCTGACAACAGAATATGACATAAAATCCCTGTCAGAACTCGAAGCCTATCCAGCCGTAGAACTTGAAGGCTTTGAGGACGAGTCTAGAACTTTTGGTCCCGTGAAATGCTACCCTGCAATAATAAACAACAAAGAGAAGGGCGCCGTCATCTATGCTCTAAGAAGCCATTACGGATCATCCGTGCTGGAGATTGTTTCTCCATTTTTTCTTCGAAGCCGCCTGAAACTGAAAGACGGGAACAAGGTGAAAGTGGAGACCCTGATTTTACCCTAATCTATTTTTTATTTGTTGAATGATTCTATGATCTTTCTCATGATTTTTGAGGAACTGTCCAGTTCTCTCTTTCCGAATCTTCCGATCTTAGCAAGTTCAATGGCAACTTTTCTTTTTTCTATTGCTTTCAGCACTTCCCTTTCTATCCCATCTTGATCGTGACCCACGGCTATTACGTCCGGTTTTATCTGTTCAATCACCTTGTCTATGCTGAAATCCTCCAAACCCAAAATCGCCTCGTCAACCACCTTCAGGGACTCAACAAGCGCTCTCCGCTGATCCTCCGGCATGACAGGGTTTTTTCCTTTCCTTGCTTTAACAGTGCTGTCTCTAGCAACTATAACAATCAACTCTGCGTCTTTGCCTCCAGCTTTTTTTGCTTCTTCCAGAAATCTCACATGTCCTAGGTGAAGCAGGTCAAAGGTTCCCGAAGCCAAGACAATCTTTCTTTTTTTCTCTTTTTTTACCATGAAAACTCCACAGCTCCTAACAGTCGCAGGGCATCTAGCAGCCCCTCACAATAGGCAACGGAAGTAAGGCTTGTTTCCAGTTTTCCTTCCTTCTGATAATATTTTGCGTCTTCCAAATAACGTTTAGCCCAATCGAACACTGTTTTTACTTCCTCCTCTTTGAGGTGCACATCTGCTGGTAACTGCCCTATTTCTTGGACGACGCGTTCAGCGCCCCGAATATACTTTGTAATCAGTTCATCTATTGTCATTCAGCCATCTCCATTACTTCTTGTGGTGCATCTGCCAAGGTTATGAGGGCTTCGGCTTCCATGAAATGTAGTTTGCCCGGAACGATGAGGGTGTGGGGAGGAGCTCCAAAGTCATAGTTTATTACTTCTTCTATGTAGCCTGCCTTCACCACGGGCTCGTATGAACCCGCTCTTGCCACGCCTATGACAAGCGTTTTTGGTGTGATAAGTTGTTGTTTCTTCTGTTTTTCCAGTTCCAGAAGCGTCTGCAGCGCCTCCTTGATGGTTAGGTATCTCTGTTCCTCAGCTTTAATGTCCAGATAACACATGGTATGCAGTCCCATTTTCTTGTTTTCTCGAATAACATTGTACGGCGTTTCGGAGACAAAACCCTGCTCAGAAAACGGTATCGTAACCGCCTTTCCAAACTTGTAGTTCTGCAATCCTGAAATCCCCCTGACCGCCGAAACAACAGAGGCGCCATGTATAACCCGGGTTCTGATTCCCTGCTTTTCTGCACGGATTCGCAAGTCCACATGAGTTGTGGCAATCAAGGGGTCTCCTGGAACCAAGAAAACTACTTTTCCTTTCTTAGCCGCTTCAAAAATCAGCTTTCCATCCTCCTCCTCTAAGACTCTTCGCGTAACAATATTGACTGCTTTTCCTGCCAACTCCTCGAGTTTCCGAATAGAAAGTCCTGACATTATACTTGTGTAGAATTCGGCAAAAACAGCGTCTGCCTCTCTGATTTCTTCTAGTCCACGGAGAGAGATGTCTTTTTCGTCATACAAGCCTAATCCCACGAAGACAAGTTCGTTCAAAACATTCCGCTCCCATTACCTTTACACTCTTTAAGAACAAAAAATATTAGGGTAACTGTTTTCACAATAGGATGGTGCCTTTTGGGTGGGCCCGTAGCTCAGCAAGGCAGAGCGGCGGACTGGTCCTACGGGACTAGGTTGAGGCTCTTAACCCGTAGGTCAGGGGTTCAATTCCCCTCGGGCCCGCTAACCCCACTTCTAAGCATTCATGTAGCTTGTCTTTTTGGGGTGATGGAGAGGGAAAAGTTAAAGCATGCTCGATTACAGTAGTATGTTTTATTCACCGATGAGGTGGCCAGCTAGTTGAAAACAACGTATAAGCAGATTCTTCTTCTGAACCTTTTTGTTGGATTGTTGGCTGTTGGAGTTTTAGAATCAGAATATGGAATCGTAAGAGCTTTTGTCAGGTTCATTTGCACTTCTTGCATTGGATTGGGGTAACAGAGCAGTATGAATCTAAGTCGGCTACGTCACATAACACAGACAATCGCTTTTGTTGTATCTAATCTAGGCTTTATTCCAGCGTTGAAAACCGGGTTTATCTGCCCATTCTTCTACTGTTACGGATGCCCCCTCGCATCTGCCGGGTGCCCCATAGGAGTCCTGCAGCACTTCATGATTCTTCCAGCAATCCCTTTCTACCTTCTAGGTACTCTAGGCATTTATGGAACAGTTTTTGGTAGGGCATTTTGCGGCTGGGCCTGTCCCTTCGGGGCTCTTCAAGACCTGTTAGCGGTTTTCAAGAAAAGAAAAAGGAAGCTGCAGCCCTTCACTTATTCCAAGTTCGCTATGCTGTTGGTAATTATTGTTTTGGCATGGATTACTCTGGACACTTTCTTCTGCAAGTTTTGTCCTGTTGGAAGCCTTTTCGCAGCCATCCCTGCTCCATTATTTTATCCATCTTTGAGCCTAGGCTTCTTTTTTTATGTTCACATAGCAACCTTGATTTTGACCGTTGTTCTGGTGCTGCTTTTTTCAAGATTTTGGTGCCGCTATTTATGCCCATTGGGTTCCATAGGAGTCCTCAACAAACTGTCCTTCCTCACAGTGTCCCTTGACTCAACGAAATGCACGGAATGCTTGAGGTGCTTAGATGTGTGCCCCATGGGGATAAACAAACTGTCGGATATCGGTTCGTCAAGCGATTGCATCCTATGCGGGAAATGCGTTGAAGCCTGCCAAACAGACGCCTTGAAAATGGATATAAGGAAACGAAACAAGACTTATTAGCTGTATTTCAACAATTTGTTTGATACCGATGCGAGCCAAAATCGCTGTCTCTTTTCTGTTGTTAACGATCATGTTTGCTCTCGGCGCTGATCCTGTGGTTGGAAAAGAGAAAGCACCTGATTTCACGTTAGTTGACATTAGCGGAGAACAATTCAGTCTATCTGACCATCGGGGGAAGGTTGTTCTCTTAGACTTCTTCACCACAATGTGCCCTCCTTGCATAATGGAAATCGAACATCTTAAGGGTCTCTATAATGAGTATTCGCCAGACCAGCTTGTCATCTTATCCATAAGTGTAGATCCATACTCTGATACTGTTCAACGTCTCCAGAGTTTCGCTCAACAAAATGAGATAACTTGGACAGTGGCTCGTGATACAGCTAATGTTGCCTACAGCTATGGTGTGTCACCTATACCGCATTTAGTCATAGTTGACGCTGAAGGGTACAAAAGACATAATCACATTGGGCTAACGGCAGAGTCAACATTTCGCTCAGAAATAGATTCCTTACTTTCGGAAATCGGAAACGGTGACTCCAACGGTGATCCTGACACAGGGCAAACTGAACCGCCTTACACCCTTATAGCTGCCATAGGGGTAGGCGTCATAGTGTTCCTAGTTGTTGGCGTAGTCGTAGCAAGAAAACTGTTAGGGCGGTCAAAACGTGCTAAAAAACGCCGCTCCCGCAAACGCAGGCGCTAAAAATGTTTACAAATCTCAGACTCCCAAAAATTCTTGTTTAGATTTCTTTCTAACTTCATAAATTTAAATGCGTTCTCACTGAATACTTTGGGAGCAACAGTGCCGGAAGCAACCTGCTTAAAGGTTCCAAAAAACTTGGGTGAACAAGCCATTCGTCTAGTCGGAAAGCTTGAACTTTTTAACCGCGAACTAAAGGTTCAGCAATTTGACAACTGCCTTTACATACCATTAATTCATGAGCCACTTCCCATCATTTTCAAGAAATTTGAGAAGAACCTAACCGAATTTGAAATCTCCGTTCATAACTTTCCTGAGCGGAAGAAGCGCCATTTCACACCCCTTGATTTTCTTGCGGATAAACTGCCTCCCCATCTTTTAGTGAGCGTTCCCCGAGCCATCGATTTTGTAGGCGACATAGCAATCATCGAAATTCCCCCAGAGCTTGGGGACCACAAAAAGACTGTTGGCGAAGCATTGCTGAAGGCACACAAGCAGACGAGCACGGTTCTAGCCAAGTCTGGTGCTGTTGAAGGAGTTTACCGCATAAGAGACTTTGAAGTCATAGCTGGAGCCGAGAAAACTGCCACTGTCTACAGAGAGTATGGTTGCATGTATCATGTCGACGTTGCCAAAGCCTACTTCTCTCCAAGACTCTCTAGCGAACACAACCGAGTTGCTTCACAGGCAAAAGACGGAGAAACAATTGTTGACCTGTTCGCTGGAGTTGGACCCTTCGCCATTCCAATCGCAAAAAAACACGAAAATGTGCGGGTCTACGCAGTTGACGTGAACCCAGATGCTGTATCTCTCCTGAAAAGAAACGTTGCCATGAACCGTGCAGAAAAACAGGTTGTTCCAGTTCTTGGCGACGCCAGGCAAGTGGTCAGAGAACAGTTATCTGGGAAAGCTGATCGAGTAATCATGAACCTGCCTGAAACTGCATTAGAATTTGTGGATGTAGCCTGCGAAGCCCTCAAAGCAGAGGGAGGTATTATCCATTATTATGATTTCACGAAGGTTTCAGACCCGCTGGAAACAGCTAAAGTTCGGTTAATCGAAGCCGTGAACCGTAACAACAGAAAAGTAAAGAAAACCCTATTGGCGAAACCTGTTCGAGAGGTTGCTCCTTACACTTGGCAGGTGGTTGTGGACGCTGAAATTCAATAATTTTCCACAGCTAACGTGACTGCAATCTCTTGACTGGGGTCTTTCATTTTTTCAACAAGCTTTCTTGAAAAGTCGCTGGCAGCCTTGTCTGCCCCTATCGCCAATGTTCGACCACACACATAACCGCTCTTTCTCACCACTAAATCCGTGGGGTGCATAAACTGTAACTGCGGGCTTCCTTTCGCCTTCACTATCTCCCTTAGTTCGCCTGCCTCGATCGTTACTGTTATTTGCGCTCCCTCTTTTCTTGCGGCTTCTTTGAATTCGAATGGCAAATCCGCTGCAGCTTTCGTTGATTCCACAGCTATTATGCAGTCGCCCTGCTTCATAAGAGTCGCCTCTTTTGTGACCTCGAAAGTCGTCTTGTGGGTTGCTTCTATGTTCTCATGTCCACGTGCAGAAAATACAACAGTTACAGAGTCCATACATGACAAAATAGCTTGACCTCCAAATATTCTTTTAATGGTTAATGACTGTGATTTCTCTCACCATTGGGAAACTGTGTTACTCCTATAAATATCGATTTAATGCAGTTGAAATAGTGCACAGTCTACTTTACGGTTGCTTTCTCATCCGCAGTTATTGTGTCTTCAATCATCACGTCCTTGAGTTTCAATGGCACATACCTCCTAAACCAGCTTCATTTAAATTTGAATATTGAACGATGCAACCACAAACAGATTTTTTTGTTTTTCATCTATACGTTAATAAGAAATAATCTAATTCCAAACTCATACGCTTGTCAGCCAAAAAACTTCACACTTCTCAGTTAATGGTTAATTTTATTAGATGCGTAGAACGTAGAGAAAAATGGAATGCTGACTCTGACACTTAGCGAGTCGTTTACTCACATCCTTTTTCAGTTGGGCATAGGTGGAATCGGCGGATTTTTGATAGGCTATGCCATGAGAAAAGTCATTAAAGTTGCCTTGATTGTCGGGGTGGTTGTTTTTTCTCTAATATTTTTGGCTTACACAGATGTAATCAACGTAGATTACAGCGGGCTATCCGAAACAGCGTCAAGTTTCGTTAACGCCGTTAATCCAGCGCTAAACCTGCTCACTCCCCTATTTGCGCACATTCCATTCATAGTCAGTCTTGTCTTCGGCCTATTTCTTGGATTCAGAAGGGAATAATCTCTATCCGCTATTTGATGTGTCTAGCCTAGAGGTCATTTTCGTTCAGTCTAAATAGGCGGGTCTTTTCTGATATATTTCTGCATTTCTTGCCATATGGCTTTTACATCCGCCACTTTTCCTACTATGGGATCCATTTTCTTGCTTAACGTTTCGATGCGCAAAACGCCTCTCCTTCGAAATATGCCCCTTTCACCGTATTGCATTGTCCGAATGTTCTCGATTCTCTCTGCGATGATTCTGTCCTTTTTGAACAAAACTCCCCGTCGTCTATGAAGCAGTATTCGCTGATCAGTTATGTAAAAGAAAAAACTGTCGTTAAGGCTTTCAATCTTGCCGCTCTGAAACACTATTGTTTCTCCGGGGTAAAGGAAGTCTGTAAGAACCAAACTGCTCTCCTTCCTCTTGTTGAGTTTCTGGGTTCATATTTTTTGCGGTAAAAATCTGTGAAACCTGACGTCTTATGAAATAAGATAAACCGCTGTAACCAAAATTTTAACGGTTCATCTTCAATGTAACCATCATTCCTTGGGGACCATAAGATTTCTTTTTTAATTCTAAAACAGGTTTCGCAAAAACGTTTATACACGCTTCCGGTTTAAATAAACCCTGCACAACAGGATTACGGTTCTACCCTGTTAATATATGCGTTAAGAAATATGAGGAATGGATTATGTGTGGAATATTTGGATGCATCTTACGAACAGGTGAGGCTGCATCGGCAATTCATAAAGGCTTAAAGAAGCTTGAGTATCGAGGCTACGATTCGGTCGGAATTGCAACACTTCAAGGGAGCCAACTGTTCATAAAAAAGGATAGAGGAAAAATTGATAATGTTCACGCGATACACAACCTTGATGCTCTTCCTGGCAGACTGGGAATAGGTCACACGCGATGGGCAACACACGGCGCACCCTACAAAGTTAACGCCCATCCACATACAGACTGTAACAACCAAATTGCTGTTGTTCACAACGGAATTATCGAAAATTTTGCGGAACTCAAAACTGAACTTGAAGATTTGGGACATACTTTTAGGTCAAAAACTGACACCGAGGTCATCGCGCACCTTATTGAAGACAAGTTAAAGGAAGGTTTGTCTCTTGTCGATGCGGTTCGCGAGACTGTGAAACGGTTAGACGGCTCTTACGCCCTCGCTGTTATCTCTGTTAAAGAACCTGACAAGATTGTTTGTGCCCGAAAAGAGAGCCCGCTCGTTCTTGGAATAGCCGAAGACAGCCTCTACGTTGCATCTGACATTCCCGCTTTTCTCTCGGAGACAAACAAGTCTGTTGTCGTTCAAGACGGAGAGCTTGTTGTTTTAAGTTATACGGGATACGAAATCCGAAAGATCATTGATTGGAAACTGGTCACTAGAGAGCCTGAGATTATAGATTGGGCACCTGAAATGGCTGAGAAACAGGGTTATCCACACTTCATGCTGAAGGAGATTCATGAGCAGCCTTTACGCTTAAAAAACACCCTCCGCTTACAGGACAAATACCTGGAGTTGATGACCACCTTCTTAGATCGGGCAGGAGAAGTTTTCTTGGTGGCCTGCGGAACCTCCTACCATGCCTGCTTGGCAGCGTCCTACATGTTCTCCAAGCTGTCTTTCTTGGCAACCCATCCTGTCATAGCCTCAGAGTTCGTTGAACAACACGGGAAATCAGTGAACATCGACAGCACCCTTCTAGTCGTCAGCCAGTCCGGAGAGACCGCCGACACATTAGACGCGGTTGAAAGCGCTAGGCTACGCGCCGCTACGGTTCTGGGACTCACAAACATTGTCGGCTCCACCTTGACACGTATTGCCAGAGTCTACATATGTCAGCAGTCAGGTCCAGAGATAGGAGTCGCAGCTACGAAAACCTTCACTTCTCAGCTCTCTGTGCTCTCTCAGCTCGCCATAAGGCTCGCCAAGAAGAGGGGAAAGATTTCTCATGTGGAGATTGAGGACATTGAGAAGAATCTTGAGCAGATACCGGACATTGTTGAGCGCATTATCCAGAGTCAAGAAGAAAAGGTGAAACAGTTAGCGAAGAAATATCGAGGCAAGCAAGCCTTCTTCTTTTTAGGACGGGGAATAAGCTCGGCTGTCGCTCTTGAGGGTAGACTGAAGCTCATGGAGATCGCTTATATTCCTTCAATGGCTTATCCCGCAGGAGAAAGCAAGCATGGTCCCATCAGTCTAATCGAGCCGGGATTTCCTGTAATTTTCGTATGTCCAAAGGACGGCACACATAGAACGATAATCAGCAACATTATGGAGATGAAAGCTCGCGGCGCCGCCATAATAGCCATAATTGAGAAGGGGGATGAGGAAATAAAGAAGTTGGCTGACGATTACATCGAAATAGAAACAGAATTGCCTGAAGTCTTGTCTCCAATACCTTTTGTCACTCCGCTGCAGCTTTTCGCCTACTACATGGCAATCGAGTGCAAACGCGATCCAGATATGCCACGAAACTTGGCTAAATCCGTGACTGTAAAGTAGAGGAACAGTTCAAAAGAACAACATACTTAACATGATCACGGCATCAAAAGAGTTAACAGAATTTATTCACCCAAGTTCTTAAATAACTCTGCAGTGTTGATTGGAGGAGTTTGTGGAGGATGTTTGTTTCATGAAGGCTGTTGGTCTTTTTTCTGGTGGCAAAGATTCCCTCTATGCTGTACATCTTGTCGAAAAACAGGGTGTCACGGTTGATAATCTGCTGACTTTGATTCCGAGTCTTCCTTGGCCGTCTCCTCATGCGGAAAACATGGAAGCTCTGAAGATATTGGCGGAATCCATGGGGAAACATTTGACAATCGTTGATTTTAAGAGAGAGGGAGCATTCGTTGAGGCACTCAAAAGCCTTGAGGTTGATGCTTTGGTGGCGGGTGACATTCTTGTTGAGGCGCATGTGTTGGGTCTTAAGGATGTCTGCAGTAAGGTTGGTTTGGAGTTGCTTGAGCCCCTCTACAGGAGAGATACGTCAGAGCTTTTCCATGAAATCTTCAGTTTAGGATTCAAGGCTTTGATTACGGGTGTAAAGCTGAAATATCTGGAAGAAAAGTGGTTGGGATTTATCATCAGTAAAGAGACGAGTGCCGCCTTTCTGTCGAAGATTGGAAGTGTGGACCCTTTGGGTGAGAACGGGGAGTTTCATACGCTGGTCCTTGAGTGTCCCCTCTACGCGAAATCCTTTAAGGTAAAGTCTGTGGAGAGGAAGGCTGCGAAAGGTATGGCTTATCTTAATGTGTCAATTGTGTAAACTTTTTGTGTATTCTGGCTTTAGAAATTTGTGAATCTTTTCTGGTTCTGTTATTCATGTGTTTTGTCGGAAGTTTTATATAGCTGTTAGGATGGATTATCCATCCTGAAGAATAGTGAAAAAGGTGGAAACGAATGGAAAAAAGCGTCAAATATGTCTTGGCGACACTAATTATTGTCGTATTAGTTGTTGCAGTTTACGCTTACATCGCACATCAGGGAGTTGACGAATTCGAGGGTGGAGATCTTGTTGATGACATGGGCTACTCGTTGACTTTAACTTCGCCTCCAGAACGAATTGTGTCTTTGGCACCTAGCAATACTGAAATCTTGTTTGCTGTGGGGGCTGGCGACAAAGTTGTTGGAGTGACAAATTTCTGTAATTATCCATACGATTTTGCGGCTTGGGTCGAGGCTGGAAACATGACTAGCATAGGGAGTTTTAAGAATCCATCTGTAGAACCAATCGTTGTACTTGATCCTGACCTCGTTCTTGCCAGCAAACAAAGTGTAGATGCTGTCGCGAGTCTACGAAACCTCGGAGTTAATGTCTTGGTGTTAGATGCAAAGAACATTAGTGGTGTTCTTCGGGATATACTCTTAATTGGTAGAGCCGCTGATCGCTATAGTGAAGCTGTCGCACTCGAGAGTGACCTCAGACAGAAAATAGACGCCATAGCCAACCAAGCTGCGGATGCAACTTCCACACCGAAAGTATACCATGAAGTTTACCCCTCCATGAGCGCGGGTCCAGAAACATTCATTGATGAACTGATAACTTTGGCAGGTGGAGAAAACATTTTCCATGATGCCTCTACACGTTATCCAACTGTAAGCTCCGAGGCAGTTATAGAAAAGAATCCTGACATAATGGTGTTCCCTGACAAGTATATGGGTAGAGAACAGTTCTCTGAAACCATGGAGGATGTGAAGAACAGACCCGGATGGGAGTTAATAAGCGCGGTTCAGACTGATGCAATCTACGAGATCAATTCAGACATTATCTCAAGAGCTGGTCCCAGACTTGCCGACGCACTAGAAACACTAGCAAAGATGATTCATCCGGAAATCTTTGGACAACCCTAAAATAACCCCCCCTTTTTATATCCACAAAATAATTTGTGAATCATCAATGAAAACCGACAGTGAAATAGCTCATTTAAGACGCGTATCCCACTGGAAGCTCTATCTAGCTGTCCTCCTAATTGTGTTTGGAATCGTTTTTGTTTTGTCACTCAACCTAGGCTATGCCCATATTCCCTTCAGCGACATTCTGACGATACTAGCCAAACAAGTTCCTATCTTAGACAATCTGGTAGGATCCTCCAATATTCTCCCAAAACATGAAGTGATAATAGTTCAAATCAGACTTCCACGAGTAATCTGTGGAGCCCTAGTTGGCGCGGCTCTGGCAGCAGCGGGCGTCACATATCAGGGAATCTTCAGAAATCCTATGGCTGACCCTTACGTAATAGGAGCTTCAACAGGCGCATCATTAGGTGCAGCACTCGTAATAGTTCTTGGAGTAGGCGTCTCACTTTTGGGTGTAAACTCGCTTCAAATTTTAGCTTTTGTCGGCTCCCTAATAACAGTCCTTCTCGTCTATAACATCTCACGAGTTGGCTCTAGGGTTCCAGTTACAACTTTGCTCCTCACCGGTATAGCAGTAAGTCTCTTCCAAAATGCAATAGTCACTTTTTTGAAAGTAATCGCCGAAGAATCGCTCCTTCACGGACTAGTGTTCTGGATTATCGGAAGCCTTGCACCCACGGAAAGCTGGGATAAGGTATGGGCCATCCTTCCATTCATACTCATCGGTACTGCCGTTGCCTATCTATATTCACGTGACTTGAACATCCTTGCATTAGGAGAAGATCAAGCCCAGCACTTAGGCGTCGAAATTGAAAAGGTGAAAACGATATTGCTTGTTTCCGGAGCCCTCATGACCGCAGCTGCTGTCTCCATTAGCGGTTTAATCGGTTTCGTTGGTTTAATAATTCCCCACTTGACGAGAGTCTTGGTTGGTCCTGATCACCGAGTTCTCCTACCCACTTCAGCCATCGTAGGAGCCTCTTTCCTAATGATATGCGATGCCCTGTCACGGGTAGTAATGGGTTCCGGCGAAGCGCCTGTCGGCGTAATAACTGCACTCTCAGGAGCTCCGTTTTTCATATATCTCCTCCGCCGGAAGAGGAAAGGATACACAGTGTGAGGTAATGACCGCTATGGTTGTCTTAACAATCGATGGAATCGACTGTTCTTATGGGTCCGTTAATGTTCTGAAGGATATCCAGTTCGCAGTTAATAGCGGCGAATTTTTAGGTATTCTTGGTCCCAACGGCTCAGGAAAAACAACGTTACTCAGAAGCATCAGCAGAGTGCTCAAGCCACAGAAAGGAACGATCCTCATAGGTAACGAGAATATATATAAAATGAAAACTGTGCAAGTCGCCAAACAGCTGGCGGTAGTCCCGCAGAGCACACCTGTAACATTCGACTTCACTTCTCTGGAAGTAGTTCTCATGGGTCGCAATCCTCATATGCCCCGGTTCAAGATGGAGGACAAAAAGGACTTGGCTATAGCAAGGAATTCCATGGAACTAACCCGTACTTGGGAGTTTGCCGACAGACCTGTAACCGAACTTAGCGGTGGAGAAAGGCAACGCGTGATAATAGCACGTGCACTAACTCAGGAACCCAAAATTCTTTTACTAGACGAACCAACAACCCACTTGGACATAAGCAACCAGCTGGAAATAATGGACCTCATCAAGCGGTTATGCAAAACTAAAAAGTTGTTGATAGTCGCGGTTTTCCATGACTTCAACTTAGCTGCCCGATACTGTGAATCCATTATTCTTTTGAATGATGGAAAAATCGTTGCTGTTGGGAAATCAAACGAGACTCTCACAAGCGAAAACGTCAGAAAAGTTTTCAATGTTGACACTATCGTGAAAAAGCATCCTATCACAGGTTACCTTCATGTTATCCCCATTTCAAGACCCATAAACCAGCAACAAAAGAGCCTTTCTATCCATCTGATTTGTGGATGCGGCACCGGTAGCCCCCTGATGAAGATTTTGAAGGATGAAGGCTATTTCGTGACTGCTGGTGTTCTCAACTTGTTAGATACGGATCAAGAGACTGCTCAGCTGTTAAAGATTCCAATAACAAGCGAAGCTCCATTCTCTCCCATAACCGAAGAAGCTCACACAGCAAACCTGAAGATGATAAGTAAAGCCAACGTTATCGTGATAACGCCGACTCAGTTTGGTGATGGCAACCTAAGAAACCTGAACGCGGCAGAAACGGCTCTGGAAAAGGGAATACCAATTATCCTCCTAGAAGACGGATCAATCGAAGAGAGGGACTTCACCAAAGGCAAAGCCACAAAATACCTGACGAAACTCAAAAACAACGGCGCCATAACCGTGAAGAGCACCAGCGAACTCTTACATTTTCTCGACAAATTAGAAAACAAAAACAACAAAAATTTCCATCAAAAAAAGGAACCTTAATTCCGTGCAGCAAAACGATGATTGAAGTTGAAAAAAGAGATGAACAGACTAAAACTGTTACA
>Ga0315547_1000590_pt1 | contig 34644 bp, 32 predicted proteins | sample SalMarSW160240MG_2_FD_202542 | JGI IMG/M metagenome (GOLD analysis project Ga0315547, IMG submission 202542) | Salt marsh sediment microbial communities from the Plum Island Ecosystem LTER, Massachusetts, United States - Salt Marsh Sediment SW1601-240 ...
CTGGCAATAGTCAGAGATGGACAGACAATACCCAACCCGGCAGCCGATATGAGCATCATCCTAAATGATGAGCTTATTTGCTTTGGAAAGTTAGAGAATATCAGAAATAAAATTTGCATGAATCCTTGATTGTAACTTTGAAAGAATAAATATGGACAATGTATTGCTTCTTAGCTTGACTTTCTACACATGGTTTGTGATTCCTCTTCTAATCTTCACAGCCAGGATTGTTGATGTTAGTATGGGGACGGTGCGGGTGATATTTGTATCAAGAGGATTAAAGTACCTGGCCCCTATCGTTGGTTTTTTTGAAATCTTAATCTGGCTTCTTGCTATCGGCCAGATTATGAAGAATCTTTCTAATCCTTTGTGTTATATTGCTTATGCCGGCGGTTTCGCTATGGGTAACTACGTAGGCATCTGTATAGCTGAGAAACTATCTTTAGGCATTGTACTGATACGGGTGGTTACTAAAATAGATGCTCTGCAGTTGGTGGAGCATTTGAAATCCAAAAACTATGGAGTTACCAGTGTTGACGGCCATGGAACCAGCGGTGAGGTAAAGGTCGTTTTTACCATCGTACCTCGGCGTGAAGCCCCGAGTGTGGTTGATTCTATCAAGAAATTTAATCCACACGCATTTTACACAATGGAGGAAGTGGGTTTTGTCGAAAAAGGAATATTTCCTATTCGGCAAAGCTGGCGGGATTTTGGTTTGCTCAGGGTACTGCGACCATTTCGAAAAGGCAAATAGGATTATTCTTTGTTCTAAACAATAGGGCATGAGCGATTCAGAAATAAATAGACAGGTATGGCCCTTCGGCAAGTGCGCAGTAATTGTAGCACATCCCGATGATGAGACTCTGTGGGCTGGGGGCACGATATTGATGCATCCGGAAAGTGAATGGACGGTGGTTACGCTCTGTAGGAAAAGTGATCCGGATCGCTCGTCAAAGTTTTTTCGAGCCTTGGAGCAGTTTAATGCGACTGGAGCTATGGGCAACCTTGATGATGGGCCCGAACAAACTCCGCTGGACGAACGTAAAACGCAAAATACAATAATTCAATTGCTCGCAGAAGACAGGACGGTAGGGTGCGATTCATCGCACCAAAAGATGGTTAATGGTGCGAAATATCGCACCCTACATACTACGAAGGATGAATTCGACCTTATTATGACACACGGACTGCAAGGTGAATATACACGACATCTAAGGCATGAGGAGACAGCAAAATCTGTCCTGAAATTGTGGCAAAGCGGTCAATTGCCTGCTAAAGAGATATGGATGTTCGCTTATGAGGATGGCGGACGTAAGTATCTGCCCAAGCCGGTTGATAATCCGGATATTCTGGTAAACCTGCCGGGGGAAATCTGGCAACAAAAATATGATATAATCACCCAAATATATGGTTTTGAGCCTGACAGCTTTGAAGCTAAGACCGTTCCACGTCAGGAAGCTTTTCGCTGCTTTAAGAAAGCATCTATGCCCAAACAAGCTCATAAAGAATAGGAGAGATAGAAATGAAAGTGCTGGTTCTTTACGATTATCCCCCATCTCCTGGAGGCTTGGCAACTCAGGGTGACCTTCTTTACAAAGGTCTGAAGGAGATGGGTGTCGAAGCCCATGCGGTGAATTTCGAATCGGCTCAGGAAAAAGAGTGGTATTATCGCTGGTTCGAGCCGGATGTGGTTCTGGGAGTTGGTTACTGGGGCCACACACCCCATCTGGTGCTTCATCCTCAACGGTATGGTGTTCAGCCTGTGCCCTGGCTGGTTGCAGACGGCTATATGGTAAACTACTTTGAGGTTCTGGAGGCGCTTCCCCTTATATTAGTAACATCCAAATGGGTAAAGAAGATCTACATGCGGGACGGTCTCAGCGGCGAAAACATCAAAGTGCTCCCTGTCGGCTGCGATACGGACTCTTTTATTCCTCGTGACAAGAATGACCCGAAAGTCGCTGCTGTTCGCGAAGCACTGGGGATTGCACCGGACCAGATAGTGATTCTTACAATCGGTGGTGATGCAGCCTCTAAGGGAGCTCATGAAGTTATGCAGGCCCTGGCAATCAACGATACTAAGGCTCCTGACTGGAAGTATGTCTGTAAAGTTTGGCCCCAACCCCGAACGGAGCAGCAAAGCCTTGCCGACCTGCAGCTTGCTACGCACCTTGGGATTGAGAAGAATGTTATTTATACAACCAGTCGTGTCTCTCGCAATTTTATGCCTTATCTTTTAGCCGCGTGCGATATTTATGCGGCGCCATCGCGTCTGGAAGGTTTTGGAATGATACAGGTCGAAGCAGGTGCCTGCGGCAAGCCGGTGATAGGCATAAAAGCGATGGGAATGCTTGATACGATGGTGCACGGCCAAAATGCTTTTTTGGCAGGCATCGCTCAGGAAATAAGGATGAGAGAGACGACTGTAGGTGATGAATCCGGATACGAGGAGGGACATCGAGTAATCTTCAAAAGACCGCGAACGGTCGATTATCGTGCGAGTGTACATGACATAGCCAATTATCTTATGGACTTGATGCAGGATGCCGAGCTGAGAAAGAAGATGGGCCAGGCGGGAAGAAAACGCGCCGTAGAGAATTATGACTACCGTGTTATCGCCAAGAGATTTATCGAGACCGTCTCAACAAAGTTGGGGATTTCATAAGAAATGAAACTGCGAGACAAGAATATAATAGAGCAGGCCAAGAACGCAGCGATCAAAGTTTTGCTGCATAATCGTCACGGCTCTTATCGGGGACTTCCAAGAACCGCCGGTTGGGGCTATCCCGAACCATACACACGAGACATGATGATATCAGCGCTGGGAATTTTAGTTTCAGGCAATAAAAAACTAATAGAATCGTTAAGAAAGGTTATCGAAACTACCGCTCGAAACCAGAGTCGGCTTGGGCATATTCCATCGTTGGCTCACGATCCCCAAGACCGGGGAGCGAGCGATACCACTGCATTATTTCTGATGGCGGTAGGGCTGTTTAGAAAAGTCACCGGCGAGACCGACTTTCTTGAACAAGCTGTGCAAAAAGCCATGACCTGGATGGAATATCAAAGTCCTTCCGACCGGGTTATTGTCGCGCAGCTACCGACCAGTGATTGGCGTGACGAGCAGTGGGTCGTGGGCTACGGACTGTTTGTAAATACCATAGTCTATACTTACCTGCGTCTTTTCGGCCAGGATGAACGGGCGTCTAAGCTGAGAGAGATGATGGGTCGATTTACCGTGAAAGGCGAAAGGCAACAGCGTCATGTGCATGAAGGACTGGTTCTAAGATACAAACCATATTATGCTTTATGGTCATATAAGGTCTATCGTAGCGATCGCTTTGATTTGTTGGGCAATAGCCTGGCTATTCTGACGGGAATTGCATCTCCAAGTAGAGCCAAAGATCTCGTTGCATGGATAGAAACAGAGTGCGCAGCCCTGCGGAAGAACGAAGATTTAGCTGTCGATTTACCGCCCAATTTTTTTCCGTATGTAAGAGAAGGGGATCCGGATTGGATGCCGAGGTACGCAAAATACAACCAGCCCGGCGAATATCATAATGGGGGCGTTTGGCCTTTCATTTGCGGATTCTACATAGCCGCCTTGGTAGCTGCCGGCAAGCAGCAGCTTGCCGAGAAAAGATTGATTGCTCTTACGGAGCTTGTCCGTCCGGCCCGTGCGGTAAATGTTGAGTTCGGCTTCAATGAATGGTTGCGAGCACAAGATGGGACACCTCAGGGCGAGGACTGGCAAAGCTGGTCAGCAGCGATGTACCTATACGCCGCTGGGTGTGTGGAAAAACAAAAAACTCCTTTTTTTGAAGACATCCGCGATTGGCCAAGAGCACAGCAGCCATAGAAAACTAAAGTGCCTAAAGCCCGTCCCCTCGGCCTTGCTTGGGACAGGCCTGAGCCAAGTCGGAGGATGTGAAGTGACTAAAGTGCTGCCGTAAGGTCGCTGGGATGGCTGGCGCCACATCCTGTGGACTAAAATTATGGATGTAACTTTAGCTCACTTTAGGCATTTTTCTCATATAGCGGGATTATGTTTCTTCATTTCTAACATTTTGCATTTCGAAGTACAGGAATAAACCGGTCAATTGGAGAAAAACTATTGCAATTTGCAGGTCGGGTAGTTAGGATGCCCCTGACATGAGCCCGGTTATACGCTTAGAACAGGGCAAGGTTGTAAAAAATGGGCCAGCAGGGCAGAAAAAGCCGTGAAAACGAAGATATTGCCGTCAGAAGGGTCCCCGCTTCGCGGGAAACCAAGGATGTAGATGACTTTGTTAACAGACTCAGCAATGAGCACATAATGCTCGTAGTTTTGAAGAAGCAATTGTACGATGGTACATGGGAACCCATGCTTGACGATTTGCGACACCGTTTAGCAGATAAGCCGTATATATTTAAGCTTGTAAATAGGATCGAAGACGATATCAAACGCATTGAAGAAATGCAGAAATTTGAAGCTGAGCACAATATTGATTTGGCTGACTATGTTAATCTGCCGTGACGTAGTTGGTGAATAAAAGTGGGCTTGGCCATTTCCCTGGGAATCTGGCCCCTCGGGCTCTCGAGCGACGATCTGCGAATTTGTGCCCTGCCCCCTCGGGCTCTTAGACCGACAATTTAAGCACTTTAGCTCACTTTAGGCATTTAACAGTCGTTATGAGTTTATTTTATGAGGGTTTAGTAAAATGCTGCGTTTGAGAAGTACGGTAATTGTATTGTTTAGTCTTTTTGCTTTATGTGTTACGGCCAGATGCGTAGCCGTAGAGGCTGGTCCAAATTGGCTGGTCTCGCCGGAGCTGCTTGAACATGCCAATTTAAAGATTTTATGGCAGAATGAATTGCCGATCAAAAAAGGCGAGAGCTTGGAACGAATAATTATTGTTGATAATTCCATTTATGTGCTTTCTGACCACAACTATATGGTTTCCTTGAACAGAGAAAAGGGAAACGTGATATTTAGCAGGCCCATCGCGCCGGCTGGTATTCCCGTAGTTGGTCTGGAGCTCTACCACGATAGGCTCATATCTGTAATCGGTAACAAGTTAGTTGACATTGAACCGGAAACCGGAATGGAAAGTAAAGTTAAAAATCTGGAGTTTGGAGTGGTTTGTCCTGCCGCTCGAAATAGTTCGTATTTCTACCTAAGCGGGCCTGATAAACGCCTGCATACGTTACAGGCTGATAATAAAATTCAGGTGTTTGAAGTAGCTGCCGAGAACGATTCAATGATTACTTCGGTTATCGCTGATGAGTGGTTTGTTTTCTTTGGAACCGATGCAGGCAATGTGATAAGCATCATGCCGAATAGGCCTAAACGACTGTGGCAGTTTGATGCGGGCGATGCCATCGCCGGGCCGATTGTGCGGGACGGAATGTCTCTGTTTTTTGCCAGCAAAGACACAAATGTCTATAGACTCGACATAGTTGACCTGATGAGAACAGAGCTTGTTTGGAAGTATCAATTGCCTGCTGTGCCGACAAGTGCGCCCCGTGTGACACGACGTGTGGTCTATCAGTATGCTCCTACTAAAGGCCTGACTGCGATAAATAAACAACAAGGTGAGCTTATGTGGTCATTGAATCAAGGTGTAGAGCTATTGGCAGAGTCGGAAGGTAAGGCTTATGTGATTACAAACGCCGGAACATTAGTGGCGATGGACAATATCACCGGAAAGAAGCTGTACTCGGTAAATTTTGCTGCCGTTTCGAGATATGCAGCTAATACAATAGATTCAAAAATTTATATAGCTGATGAGCGTGGCCGGGTAGCCTGTTTAGAGCCGGCTGAATAGTGATTGGTTACTGATTATCGGTTACCGATTTAACTATTTAACCAATTACCAATAACCAGTTACCAAGTAAATAGTTAGGACAAGGAGTTCAAATGGACGTAAACCCTGTTAGGGATAACTTAGCAGGGGTACAAAAGTGAGGTGTTTGGATATGGTAGAAGAGGGCAAAATTTCTAACGGGGCAAAAATTAAAACAGCATTGATAAGTGTTTCCGACAAGAGTGGCGTTGTTGAATTTGCCAGGAAGCTCAGCAGCCAGGGTGTTAAGATAATCAGCACCGGCGGAACCGCTAATAATCTGAGCAAAGCAGGGATCGATGCCGTTGGTATTGAATCGGTTACCGGCTTTCCGGAAATGATGGACGGCCGGGTTAAAACGCTCCATCCGAAAATACATGGAGCACTACTGGGCCTGCGTGATAAAAGTGAGCATACCGCTGCAATGAAAGAGCATAATATTGAGCCGATTGATTTGGTTTGTGTGAATCTTTATCCCTTCGAGCAGACCATTGCTAAGCCGGACTGCACATTGGCTGAGGCGATTGAGAATATTGATATTGGCGGGCCGAGCATGATCCGCTCGGCTGCAAAAAATCATAAATTTGTTACTGTCGTGACACAGCCCGAACAATACGACAGGGTGATCGAAGAAATGCAGAAAAATAAAGGCGCTATAAGCAAAGAGCTGCGCAGCGAGTTTGCAAGGGTGGCATTTGCACTGACCGCATCTTACGACGCAGCTATTTCAAAATACCTAAATAAGATAGCCGGTGTAGAATACCCGGAAAGGATTTCGATTGCGGTTAAAAAAGAAAAAACACTGCGTTATGGAGAGAATCCTCACCAGACGGCAGCGTACTATAAGCTGCCGGCAAGCGGCGAGACATCCGTTTGCAGCGGCAAGCTGATGGAGGCCGAGACCGAGATTAGCTTTAACAACCTTCTTGACACCAACGCAGCATTTGAGCTTGTAAAGGAGTTTGAAGAACCAACCGCCGTTGTTGTTAAACACCTCAATCCGTGCGGCTGCGCAGTTGATGATGATATTACTGTCGCATACCGCAAGGCTTATGAAGGTGACGTCGTTAGTGCTTTTGGCAGTATTGTCGCTCTCAACAGAAAAGTCAACGAAGAGCTTGCCAGAACAATTATGGAATCCTACAGCTTGTATGGTAAAGCTCTCGGTGCCGGCGGATTCTTCGCGGAGGTGATTATAGCGCCCGAATTTGATGAGGAAGCGGTTGAGATCATAAGAACGCTGAAAAGCTGGGGCAGCAGAGTTCGATTGGTGCAGACCGGACCAATTGACAGAGACAAGATCGACTGTGGCCAGTTTGATGTGCGTTGTGTCATCGGCGGGCTTCTATTACAACAAAGAGACCTTGTCGGATGGGAGCCCAGCTTACTGACCTATCCAACCAAAGCCAAACCTACAAAAGAGCAGCTTGAGGATTTAAGAATCGCCTGGCTAGCCTCGAAGCATACAAAAAGCAATACCATCGTATTAGTTAAAAACAAAAAGGTTATCGGTGTCGGAGCCGGGCAGATGAATCGAGTCGAGTCCGGCTTGATTGCGTTTAAGCATGCCGGCGATGCAACGAAGGGCTGCGTAATAGCTTCAGATGCCTTCTTCCCATTCCCTGATAACGTTGAAAACGCCGCCAAGGCGGGAGTCACTGCAATAGTTCAGCCGGGAGGCTCAAAGAAAGACAATGAGGTTATCGCTGCGGCAGACAAGCTCGGCATCGCGATGGTCTTTACCGGCAAAAGGCATTTTAAGCATTGAGTGTATTACGCCGTGTATTGTGCGTATTGTGTACGTGATAGTTTTTATCGACTTGATCCGGCGCCCGCGGCAGAAAAACTGCGGGCGCCGTTTTTTTATATATTCGTAGTTTTTTAGTCTGTTCCAAGCACAGTTACAGTTGGCTCCTGCAGATCAGCCAAAAGAGTTTCCAGCGTGCTCACCCGGCGGCCAGCGATCTCTAATGCTTGTTTTACGAGGCGTATTTGCGAGACTTGGGGGTCAAATGTAGTAGCCGCTGTTAGCTGCCTTTCTGCTTGATTGAGTTGTTTATTAACAACACCAAGTTCGGCTCTCTTTTCGGCCAGTTCGATCATTGTGTCGGCAAGTTCGCGGTTAAATCTGGCTAATTGGTCACCGCCGGCAAATCTACTTAGCTCTCCACGTCTCTTTGCCAATTCCGTTTTGGCTTGGATGAGTCTCTTCATCGCGTCTTCGAGCTCAGGGGAGGAAACACGGCCACCTCCACTAACAAGCTTCTCAAACTCACTATAGCGTTTGCCAAGCATATCCACTATTTCCTGCAGCTCATGGATGACAAGGTCATCTTCAACTTTGTTCATTATCTGCCTGTTCATTAAGGCGTTCTGTTCTTCAATCGCTGCATGACGCGCTTCCAGCCGAGCAACTTCCATCTCCAGAACTCGCTTGTCCCGGAGCAAGTTATGCCTTTCCTCGAGGAGCATTTCCACAGGAATATCCGTAGGGATATCGATAGGAATATCTATTTTAGTTGCTTGCAGAAATTTTTGGATTTCTTGATGGATTTCGGGAGTTTGTAAAATGGCCAGCTTTCTGCCCATGTAAGTGCTAATTGAACCTTGTCCACCGGCATCATACCAGCTATCCGGCTCAACTGTATCCTGGATAGTATCGGCCAGTTCATTTGCAGCAAGAAATGGTCCTTGGATTTCATAGATCCTTGTTTCGAAGTTCGACGGAAGCGATTCAATAGTTGCTATCGTGATTACTCCATTCTTAATAATGTAACCAAGCTCGGCAAATCCGTCGGAGACTGCTTTTAACAAAAGCTCCAACGCCGTGCCCAGGCGAACTCCCGGTATCCCATCCATATTTATCTTGGTACTTGGCTCGATCTCAGCATTTTCGAGCAAATCCCGCCAGAGCACCACCATCTTCACTGGTGGGTCAACGGAATTCTTCAGTCTCTCTATAGCTTCGCTAAAAGGCATTGTCGGTGACAACATCGATAGGTCAACAATTTGTTCTAATTGTTCATAGACAGCCGCATCAGCCGGGTCCAGTTTGATGGGCGGGGGTGGCTCTACTGCCCTGGCTTGCTCCATTATCTTTGAAAGTTGTGATTGTGCTTTCTCACGCTGCTCCCTGATTCTGGACAATCGATCTTGGAGCGTAATAGAATAATCCCGAGCCTCATCGAGGATTGCACGACGCATGAGGTCGATAAGAACATCCATAAACTCCTCGGCTGCCGGCTTGGCATTCTCAGGCAGCTCAACCGACAGCCGGAAAAGAATTTTTTGCTCGGCGTCAAAACTTGGCGGTTCTGGTGCGACTACGCGGGGGCGCTTGATATCTTGCCCGTACAAACCGATATCCTCTCTTCCTATTCTGCCGCCTCGCACAGACCTTGATTCCGACCTGCCACGTTCTAACCTGGAGTCTATTCTGCCTCGTCTGGACCTTAAGCTGGCTTGATCCCCTAACAAACCACCGTCTATCCCTGCTCCGCTTCGTCTGGGCCTGGGGTTGGCTGCTTCTTCTTCCATCCCCTCCATCATCATCCTCTGCTCGTCCATACGCTCCTGTTCTCGCATGGATTCCGGTGGCATTTCATCGTTAGAATCGCGAGATAATGGCTCGATGAAAAAGAGGTCAACACTCTGTTCGGCTGATAGGCCCAGCACTTCGCGACCGGCCTTTCCAGCGATATTGGAACTGCGCATCAGAGACCCTACGGTATCATAGTTCAGCGGTAATATGCCTGAATTTGCAGTTATTTTGACGAGGCAGCTTGCAAAATGCGTGTTTGATATTTTCGCCGCTGCCGGTTTTTCGGCTGATTGAATTGTGCCTGCTGTTAAAAGGACCAAACTTAACAAGATGAGTGTACGTTTTGTGGTTTCCATAATAAATCTCCTTTTGAATCTTTTTTATATCGACTGTTTTTGATTTCCAACAATCTTTGACGGGCCACGTCGGCCCATTGAGTTTCAGGAAAGAGTTCGATTACACGTTTGTATGTCTGGATGGCAGAACGTTTTAAGTTAAGCTCACGGTACATTCGGTCGGCCTGATAAACGAGGTTAAAGGCCGTCTTATCTACCTGCTCTCGGATTTCTTCGATGGGATCAGGGATGCTTGCAAGCTGAGCCTGGAGCTCATCAAGTCGTTGCTGCTTTCGCTCGTTTTCGAGAGCTTCATGGACTAAATTGAATGTGGCGTCGGCTCTTGCTCGTAATTGCCGAATCTGGTCCTGGAGCGAAACAATTTTTTGCTGCTGCTGTGTTTTAACATTTCTTGCGGTAAGACCCCACAGGCCAACAGTAGTTAAAATCACAGCAGCCGCGGCGATTGGGACAGCGACACTTACAATTCGCTTATGATTGGCACGATGACGAACAGTTGAGAGATTGATAGAAACCGGCGTAGGTCGGCCTGCTGTTTCGTCAGCCTTTTGTAATAGATTTTGTATTTTGTCTTCTGTCATAAATTATTCCAAATAAGCGGACCGCTCCCTTATGGTCGCGGCTCTGTTTTGTGAAAACACACGTATTTTTTTGACCCGCATTATTCCTCTAATAGTTCAGCCAGTTCCCGCCTCAGCCGTTTTCTAGCGCGGTTTAGCCTTACCTGCAGTAAATTTTCAGATATGCCGAGGATTCGGCTGCTTTCGGTTATAGAAAGTTGCTGTAGATACCTCAATACTATCGGCTCGCGATATTTAGCCGGCAGAGCTGTCACGGCGTGTCGGGCACGATTGAAAGTCTCACTGTCCATCAACTGCCCATCGGCAGCCCGGCTGTGGGAGCGGGGCATTTTATCAGCAGCTTTTGAAAACTTCTTTAGCCTAAGCATGCGTTTATATCGGTAGGTGCGGCATTTATTTATGGTTATGGTAAAGAGCCAGCTTTTCAGGCTGCATTCGCAGCGGAATTTTTTTAGTCCTACAAACACCGCGAGGAAGACGTCCTGAACAACATCTTCGACATCGCCGGGCCAGCCGAGCAGCCGATTGGCCAGCACCGCAATATCGGCGGAATACTTTTTAACAATTCCGTCGAAGGCGGAGTTGTCGCCCTGGTTGAATTGCCTGACCAGGCATTCATCATCAATCGTCTCGGCCATGACCACCATATTAGACTGGGCAAATAAGAAAAGCTTACAAAAAAATTCCGGAAAATCAGGGAAATGCAATGTCAGGCCGACGCTGTAGGGGCAATCTTATATGGTTGCCCTAATTTGTTGTTTGATGTTATTAGGCATTTGGATTTTCTTCGTCAGTCTGCCAGTTGGCAGGATTGTCAGCGATATAACGGCGAAACCGCTTTAATTCGGTTTCGTTGCGGATGATATGTTCGTAATAATTTCGCTGCCATAATCTGCCGGGAAATGAAGGCCAGGCATTTTGTTTTACGCCATGAATATATTGATTTGTCGTAATGGTTTTGAACCAATTCACGATTTCCCCCAATGTAGGGGCAATCCTACATGATTGCCCAGATTTGTTGTTGATATTACCAGCAATTGGGCGGGCACATAGGCCCGCCCCTACGATGTTTATGATTCCATGAAAATGGTTGGGCATGACAATATGTTCATCTGTTTGAACCGTGGAAAATTTATTGGTCACCTTCTCCCACCATGTTTTTACCATCAAACCTGCGTTATTTAATCTCATCTGGCCATTAACTATTTCTCCGAACATATTTTTTCGATTTTGTGCGCAAATTGTAATGAAATACCAGCCCTCCTGTGAATAATCGTAGCCGGGAACACGAATGGATCGGCGGTGATGAATATTGGTATCATATTTTTCAGGCATAACGACATTTTGGGGCAACCACACGGGATCGCCCTTACAGGCCTGCGGATTTACGCAACTTTTTTACCATGTCAGTCTTTTCCCAGGTGAAGTTGGCTCCCTTTCTGCCGAAATGGCCGCCGTGCGAGGTCTCGGCAAAAATCGGGCGGGCAAGCTTTAAGTGCTCAATCATTGCCTTAGGAGTTAGCGGGAAAATCTTCCTTATAATCTCACTTATTCTCTGCTCGCTTATCTTTGCGGTTCCTTCGGTATTTACGAGTACAGAGATCGGCTCAGCTACTCCAATGGCATAAGATAACTGTATTTCACAGGCATCTGCGAGGCGAGCAGCAACGACATTCTTAGCTATGTATCGAGCCATATAGCTTGCGGTTCTATCGACTTTGGTGGGGTCCTTGCCGCTAAAACATCCACCGCCGTGACTTCCTCTTCCGCCGTAAGTATCCACGATGATTTTTCGTCCCGTCAGGCCGCAATCGCCCTTCGGGCCTCCTATCACGAATCGGCCGGTCGGATTGATGTGATATACAATATTCCTGTCCACGAGACGCTTCGGTAGAACAGGCAAAACAACCTTTTCGATTATTTGCTTTCGCAGTTGTCTATAAGTAATAGACGGTGCATGTTGAGCTGCGACAACAACCGTATGGATGCGTTTTGGCTTACTATTTTCGTATTCCACCGTCACCTGACTTTTGCCATCGGGCCTCAGCCAGGGCAGCTTCTTAGTCTGGCGCATTTTTTCCAATCGTGTGGTGATAGCGTGTGCAAGCTGGATGGGCATGGGCATCAATTGCGGCGTTTCCCGGCAGGCGTAGCCGAACATCAGACCCTGGTCGCCTGCTCCTTGTTCTTTGTGAAGGCCTGTACCTTCGGTGACGCCCTGAGAGATGTCGGGGCTTTGTTTTCCTACCGTTACTATAACGGCACAACTATCATAGTCGAAACCGAGCTGAGGGTCATCGTAGCCGATTTTCCTTAATGTTTTGCGTACGACAGTTGGAATATCCACAACGGCTCTTGAAGTAATCTCTCCTGCGACGATGACTGCATTGTCTTTGACCATCGTTTCGCAAGCCACCCTGCTTTGTGGGTCCTGTGCGAGCATGGCGTCAACGACTGAATCAGAGATGTGATCAGAAACTTTGTCGGGGTGACCCATTGTTACAGACTCGCTGGTAAACAGATATTTATTGGTATTACAATTGGTATTGCCGGAAACTATTTTTTTTGCCATTGTTGAGTTATCCTTTTAGTAGTAGGTTATGCTTTTCGTTTAAAAGTGCAAAGTGAACTAAAGTGAGCTAAAGTTAAAATTCTTAATTTTAGACACTTTAGGCACTCTAAATTTTAGTCACTTTTCGTTGAGCGTCCAATCATATTTCATATATTTTATAGAATAGTTTTCTACCTCCAGAAAGGACACGTCTTGCTGGGAAATATAATTGGAAATGAAATTTAAAACTGCACGCGTAGCCGGCTCCTGGTCCTTAAACTTTTTGTCTGTGCCGAACTTATCAATAAACTCTTTACCATGCCAGGTCGGTTGAAATACAGCCGAGAGATAGACGATCTGTTTGTTCCGGTCGATTCTGAAACCGTTGGGGCTGGACAAAAATCTTTTCGTCTGGTCTTGGAGTTGTTCATCAAGCTTGTGTCCATAGTACGGCTCGTTCCTTAAAACAGGGCTGGAAAGACTGGCGTTAGTCAGGGCGAGAAATACTCGCGGCTCATCGAACTGCTTACTGAAGAGCCGCTGCTGGATTTCTCTAAGCGTAAACGTCTCATCCATTACCATAAATTTGTAATCGGTCCATATACCTTTGATGTGCCTGATGCTGTAAGGGCCGTAGATTAAGCTGAGGAATCGCGATGCCTGAATAGGATAATTTTCGACGATTATATTAAGCATTTGAATATTATAAGCATTGACCCAAAAAGCGATTTTATCTGCTTTGGGCCAGGTTTCATATTCGATTGGGTCAAGCTGGTCAAATTTACTAAGGAGTTTTTGCAGCTCCAGCCTTTTTCGGCGCAGCGAGGCGTAGTCAACGAACCCATTCTTATCGACGAAATTGCTCAGTATATAAGTACATTTATCGTTGAAAGAAACAATCGAGGAAGCTTCAACATCACTAAGCTCTATCTCTTCAGATGTAGTTTTGACCGGCTCGGTGCTATTCGGCTCAGGCTTTAGGGGTTCGGTTTTGGGCAGCTCGATTGCGAGTGTTGAAGCTTCGTTGGCTTCGGTTTTGTTAGTTTCTGTTATTGATATTTCCGCCTGTTGGCAGCCGGTAATAAAGATCAAGACGGACAGCGATGTTATTAAAACAATATGAGGCTTAGCCAATTTCTCGTTCCGATAAATGATTACGTTGACATTTTTTAACCGCAAAAACTATAAGGCTTTATATTAGGATAAACAATCAGATAATAAATTCAACTATCCGTTGATTGTTTTATCGTACTTTTACCAAACGTACTTGATTTGGGTATAGTCTTATTAACGCTTTTTCTCAGCCAATACGATTAATAATATAGGCCTATCAAAGTTCTGTAACGAGCCGCATACGCATCGTTAGCGGGCACATAATTAAAGTAAACAGTTAGATATTGAATTGGCCTTAGTATTTTGTCGATTGGGATTATTGTTGAAATGTTTGATGAAAATTGCTTTTTGGAAAGAGCAGAATGCAGCGATGTCCAAATTTCCTTGACAAAATGTGGTTTTTAAGTTAATTTGGATAAATTCTAAGGCAAATATTTTTGGTTATTCAAACAGATGAAATTCAAAAGTGTGATTTTTATCATTCTAATAGCCTATTTAACTCCAGCAGGGATATTGTATTCTCAGGCAGTTGATACCCAGGAGATTGAACAGGTACGGCGGAAGGAGGTCCTCAACAGCAAAGACCTGCAGATTATTGACAATTTTCTGGCCCAGGCCATAGAGGAATTAGTCAAGACAAGGGATTTTACCTCTATTGCCAGGACTCGCTCTGTTATTTTAAGTAATCAAAGCACTCAAGCACAGTATGCCCAGCAATTTTCAGAGTCGGCCTACAAGTACATCTCTTTAAGTCTTCAGCAGGCCGAGAAGCTACCGCAGGAGCGGCAATTCAAGGTAACTCTTAATCTTCTGATCTTAGTGGATGGCCTGAAGGACCCTCGCCTGGCTGATTTGGCTATTGCCAGGCTAAAGGATGATAATAAGGTTATTCGCTACTGGGCGGTTCGTTGTGTTACCAACCCCGATTTGATAAGGAGGTTAAATCCTGCTAAGGATGCCAATATGCAATTGGCACGGCGTATCATAAAGGAGCTTGAAAAGATAATTGATAGCAGTGAGCCTGAAGTGTTAGCTTTGATAACTAAGTATGCGGCTGATTTAGACATTCCGGAAGGGGAGGATTTATTAGGACAAATAGCGGAGGTAAGGATTAAACAGTACGCCGACTGGACGGTGAAATATGAACTTCTGGATATCACCGTCTTAAAGTCATTGGCCGACAAAATAAGCTCAGGTAAGCCTGAAATAGCTCGCCGTTTTGCGCAATTGTATTCTTACGTCATACAAAGGCGTCTTAAAGGACAGGATTTAAGTAATGATAATAAGCGTTATCTGGCTTCGGTATTGGTTGAGATAGAGGATAAATGCATTAATAGGCTTTTGGGCAGGTCGCAGTCGATCATAAAAAGGGCTGTTGAGTCCGCCAATGGCGGACTGCTCTCACAGGAATATGATAGGTTATTCGGTGACCAAACACAAGCAGGTGAGCTAACGTCGAAACTGAATATTGACTACGGCACCGACCCCAATGGCAAGAAAAGGACAGCACCGCTGGCCTTGCCGGACCCGCCGAAACCAAGGGATGAGTGACGAGCCACGAGGGACGTCCGTCGTCCATCTTCCATCGTCCTTCGTTTTGCCGAGGCATACACAAGGCAATAAAGGATTATGCCTTGAAATTTGTCGTTCTAATTTCAATATCAGTGATTTTATTTACCGGCTGCGGAGCCGACCCGAATCGTGACCCCAACGAATTAGTTATTCATTCTGTTTTACCGGCAAAAATTGGCACGCTGGATCCCGGCAATTGGGAGAGTATCTACGAGCACATAGTTCTCGCCCAGATTTTTGAGCCTCTCTATGAATATCATTACCTGAAAAGACCCTATGAGGTTGTACCTCTCTTGGCTGATGGTATGCCACAGGTCAGCGACGATATTTTAACGTACACCATAAAGATTAAGAACGGAGTTTATTTTCACGACGACCCGTGCTTTCAGGACGGCAAAGGCAGAGAATTGAAGGCTTCTGATTTTATTTATTCACTCAAAAGAATCGCCGATATCAAAAACTGCAGCAAGAACTGGTGGATCTTTGAAGATAAAATTGTTGGTCTGGACGAATTTAGAGAATATACCAAAACCTGCCAGAGCGAAGAAGATGTGGATTACTGCCGTCCGGTTGAAGGGCTGCAGATACCCGACGATTACACTCTGGTCATAAAACTTAAAAAGCCCTGGCCGCAGCTAATCTATGTATTGACTTACCAGGCAGTAGCACTATCTAAAGAAGCGGTGGATTACTACGGCCAAGATGTCATAAGTCACCCTGTCGGTACGGGGCCTTTCATGCTGAAAACCTGGCACCGAGGCAGTTATATCGACCTCGTTCGTAACCCTAATTTCCGCAAAGATTATTATCCGACGCAAGGCCAGCAACAAGATGCTGAGCAAGGATTGCTCGATGATGCAGGGAAAACAATGCCTTTTGTGGACAGAGTAATTTTCCGGATAATCGAAGAGGATCAGCCTCGCTGGTTTTTGTTTTTACGAGGTCAGATCGATAATATTATTATTCCGAAGGATAATTTCGGCCAGGCGATAGCAGCTTCTATGGATTTGACCCCGTTAGAAATAACACGGCATGGAACCGACCCTTTAATTCTCGGCGATTTTCTAATGGGGTTGACACCTGCAATGACCAAAAGAAATATACGCTTCAACACGTACAGACAGCCCAGTACCTTATATATTGGTTTTAATTTGGAAGACAAAATTCTCGGAGCTAATAAGCCGTTAAGAGAAGCGATTAGTTTAGCGTTGGATCGGGCTAAATACATCGAGCTTTTCTGGAATAGTAGAGACGAGATTGCACACGGCCTTATTCCACCTGTAATGAATTCTTACAATCCTGATATTAAAAAGACGGGCCAGAGATATGACCCGGAAAAAGCCAAACAGCTTGTTAGGCAAGCGCAAAAGATTTATGGACTTCGACAAGGGCTTCGACTGAGCTCAGCCGAACGTCCTCAGCCGAGTCGCGGCAAAATTCCAACTCTTAAATTATCAATGGCTGGGACGGATATAATGGCCAGGCAGATAGGCCAATTCTGGCAAAGATGCCTTAAAGATGCCGGTTTGGATGTTGAGCTGGAGTATCTTGATTTGGCTACCTTCTTAAATAAAATCCGTACAAAAAGCGCTCAGATGTTTTATTGCCTATGGACGGCGGACTATCCGGATGCAGAAAGTTTCCTAAAACTTTTCTATAGCAAGAATATTTCGCCCGGAGTTAATAGTTTTAATTACCGCAGCTCGGAATTCGATAAGCTTTACGAAAAGGCCTCTTGTATGCCTGATTGCCCGGCAAGGGTAGAATTATACCGACAGGCTGAACAGATCATAATTCGTGACTGTCCGGCTGCGTTTATAAATCATCCGGTCGCATATATGCTATACCACGACTGGCTTGGTAATTACAAGCCGCACGCTTTTCAATTTGGATTGGTCAAATATCACAAAATCGACAAGAGAAAAAGAGATGCATATAAAGAGCTGGTGAAGAAAACAAAATGACCACATACATCATAAGGAGACTTTTATATACGATTCCCATCGTCTTTGGAGTTTTGCTGCTTACATTCGTACTATTTAAAGTGGTCCCTGGCGATCCGGCGATTCAAATAGCGGGAAAAGGTGCGTCGCCGCAGGTTATAGAAGAAGTCCGCGAAGAGTATGGGATGAACAAACCATTATTTTTTTCACGAGATAGTCAGTTCCTAAATCACGTTAAGAATGCGTTGATCTTTGATTTTGGCAGGGCTTTGGACCGTGAGCGGGTGATTGACAAGATAAAAAGGGGGCTCGGACCTTCGCTGGCAATAACAATTCCAATGTTTTTGGGGATTTTAATTATTTCGGTCAGCATGTCCCTTTTTATAGCTTTTGCTCACGGAACGGTTCGGGATGTTCTTGTGGTTGTGATTTGTGTAGCCGGAATGAGCATTCCCTATTTGAGCTTTATTCTTTTCGGACAATATTTCCTCGCCTACAAATGGTGGATATTCCCGGTGTTTTTCGAGCCTGATTTGCCGCTTTATAAATGTGTAGCTTTGCCGGTTTTAATTGGCATTGCAGCGGGGTTGGGGGCGAATCTGCGTTTTTACCGCACCGTAATGCTGGATGAGATGCGAAACGACTATGTGCGAACCGCTTTTGCTAAGGGCTTAAGCACAAAACGAGTGCTATTCAAACATGTTTTGAAAAATGCGATGGTGCCAATCATCACGCGTGTGACGCTGACGATTCCCTACCTGTTTTTAGGGTCGTTGTTGTTAGAGCGGTTTTTCGGAATACCAGGCCTGGGCTATTTAATGGTAGAAGCGACATCGTCGCGTGACTACTTTGTAATAAATGCAGTGACATATATCAGTGCGATTTTGTTTGTGCTTTTTAATCTTCTGGCCGATATTTGTTACGCTTTAGTCGATCCGAGAGTGTCTCTTGAATAATCAGCAAAATAGAACCAAACAAGCACCAAAAGGAAAGAGACTTTGGCTCGCCTTGGCGAAGCGCTTCGGCGGAGCAGGGAAGGATGGTCTCAGAAGGCTTCGCAGGCGAAAACCGGCCATGGTCAGTTTCGTTATTATTGTCGTTTATTTTCTGTTAGCGGGGTCGATTTACGTAGGTGAGATTTGCAACCGGCAATGGGCGGCTGTGAAATGGTCGGAGCAAATCGGCAAACAATATGAGCCGCCCAGCACCCAGCATATATTTGGCACCGACATATTCGGCCAATCCGTTTTTCGTAAGACTCTGTACGGTGCGAAGATTTCCCTTACGGTTGCCCTTTGTGCTTCTTTCGTAAGCATAGCTATCGGAGTCCCATTAGGAGCGATGGCCGGTTATTTTCGCGGTATCATTGATGAGATTATCGTCTGGATTTATTCAACACTAAGCTCTATCCCTTACATATTGTTGATATTGGCCTTTGCAGTGGTTTTGCGGGATAGAACTTTATTCGGACATAAACTAACAGGAATCACATCGGTCTATCTGGCCATCGGTTTGACCAGTTGGGTTGGACTTTGCCGCCTTGTACGAGGCGAGGTCATCAAACACAAACAGCGCCAGTATGTGCTGGCGGCGCGAAGCTATGGCTGTAGCAACAGCCGAATTATCTTCAGGCATTTGCTGCCGAATGTATTTCATTTGGTTATTATCGATTTTTCCATTCGGTTTGTCGCCTTCATACACGCCGAAGTAATCTTGAGCTTTCTTGGTCTGGGTGAGGCCAATCGGCCAAGCTGGGGAGCTATGATAAATGATGCAAGAATCGAGATGTCACGAGGTGTATGGTGGCAAATGGCTGCCGCCACACTTGCTATATTTTTCATTTCACTGGCGCTGAATATCTTTGGTGACGCTTTGCGTGACTGTCTTGATCCCAAGTTGGCCCCTAAGGGGTTGAGGACTCAATAAGCGTATGCAAAAAAAGATATTGCTGGAAGTTAAAAATTTGTCGGTACACTTTTATATCCCTGCCGGCAGCGTCAAGGCGGTGCAGAATGTAAGTTTTGCCATCGAAAAGGGCAAGACATTTGCCCTGGTTGGTGAAAGCGGCTGCGGCAAAAGCACCACCGCTTTGGCCATCCTTCAGCTTGTGTCCGTGCCGCCGGGCCCCCGCGGTTTGCTGCGCAAGCCGGCAGCGGGGGTAAGCGGCAGCGTTTTATTGGATGGCCAGGACCTTACCAAGCTAAGCGAAAAAAAAATGCGTGACATCCGTGGCAATAAAATCGCTATTGTTTTTCAGGAGCCGATGACGAGCCTCAATCCGGTATATATGGTGGGCAATCAGATTGCCGAGGCTATCAAACTACATCAGAGAAAAAACGCCCGACAGGTTCGTAGATCGTCGGTCGAGAGCCCGAGGGGCCAGATTCCCAGGGAAATGGCCAGGCCCACATGGGCCGACGCCATTGATACACTTAGAAAAGTTAGCATAGCTGACCCAAAACAAATAGCGAAAATGTATCCGCATCAGCTCTCCGGCGGAATGCAGCAGCGGGTTATGATAGCAATGGCGGTCAGTTGTAAACCGGCACTTTTGATAGCTGATGAGCCGACAACCGCACTGGATGTAACGATTCAGGCGCAGATACTGGATTTGCTGGAGCAGTTGCAGAGGCAAACCGGGATGAGTATCTTGCTGATAACGCACGATTTGGGCGTAGTAGCTGAGCGGGCAGATAACATCGCGGTGATGTATGCGTCAAGGATAGTAGAAATGGCTGATTCGCGGCAGCTCTTTGCAGAGCCTTTCCATCCATATACGCAAGGTCTGCTTCGGTCTTTACCCCGGTTAGGCGTATCAGCTCCCGCAAGGGATGGCCAAGCCCATAAGCGTCTGCCGACAATTCCAGGAACGGTTCCTGAGCCGTTACATTTTTCGATCCTTCGATCTGGCTCCGGACAGGCCGGCTGTAAATTTCATCCTCGTTGTCCGACAGGCTGCGCAGACGAGCGCTGTCAGACGATTGAGCCGGAACTGAGAGAAGTCCAGCCCGGACGCTACGTCGCGTGTTGGTACGCTCCTGGATACGAAAAAGGGTAGGGTGGGGTCTTTTACCCCACCGAACATTTTGATTTATATAACAAAGATAAGGATTGGTGGGGTATGACCCCACCCTACCAATTACTGTTTTATGAAGAATCAAATACGAAATCCGAAACAAATCCAAATGACTAAAATTGACAGCTTTGCTGTCACATAAGTGTCATTTTGAACATTTGATATTTGAATTTTGGTTTCGCTAAATGTTGAGTACAAACGATTATCTGCTTGAAGTTGATAACCTGAAGACCTACTTCCCGATTAAGAAAGGTCTATTGCGGCGAACGGCTGGTTTTATCAAAGCAGTTGATGGGATTAGTTTCGGCATCAAAGCGGGCCAGACGTTTGGACTTGTCGGCGAAAGCGGCTGTGGCAAAACAACCGTTGCCGGAACCATAGTTCGGCTGACTCCTGCTACAGCAGGAAGGATAACCTTCGGACAAACGGATGTTTTGTCGGCTGATAGGGACAAACTTCACCGGCTCCGCAGACAAATCAGCCTCATTTTTCAGGACTCGTTCGGCTCGTTGAATCCGAGAATGACCGTTGGCAATATCATAGCTGAGCCGTTAAAGATTCATAGAGTGGTAACCGGTAGTGAGTTAACCGAACAAGTAGCAACGCTGCTTCGCAGGGTAGGATTGTCTGCCGACCATATAAATCGTTATCCACATGAGCTCTCAGGTGGACAGAGGCAGCGAATCGGCATAGCCAGGGCCTTGGCGCTGAAACCGAAATTGGTAATATGTGATGAGCCGGTCAGCGCCCTGGATGTTTCGATTCGGTCGCAGATTCTGAATTTGTTAAAAGACCTGCAGGAAGAATTCGGGATGACGTATTTATTTATCGCACACGATTTGGCTGTTGTTGGATTTTTCTGCGATGTAGTGGCGGTTATGTATATGGGCAGAATAGTGGAGCAGGCCACGGCACAACAGTTGTATCGAAATCCTCTTCATCCATATACGTGCGCCTTATTGTCGGCGATTCCGCAGGTTGAATCGTCAAGGCGATACCGTAGATATGTAGTCAGCGGCGAAGTATCGAGTACCTTGAATCCGCCTCCCGGCTGTACCTTCAGCCCGAGATGCCCGAAGTGCTATAGCGATTGTTTTAAGAGGATGCCTGCATTACAGGAAAGCAAAAAACATAAGGGCCATCTCGTCGCATGTTGGAAATATTTATAAAAAGCTCGACCCCCGCGATGGACGCCGTGTTTTTCCTTTTGCCTTTGGACTTTTTACTTTAAAATTATCATGGTAATTGGTTATTTTTGCATTTTTATTTTTCTCTGGACACGAGGCACAGATTTCACGGATTAACACAAATCAATGTTTAGCCCTGCCATTTATGGCAGGGTTTTTGTTTTTTTGACACAAATACTCCGATTAGCCGGAAATTCCGTCCTCTGTCCTCCGTTTTCTGTCTTCTGTCTTTTCCCTTGCCTTTTCCCTTCTTTTATGTTATTTACCCCATGAGATAGTAAAGAATTATCTCACGGGGTGAAGGTGTCAAGCATCCGGGAGCGGAATCCATACACGAGATATCCATCCTCCGTCCCTTAGGGACTACGGAGGACGAGCGAAATGTTTGGCGGGAATTGTGGGTTTTTGGTTTGATAATGAAATGTAGAATAGAATAAATGGGTGATTGTCTCTAGTTTTCCCAATAGCAGATTTTTTTCATCTGCTACAATCAAGGGTGGAAAGGAGTATAATGATTAAGAATGGAATCGAGAGTGATTAGACTGACTGCAGGAGCTATAAAAAACAACAAGCTAAACATCCGGGCTTGTGGTCCTGATTTCTTTCCTAAAGACGCTCTGGGGGGCTGTAGCAAAAAGCAGGTAGGAAGGGAGATTACTATCAATGCTGTCGGCCTTCTCTGCCCAATTAAGACAGACATTCCTATAGAAAAAAAAACGGGGAGGCCCCGGTGGATCTTTCGAAACAGGACTTGGGTAAAAGAGTTTGTGCGCTATCACAAGCTCAGGCCAGATGACGCCGTAAGGATTACGCGGATTGATGAGCGCACGTATCGAGTGACTCCTGAGAATGGCCAGAGAGGAGCAGGTTCGAGACATGGATTAACGAATGGGAGCTTGCCGGTAAATTCAATAATATGCGGGGATTGCGAAAGGGTGTTGGCAAAATTCCCTGAAAACTGCATCGATTTAATTGTCACCTCACCGCCTTATGCCGAATCCCGAAGGCAAACTTATGGGGGCATACACCCGGATAAATATGTAGAATGGTTCTTGCCCAAATCCGAGCAGTTCTTGAGAGTGCTTAAACCGACAGGAACCTTTGTCCTAAACATAAAAGAAAAAGTCATCAAAGGTGAAAGACATACGTATGTAATCGAACTTATTTTGCAGATGAAGAAGCAAGGTTGGCTATGGACAGAAGAATTTGCGTGGCACAAGAAAAACTGCTATCCTGGTAAATGGGCCAACAGATTTCGTGACGCATGGGAAAGATGCCTCCAGTTCAACAAACAAAAAAAGTTCACAATGCACCAGGAAGAAGTTATGGCGCCAATGGGTGATTGGGCAAAGACTCGCCTTCGAAACCTTAGCCAGACAGACAGACGACGAGATGAGTCAAAGGTGAAGAGCGGATTCGGCAAGAATGTCTCGAATTGGCTTGGTCGAGAGAAAGCATACCCCACCAATGTCTTGCACTTAGCTACTGAATGCGGTAACAAGGGCCACAGTGCTACTTTCCCCTTAGATTTACCGAAGTGGTTCATCAAGTTATTTACTGCGAAAGGCGATATTGTCTTAGACCCATTTGTGGGTTCTGGTACTACAGTCGTGGCAGCCAAACAATTAGGTCGTCGTTATATAGGCATTGATACGAATGCGGAATTTTTTGAAATGGCAAAGGCGTCTGTATTTAGATGACTAAAAGGAATTCGCAATGCAAGATCTGGACTTGAAAGATGTCGAGCGTTTCGTAAACAAGAACATATCTACATTCCATCAAAGCAAGCTCAAGACTCTGCAAGCACTCAATCTGACGAAGCTTCTGCAAAACAAAAATCCATATCTCTTCAAGGCCAAGAACATAAATCTGGCTCATGATTTGATACAACTTCTTTTGGACGCTTACTTATCTTCTTCTGAAGAAAAAATCTTTGGAGATTTTCTTGAACAGTTGGCTATTTTTGTTGCGAGCAAGACCTGCAATGGACGGAAATCGGGCATTCAAGGAATAGACTTGGAGTTTGAGAATGAGGGAAAATTGTACTTGGTCTCTGTAAAATCCGGGCCTAATTGGGGCAACAATGCACAACAGGGCAAACAAGCACAAGACTTTCAAACTGCTGTAAAAGTGCTTAAGCAATCGAAACATACTCTATCCGTTGAAACTGTCTTGGGAATCTGTTATGGAAAGACCAGAACTTCCTACGTCCGGAGTGCTCTTAAGGTAGTTGGGCAGAACTTCTGGCATTTTATAAGCGGTAGTACACAACTCTACATAGACATCATTGAGCCGCTAGGCTACAAAGCCAAACAACACAATAAGAGATTTCTAAAAGAAAAAGACAAGCTGATAAATCTATTTAGCCGAGACTTTCTACAGGATTTCTGCAACAAAGAAGGTGTCATTGATTGGAAGAAGGTCGTCAAGTTTAATAGCGGCAACCTGGACCTAGACAAAAAACCCAAATGAACAAAAAAGTTCTTTTTTGGTCGTTTTTTTGTTGACTTTTGTTTGAAAATGTGTTAAAATACCCGCGTGTTTGCCAGCCCCTTAGGGGCCAGCAGCTTGCCCCTACCTGATTGTGGGGGGGCAAACGATAACCCGCCAGCAGGCGGAGTTCAGATTTCATATCTGTAGGGCCAGCAGGCTAAGTCAAATCCAGCCGTTCGTGAATAACTAAAAACTATCAACTAACAACTATTAACTAAGCGGAGCTTATCATGGCTACCGAAGTCCAAATACTCGCCAACCGGCGTAACGCACAAAAATCGACCGGCCCACGCACAAGCGAAGGCAAGTCCGCCATCTCACAAAACGCCGTCAAACACGGCCTTACTTCGCCCGTCGTAGCGGGCTACGCGAAGGCAGGCCTCTTGGCACGCCACGACGTAATCAGCTCAGAAAGCCAGGCCGACTTTGACCTCTACCGCCAGCAGATGCTCGCCGAGCTGGCACCAGTCAGCCCAATGGAATCTATGTTAGCCGAACGCATTGTCACTCTCTCATGGCGGCTAAAACGAGTCTGTAGAATCCAGAACCAGGCCATAGACGCATTGAACGCAGATAGAACCTGCTCCCCATTGGCAAAACTCACCCAATCCCTGTTTTTCAAAAACCAGGACCAATCGCAGGACGGGCCGTCCACCTCCGCTACCCATCTGGCTCTTGGTCGTATGGCCATAAAGGATTTCGCAAATGCAAGGGTGCTCGACCGCCTCCTGATGTATGAACGACGAATAGAGCACAGTCTCTACAAAACGATACTCGAGTTACAAAGACTCAACCTCATCAGAAAAATGGACCCGCTCAGGGCCGGCGATGAAGAAACTGACTATAGAGCAATGATCGCCAGGAAATTATGAAGAAATTATGACCTAATTATGCAAAACAAAGCCAATTTCAAAAAGGCCGGAATAAACGTAAACTACTATTTACAAGAGGATTATGAAAATGAACAACTTCGCAAGCCGCGTGGAAAACAAACCCAATCAAACCCAATGTCGAAACAGTCTAAGGCCTACTTTTCTGCTTGGCGAAAATGCTAAATAAAATACTCGACTATGCGTGCAGAATTTGAGATAATAGACCTGGATTTTAACGTACAAGGAGTATCAATTTGTATGGATGAGAAGGTCAATGCGGAAATAACCAGGGAAAAGGACGTTGCAGTAGTAGCCTTCAAAACGGCCAGTATAAGCAACGTTGAAGAAATCAGTGTTATTTCCGATTATATAAAAGAATTTATCGATAAGAATCGTCCTAATAGTATAGTATTTGACTTTGAGGGAGTGAAGTTTTTCTCCTCTCAGGTGCTGGGGCTGCTTCTGGAGATTCGGGCTAAGCTTAAAGCGTATGAAGGTAAAGTTGTGATTAGTGCGATAAATCCACGTTTGCACCGGGTTTTTAAGATAACTAATCTTGATAAGATTTTCACATTTTTTCCGAGCAGGGAAAGTGCTGTTAAGGCGGCAGGCGGCCTCGCCTAAAAAAGTGAAACTAATCTTGCTGCTATGGCGGATTGTACCGCTTGCAGGTATTTGATTGGAGTGGCCAGGATCATGAATGTTGCGACACAATTTTCGATTTTTATGGTTAATAAGCCGGGAGTATTAGCTCAGGTGCTCGGTGAATTTGCACGAGCCAGGATTAACATTATGGCTATAACCATGATGGATTCCGTAGAGCACGGCGTTATGAGAATAGTTTTTACTGCGCCGGATAAAGCAAGAGAGGTGCTGTCAAAACTAAGTATGCCCTATAATGAAACAGAAGTTTTGTGTGTAACCTTAGACAATAAAGCCGGCGCGCTGGCTGCGGTGGCAGAAAAATTGGCTAAAAACCACATAAATATCGGTTATGCATACTGTACGGCGGGCGCTAAGGGCGGCCGAACTACCGGCGTCTTAAAAGTCGCCGACGTGAAGAAAGCAATGAAGGTTCTACAGCAAAATCAGAAAAAGAATAGCAAGTCGCAGCCGGTAGTCAGGCGTCCGAAATCTTCGAGAAAATAATCAATCTTTGAAGATGGTAGTGATTGACAGAGAAGTTATTGAGGGGATATAGTATATTTTGGTAGAGATTAGGGGGCCGTAGCTCAATTGGTTAGAGCATCGGACTGTCGATCCGAAGGTTGTGAGTTCGAGTCTCATCGGCCTCGTTAAATCGTAGCAAATTGCGATTGTGCAATTCCTTATTTATACTAATTTGATGTCATAGATGAAGTATTAATCTACGTAAAGCAGGTCATAGATTTGGCTAATTTCGGCTTTTGCTCTAAGACACGTAATCCATAACAGAGTCGCTGGCCAACCTCCTCCAAGTTCTCAAAATTATTGTTGCCAAAAACATTCTCACGTAAATAATCCCAAATATGTTCTACAGGATTAAGCTCTGGACTATAAGCTGGCAGCGGCTACAGGCAAATAGTCTGTGGCACTTTTGACTTGAGAATTCCCTGGGGTTTGCCACAGGGTGAAGAGCATCTATACTCCTTATGAAGATTAGATACCCTGCAGCTTGCTGCAGGGAGATTCATTTACAATTTGTACTATGTTAATTTTGTTTTTCTTAGCTCCTGATTTTCTGCTGAACAGAAAATACAGCAATTCCGACTTCTGACGTTTGAGACGAGAGACGAGCCACGAGCGGAAAGATTAGTAATCATAGTACCGAACTCCATTTTCATCGGTACCAGGCCAGTCGAGCCTGATTGTTTTTGTTGCCGGTTGATAGACCCACCCATAATCGCCGGTTGCTGCTGACGGGAAGGTTTCATTATTTCCAATTACGTTCATGGTATCCAGATTATTGAAAGGATTGTCGGGCATCTTTCGAACATATTCGCCACCGAGTATGACCTGCTGATAAAAATATAGACTATCCGGACTGGTCTGCGGGTCATTGTCTTCATACCCTGGCGGGATACCACGATGTTGGGCGGCATATAGCTCGATCGCGCCTCGAAATATACGCAGATGATCCTGGGCTACGGCTTTCTTGGCTTCGGTCGATTGTGATTTAAAATACGGCACAACGATAGCAGCCATAATTCCCAAAATGGCTAATACTATCATCAGCTCAGCTAATGAAAATGCTTTTTTCATAACGATCAGTTATCCAAGTCAGTATAATATCGTCCATAACTGACCGGCATTTTAGGTGAAAAACTCGTTATGGGACGGTACTTTTATTTTGCTGGTCACACCTTAGTTCTTTGCTCACTGGATTTTATCCTTGAAAATAAGTTTTTTTGGCTTTACAATTCTTACTTCACCGGGATATTTCAAGAATAATATTGTGTATAGGAAAATAAAAATAAATATCTCTCGACTCGGCTCGAGACAGGTTTAGCCCCCCAATTCACTCGCCTTCGCGTAGCTATGGCGAAGCGAGGTTGGGGAGTTATTAAAAAGATTACGGCATGTTTGAGTCATTAACCGAGAAACTTAATTCAGTTTTCAAGTCGTTAGCCGGCCGAGGCAGAATCACCGAAGCGAATATCTCGGATGCTATGCGAGATGTCCGCAAGGCCCTTTTGGAAGCGGATGTCAATTACAATGTAGTTAAGGACTTTTGCAAAAAGGTCAGAGACGCAGCTATCGGTGCCGAGGTTATAAAGAGCCTTCATCCCAGCCAGGTTTTTGTAAAAATCGTCAATGACGAGCTGACTAAACTGATGGGACCGGTCGATAGCAAGATATATTTTGTCTCGCCGGGGCCAACTATTATTATGCTCGCCGGCCTACAGGGCGGCGGTAAAACCACGACCGCCGCAAAGCTCGCCAAATATCTCGTCTCAAAGGGAAAAAGGCCGCTCCTCGTGGCTGATGACCTGCAAAGACCGGCTGCTATTGAGCAGTTAGCTGTTCTGGGCCGGCAGTTAAATATTGATGTTTACACCGAAGATAGCAAAGACTCCGTAAAAGTTGCAAAAAACGCGGTCCGGCACGCCAAAAAGAACGGTTATGACGTGGCAATGATCGACACAGCCGGCCGATTGCATATAGACCAAGACATGATGACCGAGTTGGCTAATGTTGCAAAAGCGACAAGTCCGCACCAGATTTATTTAGTCTGTGACGCGATGACTGGCCAGGACGCAGTAAATTCCGCTAAGGAATTCAACAATCGGCTGGAGCTTGACGGCGTTATCCTAACCAAATTAGACGGCGATGCTCGCGGTGGAGCCGCCTTGAGCGTCAAGGCTGTAACCGGTAAACCCATCAAATTTATCGGCGTCGGCGAAAAGCTTGACAAACTCGAAGAATTCCACCCCGACCGTATGGCAAGCAGAATCCTGGGTATGGGCGATGTTGTTACCCTCGTGGAAAAGGCTCAGGAGCATTTCGAAGCTGAAGAAGCCCAGAAGTTGCAACAGAAGATAGCCAAGGGCAGCTTTGGCTTTGATGATTTTCTAAAGCAGATGCAAGCCGTCAAAAAGATGGGCGGTGTAAAAGATATGCTCAAAATGCTACCCGGCATGTCAAGCCAGCTTGGTGATCTGGATATTGACGACGGCGAGTTTATACACATGGAAGCAATTGTGCAGTCGATGACGCCAGCCGAACGTCGCAATCCCGATATTATAGATTCGCCCAGACGCAGACGGATTGCAGCGGGAGCCGGCGTCGAAGCCACTACTGTTTCCGGTCTGGTTAAGACATTTATGCGCAGCAGAGACACGATAAAATCCATCAGTGGCGGAACCTTCAGCGGACTTAAAAACCTGTTCTCAGGCGGTTTTAATATGGGTGCGTTAAGTGCTGCCATGGGGGCCGGCAGAAAAATAAAGCAACGCTCAAAACGTAAAAAAATCATAAAGCGAAGAGGAAAGATAAAAAAGCGATAAAATATGATATATTTAGCCCCCCAATTTATTGGGGGTTTCAATATATGAAGAAAAATAAAGACAAAACAATAATGGTACAAGACAACATTACGATTGAACAATACCTGCAAAAGGTTGCCAGGTTCTCCGACAGCGAATATGGCCAGCTTATAAGAGACCAGTTCAAAGACATCAAAGGCAGCAGCGAGCTGGCCATGTTAGCTGCGCCGAGCGCTGAAGAATTAGAGCAATTGAAAAAAGCGGTCGCAATAATGACGCCGGGCGAAAAACAAAATGCGGCTAATTTAACTGACGAACAAATACAAACAATCGCAACCGACGCCGACATCGACCCAGCTATCTTTGCAATCTTCATAAACGGCTATAATTTACATTACAAACGTGTTTCGTGACTCGTAGTGGGTGAGTCACGGAAATTGATTATAAAGCAATAAAGAAAGGAAATAATTATGGCAGTAAAGATCAGAATGACCCGAATGGGAAGGCGGCATCGGCCGTTCTTCAGAATCAATGCAGTTGACGCCCGCACGCCACGTGACGGCAAGATATTGGAGAAGCTGGGCCATTACGACCCAATTGAAAAAGACCCCGCAAAGCAGATTGTGCTCAACCGCCAGCGTGCAGAATATTGGCTCAGCCAGGGAGCAGTACCAAGCGACACGGTTTCACAAATTTTGCTTCGACAGGGGATAAAACATAAATACGCCGACGAAAAGGCAACTCGCCAGGCAAAGGCCAGGACCATTGCCCACGCCAAAGGCAAACTTTTTACAGAAACAGAAAAGATAACTGCTGAAAAAGCCGCTAAAGAAGTCGAAGAAAAAGCTAAGGCTGAAGCCGAAGCAGCTAAAGCAGCCGAAGAAAAGACCAAAGCTGAAGCAAAACAGAAAGCTGAGGCTGAAGAGAAAGAAAAAGCTAAAGCTGAAGCGGAAGCCAAGGCAAAAGCTGAAGCTGAAACAAAAGCCAAAGCTGAAGAAAAGGCTCAGGCCGAGCAAGCCCAACCAGAAAAAGAGCAAACTAAAACCGAGGCGGAGGTAAAAGAGCCTAAGGCAGCCAAAGCAAAACCGGAAAACAAGACACCTGATGATAAAGCTAAAGCCAGGCCTGAGAAGGAACCAAAAGCCGAAGTGGAGGAAAAACCCACAGTCGAGGCTGAAGAGCAGCCCAAGGTCGAGGAAGCAGGAGCGGCCAAGGCAGAAGCGGAAGACAAAACCGAGGCCCAAGTGACACAAGAAAAACCAGAGACAAAAACTGAAGAAGCTGAGACCAATGACAAAGCTGAAACCGTAGAGAAACAAAAAGAGGAAAAACCGGAACCGGCAGAAGAGAAAGCCGAGGACAAAACTCCATCGGAACCGGCAGAACAGAAATCAGGAGATAAAGACGAAGAAGACTCTGAGATTAAGGACGAGCAGGAAAAGTGACCACTAATAAGCTAGTTAAATACAGAGACAATCTGTGAAATCTGTGGTTTTCGTTTTATTTTTTGCCACCAAGGCAGTAGGCTTGTCCTGGCGTTAGCCATCCTGCAGACCGCGAAGGCGGGGGTTTATTCGTGGCTAAATTCTCTATGTTATCTATGTCTGATTAAACGGCCAATAAAAGACCCCCCAAACAAACCCCTCCTGAGCCGGGTCGAAGGATTTGGGGGGCTAAACATGAAATAAATCTGTGGCAATCTGTGAAATCTGTAGTTTAGAACCAATAAAAATCTGTGTTAATCTGTGGTTATGAGGATCGATGTTCTTACGCTTTTTCCGGAGGTTTTTCAATCGCCGCTGAACTGCTCGATATTAAAACGAGCACAAGAAGCCGGCATAGTCGATATTGTCCTTACCAATATTAGGGATTTTGCCACCGATAGGCACCACAAGGTCGATGATAAGGCGTACGGCGGAGGGCCCGGTATGGTTATGATGCCGGGTCCGGTTTTCGACTGTTTCGAGCATGTCCAAAAACTTTCATCCGAAAAAGGCCGAGTTATTCTGCTGACACCCCAGGGTCAAAAATTCGATCAGAAAAAAGCTGGGCAGTTCAGCACAGAAAACAGATTAATTTTAATCGCCGGCAAATATGAAGGTTTCGATGAGCGAATTCGCATCGGTTTTGGGGCCGAGCAAATTTCGATAGGCGATTATGTTCTAAACGGCGGCGAGTTAGCGGCTATGGTCATCATCGACGCGGCAGTAAGACTTCTGCCCGGCGTGCTCGGTGACGAGACTTCTGCCAAAGACGATTCTTTCAGCGAGTCCGGCAGTTTTGCCGGATTGGAGTATCCACAATATACAAGGCCCGAAGTTTTCCGTGACATGAAGGTCCCTGATATTCTCTTAAGCGGTGACCACGGCAAAATTGCCGAGTGGCGACACCAGCAGGCCTTAGTGCGGACAAAAAAATGGCGTCCGGATTTGTTAGAGAAGAAAGAAGGAAAAGAGGGTAATCAGAAATGAAGGCAAAATCTGAATCCACAATTTCAAAATCGCATACAAAAAGTAAGGCTACATTAATTAGCTTTAAATCACTTGGGCCTGTGCCGGACCTGGAGGAGCACGTCCAGCCGGACTGGTGGCGGTGGATTTTCAATTCAATCTACCTGAAAACTGACGGTGATGTGATTGATGATGCGCAGATAACTGCCAAAGAAGTAGACCTCTTTTTAGATATTCTTAAGTTGACACAGCAGGACAAAATTCTGGACCTGTGCTGCGGACAAGGACGGATCGCTCTTGAACTGGCAAGACGAGGGCTCAGCAACGTTGAAGGACTGGATCGCTCTCGTTATCTGATTCAAAAGGCCAAAGCTCATAATAAAAAAGAAGGCTTAAGCGTTCGGTTCAGAGAAGGAGACGCCAGAAAACTACCCTATCAGCCGGACTCTTTTGACGTGGTTATGATTCCAGGAAACAGTTTCGGCTATTTTGAAACACCACAAGATGACATTAGAGTTTTAAAAGAGGTTTTCAGGGTGTTAAAGCCTTGGGGAAGAATTCTTATAGACGTTGCCGATGGAGAGTACTTAAGAAGACGCTTTCAGCCGAGGTCCTGGGAATGGATAGACAAAAATTATTTCGTCTGCAGGGAACGCTCCCTGTCACTGGACAAACAGCGTTTAATTTCGAGAGAGGTAGTCACCCATGTAAAAAAGGGTGTTGTTGCGGACCAATTTTACGCTGAGCGGCTTTATACCCGCAGAAACTTGGACGAACTGTTTAAAAAAGTAGGCTTTAGGGATTTTACTATCCACAGCGACATATCCGCAGATTCCCAACGCAACCAAGACCTGGGAATGATGGAAAGGCGTATCACAATAACCGCGGTGGTCAGAAAAGAATGGACACCACTAAAGAAGAAAGAGCTGACGAACAATATAGTTGTAATTTTAGGCGATCCTAACAAACCCGATCCTTTAAAACCGCTGTCTGTTTTTGATGACGATGATTTCTATACAATCGATCAATTGAAAGACGCATTGAGAGGCCTGAACAAATATCAGATTACGTACCTTACCAATCACGATAGCTTGTATAATGACCTGGTGAGGCTGAAACAAAAAACAGATTTTATCTTAAATCTATGCGATGAGGGTTATTATAACGATGCCCGTAAAGAGCTGCATATACCATCTTTACTGGAACTGCTCGACTGTCCATATACCGGCAGTGGTCCTCAGTGCCTTGCATTTTGTTATGACAAGTCACTTGTACGCGGCGTTGCAATGGAAATGCAGGTTCCGGTTCCGGATGCGTTCTTCATAAAACCACAAGATGATATTTTTGAGCTTCAGATCGGTTTTCCGGTTATTGTAAAGCCCAACTTTGGAGATTCCAGTTTCGGGATAACCCAGCGAAGTGTTGCAAGCACTATCGAAGAGCTTGTCAATGCCATTTCGGAAATAAGGGAGAAATTCGGCTATGAAAAACCCATCCTCGTCGAGGAATTTCTCACAGGCAAAGACCTGACCGTAGGAATTATAGGGAACCTGCCTGAATCATATACGGTTCTGCCCATCATTGAAGAAGACTATTCAACATTGCCGCCGGAGCTGCCAAGATTATGCGGCTATGAAGCCAAGTGGCAGCCTGATTCACCATACTGGAATATTAAATCAATTCCAGCCAACCTGCCGGATAAAACTGAAAAATTTATTATCGAATGTTGCTTGAAATTGTTTGAGAGACTGGAGTGCCGTGATTATGCCAGATTTGATTGGAGGCTTGATGCAAAAGGTAATCCGAAATTGCTCGAGGTCAATCCCAATCCGGGTTGGTGCTGGGACGGTCATTTAGCAAAAATGGCAAACTTAGCTAGAATGTCTTATTCTCAAATGCTGGATGCAATCCTCCAGGCGGCTGAAGAGCGTTTAGCCGTTCAATCGACAAGCGGTCAAAAAAATGGAGAGGTAGGGAGTTCGCTGAAGGAACCCGATAAACACATAAATGAAAAGATATAAAAAGACCCGAATTTCATTGTCTAACAGCAGATGGAACATTGGCGATATTAGCGGATCTTAGTGCGGATAAAAAATAGCGACCAGACTTGCTGCAGAATAACAACCTTTGAAAAATACTTGTTTAGAGAACAAGATCAGGTATACTATACTTTTGGCTTTGAGTAATGTAGGCTACACACTCGGTGAGATACGAATTGACAAGGAGATAAATAAGTGAAAACAGAGTTACTGGATGCCGTGGAGAGCAAGAGTCTGAAGAAAAATATACCGCATTTCGAGATAGGCGATAGGGTAGACGTCCATTACAGCATAAAAGAAGGCGATAAAGAACGGGTACAGGTATTCAGCGGCACTGTGATTGCCCGCAAGGGCCGAGGAATCAATGAAATGTTCACGGTGCGGCGGATCGTAAATAACGAAGGCGTGGAACGGATTTTCCCAATTCACTCGCCTAATATTATCGATATAAAGCCGATACGAAGCGGCAAAACAAGACGGGCAAAATTGTATTTCCTACGCAAGCGAACCGGCAAAGCCGTCAGACTGCCCCATCGGCACAGCGACCACACAGTCTCCAGATGATTCCGGGTTATATTTAGCCCCCAAATCCTTCGACCCTGCTCAGGACGGGTTTATTTGGGGGTTTCTCTAACCAAAACCAAACGCGATATGCTGCTGAACAAAAGCAGATTATTGACAGATCGAAAACTGCTCGGCCAATGGGGCGAAAAACGCTGCCAAAGATTCCTCAAAAGAAAAGGCCTTAAAACACTCACTCGCAACTTTACATGCAAGACCGGCGAAATCGACCTCGTCATGGTTGATACTGACAAAACCATCGTCTTTGTCGAGGTTAGAACAAGAGTTGATGAGAGCTTTAGCTCAGTCGAATCATCCATCACATCCGCAAAGAAAGCCAAACTGTTCAGGACTGCCCGTTTTTTTCTTACAACTCACAATATCGATAATAGACCCTTTCGTTTTGATGTTGTCGCGATAGTTCTCGGCCAAAAAGGCCGACCGCAGATAAGACATTACGAAAATGCTTTTGTGCTATGATTAGTAATGTCATTTCGAGCGAGCCCTATGTCTTCTGTC
>Ga0315547_1000591_pt1 | contig 34628 bp, 31 predicted proteins | sample SalMarSW160240MG_2_FD_202542 | JGI IMG/M metagenome (GOLD analysis project Ga0315547, IMG submission 202542) | Salt marsh sediment microbial communities from the Plum Island Ecosystem LTER, Massachusetts, United States - Salt Marsh Sediment SW1601-240 ...
GGCCCTGCACACCCTTAGAAGCAGGCATGTCTAACGAGACAGTGCGACATTTCGGTGGGAAAATCCCCATACTGGGGGTATGTTTGGGGCATCAATGCATTGGCTACGTCTATGGGGGCAAAATTGGCCAGACATTGCCAGTCCACGGCAAGACCTCCATTATCCACCACGATGGCAAGACTATCTATCAGGGCTTACCCAATCCCTTTCCAGCAACACGCTATCATTCCTTAATTATCGAAGCTGATGGTCTTCCATCCTGCCTTGAAGTCACTGCCAAAACTCCTGAAGGGATAATAATGGGAGTGAGACACCAAGATTATGTAGTAGAGGGAGTCCAGTTTCACCCCGAATCAATCCTCACCGAAGTAGGACACGATATTTTGACCAATTTTCTTCGTTTTACCCGGCCAGTTTGGAGCGAGAATCAAATACCAAATCCAAAATGCTAAATCCTAAACAAATACAAAGCACGAATGACAGAAACTCAAAACTATTTAGACATTTGAATTTTGGTCATTTGATATTGCCTAGAATTTAGAGCTTAGAATTTAGGATTTTTCTAAACGTGGCAGAAATTATTTATCTCAACGGCCAACTTATCTCCCGCTCAAAGGCTAAGCTATCTTCATTCGACCATGGCTTCCTTTACGGATACGGGTTATTCGAGACCATGCGGGCTTACAACGGGCATATCTTCCGCCTCGACCACCACCTCGCCCGCCTTCGCAGCTCTGCCCAGAGTCTCGGCCTGACACATAGCGTTCTGCACATAGTGGGGGGGAAGCAATCTCTGGAAGTTGCCTGCTTGGCAACTTTAGAAGCTAATAAGCTCAAGAACGCCCGCCTGAGGCTCACCATTTCGGCCGGAGAAGGCGACATGACGCCTGACCCAAGCACATGCTCCAGCCCTACCGTCTTAATCACTGCCCGAAACATTGTTCCCTTACCATCGGAGAAATATGAATCAGGCTTTAAAGCAACGTTATCCCCCCTACGCCGCAATAGCCAGTCACCCTTATCTCGACTAAAATCTACCTCCTATATTGAAAATATCCTCGCCAGGATGGCAGCTAGAGCTACGGGATGCGATGAAGCTATCTTGCTCAATGAACAGGGCTACCTGACCGAAGGCAGCACCACCAATATTTTCCTGTCGAGTAACGAAGAGCTCATCACGCCCTCTTTGGAAAGTGGCGTACTGCCCGGAATCACCAGAGAGACGGTCCTGGAAATAGCCCGGGCTTCAAATATCAAAACCCGGGAAAGACAGGCGGAGTTAAAAGAACTAATTGAGGCCGAAGAGGCCTTTGTTACCAATTCTATACTGGAGCTTATGCCCCTGACCTGGTTTGATGGTAAGCCCATCGGTACAGGCAAACCCGGCCAGCTAACCAAAAAGCTAATAGCTGCTTATAAAGAACTCGTAGGTGAGACGCTAAGTAAAACCTACCGAGACAAGTACTAGGGAATCAAGCAGGAATTGAGTGCAGAGACGAAGTATCCAGGCATGGCTAGATAATACGTCAACATACTCTCCTCTGTTGTGCAAGAAGCAGTTCTGAGAGAATAGCGAAGAGCCTAAAAAGAGCAGGTCATACTATAGAGTGAGTCCCTTGACAGCCGGCATATAGTGGCTTTAATATAGCCTCAATAGTTGATGGGAGGTAATAGTGTGTGGGATAGGCGAAAAAAGTTTTGTCTGGCGACTACCTTCATAATCGCGAGCTTGCTGCTATCCTTTCCATCGCCAGCCAGTGCGGATGGCGGACCTATTCTTAGCGATCCAGAACTATGGGCCCAACTGGAGGAAGGTCAGCAGACAGCTGTAGTTACCCTGAAGGACGATAATACTATCGATGTGGACCTATTTGTCTCACTACTAGATAGCAGTGGACAGTCACACGAGGTCGTCTTCTTCATCCCATTGGGAACAGCCCCCACGGATTTCAGTGTGATAGAGAAGACATCCCTAGATTTTGACGAGGAGTTAACCGAGGAACTAGATGAAGCTCTACGTGAGGAAGCGCAAATCAAAAGAAATGTGTGCCTATCTTTGTTCTCGGCAACACTAGTGACCAATGGAGGATGGCTGATGGTGCTTTGCTTCCCTCTGCTGCTAAGCGGCTGTGCTGGGCTTGCACCGGAAGCAACCTATGAAACGGACAGCTCACAGATTGATATCTATGGACTTGATGAAGATACAGACTTAGAAGCGCTTATTAATACCTCCGGGCTGGACCCTTCAGTACAAGAAACTTTGTCACGGCTAAAAGGGCAACGGATTGCGATAGTTACTCTTCAGACCCAGCCGTCGCTGCCAAGTGATGACGGCCCGTACCAACCAACTGGCCAGCCGGGTATTCATCTGGCATGGACCACGGCGCTAGTTCCTCAATCTGGCAGCGCTGCTTACTCCTATCCCCTGGGTACTGGCTCATCATGGGCTCACCCCATTGGGTTGACCCGAATCTACGTAGTCGCTCCACCCGGTATAGACTTCACAGTGCAGTATCCAACGTTGGGTACTGATTACTCAGGTTACTCAGGCTTTACTCAGATACCGTTCTTTCCCCTTAAGCCACGGATTACGGATCACTATGACACGCCCGCCTATGCAGTAGATGAGACGAGGGGTGATTTCGGCCATATTTGGCGGGCCACTTATACTCAGAGCAACTCCGCAGAAGACATCGTAATTTCACTAGGCTCATCAGGTGGATTTATCACTACAGTACGACGATCATTATTAGGGTGGGGGATAGTCCCACCCCTTCTGTTTGGGCTGCTGATGGCACTTGTGTTATGGGTAGTCGCATGGCGCTACTGTATGCCTCGTATGCTGGGAATAGAATACCGCTGGCGCGGCTCCAAGCTATGGCGCGACTCTCTCACCTACCTAGGAATAAACGCTGCTGTCATGTTGGCAGCCGCCGCCATAGCTGTTGTAGCCTACTTCTTGGGATCCTTCATAGGTATGGTTGGGTTTATGGCTGGCCTGATAGTAGCAGCGTTAGTGATATTAGCCGCACTGTTTGGTGTGCCTAGCATTTTGCTTTTCCTTAGGAGGCATCGGCGTAGACTTGGTGTCTCCAGAGGCCGGGCGGCGACGGCATACATCGTGGTTGTCCTAGTTGCAAACTCTGCCTACTTGGCGCTGGCATTTGGCTATGCAGCGCTTGTAGGTGCCATATAAGAGTCCCCTAACGCTAGTTTGTTCAATAAGATCAACTTACATTGTCGTGGGCTGTCTTACCCAAATCACGCCGAATACGGTGATAAGTCAATGGTACCTCGGAGCCTAAAGTTCTTAGTCAAGGGGCTTTGCCCAGATATTTGGCTTTGCCTTCTTCGTAGAGGTCGCCGCCATAGATGTCGTTTACTACCGTAACAGGGAAGTCTCCCACCTCCAGACGGCGAAGGGCTTCAGCACCAAGTTCTTCATAGGCTACCACCTCTGCTTTCTTGATGCTCTTGGAAATTATGGCGCCGGCGCCCCCTATTGCCCCGAGGTAGACTGCCTTGTATTTCATCATGGCATCCTTTACTGCTTTCGACCGCAAACCTTTGCCAATCATCCCCTTCAGCCCTTCAGCCATTAACCGAGGGGCATAAGCATCCATTCGACCACTTGTGGTGGGACCAGCCGAGCCGATTACCATCCCCGGCCTGGCCGGGCTGGGCCCCATGTAATATATGGTTGCTCCTTTGATATCGAAGGGTAGAGGCTTTCCTTGGTCTAAAGCTTCGACCATCCTTTTATGAGCGGCATCGCGGGCAACGTAGATTACACCGCTGAGCAAGAGGTTATCCCCGGCTTTGAGGTCTTTCAAGACTTCGTCAGTTAACGGAAGCGTGATTTTCTTTGCTTCGGGCATAATTCACCTCCCACTTGTCTATGGTGCGGCCCTTCGGGGTCGCGCTGTTCGTTTATAACTCCCCTAACCCCTCTTACCTTAAGAGGGGAATTGTCTGCCACGCTTTAAACTCAATCTTTACCTCAAAGTCCCCAAGTAGCTTACGGTAAGCTGCTTTTCCTTTACTTCAGGCGTGGTATAATCGGGAAGGAGCATCGGAGCTACTCTATCAGTTATAATCCCGGCCTCTTCGAGCTCCTTATGATATCTCTTTACGTGTTTCAAGGTTAGCTTTCCCTCTTTTGCTTTCTCCCTGGCGAATATAGCAACATTTTTACCGGCAATCCTGCCAAATACTACAATATCCATAAGCGAATTGCCCATCAGCCTGTTTTCTCCATGCAACCCTCCAGTTACTTCCCCAGCAACATAAAGCCCGGGCACGGCAGTTTCGCATTCGGCATTATCCTTAAGGCCCCCGTTTTGATAATGGAGTGTGGGATAGACCAGCATGGGTGCCTTAGATATATCAATTCCTAAGCGGTCGTATACCTTCCATTTCCCCACAAAAGCAGTTCGCACCCGCCCCTCACCATGGAGGATATCAAGCATGGGGGAATCGAGCCAGACACCCACCTTTTTAGTAGGAGTAGGAACACCCTTACCATCCAGGCACTCCTTGATAACCCGGGCTGATTCCACATCCCTGGGCTCACGCTCATTGACAAATTTCTCCCCGTGGACATTTAAAATATCGGCCCCTTCTGCCCGGAACCTCTCGGTAATGAGCCACCCCTCTATTTGTTCCGGGAAAACGACGCCTGTGGGGTGATATTGAACGGTATGCAGGAAAGCCAACGGCACACCCGCCCTATAGCCTAAAACAATACCATCGGCGGTGGCACCGTAATGATTAGTGGTCATAAAACCCTGAACGTGGAGCCTCCCAGCACCACCGGTAGCTAAAACCACCGCCTTAGCTCTGACAACAATGTATTCCTCAGTTTCCATGTTATAGAGCAAGGCTCCAGCACACTGGCCGTGTTCATTCAAGATAAGCTCTACTGCCGGGGAAAACTCCAGAACTTTGATATTAGCCCGGTTACGAGCTTCATCACGCACAGTGCGCATGATTTCCAGTCCGCTGAGGTCGGCGCAATAGTGCATCCTTTTCCGGCAAGTTCCCCCACCATGCATAGCATCCAGCCTGCCATCAGGAAACTTGGAGAACATAACTCCAAGGCTTTCCAGCCACTGGAGGGCATCAGGAGCTTGCTTCACAAAAGCAGCCACAATATCAGTGTCATTTTTGAAATGTCCTCCTCCCATCACATCCAGGTAATGATAATACGGAGAATCTTTTTCTCCTTTTGTGGCAGCCTGAATCCCACCTTCAGCCATCATAGTATTAGCATCGCCATGCCGAAGCTTTGTAGCCATGAGAACCTGAGCACCATTTTCCTCAGCGATAAGGGCAGCGATAGTGGCAGCCCCCCCACCACCAATAACCAGGACATCAGCCTCATAATCAACCCTCGATAGATCTACTTTGTCAGGGTCAACCCTGCTCTTGGCTTCCAACAAGTCAACAAACTCGTGAGCTATCCTATAACCCTTATTGGGGCCAATTTTTATCTCCCTTCTCCCTTCTTCTTTATAATCAGGGTGATACTTCAACATCTCTTGTCTTTCTTGCAAGGACATGAAAGGAAATTCCTCCCCTTTCTTCCTTTTCTCTATGCGGGCAGGTCTGGTCTGTTCTACCTTCTTGATATAGGGCTCGAAGAAATCCGGATATCCTAAGTAACTCATCTCGCCTCCTATAGATATCTTGTATCCTTCGGTTTCCAATCCTCACCGGCTGCCAGTGGCTCCGCCTCCCGTTCCTGATACAACTTTTTCAGCTCATCCTCCTTCACCTGCTTCAACTCATCTAGAATTTGGTCATACCTTCCTTCGTTAATTGTTCCTACCATTTCGGCTAAATGTTCTGCCCTGGGGATAATTCTAGCTCCGTAAATTCTGCGCGCGAGTTGGAAGATATGATACTGAGCTAATTCCCCAAAGCAGCGACTGGTGCACAATCCGCATTGAATGCAATCGAAGCTAAGTCGAGCAGCCTCGGCGATATTCCCTTGCTTCAAAGCTGAGATGGCATCCATTACCTCTATTCCCTGAGGGCAAGCTTTCGTGCAGGCATTGCAGGCAACACAGCGAAACAGCTCAGGATATAGTTTAAAGACCTCTTCAGGAGCAGAAGTCAACTCTGCAAACTCATACCGGGCTCGATTGGCAGGGAAAAAGGGAATCTGGGCTATGTACATATCCGGCTCGACTGTCTTCTGGCAGGCAAGCGCTACCTGCAATTTATAATCGCCAGGCTTACGATAGACCGTACCACAGGCACCGCAGGTGCCCCCTCGACATCCACACCCCCGAATGAATTTGTAGCCAGCATATTCCATGGCTTTCATAATAGTAAGCCCTTCGGGAACTTCATAGCGCTTGCCCATGATATATACCGGAATCAGCTTAACCGCTATCTGTTTTTCTTCCTTAACCGCTGTTTCTGCTGATCTCTTCTTTCTTTCTTTGGCACTCATTTTTAACCCCCAATCGGTCAAAAGCTTTCAACTTAAGAAAGCAGGTTCCTTTCCCTCAGAAGTGATTCCGGGCTGCCATAATTTAACTCAAAATGACATACCTGGGGACCGAGCCCTAAAGCAATAGCCAGAAGCTGCGTGAAATAGAATAACGGAATCCCTGTGAATCCGCTCTGTTTCTTCATCAACTCTTTCTGGCCCCAAGCCAAATTATAATCACATAGAGGGCAGGTGAGAACCAAGGCTTCTACTCCATGACTCAATGCCGAGTTCAAGATAGGCCGCGCATATTCAGAAATATCATCCGGACTGCTTATTACTTGATAAGAACCACAGCACCTCGTGGATTCAGGAAAATCAACAGGACTGGCACCGAGAGCTTTAAGAAACTCCGCCAAGATGGTAGGATTCTCTATACTATCTATAGCTATTTCCCGGGGGCGAAGCAGGGTACACCCGTAATAAGGGGCTGCTTTTAATCCCCGGAGAGGGAGCTTTACCTTCTGAGCGAGAGCTTCCCATCCTATGTCGTCTCTCAATACCTCTAAAAGATGAACTACCTTTACCTCTCCACTATAATCCACCTCCTCACTCATAAAGCTATTAAGAGTATTCCTTTTTTCAGCGTCCTCCTTCATCAAGAGGTTAGCCCTCTTCAGAGTATTAAAGCAGAAAGCACATAACGTAACTAGCTCATCATTCCCTTGTTCCTTTGCCCGGATAAGATTGCGGACAGGCGCTACCTGATGGATTAAATCATCCTCAGCCAAAGAATAAACTGCGCCACAGCAGTTCCATCTGGGAACCTCATCCAGCTTAAATCCCAAAACTTCCATCGAAGCCACAGCAGGCTCCTCCAGATTCCTGGCCTTGGTCTTCAAGGTACAGCCGGGATAATAAGCTAAGCTCATTTTCTATTTCTCTAGCCCGTAAACTTCCTCAAGCCACTGACCATAGCTATTTGAGGGAGCTCGCAGCGTTCTTGTGGTGAAATATCCTCGGGGCGTACGTGGTCAATATTCTTCCTCAGTGTGAGCAGCCTTATTGCCTCCATTACTTTCGAGAGGTCAAATCCTCTGGGACAATTGACAGTGCAGGCAAGACAGGAGGCACAAATCCAAACAGTCTTGGAATTGGCAATTTCCTCTTCCAACCCTAATCGTGCCAGCTCAATAATCCGCCGAGGGGAGATGTCCATATTGGAAGCCGCAGGACAATTTCCGGAACACATACCACACTGGTAGCATAACTGAAGGTTCTGTCCACTGAGCTCCTTGATTTTCCTTACAAACTCACGGCGTAGCCTTTTGGGCGAAATGGTTACAAACATTCTCTTATCACTCTTTCAATTGCTTTACAGAATTGCTTCTTCACGACGAGCGCACCAACATTGCATGTTGACTGCTACAGGCATGCTGGCAATGTGGCAAGGAAAGGTTTCCACGTGAACCGCTAAGGCGGTCACTGTGCCACCATAGCCCATAGCACCCATGCCCAGATTATTGACTTTTTCCAGAATTTCACTCTCCAAGTCAGCAACCTCAGGGTCAGGGCTTGGTTCACCGACTTTGCGTAACAACGCCTTCTTAGCTATAAACATGGCCTTGTCTGTCGTCCCACCTATGCCAACACCAATAATAACCGGTGGACAGGGATTGCTACCAACCTCGTCAACAAGGTTGACGACAAAATCTATCACCCCCTGACGTCCCTTAGCTGGAGATAGAACAGTCAGACGAGAACAATTTTCTGAGCCACCTCCCTTGGGCAAGACGCTGATTTTCAGCCTGCCTCCAGGAACTATATCGGTATGAATCATAGCTGGTGTGTTATCTTTGGTGTTTATCCTGGCAAAACAAGGCTGGTTCACTATGGATTTACGCAAATAACCCTTATCATACCCCTGGCGTACTCCTTCGTTGGCTGCTGTATAAAGGTCTCCATTGATTATGTGCACTTCTTGACCTAGCTCCAACATGACTACAGCGGCACCGGTGTCCTGACAAAGAGGAATTTGTTCCTTGCCGGCAATTTCCACATTCTCCAGGATTCTATCCAGCACATCACGGCAAACAGGGGATTTTTCTTTTTCCCTTGCTTGCTTCAATGCAATCATTACATCGGGGGGCAAATAATGGCAGGAATGTTCAAATAAACGGGCTACGGCGTTCGTTACCTCACTGGCTTTGATTTGTCTCATCTTCCTTTGCCGGCTTATCCTGGCTTCTTGATAGTAGCTGCGCTGGATGTTAACGTTTTTATCCCATTATCTTTGGCACAGTGAGGCTAGCATCCATCAGGAACAGGATTTTTGCCTTTTCTCCCTTCTTCTTAATTGCTTTATCTAGCGCTTCTTGAACCTCGTGAAAAGGTTTAATAAATGCTTTCTCCATATCTTGCTTCGCAAGCCCGGTTACCCCCCAGATTTCTGCCCAGGTGGCAATCTCAGCCATTTTAGCAGCTTTATGATAACCCAGTTTGTAGCCTTGCTCGATTCTTTTCAGAGCTTCTTGAGGAGTTTTGCTACTGGCAAGGAGATTAAAGTATGCCTCTTCTCCTATGCCAGATCTGCACTCAGAGACAAGTATAAGAATCCCTCCCTCTTTTAGAGCCAGTTTCCCATTATCAAGCGCCTTTTGTGATTGATATAAATCCACGTCTGAGGGATAACCGGCAACAGCAATGACGATGTCCGTTTTTTCTTTGACATTTACACAATAAACTTCGTGAGCTTTCTCTATAGCCATCAGGAATGAATCATGAATATGCCCTGCGGTACAATGGTAAACCCTTTTTTTGCCATCGAGAACGGTCTGGATGGAAAATATTTCCTTTCCCTCTATCGTCTTGAGGGCATCAACCATATCTTCATGAACCGGATTGCCCTCCAAAACCAGCGTCTGTGCGCGGGGACTAAGGGCATGCTTATGGTTTTGCTCTATTGTCTTATAAGACGCAATGCCAGGGAGAAATGATTTCCTGCCCCCTGTATAGCCAGCGAAATAATGAGGTTCTACTGAACCAATAGTTACCAGCTTATGTGCCTCTACACCTATTTTGTTTACATACATCTCGGTACCCGTGGAGGAAATTCCCAAATACACCATATCTTCATCTTTGCGAGCATCGTGGACATAGATTCTGTCCCTTAGCAAGTTGTGATAATTTCCGAAGATAAACTTGAATTCCTCTTCAGTCGGTGCACGGTGAATTCCGGTGGCAATGATAAACCTTGTATTTTTATCCTTGGTTTTAGGGTAAATTACTTCTAGTATTTTTGCCGTAGGAGTGGGTCTGGTGTAATCATTAACAATGAAAAGCAAATCTCTAGCATCGGCGATAAAGTCAGCAAAACTCCTGGAGTTAATGGGTTGTTCAATTCCCTTGCGGATGGTCTTTGTTTCATCGCCAACAGAAACAACATTTGGTTCAACTATTCCGGCAATCCTGTTTTCCTCAACTTCAACCTCTACCTTTTCCTTTCCGTAAGGGATTCCTATTTTCATAGCTATTTTGTTTTCCTTTTTTTAGCCTATATCAGCGGAGATAGCTCAACACTGAGGACTTCCGTTTGTTTCGCTGTCTTATAGCCCCATAATCTGCTCCCTATAACATTCAGCCTCCCAGTTTTCATATTGGCCCCAAGGATGCTATTTCACTCACAAAACTATCCACCGCATTCTTAAGTTTTTGAGCCTCACCGGTGGCAAAATGTTCTAACTTAAGCCTTTGTGGTTCAACACCAAGCACACCAAGCAGTCTCTCAACCAATACACATTTCTCTTGAGCCCTATAGTTTCCATCGTGTTCACATTCATCAAGCGGGCAACAGGCAATCATCACCCCCCATGCGCCCTGGTAAAATGTGTCCAATATCAATCCTGGGTCAATACGGCCGGCACACACAGTCACGATAATCCCCGATGTATTCTCTGCCCCCGTCAGCTCCATCCGAGACAGTCGGAGTCCAGGATATATTGACCAATCACAACAGAATATAATTACTTTGGGGATTCCATTCATGCTTCTGAGGGAGCTTTCAGTTTTTGCAGAGAGTTCTTTCCTTGATATTCCAAATCCCTCCTTTTGCGACATTGCTCCAACAGGACACTCCGCTACACACACACCGCAACCCTTACACTTAACCTTGTCGACCAGGACTCTCATATTCTCAATATCCATAGAAAGTGCTTCAGCTTTACATACTGCGACACACCTTTCACAGGCTATACATAGTTTTTCGTCGTTCCTGACTGTGGTACCCTGCACCTCGAAGCCAGATTCCACAAGGTCAGCTCTGGCATCGGTAAAGATGTCAGTAGGCGAAACTTTTGCTGAACAGCTTTTGCTACAATTCTTGCAGTAAAAGCATTGAAAGAGCTTTTCCGCAACATACGAAGAGGGTTCAACTTCGCCTGTGAGGAGTCCATAAGCAAGCAACAGCCTCCCCCTGGGCGTATCAATTTCCCAATTGGACACCTTATATAGAGGGCAATGCTCATAACAATAGCCACACCTTATACATATATTTAGTTCGTTTCCCCATTTCTTTAGTCTGTTGAATTCCATTTTCCCCTAGCTAATCCCAAGGCTTCCAAGCAAGAAGGGACACCGGCTCTTTGGGGGTTCGATTTCCGTTTTTCTTTATAGCTCCACCGGGTATCTGAGTTTAGTTGCCGTAACCCAGTCATCCGGTGCATCCATCAATTTATGAGGATTTAAGATATTGTTGGGGTCAAGAGCCACTTTTATCGCCTTCATCATTTGAAGTGAATCTGCCTTTTCTTTTTTCCAAGAGGGCGCCTTGGAAATGGCAATGCCATGCTCCCCTGAGGTTGTCCCCCCTACACTTCGGACATAATCATATACATCATCAACTGCCCGCCTGGCGTTTTCCCACTGCTCCTTCCTGGTAACCTCCATCAATATCTTTGTATGTAGCAATCCTATCCCACAATGACCATAAGCAGTCATCACTACGTGATTGCGCTCTCCGATTTCATGAATCTTGCGGGCACATTCTGCTATCTTTGAGCTAGGGACAGCCATGTCATCAGCTAACGATGTGCAGACAAATCCATCCCTATATCTTGAGAGCGCGGCAAAAAGTTTTTTCCTCCCGCTATAGATGCGTTCCATCTCTTTAGCGTCACTGCCCATTTCAATTCCAAAGGCATTATTTTTCTCACATATCTCTTTGATGGTTTCCATATCGTAATCCACAGCTTCTTTTAATCGTCCATCACACTCATATACCACAATTGCTTCTACCTGAGGAAGATTCATGTTAAGGGTCTTGTTAAGAGCAGTGATGGCTATATCGTCTACAAGCTCAAGCAACGAGGGCGTTACTTCAGATGCCACGATATCTGATATTGTCTCACCCGCATCTTCCAGTTTATTGAACTTCGCCATTCCCATAGCTCTAAATCTAGGCAGGTGTCTGAGCAAAATTGTCGCTTCTACAATTATGCCCAGAGTGCCTTCAGAGCCAACCATAAGCCTATCAAGCTGATAACCCGATGCCTGAGCGCGGGTATCAGCACCAAGAGTAACTAAATCTCCATTTGCCAGAACAACCTTCATCCCTAAGACATAGTCCCGCATTGTTCCGTACTTTATCGCCCTTACCCCAGAGCCATTGTTGGCAATAGCTCCACCAATGGTGGCAATTCTACCCGACTCTGGAGCCGAAGGAAACCAAAGACCATATGGCTGAAGCGCCCTGTTTAAATCATCCCAGACTACTCCCGGCTCAACTTTGCACAGTATATCTCGTGGTCTTATCGCCAGGATTCGGTTCATTCGCTTCAAATCCATGACAATGCCACCATCTATGGGAACAGTGTGTCCCGAGGCGCCAGAACCGGCACCCCGGGCGATAACAGGTATTAACCCGGCATTGGCATAGCGCACGACCTCCCGCACTTCCTCTACTGTTTCAGGTCTGACAATAACCGAGGGAGTAGCTTCATGAACCGAGGAGTCAGAGCCATAGACATAAAGATCGGCAATGTTATCTCTGACATTTTTCTCTCCTACGATCTCCTTCAATCTTTCAACGTCTATCTTCATCTCTACCTCCCTCTATATCGCTATTTTTCTTCCCTTTGTGCGAAATATATGTGTGCCTATTTATCATCTCCGATGAGAACATTGCATGTTCTCACGCCTGTCCTTTTCCAGAGATTGCTTTTCTCTAATTCCCCTTTAACTTGCCAGCTTTAACTTGAGCAATAAGTTCATCCTCCCTGTTCACCTCCTCAAGAGTCTTGGGAGCATGGGGTGGCTTCCAATCGTCTGGGATGGTCTTATCTATACCATATTTATAATTTAAGAAGCGTGCACCAGTGGTAGGGTAAAGAGCATAAATAAGGATATCTTGAATATTCTTAGCAAATTCTTTTGATTCCTCCTTAGCTTTTTCCAGTTCTGGCCCGAGCAGGTCTGCCGGCCGACAGGTGATAGGCACCTTATCTTTAAGAATAGTCTTCTGGACGTCTGGGACAATTTGAGCTGGTGGCTTGCCATAACCACCATATACATATTCCCTTGCTTCCTTGGAGACAAGCTTGTAGCGCCCTAGCAGGACATTCTGTACTGCCTGGACACCAACAATCTGGCTTGTAGGTGTAACTAAAGGAGGATAACCAAATTCTGCCCTGACCCTAGCAGTTTCCTGTCGCACCTCGGCCAGTTTATCCAAAGCATTCATTTGTTTGAGTTGCGCTACCAGGTTCGTGGTCATGCCACCAGGAATTTGATGCACCAGAGCTCCGGTATCGATGACCGACATTGCCGATGTATCTAGGAAATCTTTGTATTTAGGGGCGATCTGCTCCAACATTTGAGCACACTTGAATAGTTGTTCAATGTCAAGCCCTGTATCCCTGTCTGTGCCATATAGAGCAACTACCAGAGGCTCAATAGCTGGCTGTGAGGAGCGTAAAGCAAAGGGAGACAAGGCAGTATCGATGATGTCGACTCCGGCCTCAATGGCCTTAAGCACCGACATAGAACCCTGTCCACTGGTGTAGTGAGTATGCAACTCAACAGGTACTTTCAAGTTTTCCTTAAGAGCCTTGATTAGCTCATAGGCATCATAAGGGGAGATAAGCCCAGCCTGATCCTTGATACATATGGAATCAGCACCCATGTCTTGGAGGGCGAGAGCTTTTTTAATATAGTATTCCAGATTATAGATCGGCCCACCCATTCTTGGCTGGGTGAGCGAGTAACATATTGCTCCTTGATAATGTTTGCCACATTTTTTAATTGCCATAGCAGCACGTTCGTGATTGCGCTCGTCATTCACAGCATCGAAAACCCGGAAAATATCAATACCCACCTCAGCAGCCTGTTCCACAAAGGCATCAACCAAATCATCAGGATGGTTTCGATAAGCGACCAAATTCTGTCCCCGTAAAAGCATCTGTAGTGGAGTATCAGGCATGAGTTTCTTTAATTTGCGAGGCCTATCCCAGGGGTCCTCACCCAAAAAGCGGTGGGCTACGTCAAATGTTGCCCCACCCCAAACCTCCATAGAGTAGAAGCTGCATTTATTCATTTCAGGGGCCATCCATTCCATATCCGCAGTTCGCATCCTCGTAGCCAATGTGCATTGATGAGCATCACGAAAGGTAGTGTCACAGATTTTGACCGGATTTTTGGCTTTCGAACTCGCCCTCACCTTATCAGTGGTTAAATCTTTGGCCAAAATGGAACCTTCTCTTAGTTCATTCACAAATTACCTCCTTTTTGTCATTCGGAGCCATTCGCTTCTTGTCATTCTGAGCGTGTCGAAGGATCCAAACCCTTTGCTAGCCTCTTCGCCTCGCTTAGAGTTTCAGTTCAGGATAACAGCCAAATGTCATCACTTTAGGAACAATTCTTCGCTGCCAGAGAATTCTCATTATCTTCTCACGCCTGGAGCTACTCCACGAGCTTGAGACCATTACTGACCTTCGCTTAGGCATTGCCGGCCTTTCAACCTTTTCTTCCTCTTATATATAAGCAGCCATAGCAGCAGTAATGGCAGCTATCTTTCCTTTTTTTACTTTCCAATTGCTCTTTTGTTAACCCTCTCTACAAAGGAATATTCCCATGCTTCTTTGGAGGTCTCGTCTCTCGTTTAGTAGAGAGAAGTTCCAAGGCCTTGATTATTTTGGGACGACTCTCACGGGGTAGGATAACTTCGTCAACATATCCCCGCGAGGCAGCAATGTAAGGATTATATAGTAGGTCACGATATTCCCGAATCTTTTCCTGTTCCTTTGTTTCAGGATCTGGCGCAGCCTCTATTTCCTTACGAAAGATAATCGGGGTAGCCCCTTCAGCACCCATCACTGCAATCTCCGCCGTGGGCCAGGCGAAAACAAAATCAGCGCCTAGGTCTCTACTACACATGGCAAGATATGAACCCCCGTAGTCCTTGCGAGTGACCAGAGTGATTTTAGGAACCGTGGCTTCGGAGTAAGCCCACAAAAGCTTAGCTCCGTGTCTTATTATTCCCTGCCATTCCTGATCTTTCCCTGGTAAGTAACCAGGGACATCGGCAATGGTAAGCAAAGGAATATTAAAAGCATCGCAGAACCTGATAAATCGGGTGATTTTATCCGAGGCATTGACATCAAGACATCCAGCAAGATGCATCGGCTGATTAGCGATAACACCCATTGTTCTACCATTAAGCCTGGCAAAGCAAATAATGGCATTTCGCGCATAATTATAGTGAGGCTCGAGTATCTCACCGTTATCCACAATGGATTGGATAACACCCCTCATATTATAGACCTTGCTAGGCTCATTTGGTATGACGCTGCCAAGGGCAGGATCAACACGATTTGGGTCATCGCTAGGCTTAATTAAAGGGGGGTCCTCTGTATTATTTGAGGGAAGGTAACTCAGAAGTTTCTTAATGAGTTCGATAGCTTGGGCATCGCCATCACAGGCAAAATGGCATACACCACTTTTAGTGGCATGACTGATGGCACCGCCTAGCTCCTCAGAGGTGACCTCTTCCCCTGTAACTTGTTTGATAACTGCCGGGCCGGTAATGTGCATGTAGCTTGTTCCCTTCGTCATGAATACCCAATCTGTCATGGCAGGTGAATAGACTGCTCCCCCGGCAGTAGGCCCCATAACTGCCGAGAGCTGGGGAATAACCCCCGAGGCTGCGGAATTCCGGAAGAATATCTGCCCATAGCCTGAAAGGGCATCAACACCTTCCTGAATCCGAGCCCCTCCAGAGTCATTAAAGCCTACTATGGGAACACCACACTTCATGGCTAAATCCATTACCTTGCATATCTTTTTAGCATGCATCTCACCCAGCGTCCCTCCCATGGAGGTAAAGTCCTGGGAAAAAGCACATACAGGGCGACCATTTACCATCCCATATCCAGTAACGACTCCTTCTGCGGGAACGACCACCTTATCCATGCCAAAGAGCGTAGCCCGATGCTGAACAAACAAATCAAGCTCGTGAAAGCTGCCAGGGTCGAAAAACAGGTCGAGTCTTTCACGAGCAGTTAATTTCCCCGATTTGTGCTGCTTTTCTATCCGCTCTGGACCTCCCAAGGCTTTTATCTTACTTTCTCTTTCCCTCAGTTCCTTCAATCGGTCAGCACCCGTGCCCATATGAATTCCTCCTCACGAATCAATTTCCTTATGAAGCAAGTTATTTTAAACGGAATTCGCAACTAAGGCAAATCCTTGAACTCACGGAATTACCGCTAAGGCTGGTCTATGGCGCCTCTATTTAAGGATTTTTCTAGTATAATCTCATTAAACATGTTTGAGGGCTACTGGCTCTTTCCAAGCTTTCTGGGGTAAAGCGTGGGTAATTGTCAAGTCCTAATCAGCCTTAGCTTGACTGGAAAGCGACATTGAGTTCAGACTTAAAAGCTTGACAGCCTGGCTTAGAATGATATTATGGAGGGAAATTTGAAACCACAGCTAATTGCTATAGACGGTCCTGTGGCAGTCGGCAAGAGTAGTGTAGGCTCACTGCTAGCAAGAAGATTAGGCTATGTTTTCTTCGACACAGGGATGATGTATCGAGCATTTACCTGGAAGGTTCTCAAATCAGGTATCTCCATAGAGGACGAACAGAAACTTTGTCAGTTAGCCAATACCACTAAATTTGATTTTGTTCCCTTACAGGGATGCTATCTCTCGCCCCTCATTGATGATGAAGATGTCTCCTCCAAGCTGCTTCGCCCTGAGGTAGAGGAACAGGTTTCCCTGGCATCGAAGATAGCAGGGGTACGCCAAACACTGATATTGGAACAGCGTAGATTAGCCCAGCAAGGAAAGGTAATAATGGCAGGCAGAGATATTGGCACAGTAGTCTTACCCTGGGCGGAATTAAAGATTTTTCTCACCGCTTCCACCGAAGAGAGAGCCATGCGCCGTTACAAGGAACTATTAAAACGAGGAGAGAATTCGAGACTGGAAATCGTCCTCGCCGATTTAAAGAAGCGCGATGAGATGGATATTCATAGAACCATCTCGCCGCTTAAACCGGCTGAGGATGCCATAATTATCGATACAGAAAACTTTAGCCTGGAGCAAGTTGTAGACAAAATATATGCCTTGGCGGTAAACCTATGACCCTCTCTCAAAAGATTATCTTAGTCGTATTTAGACCTTTGCTCAATATTCTTTTCTCCTGGAAAGTTGAAGGAAGAGAAAACATACCATTAACCGGTCCACTTATTTTGGCAGCCAATCATGCTCATCTCCTCGACCCATTTTTTCTCGCGTTTAGCTTTCCGCGATGGATTAATTTCATGGCAAAAGCGGAACTCTTTCGTTCTCCCTTCTTGAGATTTTGGCTTCGCTGGGCTGGATCCTTATCCATACACCGTGAAGGGAAGGTTAGAGAGAAAAAGAAGATACTTAAGAATGCCAGAAATGCATTGGAAAGGGGACTAATCCTAGGAATGTTCCCGGAGGGCGGCAGAAGTCACGACGGCAAACTCAGAAAAGGCGCACCAGGCTCCGCAGTTATAGCCTCAAAAACAAATGTCCCTCTTCTTCCTGTCGGCATAGCTGGCACAGACAAGCTTAAGGGTATAAGCTGGCTATGGAAGCGCCCTCACATAGTTGTCAAGATTGGCAAGCCATTTAAGCTACCTCCAAACCACAGCAAGATGAGCAAGTCTCAAATGCAATTATTGACCGCACAACTAATGAGGGAAATCGCTGCTCTTTTGCCACCCGAATATCAAGGCGCCTATGAAAAAGATGAAGATTGAAAAGGCTGAGAAGCTAGGCCTATGCTTTGGCGTCAGACGGGCCATCAAGCTGTTGAAGGAGGCAGCTAACAAATATGGAGAAATAGAAACACTGGGACCTGTAGCACATAATCGCCAGCTAGTGGAAACATTGGCCAACCTAGGAATAAAGCCGATAAATCGTCTCGACCAAGTTCAAAGCAAAATCCTGGCTATCACCACCCATGGTACAAGCCCAGCGATATTATCTAAGATCAAAGCCCGTCACATTCAAATCATTGACACTACTTGTCCCATAGTTCGCAAAGCCCAAAACACAGCCAAGAAATTAGCTGAGTCTGGCTTTGACGTCGTCATATTTGGGGAAGCCGAGCATTCTGAGGTCAAAGGACTACTAGGTTGGACAGGCGACAAAGGTATAGCTGCCTTGGATATGAAGCAAATATACAGTTCGGGAAAATCGCCATCACGCCTGGGCATTATCTCCCAGACAACTCAAACCCAATCTGCCTTTATCGAATTCGTCAGACAGCTAATAGGTGTGGTTGGGCCTAATATTGATGAAATGCGCCTCGTTAATACTTTATGTAAAATAACACAGGGTCAACAAGAAGCTGCCATAAGATTATCTCGGAGCAGTCAACTCATGATAGTGATAGGCGGAAGTAATAGTGCCAACGCCAGACACCTTGTTGAAATATGCTCTCCTTTGGTGGAAACTCATTTGGTGGAAACAGCAGACGAGGTCGACACTTCCTGGCTCGTAGGTAAGCACCATATTGGCATTACCGCCGGAGCATCCACCCCAGATGAATCTGTAGAGGAATTAATAGCCAAGCTGAGGTCTTTATAATCATTAGGTTAACCACAAAAAGTCCCGCGACTTCTTGGGAACCCCGGGTAAATTTGATTCCAAGTTAAGCGGGTCCCCACGAAAATCGCAAGATTTTCGTGGGTGGTTTAGCCAAGCTTGGCGTCCAGCTTCCTGCCGCCAATCAGGTGAAGATGAAGGTGAGGCACTAGTTGTCCCCCTTCAGTGCCACAATTTATAACCAAGCGATAGCCCTTCTTGGCTATTCCTTCTTTCTCAGCCAGATTCTTAGCTATGATTATAAGGCGCCCGGCAAGCTCCTGTTGTTCCTCGCTAAGTTCAGCCACAGATGTAATATGAGTTTTAGGTATAATGAGCACGTGTGTGGGTGCTTTAGGCAAGATATCCCTGAAGGCTAGAAAATCTTCATCTTGATAAACCATGTTGGCAGGCGCCTCGCCAGCAGCAATTCGACAAAAAATACATTCCTCAGCCATAATCTAATTCCTTTAGCATATTACACCTTCCTGTCGTAAACTCTCAATCTCATTCCGCTTATAGCCTAACTCTTGCAATATTTCATTAGTGTGTTCCCCAGGAAGTGGAGGTAAATTTCTCACCTTGCCTGGTGTGCCTGAGAGCTTAGGAGCTATGCCAACTTGTTTGATCTTGCCCAAGGTCGGGTGTTCCACCTCTATTACCATTTGGCGATGAAGCACCTGCGGGTCACTAAAAACCTCGTCCGCTGTATAAACTTTGCCGACAGGGACATCATTATGAGTCAACAATTCAAACCATTCATCTCTTGTCTTAGTTAAGAAAATTTGCTTTAAAAAAGAGCGGATTTCATCCCACTTCTCATCTTCTGGCTTATGAAAGGTATGTTCCAGAGCAAAGCAATAGGGGATATATTCTTCCTTTCCTAAAAATCGGCATAGGTTCTCCCAGAAATGTGGCTCAAGGCAGCCAATGGTAATATATTTACCGTCCTTGGTTTTGTACACTCCGTAATAGGGATAGGCACCATGAAGCCACGATTCACCCCTCTTCAACATTGACCCGTCAAAAAAGTAACCACAAGTGAACCAGGTCATAAGTGATACTGCCCCATCCATGTAAGCCATATCTATATATTGCCCTTTGCCCGTCTTGTTTCTAGCCACCAAAGCCACTGAAATACCTAAAGCTCCATATAACGCTGCCGCCGCGAAGTCAGCAACTAGATTTAAGGGGATGGCTGGAGGTCCTTCACTGGACCCAATTAAGCCAAGGATACCAGCCATAGCTATATAGTTGATATCATGGCCCGAAAAAGTATGATAAGGCCCATCCTGACCATAGCCACTAAGCGAGCAGTAGATGATCTTAGGATTTAGCTCACTTATGGTTTCGTAATCTATCATCAAGCGTTTGGCTACTCCAGGTCTAAAACCCTCAACAATAACGTCTACGCGCCGGGACAGGCGGTAAAATATTTCTCGTCCTGCTTCCGACTTTAGGTTAACCACGATGCTTTTTTTATTGCGATTAGGGGCATAATAAGCTGCTCTCTTCTGGTCTTCCTCCTCTTGAAGCAATCCCGATGAAACCATAAATTCAGTTACCCCTGGCGCCCCAACCTTAATCACTTCAGCTCCCAAATCTCCCAGAAGCATGGTGCAAAATGTACCTGGAATCAATCTCGACAAATCCAAAATTTTCACACCCTCCAAAGCTAACATGTCTCCTCCTGAAGCAATTAATTTCCCATTATAAGCTATTTAAGCAAACTTTTGCATTTTTAACCTAAATATGCTAAATTAAAATAAAGAAATTTAAACTAAAGGTGGGGTTGCCCACCTTTTTACTAAATATAAGAAACTAAATGGGAATAGGAAGATGAAAACAGAGCTTAAGGCTGCGATTACTCAGCTTTCGGCTGAGAGAAACTTGCCTAAAGAAGTGGTTTTGGCGGCCTTGGAATCAGCGCTGGCCTCGGCATATAAAAAAGGCATACCCGCTCCGGAACAAGATATTCTGGCCAAAGTTGACCCTGACAACGGTGAAATCAATTTCTATATTCAAAAGGTTATAGTTGAGTCAGTTGCCAATCCAGATCGTGAAATCCCCATTGACGAAGCTCGAAAAATGCGGGCTACAGCACAAATTGGTGATGTAATAAACATAGAATGCACACCCAAGAATATTGGCCGTATCGCTGTTCAAGCAGCAAAACAAGTCGTTCTACAGCGGTTGCGGGAAGCAGAACACCGCATTGCTTATGAAGAGTTTGTTGATAAGGAAGGAAAGGTTGTTAATGGAACAATTCAATTCACCGAAGCTGCACGAATTTATATCAGACTGAATAGAATAGAGGCGATACTTCCTTCGAGTGAACAGGTTCCCAATGAACATTATTATAGAGGGCAGCGACTTAAATTTTATCTTCTTGAGATGGTCCAGGGGGGCAAAGAGTCTCAAATAATAGTCTCTCGCTCTCATCCCAACTTGATACGTTGCCTCTTTGAGCTGGAAATCCCTGAAGTTCACAACAGGATTGTGAAGTTAAAAGCTATAGCTCGCGAAGCCGGACGCCGAAGTAAAGTGGCGGTGGCAACTACCCAAGAAAACGTTGACCCTGTAGGTTGCTGTCTTGGCCCTCGAGGCATAAGGCTCCAAAGCATCATCAATGAACTAAATGGCGAGAAAATAGACGTAATCCAGTGGCATGCCGACCCTGGGGTGTTTATCTCTAACGCCCTTAGCCCAGCTCAAGTAGCAAGCATCAAAATCGATGAAGAAAGAAACGCAGCCATTGTAGTTGTCCCTGATAAGCAACTCTCTTTAGCTATAGGCAAAGAGGGACAGAATGCCAGGCTAGCAGCGAAACTCACAGGTTGGCGGATTGATATCAAGAGCGTCTCTGCTATTGAGGCAGAAAGGGCTATTACACAAGAGCCAGAAACAACAGTAGAAGCCATTCCCCCCGAAGTTATGGAAAAGGAGCCACTTGAAGCAGAGCTAGCTGAAGAGATTGGAGCGGAAGAGTCGTTTGAATTTCCAAGCATTTCAGAAGCTCCACCTGAGAAGCCCGAAGAAAAACAGATTCGCTTTGCTGAAGATATTTTAGTGAGGGCGTTAAAAGCGCAAATACCAGACAAGGGGAAAAACGGAGTTAAAGGTAAAAGAAAGAGAAAGGTGATAAAGTATAAAAAGCAAGATGACCATTTTGTAGATGATGAGAGCGAAGAGTAAGCATCTACCTCAGCGCACTTGTATAGCTTGTCACCAGGTTAAGGAAAAGAAAGCCTTGATTCGCTTAGTGCGTGCTGATAACGGAACTGCTGAGGTAGATATATCTGGGAAGAAGCCGGGCAGGGGTGCTTACTTATGCCCTAATAAAGTTTGTTGGGAATTGGTACTAAAGAAAAATCGTTTAGAATATGCATTGCGCACAAAGCTTAGTGATGACAATCGCCACATTTTAATTGATTATATCCATAACTTTTTGGAGGAAAGCTAAATTTGGATGACAACAGACCGAGATTGAAGGAAGACCAGCCCAGAGTTGAGCTCCCGCCTTCCATAACGGTGAAGCAGCTAGCTGACACATTAAAAGTAGAGCCTGTAAAGGTAATTAAACAGCTCATACGCAAAGGCATCATGGCCAATATTAACCAGACCCTCGATTTTAATACTGCAAGCATAACAGCTGCAGACTTTGGCTACGCCGCTAAAGCAACAAAAGAGCGTAGAGCTTTACCCTCCCAAAAGAAAAAAGGAAAGGGAAAACTGTCAGTTCGCCCTCCCGTGGTTACTGTCATGGGACATGTTGACCACGGCAAAACTACCCTCCTTGATGTCATCAGAAAGACTAATGTCACTGCTCATGAGGTAGGAGCAATTACCCAACATATTGGTGCCTACCAGGCCTTAGTGGATGGACGCAAAATCACCTTTTTGGATACACCTGGGCACGAAGCTTTCACTGCCATGAGAGCCCGAGGGGCACAAGCAACTGATATTGTAATTCTGGTGGTTGCCGCTGATGACGGTGTCATGCCCCAGACTGTGGAGGCCATAAACCACGCCAAGGCTGCCAAGGTCCCCATAGTAGTTGCCATCAATAAGATTGATAAACCTGATGCTAATCCAGAACGTGTGAAACAGCAGCTTACCGAGCTGGGTTTGGTTGTTGAGGAGTGGGGTGGCGATACTGTTTGTGTACCCATATCAGCCAAGCAAGGACAAGGAATATCGGATTTGTTGGAAAACCTATTCTTAGTGGCTGACATATTAGAACTAAAAGCTGATCCTAATAGCGCCGCAGAAGGGGTAGTCATTGAGGCTAAGCTGGACAAAACTAAAGGTCCTTTAGCTACCCTGCTTGTTCAAAAGGGCACCCTTAGTCGAGGCGATGTTGTGGTAGCTGGCAGCGCTTGGGGGAGAATAAAAGCCATGTTTGATAATGCAGGAAAGCAAGTTCACAAAGCTGAACCCTCCACTCCAGTGGAAGCCCTAGGCTTAAATGAGGTGGTAAGATCGGAAGACCTTTTTATTGTGCTTCCCGATGAGCATGAAGCACGAAGCATTGTTGAAAAACAAAAATATCCTAGGCCACGTCCCACCTTAAGTTTAAGTGCTCTTTCCAGCCAAATAAGTGAAGGGCAGATAAAAGAACTCAACATAGTTTTGAAGACAGATGTCGAGGGCAGTATTGAACCCATAAAAACTTCCATAGAAAGGTTAGGCACAGAGAAGACAAAAGCTAGAGTCATCCATGCTGCTAGCGGGGGCATCACCGAGAGTGATGTACTTCTGGCCTCAGCCTCAAAAGGCATTATCATCGGTTTCAACACTCCTACTTCACCTGGAGCAACACAGTTAGCTAATGTGGAAGCGGTGGGCATCCAACACTATGATGTAATCTATAAGCTAATAGAAGATGTGGATAAGACCTTAAAGGGGATGCTTGAGCCGACTTATGGTGAAGTGCTCAGTGGGCGCGCTGAAGTAAGGGCTGTCTTCCCCAGCAGCAAGCTGGGGGAAATAGCTGGAGTCTATGTCATGGAAGGTAAGGTATGGAGAGATGCGCAAGTTAAAATATTGCGCCAAAATAAAGTTACTTGTGAATCTCGAGTCTCCAGCTTAAAGCGTTTTAAAGAGAGCGTCGCCGAGGTCTCCGCTGGCCTCGAATGTGGCTTGGCGATAGAGGGGTTTGTCGATTTTCAGATTGGCGATATCATTGAATTTTATCGACAGGAAAGAATAGGCTAATTATACTTCCCGGATAGGAGATTCAAATGAGTAGGCGAAGTGAACGAACAAGTAAACTGATCCAGCGAGAAATCAGCGAACTGCTTGAGCGTGAGGTTAATGACCCCAGATTGAGCAAGCTTATTTCAGTAACAGAAGTCACGCTTTCACCCGATCTTAAGCACGCCAAGATATTTGTCAGCACCTTGGGCAGCGAAATAAATAATAAAGAAGATATACTAGCGGGCTTCAACAACGCTACAGGATTCTTGCGCAAGGAACTTGCATCACACTTAAAATTGAAATATACACCGCAACTCAGCTTTCATTATGATGATTCCATTGAGCGAGGAGCAAGGTTACTCAAATTGATGGGGGAACTAACCACCACTGAATAGCTCTACTCGATTTTCGCTGAAATCGCCTTGAAGGTATTGACATCAGTACCTATAAATATGTATAAATTGGCATATAAAAAGGTGCTTGAATGCGTCTTACCTAAAAATCCGGATAGTTATTAATGCAAGCATATTGTCTTAAATGCCGGACAAAGAGAGAGATAAAAAAGCTCAGAGTATAACCCTTGAGAACGGGAAACTAGCAATTCAGGGAATCTGCCCTGTGTGCGGAACCAAGGTATTTAGAACGGTAAGGCCTAATTCCCTTAGTAAGTTTTCCATATTTATGAAATGGGGGTGAAAATGGGAACAATAAACGTAGCCATCATAGGTGTTGGTAATTGCGCCTCTTCCTTAGTGCAAGGAGTTCATTATTACAAGGATGCTAAGGAAGATGAATTTGTCCCCGGTTTAATGCATGTCAACCTGGGAGGCTATCATATATCTGATATCAACTTCGTGGCTGCCTTTGATATTGATAAAAACAAAGTAGGCAAGGATTTAGCTCAGGCTATTTTCATCAAACCAAACAACACATTTAAATTTTGTGATGTGCCTAAGACAGGCATTCGAGTTGAGCGGGGTATGACCCACGATGGACTGGGCAAGTATCTTTCTAAAATTATCACTAAGGCGCCAGGCCCCACTGCCAATATTGTAGATATACTCAAGAAGACCAAAACTGACGTGGTGATTAATTATCTGCCTGTAGGAAGCGAGGAGGCAACTAAGTGGTATGTAGAGCAAGTGCTAACTGCAGGCTGCGGCTTCATCAATTGTATACCTGTTTTTATTGCACGCGAGCCTTATTGGCAAAATCGATTTGCCGAGCACAGACTGCCCCTCATTGGCGATGACATCAAGTCTCAAGTTGGCGCCACCATCACCCATCGACTGTTAACCAAGCTTTTCCGCGACCGCGGCGTCAAATTAGAGCGAACTTACCAACTGAACTTCGGTGGCAATACCGATTTCTATAATATGCTAGAACGAGAGCGATTGGAATCTAAGAAGATTTCCAAGACCAATGCCGTTACCTCACAGCTAGACTACGATCTTGGTCCTGACAACATTCATGTTGGTCCCAGTGACTATGTGCCCTGGCTAGCTGACCGCAAATTTTGTTACCTGCAGATGGAAGGTCGCACCTTCGGCGATGTACCTCTAAAGCTAGAACTGAAGCTGGAGGTATGGGATAGTCCTAATTCAGCCGGGGTAGTTATTGATGCCATAAGATGCTGTAAACTAGCCCTGGATCGTGGCTTAAGTGGGACTATAGTAGGGCCTTCAGCTTATTTTATGAAATCTCCACCTATTCAATATTCTGACGAGGAAGCTCGTGTAAAAACCGAGGCATTTATCACAGGACAAGGGCAAGAATGTCCTATCTCTTTGCCTGAGCTAGAGTCAGTTGAAATTGAGGGATAAACCGCCTTTGCGCTAAAAGTGTTAACTTCAAACAACACAGCTTAAAAATAAATCTATTTGTGACTTTATTCATTGCAGCTTACTACGTTTGAGAAAGGTAGCAAATTGCTCGAAGTTTCCCTCTCCACCATGTGGGTTAAAGGTAGATTTAGACACATGGCGGGATTTGCCGCCAAAGCTAGAGAATTAGGCTTTACCCACATAGAAGCAAATGCGTCAATTTCCCCAAGAATGCTCAGTGAGCTTCTCAAGACCACAATTCCTATTTCAAGCATTCATTCTCCCTGTCCATTAATATTGTCATCCAGAGGAATCCCCATAAGTAGCCTTTCCTTAAGTTCTCTGGACGAGAGCGAGCGAATGGAGGCTGTTAGCTTTACCAAGCAAACGATAGACCTTGGGGCAAGTGTAAGGACCAAGGCTATTGTCCTTCATATGGGTGAAGTGCCAATTGACCTGAGTTTACAAGATAGGCTGTATAAGCTTCACGACGGAGGCTACGCTCAAACCAAAGAATATAGCCAGGCTAAAGAAGAGCTAGTTTACCAACGCAAGTCCCAAGCTCCTAATTACCTTGATGCAGCGAAGAAAAGTCTTCAAGAGCTTAGTGAATATAGCCGGCAAAAGGGTATGATGCTGGGGCTTGAGACGAGATTCCATCCTCATGAGATACCAAGTATGGAGGAAATGGCAGAGCTGCTTAACGAAATATCAGGAAGCCCGGTGGGCTATTGGCATGACGTAGGGCATGCCGAAGTGCAACAACGGCTTGGATTTAGCTTGCATGAAGAATGGCTTTCACGGTTCAGAGACAAGATAGTCGGCATCCACTTGCACGACGTTCTTGGCATTTCCGATCACCAAGCCCCTGGAACGGGAGATATGAACTGGGAAATGGTAGCCAAATATTTACCTCCGGGAATAGTAAAAGTTTGCGAAATCGGTGAATGGAATGACGAGGAGCAAACGCAAGGAGTAGTCAAATTTCTTCAAAGGAAAGGGGTACTAAACTAGCTGGAAGAACTGAATGAATTTAATAGACGTTCGACATAATTTAGCCTATCGTATTACCGATCCCATAGTCAGGATTTTGAGTAAAAGCGGGATAACGCCCAATGCTCTTACTTTTATCAACCTGGCTCTGAATATAGTTGCGGCTTATATTATCGCTACGGGGCACTTTCTTCTTGGCGGGGTTTTGGTCCTAGTTGCAGGCTTATTTGACCTCCTTGACGGAGCCTTAGCTCGCTTCACCAAGAAAACTACAAAGTTTGGTGCCGTCTTGGATTCAACGGCTGACCGCATTTCTGAAGCTGCTATACTCTGTGGTCTCCTGATTTGGTATGTACCACAAGAAGAAGCCAGCCTGGAAATCATACTTATTTTTGTTGTTTTAATTGGTTCCTTCCTGGTTAGCTATATAAGAGCTAGGGCAGAGGGACTCGGCTGGCAATGTCAGGTTGGCTTGTTTACTAGGGCAGAACGAGTTATAGTATTAGCAATAGGTTTGTTGGTAAATCAGATTTTTATTGCTTTATGTGTTCTGGCGGTCTTTGTCTTTATCACTGTAGTTCAAAGGTTAGTTTACCTATGGAAGCAAGGAAAAATTAAAGGTGATTAAGTGGCTGTTATAGTTATTGTGGGAGGGCAGTGGGGTGATGAAGGTAAAGGAAAGATAATTGACCTCTTGGCTGAGAAAGCGAATGTAGTAGCTCGTTTCTCCGGGGGGGATAATGCTGGCCACACTGTGATCAACCCTTATGGCGAGTTCCGGCTGCATCTTGTCCCTTCAGGCATTTTTTACCCTCAGGTGACTTGCCTTATTGGCAATGGCGTAGCTATTAACCCAGCAGTGCTTCTTGAAGAAATAGACGACCTGCGCAATCATGGTGTCGATACAAGTCGCCTTTTTATTAGTGACCGTGCTCACCTGATAATGCCCTATCATACTCTTCTCGACGCACTGGAAGAGGAAAGGCGTAGCAAAGGGGCCATCGGTACTACGCGCAGAGGAATTGGTCCTGCTTTTGCCGACAAAGTAGCTCGTTTGGGAATTCGTGTTGGAGATTTATTAGATAAGGATACATTTTGGAGCCGCTTGAGTGCAGCTCTTGAGTTTAAGAATATTATTCTGACAAAAGTATATCAGGTCTCACCTCTATCGTTGAAAGAAATCTATGACCAATATTGTCATTATGGGGAGCAGCTAGCTCCTTTTATCCGGGAAACCAGTTCCATGATTCGCGAAGCGGCGACAAAAGGTGAGTTTGTTTTATTAGAAGGCGCCCAGGGAGCTTTACTTGACCCCGACTTTGGCACCTACCCCTATGTGACCTCTTCTTCACCTTTGGCCGGGGCAGGCTGTATTGGAGCAGGCCTGGGCCCAAGGCAAATCGATCGTGTGGTGGGTGTGTTTAAAGCATATAGCACTAGAGTCGGAGCCGGACCCATGCCCACAGAGCTCAAGGACGAAATTGGTGACTTTATCCGAGAAAAGGCTCATGAGTATGGTGCTCGCACAGGAAGGCCACGAAGATGCGGTTGGTTTGACGTTGTGGCAGCTCGCTTCAGCGTTCAAATAAATGGCCTTAGTGATATAGCTCTAACTCACCTCGATATCTACGATGGTTTTCCCTCAATTAAAATATGCACCGCTTACAAATTTGGTGACGAGGTCCTAACTTCTTTCCCTAGGGATGTAGCCATATTGGAAAAATGCCAACCTATCTACGAAGAATTGGATGGTTGGCAAGAATCAATAAGTGGAATCCGAAATTTCGAAAAGCTGCCGGCGGGAGCTCGCAATTATATGTCCCGACTTGAAGACCTCCTTTCCTGCCCCATCAGCCTCGTTTCCGTGGGATCAGATAGGAGGCAAATAATATTGGTTCAACCGATAACCATCAGCCCTTGAGGATAGGCAAATCTATCTTATAGTCCTTCAGTGTCACCTGTATAAGATCGGCTGATTTTTCATCAAGCTCAATTAGAGGCAAGCGAGGTTTACCCACCGAAAAACCTACATAATTCAGAGCCCATTTGACAGGTATAGGATTGGAAACGATGAACAGGGCATTTACTAGAGGTAATAAGTCTCGGTGGATCTTGGCTGCTTCTTGAGGATTACCGCCAAGGAACTCCTCCATCATATCCTTTATCTGAATTCCTACTAGATGAGAGGCGACGCTAATCACGCCATAACCGCCCAAAGCGAGTATGGGGTAGGTATCACTGTCATTGCCACTGTAAACCAAGAAATCTCCACTAGTTCCCTGAATAACCTCAGCTATCTGCCCAAGATTGCCACTGGCTTCCTTCACGCCCACAATATTATCAATTTGACTGAGCTTGATTACCGTATCGGCATCAAGGTTGGTAGCTGTGCGTGACGGCACATTATAGAGGATGCAAGGCAAGTTAGTACTCTGGGCGATGGCCTTAAAATGCTCCCACAAGCCTTGCTGGGGTGGCCGATTATAATAGGGAACTATCAAAAGACAAGCATCAACACCAGTTTTCTCCGCCTCCTTAGTTAATTCTTGGCTCTCTTTTGTATTATAGCTGCCTGTGTTAGCCACTACTGTTCCCCGGTTACCCAACGCTGATTTCGTTTCAGCGAAAAGCCGTAGTTTCTCTTCCCTGCTCAGAGCAGGAGACTCGCCAGTGGTGCCCGAGACCACTACCCCCGCACTACCCGAATCCAGTAAAGCTAGTGCCAGTCTCCTAGCTTGTTGATAGTCAACCTCTCCCTGAGCATCAAAAGGCGTAACCATGGCTGTTAATAAACGACCTAGCTTATTTTTACCCCGAAAATTCAAAAAGCTTTGGGTAACTTCTGGCCTATTCATTTAAACTAGCTAGACTCCTCTTATGGCTTATCCAGCCCTTCGCTATCCCCTCCTCAGCAATTTGTACAGCGTTTAGCGCTGCCCCTTTACGCACATTATCAGCCACTATCCACATAACAAGTCCGTTGGGATGCGAGATATCTTTTCTAATTCGGCCCACAAATACATGATCTGACCCCGTAGCAGCCCAAGGTTGAGGGTAAAAACTGACGGTGGGGTCATCAAGTACCCTAACTCCAGGAGCTTGAGCCAAAATCCTCGTTGCCTCTTCAGAGGTGACGGGCGAACCGAATTCTACGTTAACTGCTTCACTCTGCCCAAAGTAAACGGGGACTCGGACGCAAGTAGCCGAAATAGCTATGTCTTCAGCATGTAATATCTTCCGCGTTTCTTCCACCATTTTCTGTTCTTCTTTAGTATACCCATTATCTAAAAAGACATCGATCTCCGGCAGTACATTAAAGGCTATTTGATGAGAAAAGACGTGAGGACAAATACGGCGCCCTTCCAAAACTAACCGTGCTTGATCTGTCAGCTCTTTCAGAGCAGCACCGCCACCACTTGATACTGACTGGTAAGTGCTCACTACAATTCGCTTTATGGGATTGATCCCGTGCAAGGGATTAAGCGCTACCACCATTTGGATTGTGGAGCAATTCGGACTGGCGATTATACCCTTATGCCATTTTATATCCCCAGGATTGACTTCTGGGACTACCAGAGGCACTGCAGGGTTCAGCCTGAAAGCAGTACTATCATCAATGACCACTGCTCCAGCTTCGACAGCCAAAGGCGCTAACCTCCGACTAATGTCAGCACTAGCAGAGAAAAAGGCAATATCAACATCGCGAAACTCTTCTCGTTTCGCTTTCCTAACTTCAATTCTTTGATGATTAAAGAGGAGTTTCACCCCAGAAAAATGCTCAGGGACTAGTAATTGGATGGAATCTACAGGAAATTTGCGCTGCTCAAGCACCTTAATAATTTCTTGCCCTACAATCTCGACAGCGCCAACAATGGCTACATTGAATCCTTTCATGGCCTTTCCTACAGCTTTAGCAAGGCATCTAACCCGTAAGTTAGCCCTTTGCGTTTTGTCACTTCCTTGATTGCCAGGATAACGCCAGGTAAGAAACTCTCCCGATTTATAATATTGTGACTTAAGCTTAAAGTTTCACCCGCTCCGCTAAATACAACCTCCTGCCCAGCCATAAATCCCGGCAACCTCAAGCTATGGATAGCTATGCCATCCATCTGTCCTCCTCTGGTATTGTTGAGTATTTCACGTGTAACTTCGGGATAAATAAATTTCTTACCATGCGTTTGCAGCATCGCTTTGGCTGTAGCTATAGCAGTCCCTGAAGGAGCATCAGCCTTTTTATCATGATGCATTTCGATAATTTCGGCTTGGTTGAAAAACTTAGCAGCAAATCTTGATAGATGTATCAAAAGTGCCGCCCCCAGAGAAAAATTGGGTGCAACTACTGCCCCTACCTTATTGGCCTGGCATAATTGCTCAATTTCTGCCAAATTCTCTTCAGAAAGGCCTGTGGTGCCTATGACCATATTAACTTTTTGTCTAATAGCAATGCGAGCGGCTGCCATGGAAACCTCGGCATTAGTGAAATCTACCACCACATCAGCATCGCAGCTCTTTAAAAGCGAGCCTAAATCGGAAGAAAGGAGTATCAGTTCGGAAGCCTCAGCTACAGGAAGATATTGCTGAGTTACTTCCTTTTCCACAGCACCCACTGCCCTTAATCCGGGCTCGCGAACCACAGCTTTAGTTATCTCTTGCCCCATCCTCCCTAAAGCGCCATTAATAACTACTCTTATGGGTTCTAAAGAAGAAGTCATGTTTCTCACCCCTTGCTAGTAAGGCAATTTATTTGCCACGGTTGCCATGTTGTTCACCCCCACCACGTGGGTGAACAAATTTCCTCTGACGGTCTTTGGGAGCCGAGGAATTCCTAACTCTAGCACCAGGGAGACGGGAAAGTCCTTCAAATACCGCTTTGCGCGATAAATTTATCCTGCCAGAATTGTCGATCCCAATGACTTTCACCATTACCTCATCACCCACTTTAACCACATCTTCGACCTGAGGTACATGGTAGTCAGCAAGCTCGCTGATATGGATGAGGCCTTCCTTCCCCGGCAGAATTTCTACCATGGCACCAAAATTGAACAGCCTGGTCACTTTTCCAGTGTAAACCTGTCCTTGCTCCACTTCCCGGGTTAAATCCTCTATTATTTTGATTGCTTTCTGGGCTGCCTCCGCGTTTGGAGAGCCAACGATAACCTTACCATCATTCTTTATATCTATAGTTGTCTTGGTTTCATCTATAATAGACCTTATAACCCTACCCCCAGGACCAATGACACTCCCAATCTTACTTTGATCAATCGTCATTTCATACATCCTGGGAGCATAAGGACTAAGTTCAGAGCGACTAGCACTGATAGCTAAACTCATTTTCCCCAGTATTTCCAACCTTGCTTCGCGAGCCTGACTTAAGGCTTCAGCCAGAACGTCATAATCTATCCCTCGGAGCTTGATATCAAGCTGCAAAGCTGTGAGTCCTTGAGCTGTGCCAGTAACTTTGAAATCCATGTCCCCGTAGGCATCTTCCATACCCACAATGTCAGTTAGAACAACATAGTCCTCATCCTTTCCGGTAAGTAAACCCATGGCTATCCCAGCAACAGGCGCCTTGATAGGTACACCGGCATCCATCAAGGAGAGGGTCGCAGCACAAGCACTAGCCATAGATGTGCTTCCTTGAGAACTAACTACCTCGGAAACCAGGCGTAAAGTGTAAGGAAAATCATCCTCCGATGGCAGTACTGGCGCAATAGCTCGTTCCACTAAAGCGCCATGCCCAATTTCTCGCCTCCCTGTTGTTCCTATTCGTTTCACTTCCCCAGTAGAAAAGGGTGGAAAATTATAGTGATGCATAAAGCGTTTAGTTTCCTCCAGACCTAAGCCATCCAATAACTGCTCCCTGCTTGTAGACCCCAAAGTGGTAATAGTCAACACCTGTGTTTCCCCACGGGCAAATAATCCTGAGCCATGTGTGCGAGGAAGGATACCAACTTCACAGCTAATAGGACGAATTTCTTTAGTTTGGCGGCCGTCCAAATGTCGCCTCGTCTGCAATATTTTTTCCCTCACCGCAGCTCTAAGCTGGGTTTCAAAAGCAAAATTGATTTCATCTTCAGAAAAAGAATCAACCAACTTGTTCCTTGTTTCTTCCTTGATAGACGTTAAAGCCTTATCTCTTTGCAGTTTCCCTGGTTCCTCTAGAACCTGGCTTAATTTCTCACCAAGTATGGAAGCGATTTGAGATGAAAGCTCAGGAGCAAGTTCCTTATGCTCAACTTCTACCTTGGCTTTGCTATAGTTTCGCTGTAGCTCTTCTTGAAGCTTAATGAGTTCCTGATTTGCCTCGTGTCCCAACTTAATTGCCTCTAGCAATATTTCTTCGGAAACTTCCTTGGCACCTGCTTCCACCATTACAATGTTTTCTTTACTGCTAGCAACAATCAGGTCAAGCAAGCTATCGTCCATTTGGGGCAAGGTTGGATTCACCACTAAAGCATCATCTATATAGCCAATATGTATTGCTGATATAGGACCAAAGAACGGGATATCCGATAATGTCAAGGCTGCTGAAGCGCCAATAAGGGCGCAAATATCTGGGTCATTTTCTTGGTCAACAGATAGCACTGTCGCCACAACTTGAACATCATTATGAAATTCCTTGGAAAGAAGAGGGCGCAGGGAGCGATCGATGAGCCGATCAGTTATAACTGCTTCCTCCGTAGGACGTCCTTCTCGCCTGATGAAGCTGCCCGGTATTTTACCCGCGGCATAGAGCCTTTCTTCATAATCCACTGTTAGAGGCACAAAATCAATTCCTTCTCGGGGCTCAGAGCTTGTACAGGCAGTAACCAGGACAACCGTGTTGCCATATTGAACAGCAACAGCACCATTGGCTTGCTGAGCGAATTTCCCTACTTGAATGCTAAGCGTCCTACCCGCTACTGAGCGCTCAAAAACATCAGACATATTATTCCTTCAAACCCAATCTGGCAATAAGAGAATGATACCGCTCGGGCGCTGTACTGTTTAAGTAGCCCAAAAAACGCTTCCTCCTCCCTATCACCCCATGGAGCGCATGTCGGGAGTGCCGATCCTGGGGATACAACTTAAGATGCTCCGTTAATCGATTTATCCTCTCGGTAAGCAAAGCCACCTGAACATCGGCAGACCCACTATCATTCTCCTTAAGCCTAAATTGGCTTATAATTTCCTCTTTTTTTTCTTTGTCCACTGCTATAAACCCTCTAACTTAGTAATGACGTATATCATATCACGACAAAAAAATCTTGTATAGAAATTGACCAAAGGAGCGAGATGCTTTATAATTGGCTCGTAAAGGCAACTTTGTATGCACGAAAGTTGCGGTGTTTTTGGAGTTTACGCCTCAGGCATAAACGTAGCTCAGACGACCTTTTTTGCCCTCTTTGCTTTACAACATCGTGGTCAAGAAAGTGCCGGCATCGCTGTCACTGATGGCAATGAAATAAAAATACATACCAGCATGGGATTAGTTTCCCAGGTATTCACGGAAACTGACCTCGCTTTGCTCACAGGATATATTGGCATCGGGCATAACCGCTACTCCACTACAGGCTCAAGCAGACCCATAAATGCCCAGCCCATCATAGCGAAATCAGATGGGTTGACCATTGCCCTGGCACATAATGGCAATATCATCAACTCCAAACTGCTTCGCGATGAACTCCAGGAGCGTGGCTTTCATTTTCACACTAGCAGTGATTCCGAAGTCATTGCCAATCTGATTTTGGCCTCCCCCGGCCGGAATTGGCAGCAAAAAATAAGACATGCTATGTACCGACTCCAAGGAGCTTATTCCTTGGTAATCTTAACTGAAAATGAATTGATCGGAGTTCGTGACTCCTTCGGTGTTCGCCCCCTCTGTCTCGGAACTATTGACAGCGGATGGAGCATCGCCTCGGAAAGTTGTGCCTTAGACCATATAGGTGCCCAATTCATAAGGGAAATCGAACCCGGGGAAATTGTAGTCATCAATAGCCATGGAGTAAAGAGCTTTAAGAAGGGAAAGGGTAAAAAGGCCCTATGCATCTTTGAATACATTTACTTCGCCCGTCCCGACAGCA
>Ga0315547_1000593_pt1 | contig 34557 bp, 29 predicted proteins | sample SalMarSW160240MG_2_FD_202542 | JGI IMG/M metagenome (GOLD analysis project Ga0315547, IMG submission 202542) | Salt marsh sediment microbial communities from the Plum Island Ecosystem LTER, Massachusetts, United States - Salt Marsh Sediment SW1601-240 ...
CTTCTTCTCCGCTGTTTTCGCCTCGGCGGCATTGAGTATTTTACTGACGAACCTGTCCCGTTTCTCCAGATTGAGGGAGTCCAGAAAAAGCTCCAGTTCTCCGGAATCAAACCACGCCCCGTAACACCCCGGGCAATAATCAAGTTCAATCTTCTTATACTCAACCACTATCATGGGACTCTTACAAGCCGGACATATCATCGTCTTCAAACCTCAAAGGTAGTGTATGGTAGCGCATACCGGATTCGAACCGGTGATCTCCTCCTTGAGAGGGAGGTGTCCTAAACCCCTAGACGAATGCGCCACCCAAAAGCTGGGCCCAAAAGCTGGCCACTCTGGACAGTTCCCGAACTCTCATTCGAGAAAAAGCAGCTTATTCCGGCTTTGCAGGAGCTTCTCGTATCTTATCCAGAACCAGCATTATAAGTTTATTATATCCAGCTCTATGCGTCAAACTAGAAGCACCTCACTTCATGAGAAGGTTCTTCGCCTGGGCGCACTAGGGGCAGCTCCTCAAAGCTTGATTCTTAGCAAATTGGGTTCCCGCCTAATCGAGTTCTCCGTTAAGAAGTTAAGGCTTTACGGGGGACTTTTACCTTAGAGTTCTGATAATGTAAACTGTAACTTAAGAGGATACAGTCGATGCCCAAGACGCTAAAAGGCTCCAGAATAGGTATTTATAAGTGTACGATAGCCAATGGCTTTGTTAGCAAGGACAAGCCAGGCTATCTCAGAGGTGAATATATAGGAGTATTTACTTGGGACGACTTGGTCTCTAGGATAATCCCTGACCTTAGAAAATACCGTTTGAAGGCATCCGATTATCCGGTCCTCATTACCTCATGGAGACTAAGAGCTGGGGCCCTTCCTAAGTCTTTGCCAATGAATGTGGCACCCCAGAAGTTTACTGTAAAAGCGATGGGGGGACTGAGAAATTTGAAAAAGATGCTTGGTATGCCGGTGCGCCGTAAAAAGGATCCACTCAGTGAGACTTGGGAAGCTGTCGTCGATAGCTCTGACCGAGCATTTAAGGTTGTTGGGCAAAGAATTATTGAACCAAGCTAACTGCAATCACAATTGTTTTGAGTTAAATATGGAGGTAATAAAATGGCTCGAAAGAAAGGAACACGCATAGGGGAAAAATCAAGGGAAGGGCTCACAGACCAACGGTTCACAAACCCCCAGGATGCCAGAATACAGAAGAAGAATCTGGATAGAGCACTTGGCAAATTGAGGAAGCCTTAAACATAGAAGACAAAGCCCTATCGGTCGGAGTTCGAGTCCCCTTCTGTCCACTTAAGGGGACGATACCTAGAACTATTCGTAATCGTCGCTGTCTGTTTTCAGAAAGAATCTTTTCGATAACCTTTCCGTGGTCTCGGGTTTAGAATCTCGCACCAATATGTGCTACCATTTAGCTAACTACTGAATCAGTAAGGTAAGGTTGATGCCTCTAACAGAGCAAGAGCAAAGATGTGTCACCCTAGCCTGCCGTTACCTCGGAGAGCGCTACGGAGGCAACTGGTCTATCCAGGAGAACCTAGATGACCGTAAGCTCGAAGAGCCTACGCCAGAGGTGATTGTTGGCAACGGCACTAAGACCGCCGCAGTTGAAGTAAAGCGGATTGTCGATTTCGCCTCTCGGGATTACATTGCGTATCTTCGCAACAATGAAAGAGTCCTTACGCCATCTTGCGGCGGTTCCTACTATCTCTGTCCGGCGCTCGGGTTCAGCCTTCCAATGTCTTCCAGGATGCAACGACTCGTCAAAAAGGAGATAGGTCGGGTCGCCCCAGCCCTGAGTCCAGGTCAGAAGGGAGCTATCCGAATCCCGCGACAAGGTCACATCTCCCTGATTTCTTCGTCTCGTCCACCGTTCATAAGTTGCCTGCATGGTGGCCCGTACTCCGACCTGATGAGCCGCATCAGGGAAAGAATCTCGGGAAAGTTCATGCTCATTGATCAGGGTTTAGAGCACTCTTTCATTACGCAGGAGTGCAAGGATGCCTTCGAGGAAGCCGTGGTTGCCGCATGTAATAGGAGTCTCGAAGGCGATACTTCCGACTTCAAATGGGACGAGGAGTGGGAGCTTGTCAGGACTGCCAACGGTGATGATGACTCTCACGACGGCGTTTGGGTACTCGCCACCACTGGCGCGCATTCTATGCAGGCATCAGTCGAGCAGTGTGTCCATGCTGCCCTCGATAACGCCGTTCGGAAGTTCACGAGAACGCCTTCCTGGGCGGAGATACAGGTTATCGTATTAGAGGCCTCGTCAATGGCCCCGGCGAGTCTGGCAGCAAGTGCGGTCAAGACCTTCCAGTCGCAGGACAAAGGACTTATCAACCACTTCCTCATTGTCGAAGGCGAGGACGTCAAAGAGGCCAGCGCCATCGTGGCTTCCCTGGAGCGGGAAGCCGAGGCCGAACGGCAACGCCAGCAAACGCATATTCTCGAATCACCCGTGTCAGAAGCGCGGGTGCAGAGATTCGAGGACGACTACCTGAAAGGGCGGCGAGAGATAGGGGCGACCGAGAAGGTATTCAGGTACTATGGCACATTTCAACACAAGACTATTCCTAACCGCCTGGCAAGCTTCGGCTTCAATACGCTGTTAGACAAGGGACCATTCGTTGACGGCTCCAACTGGCTTGACCTGCGAGGGTGGGAGTTCGCCGTAGCAGAAGAGCGCTACCTGCTCAAGAAGCTACACGACTGTCTTGCAGAGTCCATCAACCGCACCGGCCAAACGATGTCTGGCACAGTTGCCGCACAGCCGGAGGGAATCCTTGGTGCCGCCAAGCGGATGGCTGACTTGTTGGGCGAACGCAGTAAAAGCCTGATAGTGATAGCCGCCCATCTGGACATTGACGCCATTGTCTCGCTCGAAAAGGCGTTAACTACCCCAAGGTGGGAACTTGCCGATGAACTCAGAACAACTCGGATTTTGGGCAAGTACGAGGACTGCCCTGTCCTTCACCTGAACGACCAGGATTCGAGGAGCCTCTACATTGTAGACATACCGCGATTCGCGTCTCTCATTCAATATGACCCTCTAGTGGATTTACAAGTATTAGCTATCGATGAGGTAGCAGCGAAGCGTATGCTGGAGGACAACCCTGACCTAAAGGTGGACGTCAATACCCTTCTCTCTATGGTTCATCTCATCTTGTATCAGTCATATGAGATTCAGATTCATGACCGACATGCGGTTTGGACTGTCAAGTTTTCATCTTGATGGAATTGGCGGGCATTCGCCATCCCCTGTTAATTCTACTTAAGGGGACGATACCGAGAACTCCTCGGCATTCCAAAGACTGGTCGGGGAGAGTCTTTTCAATAACCTTCCCGTGGGTTCATTAGATATGTTGCTCTGGAATTAAGTTGCGCCATGCCCGTTTGTCGTGTTCTAATGACCTCGTGTCTTTAGAACTGTCACAACTGTCACAAGCGTCTCAATGTTTCTTTGGTCTTCACTTTTAGATAAACTGTTGGATAGATTCGGCCCATTGTTGCGATAGGTCTTGGAGCCGCTACGGTTCAAATCTAGGCCGGTAGAGCAAGCTGTACAATAGAGACACACCCCAAACTTTTACAATCGTATTCAATGTGTCTTGAGCCAGTATTTCAATTGAGATATTACATAGACATAGGCAAAGAACATATGAAAAGGGGGTAGCTGACGGCGGAGGGTATTTTGTAGCTGGTCAATAAATAAATTGAGGCTAATACATCGGTAAAATCAAGATAAATGTGCCATTATTGCAGGGAATGTTATAATGATATACGGGAAGTGGTAAGCATGGAGCTGCATAAAGGGGGCACTAGCCGTTGGAGCTAATAGTTTATGATTATAGTGTTGAACAGTCACGTGAAGTGGTAGCCGTTGTGGACTACCAGAAACTGAGCCAGGATATTGAGCGAAGACCAGAAGACTACATCTTCCTTTTAACGCCAGTTGAATATGCCAAGTATTGTGAACTGAATCAACAAATCAGGGCAGGGTTACAGGGCAAGCCAATGAATATAGACGAAGAGGCTTACACGAAACAATACCCAGGCATCTTCGTGATAGCAAGCCTAGCTCCCAAACCAGGGTTTGTCCAGAAATGGAAGATTGCCGATATGACTCAGCACGCCCTTGTAGGGGATAATCATATCGTGTTCTACATCGGCCGTGCAGACCGAGACATGGAGCGAGCAAAACAGGTGCTGAAGCGTATTACCGATTTCAAGGCTGAAGCATCCGGGCATACTGAGTCCTAATTAAATACTTCCCAAGGCAAGGCCCCATGGTTATAAGGGGTAAAAGGCTTATATCCGGCGTTGTAGCAGCTCCTCACAACTTGTCTGTAACTACCTGAATTCCAGTTCGGTTCGAGTCCAGTAACGTGGGCCTTGGGGGACAGTTCCCGAACTCTTGTTTGAGAAGAAAGAACTAATTCCTATCCTCCAACAACTCCTAATATCATATCACTTTTAAAGTTGAGCTAGTCAATACCATGGTTTGAGTCTCTCGGAACATCTTTATGTACCTTATTAGTAATTATGAATAATCCTTTATTTGAATGAAGGGGGAAATACCCAACCATTCGTTAGTCACGATTATTCTCTTCATTACCGAACTTATCGAAATCGATCTCATCAAGCAGTTTGACAAGTTTCCCGCTTTGTCTCTCCAGCGGATCGATAACACTACCAAGGTCTTTCGTAGCATCAATTATTTGCTGCCTAATCTGAGATAGGCTTGGCTCTCCATAAGTGCGTATTCTAAGTAGATAGACACCTCCGAGTTCAAATATCGAGTCTTTTTTAGCATCTCTTTCTTTCTGTACAGGATCATCATGGTAACTACTATCAACTTCATATGCAATTAGTGGCAAGTAATTAGCAGTAGAGACGATACAGATGTCAACTGATGCCATGAGAAAATATTTGAAAGTGTCGCTATCAAGGACCTCTCGCATTCTCTCGTAGCTAAAAATAGAAGATAAAGCCATATTTGGGAAAATGAGATGATTAGGGAATAATCCAAGCACTATATTGTAAATTGAATATTCAAACCTAGAATTGAATATCGGCTTAAAGCGGATATTCTCTGCTGCTTTGATTACGTTTATAGCTACTGAGTGCGAATTTTCTCTCTCAAGTAGTGGTATGATTTCTTTATTGATACTATATTTGTTTGTTGAAGCGTCCTCAATAATCATACCTTTCTCTACGAGTATTTCATAATGTTTTTTCACCCAGTGTTCTTCCATGCTACATAGACTAGCCAGTTCATTAAAGCCAGAGAATCCATCAATCTTGTGAAGTGTTAATAATAGCCGCTTCTTATATCTATCAAGCGACGAGAATCGCTCTGGAGCAGTCTTGTACAGACGTTGAATCTTCTTCTGTTCGTTTAGCTCCTTTTCCCTTTCCAAAAGTCTCTCTTGTTCTTGCTGCAAAGTGCGATCCAAATTTCCTTTAGCGATTGTATCTCCCGGCTCAAGTTCAATTGCTCGCTTGTACATATCGATAGCTTTTTGAACTTGCCCATCATGTTTGTATATATTCGCTAAATTGTTCAAAATCGCGCAGGTTTCTCCAGATAACTGAATCTGCCTTTCATAGCCAAGACGAGCTTTTTCAGTTTCTCCGAGCTCGTTTAAAGAATATGCGAATTCAAACCAAACGCCGGCTTCGTCTATTTCTGTTTCTTCACATAACTCACACAGACCCACAATGTCTTTATACTTTTTAGCTTGAAAGAGTATTTCCACAATGATCTGAAATTTATTGCCCTTAATCAGTGCTTTTCTTAGTGGTAGGATAGAGTGCAAGTTGTGATTTAGATCTTTAATGTAATCGGTTAACTCTTTCCCTTTTATGTATTCACCATCATCACTATAGATCCTGAATTCATAGATTTCCGCTAACTGTTCAACAAGGAACTGCAAATCGACATACTTAAGAGACCTGATTAGCTTAGACTCACTTTCTTTGTAATCGCCCTTGCCTTTACTTAACAATGCTTCAATGGCTGATATCTTCCCTAGAATGGTTCGATCCTCGTGGACTTGTTTTATCTCTAGTAGTGCGTCCAGTGCTGCCTCTATATTGACCGTATATGAGAATTCCTCAGGGCTACTTTCACCCAGAAAAAAGAGTTGGTTACCGAATTCATAATCAGAATCAAACAATTCTTTCGAGAGTGGTATTTTCAAAAAGATATCAATGGCTTTCTCATACTCCGAAGATTTACAGTACGCCGTTATTAGCCCAAAATATGCAGCGTATCCATATTTGTTATCTTTATCTAATTTTATAGATTCTAAGAATCCATGCGTTGATTCAATAAAATTACCTTCATCCAAATGTGTGTCAGCAATGAGGTAGGTGATCACAGGGAAACTTCCGGGAACCTTGTTACTACTGAGAATCTTAGAGTAGTAGAGTCGAGCATCGTCAAACTCTCTTTGACGACAATGGATTTGCGCTAACTGATACCAAATCGCTGGAGATTCTGCCCCGTTACTAAGAGCATTGTGCAATATATATAATGCTCCATTTGAATCATCTTTACGATTGATAAGTATTCGTGCAAGATCTAAGTAAAAACCCTGTTCTTCAGGGAATCTATCAATTCCTTCCTTTAGGAGTTCGATTCTGTTTGCTAAAGCTTCTTCATCATTCCATCTACACAGTCGTGCCAATTCAAAAAGAACCTCAGGCGGAAACAGCTCGTATTCCTTAGCAATCTCAAAAGACTGTTTTGCAAGAGATTCATCACGACCATCAAATTTATATTGATCATATATCTTCCCTATCCAATGATGGATATACCCACCATAATAACGATCTTTATCATTATTTAGGGCGAGTTCGAATTGCTTTAACGCTTCATCATACTTACCTTCTTCGTAAAGAACTAGGCCGAGATAGTAATTTGCTTTAGTATTCTCTGGTTCGTTTTTGAGTACACTCCGGCACAATTGCTCTGCTTCTTTAGTTTCATCATCGTTCAGCTTCTCGATAGCATCTTTGAGAACGTCATCAGTATCTCTCAGTTCAACCAGGGTCTTTATGTCTCTCTTCTTTTGTCTCTGCCGTTTCTTCTTACTCATAACTTCTTCATGTAATAGTATACAATGAGTTAGTCTCGAAAACTTAAACCATGTTTAGTCAGCCCAGTCTTTACATAGTAGCTCGGCTTGCTCTAATACTGTCAGGGTAGCTTTCTCTTGTTTGTCAGGGGGATAACCGTACTTCCGCAATAGACGCCTAACCATGGTACGTAGTTTAGCCTGAGCACTCTCTCTAACTGTCCAATCGATAGTGATATTGCGCCTTACGGTTTCTACTAATTCACGAGCTATTGTTTTTAGAGTGTCGTCACCTAATACCTTTACCGCACTATCATTGACCTCCAAAGCATCGTAGAAAGCTTCTTCATCTTCTGTTAATCCGAGTTCCTCGCCGCGAGATTTAGCTTTACGTATCTCTTTAGCAAGGTCTATAAGTTCAAGTATTACCTGAGCAGCTTCGATTGTACGATTCTGGTACCGCTTGATCGTATTCTCTAGCATCTCTGAGAATAGTCTTGATTGAACTAGGTTCTTTCTTGCCCTAGTCTTAATTTCGTCATAGAGGAGTTTTTGTAGTACTTCAAGGGCTAGATTTTTATGAGGCATTCCTCGCACTTCAGCCAGGAATTCATCAGATAGGATAGATATATCTGGCTTTTTAAGACCAGCCGCACCGAAAATATCAATTACCTCATCTGATGATATTGCTTTTGACACTATTTGACTTATAGCTGTATCTAGTTCCTCTTCCTTTATTTTACCGGCAACTTGAGTGTTTTTAACTATTGCAGATTTTACCGCTTGGTAGAAACCAACATCGTCTTTTATCTTAAGCGCTTTCTCATGAGGAACTGATAACGCGAAAGCCTTCGACAGTTCAGCGACTGACTGGATCAATCTACGCTTACCATCATCCTGACCTAATATATGCTCCATAGCAAGAGGAATGATCGCTAGTCGCTCAGAAGGCATACCGGTGATAAATGTCGTATAGTCGAAACCATGAAACATCGCAGCCACAATTTCATATTTCTCAATCATCAGGGCTACAGCTTCTTCTTGTGGAATTCCGGTTTCCTCTCTGGACCCTTCAGTATAGTCTGCTAAGGCTTTCTTTAGTTCAGCTGCTAATCCGAGATAGTCTACTATCAGCCCACCGGGTTTATCCTTGAAGACACGATTAACACGAGCGATAGCTTGCATAAGCCCATGACCACGCATCGGTTTATCAACATACATTGTATGCATACAAGGGGCGTCAAATCCGGTGAGCCACATGTCACGAACAATAACCAGCTTCAGTATATCTTTGGGATCCTTCATCCTCTTTTTAATGAATTCTCGTCTAACTTTGTTTCGAATATGTGGTTGAAAATTGGGTGGATCACTAGCCGACCCAGTCATGACTACTTTAATAAAGCCTGTCGCATCAACTTCAGAATGCCAGGATGGTTGAAGTTTAATAATCGCATTATATAACTCGACGCAGATACGACGACTCATACATACAATCAAAGCCTTCCCATCCATTACATCAAGGCGCTGCTCGAAATGCTGCACAATATCTTTGGCAATGAGATTAATCCTTTTCTCAGTACCAACCATTGCTTCTAAACGAGCCCACTTAGTCTTAAGTTTTTCTCTTACAGAATATTCTTCCAATTCCGTAATTTCTTCAAAATCAGGGTCTATATGGGGTCTTTCTTCTTCTTTTAACTCAATCTTTGCCAGTCGGCCTTCATAAAAGATCCGGACGGTGGCACCATCTTCTACTGCTTGCTGGATATCATAGATACTAATATAATTTCCGAACACGGCTGGAGTATTTCTATCAGCTTTTTCTATCGGTGTGCCTGTAAAACCTATAAAAGATGCATTGGGGAGAGCATCTCTCATATGACGTGCAAATCCATCAATGAAATCATATTGGCTTCGGTGTGCTTCATCTGCTATCACCACAATGTTCCGTCTATCCGAGAGTAAAGGATACCGATCCTCATCCGGAACAAATTTTTGAATCGTTGTAAAGACAATACCACCAGAGGCAACTTTTAATAACTCCCTTAAATGTTCCCGGCTTTCTGCCTGCTCTGGCTTTTGCCTGAGTAGGTCCGTAGCTGAGGTGAAGTTATCGAAGAGCTGTTGGTCGAGGTCATTCCTATCAGTTAATAAGACCAGAGTTGGGTTCTCCATTTCTGGATGAAGAACGATTTTACCAGCATAAAAAACCATAGTAAGGCTCTTGCCAGCTCCCTGAGTATGCCATACAACACCGACACGCTTATCACCATTTGGTGAGGTGGCTTTAACTGTAGCCTCTACCGCAGCATTAACCGCATGGTACTGATGATAAGCAGCCATTTTTTTACTTATGCTAGAGCCATTAACTTCAAAGACTATAAAATGACGGATCAAATCGATGAATCTTCCCTTGTCAAATATACCGTTAATCAGTACGTCTAATTCCGGAATGCCTTTTGGAGCTACATTGACACCATCTCTGGTTCGCCATGGCAAAAACCATTCCTCTCCAGCTGTAACTGTTCCTGCTTGAGCTTCTGTTCCATCGCTAATGACTAAAAGCTCGTTGCAAACGAACAGGGACGGGATATCCACTTTGTATGTCTGCAGTTGATTAAAAGCAGCTCGAATAGTGGCGTTCTCATCAGCCGGATTTTTTAGCTCAATAACCGCGATTGGTAATCCATTAAGAAAGATGACTATATCTGGTCGACGATTTTGTTGCCCTTCTATAACGGTAAATTGATTAGTAACCAGCCAATCGTTATTTTCTGGATTAGTAAAGTCTACCAACCATACTTTGTCTCCAATGATGTTGCCATCGTCATTGCGATATTCAACATCCACTCCATCTGTAAGCATTTTGTGAAATTGCCTGTTGTTTATCACCAGACTAGGACTATCCGGACGCGTGACCTTTCTATAAGCTTCCTCTAAAGCTTCATCTGGTATATTTGTGTTAATAGCTTTTAGCGCTTGGCGCAATCTTTCTGTAAGTATGATTTGGGAATAGCTCTCACGCTCAGGACTAATACCATCGTAAGCTATATCAGGCCCAGGAATATATTGGTATCCTAATGCTTGGAACCACTCAATAGCGGCCTCTTCAACGACTGATTCTGTAATTGCGGCTACCGTCATCAAATCTCCAAATCAAACCGATTGGGACTCCATATTTCTTCGCAGATAAGGCGATATAGCTCCTGTCTCTCATCTAGATTGATTTTAGTGAATTCTGTTGGATAAGGTTTAAAGGGTAAACCAGAATCTGCTTTATATTTCAAAAAGGAAGGATTATTTTTGTACCACTCTGGGTGAAGTGTCTTCGCCAATACGTTCTGTCCGAAATATGCTTCTATCTTTTCTGTATATTTCTTCTTACCATAGCTTCTATTAAAGTCAGCTGGCAAAAGAATAAGACCACCGAAACGATTGCGATAATCTACAAATTCATATTCGTTGCTAAATTCAGATTTATATTGGCTATAGTCATCTGCCCATATATGCTCGACCTGGAAAGGATTTTTTGCCATTCTATCAATATAGCTGCCAATATCACTATCAAGGCCGCATTTTTCTGCGATATGGTGAGTAATACGGGCTAGTAGCATATGAACGTAGCTACGATTTTGCTGGTGCACAGAGAATTTCTTCACGCCAGCAAACGATTCATCCATAGCCTCCACCTTGTTTTTTAATATTTGCACTAAGTCCTTTACAGACTTGTGCCTGATTTCTTTCATCAGATTGAACATAGTGTAGACTATTGATGAATAGCTCAGTGTTCGGAAGTTGACCACACGTCTAGCTATAAAGATGTCTATGTAACCGGCGACTAATCTTATTTTTTTATCTATTGTGTTCATATCATCGTCCAGTTTTATTGGTGCTAAAAGCAAGACGTCTTGTAAAGTAAAGTTATTCTCTGAATTATAATAGACATACTCTAATCCGGGTGTTAATTCGATAGCTGATTTCCATATTTTCATAGAAATTAAGCTATATAGGTCGAAATCTTGCAATATAAATTCAGCAAAATCTTTACTTTTAATCAGTTTGAGTTTCTTATGCTCGTCTCGAACCCATTTGTGGTACCTTGTTCCGAGTGATTCCCAGTCTTCATTTTTTGCATCTTTCTTGCGTTCACGAATACTTTCTGCATATTGAGACCGTAACCAATCTTTAAAGAACTCCTCTGCCTCCTTTTCGTCACCATCTGCGAGCTCCAGAAACTCAAATGTACGCTTTCTCCATAAATCATTTGCTTGCTGCTTCAGGTCATCTTCGGTGATGTTAGCTAAAAAATAGCCCTTCAACATCTCGGCAGAGCTTAATCTTAGCCCCCTATCATTCATGGTTTCAAAAATCGCATAGGCATCATCATCTGAATAAGCTACTACTTCAACCAGATCTACACATTCGATCAGCCAATCAATAAAAAATGGCAGTGTATTATTTTTTAGTGGTTCTGGGAAAAGCTGAACTATATCACTGAATCGGTTCATGATGTTTGCTACCGATTCGGTTATTCCTTCCCGGTCAAACGGAGTATTATTGAAAAGAGCCTCCATACAGGTAGCTCTCTCATCCACATCGATATTGAAAGACTTAGTCCCGAATTTTTCGGAAAATATGAGACTTTTTATCTCTACCTGGCGTAATGTGGGATCAGTTTTTTGTATCTCAGTCTGCAAATTGTTCAAGTAAATTAAAAGGAGGGTAAGTGTCGTTAGCCGCTGTTGCCCATCAACGATTGAGTTAGTACCATTTTTTCTACTAATTATTATTGGCCCGAGAAAATAATGCGCATATTCCTGAACCTTCTTTGGCTCGTGGCCCTCTTCATATTCCGAGAGAAATTTAGTCTCTAGATCGTCCAACAATGCTGTAACATGTTCTTTCTTCCATTTATATTCTCTCTGGTAATAATCTATACTGTATTTCGTCTTTTCAAGCAGCTGACTAATGGACTTTGAGCGAGCATCAATTCTGTTCATTTTTATCCCCTGCTAACCTCTTTACGTTGCTAATTTTGATTTCTCCAGCAAGAAGCTTAGGGAGGAGATTGTCTCTAATACGGGAGAGAAGGTGGGATTGATTCTCACTTAAATCAATCTTTCTGAATAGCGGATCCACTATTTCAGAGAATTTCTCAATTATGTGTCTCGGAGGTAAAACGAATTCGTATTCCGGGAGCGCTTTTTTACTTAAGTGTAGAACTGTTGTCCCATTAGCATAGCTAAAAGCATGTTCTACAAACCGTCTCTGAGAAAGCAAAGTAAAAAGAAAAGCTTTTGTAGCTTTCTGTTCTTTAGGTCTAACAATAACTAAATCTAGGGAAGCTACTAGATTTTTGTATTCAGGATTAGGTTGGACTCTTGCTGCTCTCCCAAGCACATCTGCAGCTTGTGTCAAGTCAGTATGCGCTATGACTACTTCGCCCGGTTCTAATCGTTGCTCTAGTTTGTAACCTCCCGTATATGGCTTAAGCCCTTCTTGTTGATAACCACCACCACGTGCTATTGATTTTAATGTTACCAGTGCGGTCTCAGACTCCTGAAGGTCTTCACTTCGATATGATAAACCTTTAACAAAGGCGGCTATTTCTTCTAATTTCTCAACTCCCCATCCAATAGGTATCGGTCCCAACGGTGAATCTTGCATGTCTTGACCACGGAAAGGCTCAAAGTCTATGAACCAGTTTTTGAAGATAGCCTGTACTATTGCTTCTAAGGATTTGTTCATCTCGTAATTTAATTCTATTTTGTCATCTAATGTCCCGAGAATTGATGCAATAGCGTCCTGCTCGGGAGGGGGCGGAAGTAGCAACGATGCTGACTCAATTACATCGGGATTGAAAGCTGGATAAGCTGACGTGTGACTATCAGCAATTTGGGTTAGATAAGCTGTAAAAGGCTTGGTTGTTAAATAATAATACAGAAATCTGGGATTTACCTTCTTAGCTGTTATGACTGCAAAACCAGTGGACGCAACAGTATTTGGTTTCGCTTTTTTTATATAGACGTAATGTTCTAGATTTGGCCTTACAGTGGCAATCAATGTGTCATGGTCGTGAACGATTCTCTTGGCTCGACTCGGTGCCTGTTCTAAGAGTAATTCCTGTTTAGAAACAACCGTCCCTTTTTCAACGGATGCTATATCGATATATTCGATTATTCTATTTGGATAATCCTTTCTAATAATTGACTCATTGATTGTCGCTACATCTTTCACCGACACAATGTGCCAGCCATCAGGCTTTACAAAACCATTCGTTGAAATACTAGTAAAATCAAATCCCATATCCCAGGCTCTCTAGGTTTCTATTTATGGCAGCCTCCAAGTTGGCTGATTCTGCGAATTGCTCTCCCAATTCTTTGGTTAGCCCGATCATTTTTTCCTCAAATGGTGCGTCATCATCCTCTAGTTCTTCAGCACCAACATAACGACCAGGTGTAAGCAAATTGTTGTGAAATTTTATCTCCTCTATCTGAGCTGATTTACAGAAACCCGGGATATCCTCATAATTACCTGAACCTTCGTCGCCACGCCAAGCATGGTAAATCTCAGCGATATCGGCTATATCTTGTTCCGACAGTTCGCGGTGGATACGATCCATCATCTGCCCCAGTTTTCGAGCGTCAATAAAGAGCGTTTCTCCTCTGCGATCCCGGAATCGGCCATTTTTCTTATCACGAGCTATGAACCATAAGCATACCGGAATTTGTGTGTTGTAAAAAAGCTGCCCTGGTAATGCCACCATACAATCTACGAGGTCAGCCTCAATTATATTCTTGCGGATTTCTCCTTCACCAGACTGGTTTGTAGACATTGAGCCGTTAGCCAGTACAAAACCTGCGAGTCCAGTAGGTGCCAGGTGATATATAAAGTGTTGTACCCACGCATAGTTAGCATTTCCCACGGGAGGTACACCAAATTTCCACCGGATATCTTCTCTTAGTTGCTCACCGCTCCAATAATGGTCGTTAAAAGGTGGATTTGCAAGAATGAAATCTACCTTAAGGTCTTTATGAAGATCATTCCGAAAAGAGTCGGCATTGTTTGATCCGATATCACCTTCAATACCTCGAATAGCAAGATTCATTTTACACAAGCGCCAAGTGGTGGGATTCGATTCTTGGCCATAGATTGAGATATCACCAAGACGCCCACCATGGGACTCAATAAATTTCTCACTTTGGACAAACATACCACCAGAACCGCAACACGGATCAAAAACTCGTCCTTTATAAGGGGCTAGCATCTCGACTAGAGTCTGCACAACGCAACGGGCAGTATAGAACTGCCCGCCCTTCTTTCCTTCGGCGCTCGCAAACTGACCTAAGAAATACTCATAGACTCTTCCAAGAATATCTTTCGAACGATTTTCAGCATCGCCAAGCCCAATACTACTTATAAGATCTATGAGCTCGCCAAGGCGTTGTTTATCTAAAGCCGGTCGCGCATATTCTTTGGGAAGAACGCCTTTTAAAGAACGATTATCACGCTCAATAGCAAACATAGCATCATCAACCATCTTACCGATTTCAGGTTGCTTGGCATTCTTCTGGAGATAATACCATCGAGCTTCAGGCGGTACCCAAAATATATTGGATGCTGTATATTCATCTCTATCTTCAGGGTCCGCATATTCTTCTTTTTGTAGGACTTCGTAACGTTCTTGGAAAGCATCTGAAATGTACTTCAAAAAGATAAGACCGAGCACAACATGTTTATACTCGGCCGCATCCATATTATTCCTCAGCCTGTCAGCAGCTTGCCATAGCTTTTCCTCAAAGCCCAGATTAGCCCCATTTGATTTTGTAGACCTGCCTCTCTTGGTCGTTTGATAATTCGCGACAGCGTTTGTCTCAGAAGATACCTGTTTTTCACCATCTAAGATCGCGATCGTAATTTCATTTTCGGGTTCTATCTCACGAATTGCATATTTTCTGGCAGCAAGTAACGCCTCATCATTTGACGTGTAGCTAGGGCCAGTTTCTAAGATTTCACCCGTATTTCGGACGGTGATTCTCCAGGCATATTTACTCTTATCACTCATAAGAGGCTCCTACAAGTTATTCTTCCTTTTACCACGACGTGGCTCGTTATAATTAGCGGCAAAGCGTGTCAAATCTCTCTTATTTATTAGCCACATATTATGGACCTTTCGTGCCGGCATACGGCCTTCGCGACACATTCGCTTTACTGTTTCCCAATGCACCCCCAATACTTCTGCCGCCTCGCGAACATTTACGTAGTCATCAAGTACAGGCATTTATACTCTCCAGATACGACTCTTTCGTTATCGCAATAGTAGCACTTTAACTATTTATTATCAAGAAGTTGAAATTGAAAATGGTACAAAAATCCTATGTAAAATATTTGACAAATCGGGAAATATAATGTAAAATATTTTACATTGAAACTGAGGGATAATTGTGGAGCAGTGGAATGCGTCAAAGCTGGAACGAAGAATTGATAGTTATCAAGGAATTAGTCATGAATGGTGACTATCACTATTCGAGTAAGATTCGAGAATATGTAGAAGAGGGGTGGTATCAGGAGGATGATTTAGAGCAGTGTATTTGTACTGCAACTAGCATACATAAAGTCGAAGACGACGAACTGAAAGCTTCTGTCGATGGGAAAAAGTACACTGTCTTGGGAAGAGACAGTCAAGGAAAGCCATTTTACACCTGCGGTAAAATCATCCTCTCAAAGGATCACCGAAAATATTTTTTCATTACTGCACATGAATCGAGATAGGAGGAGAGCGATGTTTGAATATATGTGCCAAGAATGTGGCCAAGGCACGGTCAAAGAAAAAAGAATAAAGAATTATAGGACCAAGATTAAGGGGTATCCCTTCACGGTTCCCGAAGCCGTCATAGGGGTTTGTGATAGATGTAAAGCAGAGCATTTCGCGGCTGAGGAGACAAAGCATTGGGAAGAGCTATTTTCCCAATCTTTAGAAAAAGATAAACTATTCCTTCTTCCTCAAGATATTGAGCGTGTCAGAAAAGCCGTTGGGCTTTCTATGGAGAATTTTGCTTTATTAATTGGCAGTACGCGTCAATCTTTATACAACTGGGAAAATGGTAGACGGTCTCGCCCACAATCACGTACGGCTGACCTGCTCATAAAACTCGTGGATAAATCCCGCCTGGAGAAAACGGTCAACGTTCTTGACTTCTTGGTAAGAGAAGCCAAGAAACTAGGAGTAATGATAGAGCTTCCAGAGGAAACAAAGGATACCGGGTCTATTAAATCCTTAGTGTTGAAGGTTAAACAGATTGCGGAACATCTCATAGAACCTAGATCCGTAGAGAAACTGGGATTAGCTGCGGAGCAAGAAACCGGCAGAAAGGTTTCAGTGGTCGAAACTCAGGACGGCGAGATAATAGGTAGACTGAAATATAGCTATGAAAGTGCGACTTTGATCTTGGATATAGAACATGGAGATTTAGACTTTGGTTTGTATAGCTTTGAAATCGTCATGAATGATGGGCATACTATAAAGGTTGAAAGCCCAAAGATTACAGATGGCCATGTCATTCTACTCAAAGACTCGAAATACACTCACAAGGACGTCGGAGAAATAAGACTTGCGTCTCGAATAGCAAGCAAATAGAGGTAACTAATGGATATTAGAGAACAGCAAAATAAGATAGCGAAACTAGAGTCTAGTATCAGAAAACTAAGAGAGCTTCAACTGATGTCAGATACGGGTGAAAAATCATCTGATGTTTATAATGAAATCTGCGAGATTGTATTCGATGAGGATTTCTATCAACAAATCTGGGATGAGCCCGTTTTGCTTGGGCTACAGGAGTTGTTTACTAAAAGACCTCCAAAAACAGAAGTGTTTGGTGAGAGAGCAAGATATTTAGGAGATCGTACCCAACGTGTCATCGCCGTAAACGACCTCTATTTTTCGATATTGGATAGTAGTGCTAACGAAGAGAAAGTAGTAGCAAAATTCGTAAACATATTGCATTTAGAAGAGGGCTTTATACAACAGCTGCGGGCTGATAACAAACTAAACAACATACGGTCAGGTGATACGGCGCCATCAGCCAAAATTGAAGCATTTTTAGACCATTTTTCAGAAGACTTGTCAATTGACTTCGGTGAATGGGGCGATTGTATGCAGCATTGCCTTTCTGCTTTGAGACAACGAGAAGAAATCGGTTTATCTAATGCAGTCTTAGTTAATTCACAAGCAAGTAGAGCCATCGTTATTCCCCTGAGAATTCGTGTTCAATCTGGAGATGGGAAACTCAAGCATTTGGTCTCCGGTAGAGAGGATTTCAAGTCAGCGATCGGACGAGCTATGCAATGTATAGCCGGAGATGGATTTATTAAACCTAATGATGATGTTCTATACACCCTTGATTTGACTGAAGCAGAGTATAGCGGTGATTCTATAGCTTTGCCAGCAGCCATCGCGATGTTCAGCGCAGCCAAAGGGATCAAGATAGATGTCTATACAGCCTTTTCTGGTAATATCAACCTTTCAGATAGGCAATGGGTCATTAAGAGCGTAAGTGGTATCCCTCATAAACTTCAAGCAGCTTCTGCTTACGGTTGCCGAAGAATTTTCCTCCCAAAAGAAAATGAGGCGGATGTCGGCCATGCGGACACTGGTAACTTGGAGATTATTTTCGTCAGTAATCTGATGGAAGTTCTATTAAAGCTACAGACTCCTCCTGAACGTCTACAAGGTGATTCCCTTCATGTTCGAAAGATTAATAAACTACGTGCTATTTGCCAAGGGGAGGGATGGCAACTGTCTGATCCAATCCCGGTACAAGCTGGCCTACAATTTACTGTAACTCCACCAACCCCTCCAGAGCTTAAACTCAATATTTATGGCACTGGGGCACATTCACCAAGGAAGCATGATTCCAGTCACTTCCAAGATTTGCTTTTAGAACTGGCTAAGCTTGAAGAATCTGAAATCCCCATTCAGTCTGTGCAGAGAGTTTTTCAAATTGCCGATACCAACCTTAGAACACAAATCAGGCAGGAATTTGACAAGATGAACCCATCCGGATCTCGGGAAGAACAATACTGCGAATATTCTTTTACGTTTGAAGACGGAAAGGAAAAGTTGATAATCAAGCAATATAATTCGGGTAAACTTCAATTACAAGGGATGGCTGGTGACCTGTATAAGAGAGCTCTTGATGTTATTGTCACTTTATACAATTTGAAATATCCCCAAGCGAAATTAGTAATTGGTGACTATCTTCAGGCTGGCACACAAAAATCAAGTAAAACATCATATCGGGAAAAGGAAATAGAGGAAGTACCTTTGCCGTACATAGGTACTGACGAATCCGGTAAAGGAGACTATTTCGGCCCAATGGTAATCGCTGGCGTATGGGTAGACGCATCGACTGTGAATAAGCTTGAATCGATAGGTGTAAAGGATTCTAAGATGCTGTCGGATAAACGATGCCATGCACTTGCCGGAGAAATCAGAAGAATCTGTAAAGGCAAGTATCAAGAAGTTGAAATATCACCGGAACGTTATAATGAATTATATGAGCAGTTTAAAGCAGAAAAGAAAAACCTAAACCATCTGTTAGCATGGGGGCATGCTAGAGCAATAGAGAGTATTTTAGAGCGCTTAGCCTGCACTCACGCAATAGCTGACCAATTTGGTGATGAGCAATATATCAGGTCTAGGTTGATGCAGAGAGGAAAGGATCTCAAACTTATACAGGTACCAAAAGGAGAAAGATATCTAGCAGTTGCTGCAGCATCCATATTAGCTAGAGACTATTTTCTCCGACGCCTTGATCAGATTAGCCAACAAGTTGGAATTGACCTACCCAAAGGAGCCTCTGATGTCGTAATCATAGCGGCAAAAAGAATAGTAAAGCAAACCAGTATAGAGGAACTTAGAAGGGTAGCAAAACTACACTTTAAGACAACTACACTGGTAATTGATGCGAAATAAAAAGCAAGAATTGGTATGGATACTACAAATCTGAAAGATAAACTCAGCGAAGGCTTTAAGGCATTTCAAGAATGTCGGTGGCAAGATACCATAGCACTGCTCGAGGAATTATATGAGGCAGACAAATCAAATGTCGATGTTGCAAGCAAGCTTGGCTTTGCTTTTTCGCAAAATCGGGGATTTGATCGTGCTATAGAAATATTTAAGAATTTATCATCTATACAGCCAGAACGTGCTGTTTGGCCATATTCAGTCGGTTACCAACTTTATATTCAAAGCCGTTGGATTCAGTCTATTGAGTGGTTTGACAAAGCACTCAACCTAAATCCTAATTATATTAAGGCTTTATATCGCAAAGGCTACGCCCAACTACAGTCAGGAAAACGAGAAGACGGCTTGAAGACTCTGCAGCATTGTATTAAAACTTGGGAGCAATCTTCACAAGAAGACCAACAGACCGACAAAAAGTACTATGCTAAAGCTAATTTTGCGGTAGGTAAGACTTACCTTACTGTGGGGCTAAGCTTAAAAGCAAGAAGACCATTAGAGAGAGCTGTGGAGTTCGATAGTGAGGATGCGGATAAGCGGTATGAACTTGGGAAATGTTTACTTGTTAACGGGAACGCGGATGGAGCTATTGAGCAACTTAACAAAGCTAATTCACTAAAACCAGGGATTGATTATATACTTGATCGGCTTGCACAGGCATTAGTCGCCAAAGGAGACCTCAACAGAGCTGAGGAAACATATGAAATGATACCCGAGTACCGGAGACGCCCTTTTATATTAAAGAATATGGGTGAATTATACTTGGAACTGGAACAACCTAGCAAAGCGGAGGGTATACTTCAACAAGCTCTCAGGAAAGAGCGGAATTCCCATAATATATATTATCTCCTTGGGAGAGCACTTGAGGCTTTGGACCGTAATGGGCCGGCACGGATAGCTTATATTAAAGCCGTGGAATTAAGGAAAAAGAATTATAACCGAGATTTTCCAGATGCTCAGGCAAGAATAGAGCTATTGGATTCAATATTACCAGATGTTTCCACAGCCCCCTATTTAAATACTATAGATGGGAAAGAGCGCGGCAGTATAGAATACTACAACACACAAAAAGGTTATGGTTTTATCCTTTCTGATACCGGAAAGAAGGTATTCTTTCATGTAACAAATATTTTAGGAAATACCCGCCCTACAGAAGGTGCATCGGTCCTCTTCCAATGTGAGGATTCACCAAAAGGACCGAAGGCTACTGAAGTGACTCTATTAACCTCAGAGGAAGAAATGGATGATATTTAATCCACTTAATCACGAAGATTTATTTAAGCAAAAAAGAGCCTGGAGTGACTCACTCCAGGCTCTTTTTATAGTCAGCTGGTCGATATTCAGAACTCAAACAAAGCTGGCTGCTCCGCTTCCCGCTGGTTTTTAGCTTCTTCCCTCTTCTGTCTCCGCTCTGCTCTATCTTTCTCATGCCTCGCTTTAACCCTCTGGTGATAGAGCCACGATTTAAGCCTGTTAAGCTCTCCTACCTGGTAATCGCTGACGGAGTCTACGGCAATATCAGCCGGCATTTCACCTTTTTCCCATCGCTTGTATGTCTGGGTGGCGACGTAAAGATATATTTGGGTCCAATCGCTATCCATCGGTTGGGTAAGGGAAACCGTCATCAGGTAAGCACAGGCTTCGGCATCGGTACCGGTCGGCTCTTCCCCTTTCAGCGCTTTCATGTTCCCCATCATCCTCTCCAGGGTAATAGCTGTCTTAAGCCATTCAGGAATGGTATCTCCCCAGCCACCCGGAAATACAATAATGGGGTCTGTCAAGGCGCCAACGATGTCGGATATGCCCTTCTCAACAGATTGGGTTTTATTCAATTTTTACCTCCTTTCTTTTTTGAGTTCGGGAATTTTCCTGCCCCGCTTGCTTCTGAAGCAACACCGGTCACCCTTGCGCCAGTAGCAGGTCGGATAGCAATAATCCTGTCCAATCGGGCACCTGGATACTTTGACGCCCCTGTCTTCAGTCATAAAATCACCTCCCCTCTGGCTGATTTTGGGTATAGTTACCCCTTGAAAACCGGGTAGAATTTCGCCTAGTCCTTAAACCTGGTTATGTGCAGGCAGGCGTAGTGAGACTTAAATTCATCGAGGCGGCTTTCGTAAAAGCCATTGCGGAAGTCCAGCAAATAATGCCAGTATCCCTGGTACTCCTGCTCCCGAACAGCCACCAGGTAATCGGTGAATATCCTGACACAAGCCGACCTGCTCCCCCACAGGACTATGACGCTTGGAATATAGCTCTGGTCGCTTTTGAGCCTGATAGGATACCACTCCAGCTGAAGCCTGGGTAGCTTGAGGTTGTCTAGCCAGAAGTGTCTACCGCCGGCATCATAGGAGCCGATATGGATATCCTTACCTTCCAGTTCTTCCAGTATCTCCATCAGGCGCTTGATGGCTTCCCGCCGTTTCCTGCGGAGCGGTATCTGGATAGTTCGTCGCCCCAGCCTTACTGTTGTAGTTGGCTCAGGCTCATCCAGCTTTACACCTTCGAATAAGCCAAGCTGACCTGTCATACTTTCACCCCCTTTCCTTCAGTTTTTAGGCATAGGTTCCCCTTTGAAGATGGGCGGTTCTCAGGCTACCAAGCTTAGCTGGCTGCCGCTTTCAAGCCTTTTCTTTTCTTCGTCTACCGCTCCCTCGGGTAAAGAGTCGCGGACGGACTGTATCCCGGCCTTGAGATGGCCGACAGGCTCCCACTGGCTGCCGCCGATTGCCCGGTCTATCTCGCCGATAATCCGTAACAGGTACTGGTCGACATACTGGGGCAGGTTCGGGATATTCCTGGCTTCTCTGGCAACAATCCTGGCCTGCTCCAGCGGTTCAACGGCCTGTCCAACAAATTCCTCTGCCATATCCATCGCCTCACTGACTTTGAGAGCGCTCCACTTGACTGGCATAGCTTCCCTCCTTTCCTCCAGTTTTCGGGCGCAGTAACCCCTTCAAAAATGAGCCCGGGTAAGCTGGCCTAACTCTTGAGAGCTATATTGATGGCTTCCTTCATTACCTCAGACCAGCACTCCAGTCCCCAGTCCACGCCCTTCCTTACCCGGGCAAGAACGTCATCGGTTATTGCTTCCTCGGGTATACCCATCTCCCGGGCGCACTCGACGACGTCTTCCCTGGTAAGGACAAAGATAGTGTCCTTATCAGCCATAGTCGGCTTCCTCCTTTCCGACTTATTCAGGATTTACTTACTCCTCCCAGACAGCGACCTGCCTGATGGTGAACTCCAGCCCGCAGGTCAGGCACTTTGCCTTATCGGGAGCTTCCTCGCAGTCAAGGTCATCGCCACCACACCTGGGACAGTCGATGATTTCGCCCTCGGCGTACTCTTTGCGTTTCTCCATCGGTATCACCCCCTTTCAAAAATCAATCCCTGTTGCCCTTGAAAGCCAACAAAAAGGGGGCACTCCCACCCCCGCAATCGGGGCAGGAACACCCCCTTTCTTGAAATAAGCAAAAAAGCGGGGTCATCCCCCGCTTCTCTGCGTTGGCTGTTTTCTGAGTTCAAGCGTTCAATTTCAGACTATACGGCGACTGGTTCTTTTGCCTTGCTTCGCTTCCGCTTCGGCTTCTCGGCTTTGGCGATTGCTTCGGCTTCGGCTACCGCTTCGGCTTTCTCGGCTTCCCCAACCTCGGTTGTCTCGGCTTCTGGCTCGGTTGGCTCGGCGGGTTCGGCTTCCGCCTGCTCTGGCTCGGCTGTCTCAACCTTCGGCTTCTGGCTTTCACTGGTGAGCATCGGCATTACCACCAGCTCATAGTCGGGAGAGGTAAAGAGCATTGGCGACTTGCCATCGGTGAGCTTCAGCTCCACCATACCCCCGCAAGCCCTTAAGGCATCGGCAAGGTAACTGCCATCCAGTCTTACCTTGCCCTCGCCCTGTGTATCGGCGGGTATCTCGGCTTGTCCCTTATCATCGGGGTTGGACATTATTACCCTGCCGTTGCCGATGGCGAGGTCTATCGGGTATGCCTTGTTGTCGGACAGGACTTTGAGTGAGCTTACCGCTTTCAGTGCCTCGTTAGTGTCAAAGCTGGTAAGAGTGTTGAAGTCGGCGGGTATGAGCTTCTCATAGTCGGGAAAGTTGCCTTCAGCACCCCGCCATTTATAGCGGATTAGCTCGGTATCAAGAATAAGGCTCATACCGTCAAGGCTATCCCCGCTTTTCTCAAAGCTCACCCTTACTCTGTAGGCTCTCCGTAAGGCACTGATTACACCCTTTAGCTCATCACGATTTATCAGGACTTGCCCCTCATCACCATCATAGTCCAGCTTCACCACCGCCAGCCTGAAACCATCGGCACTCACCATTGTGAGCTTACCCTCTGCCACCTTGAAGAGAACACACTGCAAAACAGGTCTGTTATCCTCTTTGGCGGTAAAGGGCATTACCCTTGACAGGGCTTCCGATAGCTCCAGTGCTCCGAGGTTAGGCTTGACAGTGTTGGAAGGGCTTACCCTGACATCGCATAAGGTCAAGGGTGTTTTCTCACCCACCCAAGCCATATCGTCAAGGTAGCTGGTATTAGCTCCACAGACTACCTTAAGCCTCTTTTGTCCGTTAGCCTGCGACTCGCTAGCACTTCCGTTAGACGGGACTATCTTGACGATGTTACTCCCGCCGAGAGACTTGAGATAGGTAAGGAAACCTTTACGCCCTATGGTAAAGTCAATCAGCACCACCCTTTCGGCTAGTGCCCTTGATAAGGCGTTTACCAGTATCGCCTTGTGTGAAACAAAGCCCTCACCTGAACGCTTGCCCTCAATATTCAGTTGTTCTATTTGAACACCCCCTATTGGCTATCCGATAGTGGGCAAGGCTATCGGCTTCACCCAGTAGTAAGCTACCGACTACCCGCTAACCCGCTGGCATAATCGGTGCTTCCACTATATAAGTCTCCGAAATGACCTGAAATCTCTACATCGCAATCAAGGCTTTTTGCTCTCGTTTCCGAAATCTCCAGAGGTATTGACTATCTGTAGGTGTTAACTTATCGCCGTTCTCTAGCTTGTGAGCTATCGCCAGAAGCCTTTGCGGGAAGCCTAGCAGGAAAGTTCTGGCATCAAGCCAAGCTCCGAGGTCAAGAGCCTTGTCATCGGCTATAAGCTCTCCAAGCTCGGTAGTATGCCCTTCACTGTCTATGATTGGCTTGTTTAGGCTTTCCAGCTTGATAGCTTTGGGACACTCGGTATAGAGATAATCCTGTTTACACTTTCGCCGTTGTGCCTTGCTACAGTGCTTACAGTCCAAACCGCTATTGTAGCTATACTGGCTAAACCAGTAGTCGGCTACAGTTCGGCTGGCTATCCGATACATCACGGCTTCGGTAAACGGCTTATGTCCATTATTCCGCTCTACATCGGCAAGGGTCATTATTATCGTGTGGAGTATGTCCTCTTTGTCTTGAGGCTTTACCCTGTCGGTAAAGCGTGAAGCCACATCATAGTAGGCTAGCCATTCGCCTTGTAACTGGTCATAGCCGTTACTGTGGACTGGAGCTTGCTTTCGGCTTCCGTTTGACCTAGACTTGATACTGCGGGGCTTTGTTGGTGATGACTGGCATACTGCCAGATGACCGCACCACTGACAAACGCCCTGCTTTGTTTTTAGAGTCCAGACCCTATGACATCGGCTACAATGACCTTGAGGACTGCCATTATCGCCGTCTGGTGCTGGTGGTGCTATGACGCTTGAACTCATACTTACCCCCTTTCAATGAGGGCAAGCGTTCAGGTCAGAGCTTTATTCGTATTCAGTTTTTAAGGTGCTTTTTGTGTTTTCAGCTTCATTGTCCAACAAAAAGTCATAAGGTAAAATTTCAAGAACTAGCTATTATGTCGGTAATCCTGGGGGGATGGGGTGTTAAAATTAACGATAACAATAATCAATGAGGAGGTCCCCCGAAATGACCTATAAGCTTTACAGGGAGGTAGCGGAGGGGCAATGTAGTTCAGATTATCTGCAAACGAGATAAAAAGCGATTTGTAACTATGGCTCCATAGTCGCAGCAAAATGTGCCAAGGTGCTTTATTTTATTTTCATACTACACTTTATTAACTTGGTATATAATGTCTACATTACAGGCAATAATTTAAAAAGGAATTGTTAATGACAGAACCTAAATTGGATATTTGGAAGTTCTTTTACGCGACTCATCAATTTCACACGGTCTTGAATCCCATGAGCACCACAAAGATAGATGAACTGATCGAGTTACTGAATCTCAAATCCCAAGCAGAGATATTAGATATTGCCTGCGGTAAGGGGGAGATTCTCACCCGGATTGCTGAACGCTACACGATATCTGGAGTTGGTGTGGATATATCTCCTTTCTTCGTGGCAGATGCGAAACAGAATCTAAAGCAACGAGTTCCAAACTCTCGAATTGAGATCCTAAATATGGACGGGGCAGACTACAAGCCTGATCGACTATTCGATTTATCCATGTGCATTGGGGCGTCGTGGATTTACAAGGGGCACCAGGAGACTCTTCGTGCCTTGAAGTCTATGACAAAACCAAGTGGCCTCATTCTTGTTGGTGAACCATTTTGGCTCAAGGAGCCAGAAGAGGCCTATTTAACTGCTGCAGGTGAAACTAGAGATGATTTCGGCACTCATTATGAAAACGTTCAAGCAGGCACGGAAGAAGACCTTATTCTACTGTATTCTTTAGTTAGTAACCAGGATGATTGGGACCGATATTCTGCTTTACGATGGTACTCTACTGCAAAGTTTGCCGAAGAGAACACGGACGATCCTGATGTTACCGAAATTGTTAAACGAATTGATCGTGAAAAAGCGACTTATCTTCAATGGGGTCGTGATACTGTCGGATGGGCAATATATCTATTTCAAAATCCGGATGCCAGCCGCTGATTCAGCCTGAGTCTAGCATGATGTTAATTATTATATACTAGCGCATAGCTGAAGGGTATCACCTACTAGTGTCCATTGCTAGATATATTTCCGATGTTCGTTTGAAGGCGTTGGACTTAGATTTTACTTTTAAGTAGACGGTGACCTAGCGTTTTTCAGGAAGCTCTGTAGGTCACGATTACTCACTTTGTGACAGGCTAAGAACTCTACCTGCATGGACCGCTAGCTGCATGGAATGTCTAGAAAGCCAATGCCTGTTTTAAATTAGCAGCGAAATCAAAAGAAATTTATAATGCAATGCCCGTTAATGACGTATTCGCAAACTCGGAAAGGGTGCTAATTCGATTCTGTAATCCGATACTAATAGCTAATCCTCTGTGCTTTCTTTCGATTGATTGAACCGTTGCTGCTATTAACGCTCTTCCAATTCGGCTTCTGTCCATTCTGCAAGAAAAAGCCGAAAGAACTTCATAAATTATATTTTCAGCCATTTCTAATGGAATCGTATCGTCAATCATGATATTCGTTAGGAACTGACCTAGCACCTTGAAGGTGTTGGATAACGATACTCCATATTCTTCTGCTAAAGTTAATTGAAAATTAAATTTTCTCAGTTCTTTAGGTTGGATAACTACGATAGCACTTTCACCAAAAACAGCCGTTCTCAAGTCGTCTACAGAAATTGGTAAGAATCTAAATCGATAGGTGGAGAGATGGTAAAAGAAACTGAGGTAATCATCGAAACTAATCTTTTTTTGCTCGTATAAGACCCTTAACAATGCCAAGGAAGAACAATACCTCGGAGCCTTTTTACCGGTTTCCATCTCATTAACTTTGAGATAAAGAAAATCTTCAGTTAAAATTGGAATATCCTCATATTGAGCTAGGATGCATGCATCAGAAAGACTCGGGAGAACTTTTTGCTCCGAAAAATGTTCCGACTTATTGGCGAGAGAAATAGCCTTTATATTTTCTGGTTTTGATTCGAGAATATTGATGCTCTTCTCAAAATTATGACGTACTGTTTCACTTGTTGTTTCATCAGTGGGAGTATAGGTCAGCTTCCCTTGAGAGTACCCAAGATATCCAACTTGCCCGGGTACGTATCTGAATTTGTCCATACACTCGAATAATAAACTAATAACGGATTGAGGAATCTTCATGCGAGCTAGCATTGGGAAGATTTTCTCCATCAAACCGATTTCCGAGAGTACAAAGGCGGATGTGCCATCTATATAGAACTCTTGGCTGCCTATTATCTTCCTTGCCACTTCTTTTTGTTCATTCAATTCCACTTGAGTGCCAGTGCTCGATTTGATATATCCTCTTCTTGCAGACACTATTTTCCCAATCGCATTTGTCAATCCGCCTTCATTCGTAGCTAGTAGAGCAAAAGGAACCGCTTGCTGACAATATAATTCAAAAAACTCACCACTCCTTTTCCTATCATCCTCTAATCGAGCTACAATGTATTTTGTATCTATTGCCAATTCAGTCTTTGGGACCTCGATGACTTCCATTTTGTCCCATCTCTGTTCTATTGATAATTGATATGCACTATGCCTGGATTGCCAAAGTATATATTTCTCCAATGACAGTATTTCTTCTATCTCATACTCCAGATCTTCCGATCTGTATTTCCTCGTAAATGTTACTTTATCACCAATCTTCTTGCTTATTAGTTCTTGATAGGTTTCATCCTTTTCAGTTACTTTGGTAGCATCGACTTCATTCCCTTCCCCAATATAAAACCACCTGTTCTGGTTTTTAAGCTTCACAAAACAATCTGGAACAACCGCACTTAAAGAGGAAAGCTTGAAGTCCATAAGGTGCCCAATACGTATAAAGGTAAAGAATAAACTTCCATATTGCTCAGGAGTAGGGTGCTTCAGCATTTTTACTGCTTCTACCATTGACTTAAGCGCATTCTCAGGGTCCTTGTTGGCAAGGTATACTTCAGTCCCAACAAAGACCTTTTCATCAAACGATCTTAATATCTGATTATGTTTCTCCAAGAGTTTATATGCTTTGGGATGCTCTCCTCTCTTTCCTAGAGCAAAGATTGTATTATGAAGCAGCATTTCCTTTTCTGATTCTTCCAGTAGTGACATTTCCTCATTGCTAGACAATATTGCTTCGCCAAAATTGATTACGTCAGGATATTTACCCAGCTGAAGATTAGCTTCAAATTGAAGTAGTTTGATGTGCAAGATGATTACTTTATCTGTCTCGTACTGCAACAATTTTTCTGACAGTATGAGAATATATTCCCAAGCCTTTTTGTCTTGAGCAATCCTAATAATGGACCGACATTCAACGTAACTGAGCTTGGATAGGTCGAGTTTCTTCAATATTTCAAATGCATTGGTTATCTCTCCAATATCGTAAGTCAATAAGAGAACAAGCTTTTCTTTTTGAATGTCTTTATCATCTGGAAGTTCCTCAATGATTCTCCTTCGTAATTCAGGGTTCACGTTAGGAGACTGAGCTAAACCAAGGGCAAAAGGTATATCTTGGTTAATGAAGGTGATAGCTTCTTGGTTCTCTGTCTCAAAATCATTAATAAACTTGATGATATCCTGCTTGTTCTTCTTTTCAAAATATTCCCTACCATGGGTAAATAAGCTGTTTTTACGAATAAATTGGAGTATGAGATCTCTTGTTAACATGTCTGAGACGGGTTTTTCTGACTTTTGTAGATATCCCAACAAAACCTGGAAATCCGGCTGGGGTAATTCGATATAGTAAATTGAATGAGCCAAAATCTTATCTATTGAGACATCAAAATAACATTCAAGTGCCAAGTTAAAAGTTTCTTTGACAATCTTCTCGAATTCAGAGATGCTTTCGATAGCAAGCAGTAATTGCTGTTTCTTCACGTTAAGAAGAGATTTATTACGTGGCCCCAGGTGTCCTTGGTCAGTAAATTTCTTTTCGAGCGCTTCAATCTCGAATAATAGGTTCTTTGCAGCATCTTGAAGAGATTCCTTATCGTTTATCTGAGAGAAAACGCGACCCACCAATATTGAGAATTTGAGATCATAATTGCCAAATCTATCAGGGTTATAAGATATCGCTCTCTCGATGAAACTATCCGCTCTAACATGGTCACCTGATTGTTCAACGACCTGAGAATACAGCCGGTAATAGATGGACTTTATCCTGTGCTCACTCGGAAAAGACTGCTCATCGATAGTAGCTGGATCAATCTTATTCCCTAATTGTATATCTCTGATAAGCTTCTCTACATGTAATAACCAATGGTTCTGATCTATGCCTTCTGCCTTGACTAGTAGTTCTTCATTTTTCTCTGAATCTTCATTATGTATGTATATTTCAGCTAAATATAGGAGAGCTCTGGGGTCCTTGGGAAACCTTTTGAAGATTCCCTCGTATTTTTCTCGTGCTTCGATTACGTTCTCAGCTTTTTGTAACGCTCTGGCTTCCATAAGTTCATATTCTAAAGTGAGACCCTCGTCACTCTGTTCGACAATCAAATCTTTAATATTGGTAAGTGTTTGTGAGACATAATCTATGTTATCTCTGTCTAGTTCGGATTCCAGTTTATCGAGATATTCATGTGCAATACGAATAGCGTTTCTAATATCGACATCGAATCCAAGTGGTGAGAGTTGGTCAGTAGTCAACGTACAGAAAATCTGCTCTAAATGATGAGAGGTGAATATTTTGAATTCAATATCCTTGTTATCCCTTTTTAAATCACCAGCTGCTTTCTCCAGTTCTATAGATATTCCGCCACCTTTATCATTGAAAACAAAATTCACTTCCTTTATTTTGGTAATCTGATCCCAGTTATTCTTCAGTTTTTCGAAGTCGTTCTTGAACTTTTGCGCAGCTTCGGTCTCTTTCTCGTTTGGATTTCTGGGTGAATATACTTGGTAATAGATCCCTTGATCTGGACGATATCCATCATTCCCCCTGTCACCCTCTTTCCCGTAAGGCCGTATTTTCTGGAAGTTAGGATAGGCTTTCTGCATTATCTCTTCAAAGAAACTTTGGAACTCCGCCGCACTATTTCGATATACCCTATCCCAGAATTGAAGCAATAAATATTTTTTATCTATATTTTTCATAATTTAGTGAGTTATTTCTGGAAGGTTGAAGCTACAAACCTCGAAACCTACGTTTGATGTTTTTTCTGACTCTTCTATTCACGGCATTAAAGGCTCTTGGAGCTGACTGTGCTAGTCTCTTGCCCTTTTTATAAGTGTCATTAATACCTAAAACCTTACCGACACCGGGGACGTGTCCAGCTGCCGATATCCCAAACGCCTTAGCATCTTTTTTGAATCTTTCGATATCCTTGTCTTTCGCCATGTGATTGTCTCCAATATTGCTGCACTTTTAATATATTATACATCGGGTTACTTATTTAAGCAGTATCATTATCTACATTAGATATCGTCACCAATAAAAAAGTTTAGCATTTGTGTCACCAGACTTCTCGAAATTATTCCATAATTAACGTTATATAGGACATGGCTCATGCCATGAATAGCTTTGATGCTTTCATTGCTATCGATTTCAGTAGTTCCAAGCATGCCCCTTGCCTTTAAAAAAACGTATCGTTGCCGAGACTGACCACAGGCTAACCTTCGCCATTGTAAGATCCGCATGGTACACTGCAATTTCGCTTGTTCGTCGACGCCCATCTGTCCTATAATTCTACGCGAGGATTTCGTCACCGTATAAGGAGCATAGATGTGGACGTAGCTGCTCTGATTATTGGCAGCGTTGCGCTAGTGGTCGCAGTTGGATTCGGTATTTGGCAGACCCTATTCAACAAAAAGGTAGAACAGCAACTGCTGGGTAGCGGGACGACATTGCTTGAGGTTAATTGGACCTGGAAAAGCGAGAAAGGCCCTGTGCAGTGTTATGTTCAAGCCAAGGAAGTCCCACTTGCTGACGTCTCAATCAGCTTCAAAAAGGAGAAAAGGTTCTTAGATAGTCTGCCTGCCCATGGAGCGAGAACGGTTGAGTTCAGCAGAGTGGACAAGGGTGAGAAGTGGACCGTCGAATTTGTGGACCCCACGGGGAGACGCCATAGGGAGTCTTACCAAATTTGGGGGAATGGTGTCGAACTCTTCGGGTAATAAACAAGTAAATTGTGACCTCTGAAGAAGAATTAAGGCAAATTAGAGTATGGCTTCGGATGGCAAACTGCCCATTATCGGCCATCGGTTCAATTTGATAAGGTAGAATGGCTTTGCCTGTGGTAAAATGGGAGCTACCATGCCATCACAATTGATAACCAAGTCCAGATATATTAACGGCCTGCAGTGCCCCAGGCTACTCTGGATTGAGGTTAATCAACCTGAAAGGATCCCTGCCCCCGATATCAATACGCAGTATACCTTTGACCAGGGGCATCTGGCCGGCCAGCTTGCTCAGGCCCTCTTTCCCGGTGGTATCAGTATACCTAACGATAACTTCATGGATAATGTAAGGCAAACCAGGCAGTTATTAAGCATGCGCAGCCCCCTTTTCGAGGCCGGTATAATGAGTAACAATATCTATTCTCGAATAGATATTCTGAACCCGGTTAACGAAGACGAATGGGACATTATCGAAGTCAAGAGCTCTACCAGCATAAAAGACGTGCATATTGATGACGTCGCCTTTCAGAAGTTCTGTTGTGACCAGCTAGGTTTAAACATCAGGAAATGCTTTCTGATGTACATAAACAATCAGTACATAAAACATGGGCAGATCGACCCGGGGGGATTATTTACCACGCAGGATATTTCGGAGGAAGTCGAGGAGGCAAAAAGAGGTATATATAACAGGATCGAAGATATGCTGAAAATAATTTCGGCTCCGTTGTGTCCTGAGGTTAGTATTGGGAAACACTGCAAGGAGCCTTACGAATGTTCACTGAGTGAATGCTGGGAAGGCCTGCCGGAGCACAACGTATTCACCCTGTATTACGGCGGTAAGAAAGCCTACGATATGCATGCTGACGGTATTCTTGCCATTTCCGATATCCCGGAAAGCTATAAGTTGAATGGTAAGCAGCAGATACAGCGCAACTGCGTAGTTACTGGTCAGCCGTATATTGACAGTGAAGCTATAAGGCAGTTTCTCTCGTCACTGCAATATCCGCTCTGCTTTTTCGATTTCGAGACCATAAGCCCGGCAATACCTATCTTTGACGGTACCCGCCCTTACCAGAACATCCCGTTCCAGTACTCTCTGCACGTGGTGGAAAAAAAGGGAGCCATGCCGTTCCACTATTCTTTCCTGACTGACGGCCCTGATGACCCCAGGCCGGCGTTGCTGGCCGAGTTAAGAAAAACGCTGCCTGATTCTGGCAGTGTTATCATATACAACCAGGGTTTTGAAGAAGGCATTCTGAAGGAATTAGCGCTGGCTTTTCCCAAGTACGATAGCTGGATAGCCTCAATATGCAGCCGGTTTATTGACCTGCTTACCCCTTTCCGTCAGTTCTATTACTATCACCCGCTACAGGAAGGCAGCGCCTCGTTAAAAAGCGTTTTACCCGCCCTAACCGGCAAAGGTTATGAAGGTATGGCCATTGCCGACGGCATGACTGCCAGCATCACTTTCCAACAGGTTACGTACGGTGAGGTGTCACTGGAAACGAGAGAAAAGGTTAAATCCGATCTGGAAAGGTACTGCGGTCTGGATACGGAGGGCATGATTTTCATTATTGATAAACTAAGGACATTATGCACATAGACAAGATGATTCCCAGGGTTTCAAAGGCCACCGTTAACAGGTTATTGCTGGTGGTCATCCTGTTCTCCAGTTTAGTACTTGCCGCAGCCTGTAATCCTACAAGTACATCACCCACGACTACTCCTACAACGCCTCCCACAACCTCGGAACCAACAGCTGAACCCAGCCCCACTCCTTCTACCACTCCCAGCCCCGAACCGGCGTCTCCGGCGGGAGAGCTAAAGGTTCACTTCATAGACGTAGGGCAGGGCGATGCGATTCTTATCGACTTAGAGGACACCGAGATCCTGATTGACGGCGGCGACAGGTCGCCGGGTGTAACCGGATACCTTGACCAGTATGTTGACGGGCCTCTTGAGGTTATGGTGGCCACTCACCCTCATGCCGACCATATCGGCGGTTTAATCGCTGTCCTAGACGCTTTCGAGGTAGGCCAGGTATGGCACAACGGGGATACCAGCGACTCGAAGACCTATTCTGATTTCATGAGCGGCGTAAGCGCAGAGGGAGCCGAGGTTCATATCGCCAGACTGCATGATGTCATCAAAGCCGGAGATCTGGAACTGTATGTCCATCACCCGGCCAACCTGGAAGGCTCCACCAATAACAACTCCATCGTCCTGCATCTTGCCTATGGGGATATCGACTTCCTGTTCACCGGCGATGCGGAGCAGGAAGCTGAAGCGGAAATGCTGGCATTGGACTCGTTGCCAGTTCCGGAGGTAGAAATCCTCAAAGTGGGACATCACGGGTCCAGGACGGCTTCATCCGCGGACTTTCTGGCCGTTACCAGCCCCGAGGTAGCCATCTACATGGCCGGGGTAGATAACAGCTACGGGCACCCCCACGTCGAGACTATTGCTGCTCTCAACGCCATCGGCGCCCAGATATACGGCACTGACGTCAACGGTACCATTATCGTTACTGCCGATGGCGAGACATACCTGGTCAATACCGAGAGATAATGACAGTGGATAGCAGGTCAGGCAGCTCACCTCCTCTTTACCATGAGATCCAGCATTTCCGGCAGGTATGGCTGTGGGCCTTAGTCCTGTTCATATCACTGCTTTCGCTATATGGTGCCTTCCAGCAGCTGATACTTGGAAAACCGTTCGGCAATAACCCGGCACCGGATGGCATCATGATTGTCCTGGCTGTCTTATTCGGCATAGGCCTGCCCCTTTTCATGTATACGATGAATCTGACCACCGAAATCCGCAGCGACGGTCTGTATTACCGCTTTTTCCCGTTTCACCTGTCTTTCCGGAGGATAGACACCAAAGAAATAAAAGAGTTCGAGGCATGCACTTACAGCCCGATTAGAGACTACGGCGGCTGGGGGATCCGTTACGGACGGAAGGGTAAGGCTTATAACGTCAGCGGCAACCGTGGAGTGCAGTTTGAGCTCTCCAGTGGGAAACACCTGATGATAGGTTCGCGTAGACCTGAGGAACTGGCGGAAACACTGGCTTCAATTCTGGGTAAACGATAGTTATGCGACCCCAGTTAATCAGGCCTCTTCATGTGGCTGGGGCCGATTTCCGGGTACAGGGTGAACAGGGGGTTGGACCAGAGATCGTCTCCGGCTTCAACGCCCTTCCCGGTGAGGCGGTAGTAAGTCCGCTGCGGAGCTGGCGGGTAGTTATCCTGGACGGCAGAAGCCTCGGTTCGACCCGTAGCCTCTACCCAGCCGAGCCGCTTGAGCACGCCGAAGTACATCAGGAAAGAGTGGTAGCGCATGTGGGTAAACTTGCGGGATATCCGTTTAAGCTCGCGCTCGTAGATGCTCTCTGCCTTCTCCTCGGTAACATCCTCCCCGCTCACTACCATGC